>Ga0206850_10102_pt1 | contig 29524 bp, 24 predicted proteins | sample Alteio_BWOrgCont_16_FD_152885 | JGI IMG/M metagenome (GOLD analysis project Ga0206850, IMG submission 152885) | Enriched cells from forest soil in Barre Woods Harvard Forest LTER site, Petersham, Massachusetts, United States -... | ecosystem: Environmental > Terrestrial > Soil > Temperate forest >...
GTATCCGCCAAGGCAACGGAAGAGATCGTGAAGGCTGATGTCGTGCCGCCGCTCCCGTCATTGACGTTCACGCCGTTCTTCTGCCACTGGTAGCCGAGTGAACCCTGAGCCGACGCCGTTACCGTGAAGCTTGCGCTCGACCCCAACGTCTTGCTCAATACCGACGGCTGAACGCTAATGTTGGGAGCGAAGTTCACGGTCAAAAATGCGCCGCTGGAGGTGGTACTGGAAACTGTCCCATTCAGGGTATCCGTCACCACCACCATATAAGTGTCCGTGTCCGTGGAGGCGACCGAGGACAAGGTGAAGGTCGACGTCGTGCCGCCGCTCCCGTCACTGACGTTCACCCCGTTCTTCTGCCACTGATAACCCAAGGAACCCTGGCCCGATGCCGTTACCGAAAAACTTGCGCTCGATCCCAGCGTTTTGGTCAACGCCGCTGGCTGGACGCTGATGCTTGGGGCCGAGTTTACAGTCAGGTAGGCACCGCTGGAAGTAGTGCTGGAGGCCGTCCCGTTCAGGGTGTCCGTTACCACCACCGTATAGGTGCCCGTATCCGTGGAGGCGACCGAGGATAAGGTGAAGGTCGACGTCGTGCCGCCGCTCCCGTCACTGACATTCACCTCGTTCTTCTGCCACTGATAACCCAAGGAACCCTGACCCGACGCCGTTACTGTAAAGCTTCCGCTTGCCCCTAACGTTTTGGTCAACGCCACAGGCTGGACGCTAATACTCGGCGCTAAGTTCACAGTCAGGTATGCACCGCTGGAAATAGTGCTTGAGACCGTCCCGTTCAGGGTGTCCGTCACTACCACCGTATAGGTGCCCGTGTCCGTGGAAGCGACCGAGGACAAGGTGAAGGTCGACGTTGCGCCCCCGCTTCCGTCACTGACGTTCACCCCGTTCTTCTGCCACTGATAGCCAAGGTGACCCGCACCGCTCGCCGTCACTGTAAAGATTGCGCTGGCCTCCAAGGTTTTGGTCAACGCCGCGGGCTGAACGCTGATGCCTGGAGCCGTATTGATCGTCAGGTACGCGCCGCTGGAAGTAGTGCTGGAGACCGTCCCGTTCAGGGTGTCCGTCACCACCACTATATAGGTGCCTGTGTCCGTAGAGGCGACCGAGGACAAGGTGAAGGTCGACGTCGTGCCCCCACTCCCGTCACTGACGTTTACACCGTCCTTCTGCCACTGATAGCCGAGCGAACCCTGACCCGAAGCCGTCACGGAGAAGCTCGCGCTGGCTCCCAACGTTTTGGTCAACGCCACAGGTTGGACGCTGATGCTCGGCGCTGAGTTCACGGTCAGGTACGCGCCGCTGGAAGTAGTGCTGGAGACCGTCCCGTTCAGAGTGTCCGTCACTACCACTAAATAGGTGCCCGTGTCCGTGGAAGCGACCGAGGACAAGGTAAAGGTCGGCGTCGTGCCCCCACTCCCGTCACTGACGTTCACGCCGTCCTTCTGCCACTGATAGCCGAGCGAACCCTGACCCGATGCTGTCACGGAGAAGCTCGCGCTGGTTCCCAACGTTTTGGTCAACGCCGCAGGCTGGACGCTGATGCTCGGAACTGAGTTCACGGTCAGGTAAGCACCGCTGGAAGTGGTGTTGGAAATTGTGCCGCCAAGCGTATCCGTCACCATCACTGTATAAGTTCCCGTGTCCGTCGACGCCACCGATGAGATCGTGAAGTTTGAAGTCGTCGCACCACTGCCGTCACCGACGTTCAGGCCGTTCTTCTGCCACTGGTAACCCAGGTGACCCGCGCCGCTCGCCGTCACTGTGAAGCTCGCGCTCGAACCCTGCACCTTGGTCGACGCCACAGGTTGGGCACTGATGCCAGGGGCAAAATTGAGGGTCAGGTAGGCACCGCTGGAAGTGGTGCTGGAAATCGTGCCGTTAAGCGTATCTGTCACCACCACCGTATAAGTTCCAGTGTCCGCGGAGGCGACCGATAAAATCGTAAAGGCCGAGGTGGTGGCTCCACTGCCGTCACCAACGTTCACACTATTCTTCTGCCACTGATAGCCCAGTGAACCCTGACCCGATGTTGTCACGGTAAAGTTCGCATTCGAACCTAATGTCTTGGTCAACGGCGAGGGCTGGACACTGATGCTTGGAACCGCGTTGATTGTCAGGTATACGCCACTTGACGTGGTCTTGGAGGTCGTTCCGTTCAAGGTGTCCGTCACCACCACCGTATAAGTACCCGTGTCCGTGGAGGCGACCGATGAAAGCGCAAAGGCCGACGTTGTGGCGCCGCTGCCGTCACTGACGTTTATGCCGTTCTTCTGCCACTGGTAGCCCAATGAACCCTGGCCAGAAGCCGTAACCGTAAAGCTCGCAGACGCGCCAACCGTCCTGGTAAGTGCGGAGGGCTGGACACTGATGTTCGGAGCCAAGTTCACCGTCAAATAAGCGCCGTTGGAAGTGGTGCTGATGGTGGTGCCGTTCAAGGTATCCGTCACTACCACGCTATAGGTGCCTGTATCCGTGGCCGTCACCAAGGAGTCCGTCAACACCGAGGTGGTTACTCCGGAAAGATGCCCCGCGCTGTTCGACAAGTTCACGCTGTTCTTCTGCCACTGGTAACCCAAATGGCCCACTCCACTCGCCGTGACTGAGAAGCCCCCGAGACTACCAACTACTTTAGTCAGGGCTAAGGGCTGGGCGCTGATACTCGGAGCCGAGTTCACCGACAGGTAAGCGCCGCTGGATGTGGCCGCGGCGCTCATGCCGTTCAAACTGTCCGTCACCACCACCGTGTAAGTCCCCGTGTCTGTTGCGGCCACTGAAGAGTCCGTCAGCGTGGAGGTCGCTGCTCCGGAAAAATGCCCGGCGCTGTTCGCCACGTTCGCACCATTCTTTTGCCACTGATAATAAAGGGTGCCGTTGCCTATTGCGGCCACTGTGAAGCTCGAATTTGATCCCGAAATTGCAGTTGTACTCTGAGGCCCCGTGCTGATCGAAGGAGTGGATGGAGGAAGGAGGGGCGTGACAGTGGAGGAGGGGGAAGATGCGGGACCGGTTCCCAATGAGTTGGTAGCTGTCACGGTAAACGAATAAGACATGCCGTTGGTCAAGCCTGTCACGGTGCAGGTAGTGGTCGAGGTCGTGCAGTGTTTGGAAGTATCTTGTTGGGAGATAGCAGTATAGGCCGTAATGGCGGACCCGTTGGCGGACGGAGCCGTCCAGTTTAAGATTACCTGGGCATTTCCAGGAACAGCGGAAGAGATGACGGGAGCACCTGGTACTGTCGCAGATGCTGGGGTGATAGAATTTGAGGCAGCAGAAACAAGGCTGGTGCCGATGCTATTGGTAGCCGTTACGGTAAAGGAATCGGGCGTTCCACTAGCCAAGCCCAGAACCACGCAATTTGTCGTTGACGAAGTGCAATGTTTACTGGCATCATGAATCGAAGTGGCAGTGTAAGAAGTAATGCTAGAATTTCCGTTCACAGAGGGCGCAGTCCACGACAAGGACGCCTGGCCGTTCCCGGCCGTTCCGCTCACGCCCGTCGGAACATTAGGCACGGAGGCCGCTCCCACGGGGCCCACGGTGGGTACAAAAGGCGCGTAGCAGGAATTGTCATAGGGATGTGCAGTGCTATTGTACACAATCTTGTAAAGGCCGCCCCCGGTTCCGATTGTCTGGTACACTTGAGAATAGCGTAGGACATACAAGGCACCATCCGGACCGAATTGCATGTCCGTATAGTTGCCCGAAGGAATCAGGCCCCCTGGAAAGTTTTGCACACCCGCAGCCCCAGAAGGAATAGTTCCATTGGGGCTGATGTTGATGATTCGCGTGTTTTCTCGAATGAAATCGAAATAGATGATCTTCCCTTCATAATAAGGGGGGAATTTTACGGTCGACGGCAACCCGGGATCGTAACGGTACATTTGCCCCCCAAAGGCTGAGGCCACATCGTGATCGGCGGCGCCTGACGTGGTATAAATGGCGTTGAACCGCACGTCATCGTCATGGTCCTGGGACGTGCCGTTGGAACCCGTTCCGGCATAGGCCACCAGCGAGGGCAGTGCCGGGGGCATATGATGAATGCCTGTGTTATTTGGAGAAAGATTGACCATCGCTGCCAGCGTATCACCACCCACCACTCCACCCACCGCAGTTTGGCAATCATAGAGATGCCCATAAGTTCCGGAATTGATGGAGTTCCCGTTATTCGGAAGTGTACTTGTGAGCGCGTTATAGGCGCTGTTGTAGCCGTTGCAGTAAGGATATCCGAAAAAACCAGGAGTAGTTGCGAGGTTCCATTCATCATGTCCGGCGGGTCCGCGTTTGGTGCTGGTGTCGGCCGCGTTCGGGCCGACATCCCCCCAGAATACCCAGCCGCTGCGCGCGTCCACGCGGGCGTGGATTGGCACACGAGCACCAAAGGCATAGATCTCAGGGCGTATCTTGGTGGAGTCGTCCGTCGCGTCCCAGCCGGGGATGATGGAGGTTGGCGACGAGGCGCTGGTGAGTTCCTGGCGAAAATTCCCCGATGGGATGGTGTAAGTTAAACCAACGCCCGTATCCGGTGTTTGATTGTCCGGAAAAGCAATGGGTTTGATTCGTATGATTTTCCCCCGTAAATCGTTGGTATTGGCCGAGCTTCGCTGCGAATCTTCCGTGGGATAAGGCCAGTACATGGGTCCGTAGCCACCACTGGCGGCGGTGGTGACATAATTACTGCCCTCACCTGTGCCAAACACCAAAGTTCCATCCTGGTTCATACTGAGGCCGCCAGCCTGATGGGCGACGATGGAGGACTCGCGTTTGTAACTCAGGAGGAGCTTCCCATTAGTTAGCTGGCTTCCGGGGGGCTGGGTGGAGTCGACGGTGTACCGCATCAGATTGACTGGGTACATTGCGACGGACGTCATAGTCCCGTTCAAATTCTCGGTTACGTGCGTGGTGTCTTTGTCGACGAACAAGGTGTAGATCCAATGGGTCGTCGGATAGCTGGGATCGATAGCTATCCCGTTGAATCCGATTTCATTGTTTACCATGACGCTGGGAACGCTGCCCACCTTGATGGTGGTATTGGTTAATGGGCGATAAACCATCAGACGCCCGGAACCTATTAGGGGAATAAAAACACTTCCATCGGGGGCGATGGCCATGCCAATGGGACCCGAGTCCTGGGGCGGCGAGACTGTCGACCCAGCCCATAAAGCACTGGTGTTGGACGCTTTAATGAGTGTGTCTACAATAAATTGGGTGCTGTCGGGCGCCGTACAGGAGGCGTTCGACAAAGCGGGCAACAATCCAATGGCGGCGGCTATGACGAAAGCCCAACCGATCGGGAAACGAAATCTGTCGCGAACCACTTTTTTCATGCGTCGCCGGAGAATTAGTTTTTGTGCTAAGTCGCGATTTTAGCTACGTAAGTATAGTTCAGACCCTCACGCTATAAGCCCTGTTTTCTTTCAATTATCGTCGTCGTTTGAAAGGAAGTACTTAACCGTTTGAAAAGCGGTAAACTAGGGCACCCGAGAAATTCTCCAACGGCCCTTCCTGTCGAAAAATTTCCCCCATTTCCGGGACTCTGTGAGTACAGACTGTAGCGGTTGTATTTCCATCCCTAGAAGTATCCCGGCGACCTCATGAACCCGAGAATCTTCTGGCAGCAATAAAATGGAAACGGCGCAAAGTCACAGCGAATTTTAATCCAGAATCAGGCTTCAATTCCCTTCCTTTCACGCCACGAGGGTCCTCACGCCGATCGCGGTTTGGGCCGCGGGAAATTACTTTCACAGACTCTCATCTAAGGAAAATCAAGGAAAAGCCCATGCCCGAAGAAATCGAAGTCCCGACCGAACACCTGCACGAATCCATGGAGGAAAAAGCCCACGAAGCGTCCGACCGCTGGATCTCCCGCGTGGCCCTGAGCGCCGCTATTCTTTCCGTGCTTGCGGCCATCACCGCCATGCTGGCCGGAGATCACGTCAACGAAGCCATGATCGATCAGCTCCAGGCCTCGGATCAGTGGGCGTTTTACCAGAGCAAGGGCATCAAGGCCAGCGTGCTGGATTCCAAGATGGAGGTGCTACAGGCGCAGGGCAAGGCCCTGAATCCCAAGGACGAAGAAAAACTGACCGAATACAAGGCCGATCAGGAAGGCATCAAGGACACGGCGGCTGAAAAGGAAAACGCCTCCTCGGAACACTTGCGCAAGCACAACAAGATGGCGCGCGGCGTGACCGCCTTTCAAATCGCCATCGCCTTGTCCGCGATTTCGGTGCTGACCAAAAGGAGGGTCTTGTGGTACAGCGGCCTTGCCTTGGGGGCCGTGGGCGTCGGATTCCTGGTCGCGGGACTGATGGTCTGATACCTGTTGCTAGCATTGGGGCCGCCCAAACAGATGGCAAAAGATTTTTGATTTTTGTCATTTGATATGGGTCTTGGTTTCTGAATTTTGAGCGGAGGAAATCGAAATGGAAGCTCCCTGCCCCCTGCTCACCCCAACGGTGGAATTTTCTGTTTCTCTGATTGAAAAAACGCGCCAGCGCATGTTGAAAATGGCGGAAGCTCTCCCCCCCGAGAAGCTGCTACGCATCCCAGCCGGATTTCGGAACAACCTCCTTTGGAACCTGGGCCATGTCATGGCCGTGCAACAAAACCTCTGCTATGAAAAAAGCGAATTTCCGGTGCGCGTGCCCACCTACCTGCTGACCCCTTTCCGCAAGGGAACACATCCCGGCGAATGGTCCGGGACCATGGATTTGGAAGACATCAAGACTTGGCTGCTTGAAAGCGTGAACTCATTGCGCGAGGATCTTCACAAAAACGTTTTCGCGCACTTTACACCTTTTGAAACCGGCACCGGCGCCAAAATTGCCTCGATTTCCGATGCCCTGTCCTTCGACGCCTGGCATGAAGCGATGCATCTGGGAATCATGATGTCGATGCTCAAGTTGGTCCAGGCGTAAAAGACCCTGAAGGAAACCTTGCGCTCCCCACTGGCAGCACTGCCGCGGGCCATCCTGCTTTTGTTGTGGCTTGTTATTCTAGGCCACAAACTGGGAAGCATCCCCCCTCTAGGGAAATTCTTCAGCCCTTTCGAAGGGTTTTGGCGCAATGCCGAAATCGGAAAACCCGGCAACGAAGAGAAAAAATTACCCGCGCTTTTCGATTTGTCCGCCGATCCATCCGGCACGACGTCCGGAATGTCAGACTCAATAAAGGTTGAATACGATCACCGCGGCGTCCCACATATCTTCGCCCGCGATTTGTCCGGAGTGTTTTTCGCCCAAGGGTATGCCACCGCGCGCGATCGCCTTTGGCAAATGGACGTGCAAAGCCGGGCCGGACTCGGACGACTGTCGGAGGTGATGGGCCCCAACCTCATCCGCTTCGACCTGGAGCGGCGGCGCATGGGAATGCCAGCTTCGGCAAAAGCCTCCTGGGAAGTAATTCGCAAGGATTCGCTGTCGCGCATCGCCCTGGAAGCCTATTCCGCAGGCGTCAACGCCTGGATAGGCGCGCTCCGGCCCGCGGATTACCCCTTTGAATTCAAGCTGCTCGATTATGCCCCGGAACCCTGGACACCGCTCAAAAGCATCGCATTGCTCAAGAACATGCAATGGACGCTTTCCAAAGGCAGCGACGATGTGCTCCTAACCCGGACTCTGGCAAAACTCGGGCCTGAAAAGTTCGCAGAGTTGTTTCCGCTCCGCAATCCCGGCGCCGAACCGATTTTCCCAGCGGATCTTTTCCCGGGCAAGCCTCGGGTGCTCTCGCAAGGAACCGTAGCAGCAAATCAGGAAGATTCTCCGCCTGATTCAACGGCACCGCTCACGGATACCTTCTTTCCTAGACCGCAGCGCGGATCCGGCTCGGATAATTTCGTTCTCGCCGGGACACGCACCACCTCCGGATATCCCATTCTCGGGAACGATCCCCATCTCGATCTGACCTTGCCTTCCATCTGGTACGAGTCTCAATTACAGGGCGGCGGAGTAGACGCCTATGGCGTGAGCATTCCAGGACTGCCCAGTTTGGTCATCGGCTTCAATGCGCACATCGCCTGGGGCGTGACCAACGGCATGGATGACGTTTTCGATTGGTACGGAATCAGCTTTCAGGACTCTTCCTTGGGCGCGTACTGGTGGAACGGAGCGTGGCGGCCCACGCGATTCGTGCTCGACACCATTCCGGTGCGCGGAAGCCGCGCGGTGGTGGACACCGAGGTATGGACGTCTTTGGGTCCGGTGCCGGTCAAAAACCACGAACAGCCTTTTGATAAGAACTCTCCTGTCTTGCATGCCCTGCGATGGACCGCGCTCGACACCTCCAATGAAATCGGGGCCTTTCTGCGCCTCCTTCCGGCGGAAAATTACGGGGACTTCCGTGCGGCCATTCGCCTCCTCAGCTGTCCTTCACAGAATTTCATTTTCGCAGACTCCGGCAACATCGCGCTGGTGCATCAGGGGCGCATTCCCATCAAGCGCCCCGACCAGGGACTGACTGTGATTGAGAACGATTCCTCCACTGCGTCGACGGCTTCCACATCTTATGATTGGCGTGGATACATTCCCGATTCCTTTTTGCCTTTCGCGCTGAATCCAAAACAGGGATGGCTGGCCTCGGCTAACCAGGAAGTGACGGATTCCACCTACCCCTTCTATCTCGGGTCGGGGTTTTATCCCTCCGAACGCGCGGGACGCCTGCACCGACTCCTGCAGCCGATGCAGAATGCCACACTGTCCTCCGCCTGGGACATCATGATGAATACGGAAAGCCTGCACGCCGAGCAAACTTTGCCCCTGCTTTTGCGCTGCATCGACTCCGTAAATATTTCCTTGCAAGAGCGGCAGGCTCTCGGAATTCTGCGCGGCTGGGATTACCGCTATCTCGCCTCATCCACGGCGCCTGCGCTGTTCGATCTGTGGTGGAAGAATTTTTACCGGCACACCTGGGAAGACAAATTTGAGGGCGACACGCTGCACTACGCCTGGCCTTCGCGGCCGGTGACGCGCGCACTGCTGGCATCGGATACGAATTCAGCGTGGTTCGACGACACCCGCACCCCCCAGCATGAGACCGCCGGAGATCTGGCGCGCGTTTCTTTTCAGGAGGCGGTGCAGCAGTCTCTGCAAATGGGCGCAGGAACGTTTGTCCTCTGGAGCCGGTTCCATCCAATGTCCATCCCCCACCTGCTCCGCCTGCCGTCTCTGGGCGCGGGAGTTCTTTCCGGAGACGGGTGTGCGGAATGCCTCAATGCGCAGCGCGGATCCAACGGGCCTTCGTGGCGCATGGCAGTGGAAATGGACAGTACACCTGTCGCCCTAGGCGGTTATCCTGGTGGCCAAAGCGGAAATCCTGGCTCACCAAACTATGACGTCTTTGTGGCGGATTGGCTCATGGGCCGACCCTACCACTTGCTGTTCCTGAAACGCCCCGGTGATGAACCGGATTCTATAGCTTATTCCCTGACTCTCATTCCATGAAGCTTGTTCCCGAACATCCTTTGATTTTGCGAGGTAAACGATGATGATATTTCTGCTGGCTTTCACGGCGACGTTGCTGGGTGGGTTTGTCTGTCCCTGGTGGTGGCCTGCGGTGGTGGGAGTTGTGTTGGGATTCTGGAAAGCCGGAAGGCATTCCCGGACCTTCACTTTTTCCGCCTTGGGTTCGGGATTGGCGTGGGGTGTCGTCGCCACCTTTTACCAACTCGGCAATCACGGTTTATTGGCCGGGAAGGTCGCGGCGATTTTTCATGTACCCAGCGGTGGATACGGCAGCCTGCTGATCCTGGTTACGGCTATGCTGGGAGGTCTGACGGCTGGATTCGGGACACTGCTGGGCCGGGGGCTGGCACCGCGGTATAAGCTATAAGAGGATCTCTAAGTGCCCGGTTTATTTCCAGGACATAGGGTGCTACCTGTTCCTGGACAGGGACGGAACTTCCGTGAAACACTGAATTCTGCTGCAGTATGATAGCTCCGGGAGCCACATCCAGGACTATGGCCGCCCAGGCGACCCATTTCAACCGGATGGAAAAAATGAAGGCCACGAAATTCCAAAACAAGAGCGATGCGGCCTGCGCACATAATATTGTGAACGTCACGCTTTTGTGTACCTGCAGAGCGTTGAAGATCCTCAGCACAAGACCGAGCGGAATCCCGTCCAAAGTTCCGTAGTAGGCAAAATTCTCATTGTGCCTTGAATTGAAATAGATGAAGGTCCAAAAGGAGATCGACAACAAGGAAAAGAGGACGGAATAGAGAAGGCGTTTTTTTCGTCCCCATGAACCAGGACGCTCAGGTCCGCTGGACGACGTCGCCATCGGCAGGCTTGGATTGTCCGTTAATCCGAGGAGGCTTCGAGGTTGAGGCCTTTGCGAACTTCCGTCCAGTAGCGCACCATCTTTTCGCTGATTTCATCGCCGGAAAGGCCCTGCAGCACTTCGCGCATAGGACCCACCTCGACGAGGCGATTATTGGCACCGCCGCATTCGATAAGACCGACCGGACCGCCGGAGTAGATGAGGTTGCAGAAGTTAAAGGAACAGCGGATGAAATGGCGGCCCGAAATGGCCACGTTCTCAGCGATGAATTCCCGGTTTTGAACGATCTCAAGCCCGGGCTCTGGCCTTAAGGCGGATTCGGCGTTTTCGGAAGGAGAGGATTGTTCTTCGGACATTTATCGAAATGTAATTGCCCGTTGATTTAATGGATTTGCCGGATTTGGCAAATTGAGAAGGTTTGGAAATTTGGAAAAGGAAACAGGGGAAGGAAATAATGAAACGAATTCAGGGGAACTGCCCGCTTCGAACGGCCTCAATATAAGCCCGGATACCGCGCACAGACTCGTCCCGCACGGAGGCGAACGCCTGAGCGAAGGGCGGCGGTCTGAGCGAAAATCCCACCAAATCCTGCAACACCTGAACCTGACCTGAAGTTCCGCTGCCGGATCCGATGCCGATGGTGGGAATGGACAGCAACTCGGTGATTTCGCGCGCGGTTTCCGTTTCCACATTTTCCAGCACCACCGAAAAAATTCCGGCTTCCTGCATGTCGAAGGCATCCCGCAAAAGCTGGGCATGGCTCTCTTCCGATTTCCCCACCTTGCGAAAGGAGGTCGCGGTTTGCGGCAAGACACCCAAGTGCCCCATCACGGGGATCCCCTCCTGCACCAAAGCCCGGATGGCTTCCAGTTTCGCGCCCTCCAGTTTGACCGAGGTCGCTCCCAGATCCCTGAAACGCCGACCGTTTTGCACCGCCTTCTCCGGAGTGGCAACGGATCCAAAGGGCAGGTCCACCGTCACGTGAGTTTGGGATGCACCGCGCACCACAGCGGACAGGAACAATGCCATCTCTTCCATTCCCACCTCACGGGTCGAAGGGAGGCCCAACAACACATTGGCCACCGAATCACCCACCAGAATGAGATCCACCCCCGCGGCTTCCAAAATTGCGGCAAAGGGAAAATCGTAAGCCGTGGCCACGACCAGCGGCGGCGATTTCCAGTTTGAGATTTCCGATGCCGACAGCATTTCTACCCTGCTTCCTGTTTTTATCCGGCTTGTTGATACGCGCTAGGACTCTTGCTCGCGCCAAAAATCCGAAAGCCTTAAAGGCAGGGTAGCAACTTTTTCGATGCGAAATCCGGAAAGCAAGTCCCGCGCCGATATCACCCCCGCAGGATCGACTCCCAGATACCGGCTGAAAAATCGGTAAAGCGGCGCGGCATCCGGGAATTTTTCCCGCAGCGCGGAAAGCGAGTTTGCGTCTGCGGATTTGCTGTTGGATTTCGAGAGCTTCTCACCCGCGTTGTCCAGCATGAGTACGTGGTGCCAGAACCGGGCCTGTGGCACTGTTTTTAAGCCCAGGCTCTTGGCCAAGGAAAGCTGCGCGCCGGTGGAGGGTGTGAGATCCATTCCCCGCACCACGAAATTGATGCGCAAGTCTTCATCGTCTACCACCGAGGCCAATTGATAGCTCGGATCACCGTTTCTCTGGCGCACGATGAAATCTCCGATCTCACGGTTCGAATGCAATTCGAAAACTCCTCCCCCTTCATCGCGCACGCGTACCGTGCCGGGGAACGCGCGGTAACGCAAGGCCGACCCCTCGCTTTCCGGATCTAGATCTTGATTGCGGCAGGTTCCGGCGTACAAACCCGGATTCCCGGAGGCGGAGGCGGAGGCGGCGCGGCGCACCTCCTCGCGGCTGCACCGGCACGCATACACGGACCGAGCGCTGCGAAGCCGGCCGAGAGCCTCCTGATAGCGCTCCAGACGCCGCCGTTGCGAATGCGCGGATTTGAATTCCGCCGCATCGCGCGGGCCACCGTCCCAATCGAGCCCCAGCCAGCGCAGGGAAACAAAAATGTCTTCCAGGTACTCGTCGCGAAAGCGGGCGGCATCGAGATCGTCGATGCGCAGGGAAATGCGGCCCCCCTGGCTGCGCGCCGCAAGCCAAGTAAGCACAAACGACCAGGCGTTTCCCAAATGCAGGTAACCGCTGGGGGTAGGTGCGATGCGGGTGCGAATTTGATAACCCATGGGATGCCTTCGCAGAAAACCGGCGGCCCTACGAACCCTCCATTAACTCGTGCCAGACCGCGATGGACTTCAAATTCTTTTCGCCGCCGGCGTGAGTTCCCAAATAATGCAACAAAAACTCCTCGGCATGACCAGCGTCGGCGCGGCCCAGCGGGATCTTTTCCTCACCGTTTTGCAGGGCGCCCAGCCAACGAAAGACGTTTTCCCGCAGGGAGTGGGTCGCGGTTTCCTGGCGCTGGCAGCGGGCGCACACGGGTCCTCCCAGATCCATCTGAAAAGGAATGTTCGGACCCGACACCGCGTCTCCGCAGCGGACACAGACCCGGAATTGCGGTTGAAAACCCGAAAGGGAGCAGTATCCAAGCAGGAAGTGGCTCAGGCTTGTCTGCAGCGTTTCCCTGTTGGAAGCGGCTTTCTCGAGCCTTTCATGGGCATCCAAAAACAGATCGTGAAACTGCGCCGCGTCCGACTCGCTGGGGGAATACTTCAGCAGCACTTCCGCAAACACGTGGGCCAACCCCTGCTTGACGGTATTCTCGCGCAGGCTGGAAAAATCCCGCAGCAGGCTTACTTCGCCCAGATAGCGAAGTTCGCTGCGGGAAAACTCCGGAAAAAGAAATTGCAAATGGAGAATGGGCTGTAAAAGTCCGCGCCAGCGCGAGGTGGGGCGCTTGGCTCCCTTGGCCATCAGGGAGACTAGCCCGTGTTCGCGCGTAAAAGCCTTGAGGATGAAGCTCGATTCGGAAAACGCGATCTTCCGCAGCAGAAACCCCGTATCCTTCGCCAAGACCATGGACTAAAAGCAGTAGCGGATGGACCAAGAGGCCACCGTTCCGGGTTCCAGCAAGGTGTGATAATAAGGCTCGAAGGAAAATGTCCGCGCATTGCCCCAAATCGGCAGGGAGGCTACGGGGAAATCGCATTGGACTTCAAGGGTTCCAAGTTTGGGGTGCTTCTGTTCGATGCGCACGGGATACCCGAAGGAAAGCTGCAGAGGCTGAAAGAATCCCTTTCCCCAATCGTAACCCGGATTCCGCCGCACAAACCCGTCCTCCTGCAATTCGAAAGCGGGATTGCTGGGCATGGAACATTCGAGTGAAAACCGGCACAGCGTTTCTGCCGGCGGGAAAAAGGGGTGCGCAAACCAGCGCAGCGGCACGATGCCCTCGCCCGTATTCGTCACTTCGGTGCGGGATTCCAATTGCCTGCCCTTAAGTCGAACGCGGCGCAGAATGTGCACGGCTTGGTTCCGAAACGTCTGTGAAGTTTGCATCGCGACTTCCGTAGGGTGCGTCTCCACGTTCCATTCCGCAAATTGAAGAACCTTGGGATTGTCCCGCACATGGAAAGGTTTCACGGGACTCTCGCGCCGAACCCTTCCCACGCCGAGCACACAAACCTCGTCGCCCCTTTTCGCAGTGTCCGATCCGAGCGCGATTTCGAATACTTCGGGAGCGCCCTGGCCGTCGAACCCGCCTGCAGGATCCGGAAAGTAAGGGCCCGAAAAGAGGGTCCCTTTCTTTTCATCCTCGACCTGCCAGATATACCCGCCCGCACAATAACGGCTGCCCAACTTGTCGCGGTCCAGAACCGGATCCAGAACAGACACGGTCAGTTCACCGTTTTTTAAGGAAATCATACGCCTTAAAATGTACTTGCCACAAAAAAAGGTCCCTGGGTTAAATCCCAGGGACCTTGATTAAAAGCCGAATCTTAAAACGGGGTTAACCGCGCCGCAACGCCCCGCCGAACAAAAGGGAAGGACGGAGGGGGAGCGTTTTCTTTTTCACGGCAGCCTTGGGAACGCCATAGTCATACGCGTTCGGATTCTGATTCTCGCTCAAGAAGGCTTCCCACCAGTCGGGTTGACCCTGCGTTTCCGCGCAGGTCACCGGGATTTGATTGGGATTGTATACGAACGTCGTATGGGTGGAATCGCTACTGGCGTAGGTAACGTCACCGTTCTCCGTGAAGGTCACATGGACCGTTTCGGAGTCGATGAGGCCTTTGAGCACCACTGTACTTGAATTCGGCGCCTGGATGGAAATTTCATATTGGGCGCTGTCACTGTAGGGTTTGTCTTGTTGAGTGTCGAAATCTCCGTTCCACTCTCCCACGAAAACCCCGGCTAAATTCACGTTTTCGTAAGAATAGAGGCTGTCCGAGGTGAAAGTATATTGCATCGTTCCATAGCTCAGCAATTTTGCGTTTGCCGCCTCCTCGCCGTCCAACTCCGCCTTGCTGGCAGAATCCAAGGTGCCCGAAACCACCTGATAGGGTTCACTGATTAATTTCCATGATCCCTGGATGCCGTTGCCCGATCCGGCACGCGTGAAAATATCCTGATATTCGATGACGGCAGAGTAATCTTCTGAATCAATGATGTCGAGGGTCAGCGTGCTGCCCGAGATCGAAAATAGTGAGCTGTCTTGCTCCGAATTGATCTCAGCGCCGCCATCATCAGCGCACTCAAAATAAATACTAGTGACCACAAGAGTGTTCCCAGAAACTGTGTATGCGGCGGCGCTCCCCACCCGCGTTAGGGAATCCGATGACGACGTCATGCAACCCGAAAAAAGAGTCAGGGTTCCGAAAACCGCCGCGGCATAAAAAAATGTCCTTAGAATCATTGTATTTATCCCCTTCTCAATCCAAATACAGTTCCTGAATGGAACGGTTAATGTGATCTTAGATAAAAGCGTTACAAAATTTAACCCATTTATTGGATTTTAACGGCTCTAGAGGGGCTTATAGACCTAAAAGGTAGCAGGGCGAATGCCCTAGTTGCCATAATTCTGACTTGTAACACTTGATGAAGATCGAAAAGTCCCGGGGCATCCCCCAAGGAATAAGGATCCGGATTAAAAGCAAATCCAAAATGGAACCGGATGGCATTAGCTTTGGAACAGGCTGCATTACAGGGATTGATTCGGCCTTACCGAGAGCTAGGAAGCATGAGACATCCGTTTTTTAAAAATCTCCTCTTCGCCGAACTGTTTTTCGTCCTCTGCATGCTCTCAGAGTCCTGCAATTTCACGGAACCCCCGCCAAAAAACGATCTCCAACTTTTGTTTGGAAAAGACTGGCAGCTCACCTCGGAAACGGTCAGCCCGGGATATATCGAAACCGACGGCAATGTCATCCGGAATCCCATCGCACAGGGCCGAATCGCCTCCTGCCTGTTGGACAATACCTACCGATACGACTCCAACGGCACCTGGACGCAAAATGGCGGAACCGCGAAATGCTTTAGCTCGGAACTTCCCGTCGTCACAAGCGGTTTATGGAGTGTCAATGCGACGAATACCCGCCTCTATCTCACCGCGACCTACGCGGACTCCGGAGTCAGCAGCGATACCACCTATTATTCCGGTCTTTTGGGCGTCCCCGAAACCCTGAGCATCGCGGAAATTTCCGTGGACACCTTGAAATTGCTCACACCCCGCCTGGATCGGGACAGCCTCGGGTACAAATATCCGGACACGGTTACCGCGGTGTATACCGTGCAATAGTTACAACAGAGGTGACACCAGTGGCGAACTCCCGAGGGCGTTCTGAAATGATCTGGCGCAATTGGTTGTTGCCTCAAGCATTCGGAGATTGATTCCAGGCACTGTTCCGACTTTTATCGACACTTCGAACGCCACGACGGGTCTGCGTGATCGACGGAATACTTGATTTTGAAACATCTTCAAAATTGTCTGTTGACAACTGAAAAGCAATTATTATTGTGCCCCAGATATCAGTGTTCGAAAACCAGTCCCGGAGCTCACAAGATGAGGAAAAGGCTTTTTGCCGCCCTTCGGTGGATCGAAAAATCCCATAAAAACACCGCCTTAAAAGTCGCCGAACGAACGGAGTCAGAGTCCAACCCAGAATCCGATCCGGATTCGGATCTCGACTTGAACCTGTGGGACTCTTCCGAGCATGAACACGCCATGGCGTACACGGAGGCTGAACTGGCGGCCCGGATGGGCGCGGAAGAATGGTTCCTGGCCTGTGAAATGAATTCTACCGGCGCCCTTCGGAGCGAAGAGGATATCACCACGACCTATTCCCTTTCGCTTTCGCCGGAAGGCTTTGCCAAGGTCCGGTGTTATGACATGAGACGGAATATCAACGGAAACCATGCAACCGTCGAGACCGATTCCAAAACTGGGACCTGGGAAATCACGCAGCGCATGTTGACGCTGCATCTCCCGGACGAGAGCCTGGAATTTATCGTGGCCCGCATTGAGGGCGGCGTGGCCATCCTGGTGGATTCCGACGACGGCTCGTGCTCGGTTCTAATGACGGAGGCCGCCCTGAACGAGGAGCTGGAATCCGACAACACTTTGTTTTGTCCCTAATCTTTCCATCCCGGCCCCCAAGAGGCTTTTCCAGTGCCTTCTGCGGCTGGATCAGGCAGACCCGTTTTCTCCAACCCATGGACGATGCTCTCCAAATTTTCTCCCGACCTCGCCGCAACGTCCAATTGGCTGGAAAGCAGCCGCGATAAATCCCGTGCCAGGAGCTTGCGTTCGCGCGGGTCGGATTCCCAGCGCGTCATCCACTCTTGGAAAAGGAGGGCTATTCGCTCGGCGGCGGTTTGCCCCTGATTCACGCGTTCGGACATGATATACCTCCCTAAGCTTTGACGTGCTTCTTCAACGCTGGAATTCAGATAATCGGCTAATTTCTCCAGGGACCACTGCTCCGCATGCGCACGCCGTAGGTTTTCCACCGCCTCGGGAACGATGAGCCGCCATTTGTAATGGGTCGTTTTGGCTTCGATGAATTCGCGATAGGTCAGGCCGAAGACATCGGAGGCGTAGCGGTCTTTTAGCGAAACGTCCATGCTAGGCCTACCTCAGGGGCACAAAAGGCGGCGGGCCTCTGTCCCCTTCCCATTTTTTCCATTCACCCTCTAACGGGCAGGATCATTTCCTTCCCCAAAGTCCGTCTCTAGATCTTGGAGAACATCGCGCACTTTGGCCTCCGTTTCCGTCAGCACGCTCTTGCACCGCTTGAGGAGCGCCGCCGCCTCGACCACGCGCTCCGCCAAAAGGTCGATGGGGACGCGGCTTTGGTCAATGTCTTCCAAAATCACATCCAGACGCTGGATGGCTTCCGTGTAACTCAGATGGTTTATTTCCATGGTTTCAACTCCTTCTTAAGCACGTTGGCATCCACCTCACCGTCCGCGAACTGGATTCGAATCTCGTCGCCTTTTTTCGCTTCGCTCGCGCCGCGGATCAATTTGTTCTCGGAAGAAAAGACCAAAGCGAACCCGCGGTTCAGCAACTTCGCCAAGTCCGAGGCTTGAATCAGGCGATCGCGGAGCTTTAAGGCCTCGTTCTCGGATCGGGTGAACTTCCCGGGACCGCGCGCGAGACCCTTGTAATTCGTTCCCAGTCTGTCCTGGCTCATCCTCAACAAGCGCAGCGTGAGGGATCGCAGCGTTTTCGATTTTTCCGCCTGTTGGATATGCCCGGACTGCTTGCCCGCCCACCACGCCTGCTGCACGGAATCCTTGCGGCTCCGGTAGCGCAGCTGCTCCAGATGCTGCAGCTTTTGCGGTCCGCGCAAGATGCCCGTTCGGTTCAACCTGAGCTTCTCCCTGGAATCCCGCAGGGACCGCGTGGCGGCGGCGATGGTTTTCCGGGAAGCCTCCGCCTGACGCGCCTCCTCATGCTGGGCGTGCGCGTACCAGATGTTGCGCAGCGACTCCGCCAAATGGACCGCTCCATGAACAGTTTCCTGAAGCTTCCAATTCCAGGTTTCGCGGAGGCCGGCGGCGCGCCGACGGAGACCAGCCCAGACTTCCGCGATGCGGCTTTCGAGGAACTTCGCGCAGTCCGTCGGAGTGAGAAGATCCGCATACGCCACGATATCGGCAAGGGAGCGATCGATTTCATGGCCGATGCCGGTCAGCACGGGGATGGGACACAAAGCGATGGCCCGGCAGATTTTTTCCGAATCGAAAAAGACCAGATCCGTCTTGGATCCTCCGCCGCGTACGATACAAATCACATCCAGCGGAAGGCGTGCCAAGGTTTCCAGCGCCTGCGCCACGGTGTCCTCGGTGGCGGGCCCCTGCATGCGCGCTGGGACGAAGGACAAGGCGAAGGCGAAACCGGACTGCAAGAGCACCGTGGTGAAATCCTGGTAGGCTGCGGAGCCGGCAGAGGTGATGAGGCCGATGCGCAGAGGCACATCCGCCAAAATCAATTTTTTGTTGCGATCGATGAGCCCCTCCTTGAGAAGCTTTTCCAGAATCTTTTGGCGGGTCAGGCTGAGTTCTCCCAGCGTGAACGCCTCATCTACCTCCATGATGCGCGGCTGAAACCGCCCGGTGGGGACGTAGAAGCTGGACTCCAGGAGCAAGGAGACTTTGAGCTCGGGCCGCAACATGAAGGGCGTTGGAAGCAGGGCGAAACGGGCGTTGTAATCGTCCAGCTGACGGGCCCAGATGATGACGTCCAGCACGGCTTTGGGACGGGCGTCCCCCTCGTCGAACTCGGCCAGCGTCAAATAGGCCACCTTGCCGCGCACGTTGAGCTGGGTGATCACGCCCTTGACCCAGATGGTCGGGAACGCCTTAACCCGGCGTTCCACGCTCATGTTGTATTTACTGACGGTACAGGGATTTTTGGAACTAGTATTCCCGTTTATGGCAGATTCAGGGGGGGATGGGAAAGCCACGTTGCCGGTCACGTCCGGAATTTAGCAAGGGTTTAGAACCCCTTTCTGATTCAAGTTAAATTTGGGACTTACTTCATCAGGAGATCCCTTCATGCCCATCGTGGATTATAAAACCTATTGCCGGATGCTCGATTCGGCCAACCAGAACAAATACGCCTACCCGGCCATCAACGTTTCCAGCATGGAAACCGCCAACGCGGCCCTGATAGGGTTCGCGGAAGCCAAGTCCGACGGCATCATCCAAGTCTCCACCGGCGGCGGTCAGCACGCCTCGGGTTCCAAGCTGAAGGACATGGTGCTGGGTGCCATTTCCCTGGCCAACCATGTTCAGCTCATGGCGGAAAAATATTCCGTCTACATCGCGCTGCACACCGACCATTGTCAGCCGGGCAAGGTCGACACTTTCCTGAAACCCCTTATTGCCGAAACCGAAAGGCGCCGCGCCAAGGGCGAGAAGAACCTGTTCAACAGCCATATGTTCGACGGATCCGAGCTGCCGCTGAATGAAAACATGAAAATCGCCAAGGAACTCATGGCGCTCTGCGCCAAGAACGAAATCATCCTCGAAGTCGAGGCCGGCGTGGTGGGCGGGGAGGAAGACGGGGTGAGCCACGAAGGCGCCCCGGCGGAAAAACTCTATACCACCCCCGAGGACATGATTGGAGTGTACGAGGCGCTGTCGCAAATCCAGGGGGGGCGTTACATGTTCGCGGCTACCTTCGGCAACGTGCACGGCGTGTACAAGCCCGGCAACGTGAAGCTCAAGCCCGTCATTCTAAAACAGGGCCAGGACGCGCTCAAGGCCAAGCACAAGGCCCGCTTCGATCTGGTGTTCCATGGAGGTTCCGGTTCCAGCAAGGAAGAAATCCAGGAGACGCTGGAATACGGCGTGATCAAGATGAACGTGGACACGGACACGCAGTATGCCTTCAGCCGTCCGGTGGCGGATCACATGTTCAAGAATTACGACGGCGTGCTCAAAATCGACGGGGAGGTCGGCAACAAAAAAGCCTACGATCCCCGCGCCTTCCTCAAGCTGGGAGAAAAGGGCATGGCCGCGCGCATCGTCGAAGCCTGCAACGATCTGCAGTCCAGCGGCAAGACGCTGTTCAAAGCCTGATCCCCGTTCTGCAATCACCCGCAAAGAAAAAGCCCTCTTCTCTTGAGGGCTTTTTCTTTGCGTGAATTTACGGGGTCAAAACACCTACACGAGGTTATATCCAATCGCGCTCAATCCCCCTTTTCAATCACCACGCAGCTGTTGTGACCGCCGAAGCCGAAACTGTTGCTGATGCCGATGCGAGAGGTCGTGGTCGAAGCCACGTTCGGCGAGCAGTCCACCGGGCAATCCGGATCTTGGTTGTCCACGTTGAGGGTGGGATGAACTTTTCCGGAGTTGAGCGTCATCAACAGCGTGATGGCCTCCGTGGCGGACGTGCCCCCCAGCAAATGGCCTATCATGGACTTGGTGCTGTGCACCTTCATGCGAGGAAGGTGATCGCCGAACACCTTGCCCAGGGCTTTCACCTCGGCGACATCCCCCAGCGGCGTGGACGTCGCATGCGCGTTGACGACGCCGACCTCTTCCTTTGAAACCCCGGCGTCCATCAGGGCATTTTCGATGGCCAGGGCCACGGCTTCCCCGGTTTCCAAAGGGGCGGACATGTGATAAGCGTCCGCGCTCATGCCGTAGCCGCGCAAAATCCCCAAAATTTTCGCGCCGCGCGCCTCGGCATGTTCGCGCGATTCAAGTACCAGGACACCCCCGCCTTCTCCCAACACGAATCCATCCCGGTCCCGGTCGAAAGGACGGGAGGCTTTTTGGGGCTCATCGTTGCGGCGCGAGAGCGCCCGCATGTTGCTGAAACCCGCCAGGGACGCCGCACATACGGACTCCTCGGCGCCGCCGGCCAGCATCACGTCGGCGCGACCCAAACGTATTTGATCCGCGGCCGTCGCCAGGGCGTGGTTGGCCGTGCTGCAGGCCGATGTCACGGTCCAATTGGGCCCGCGCCACCCCAGACGTATGGAAACCATGCCGGCGCCCATGTTGGTGATGGACATGGGAATAAAGAAAGGCGAGACGCGCTTGGGACCCTTGGTGCCCAGCAGCTGCGCGTTCTCGGTAAATATCTCGATGCCGCCCATGCCCGAACCCAATATCACCCCGGCGCGATCGCGATGCGGAGGGCTTTGATCGAGGCCCGCCTGTTTCACGGCCTGAAGGGATGCGTGCATGAGATACTGGATATAGCGGCTGGTACGCTGGGCTTCCTTAGGATCGAAACAGACGGTCGGATCGAATCCGCGCACTTCGCCGGCAAACTGTGTGGTATAGGCGGAGGCATCGAAGCGCTCAATCGTCGCCACACCGCTTTTTCCGGCAAGCAAATTGGCGAAGTAAGTCTCCAGATCAAAGCCAAGCGGGCTGACAATTCCCATCCCGGTGATGACAACTTCTCTCTTTTTGTCCATCTTAAAATCGCCCTCTTCCTTCACCAGTTTGCTACAATACCTTGAAGTTTATACACTTAAGGCAATGGCTAAGTGCTACCTAAAAGTGCCCTTTAACAAATTATAGGAAACCGCTCACGAGATGGAAAACCGGCTGGTTTGGCTTGATTTGGAAATGACGGGCCTCAATCCCGAAGCCGACGTTATTCTCGAAATTGCCACCGTGGTGACCGACCCGGAATTGAATGTTGTCGCGGAAGGCCCGGTGTTCGCCATCCATCATCCCGCACCCGTCTTAAATCGCATGGACGAGTGGAATACCAACCAGCATGGAAAGTCCGGGCTCACGGAGCGCGTGCATGCCTCGACGGAAACCACCGCATCCGCCGAAACGCAAACGATTGAATTCCTTACGGCGCATGTCAAGCCCGGCCTATCGCCTCTTTGCGGGAATTCCATTTGGCAGGATCGCCGTTTCCTGGCGCGTCACATGCCGCGTCTCGAAAAGCTTTTCCACTACCGCATCGTGGACGTCAGCTCCATCAAGGTGTTGGCGAAAAACTGGTATCCGACTCTGGCCCCCTATCCGAAATCCGAAAAACATTTGGCTCTGGCCGATGTTCACGACTCCATCGGGGAACTGCGCTATTACCGCGAAAAAATCTTCTCGCCTCTTCCCCAGCTCAATGCCCATCCCGACACGGTGACTGCAACATGAACCCAAGACTCGAAACGCAGCCCTTCCAGTCTTCCCGATCTTTCCGGTTTTCGAATCGGGGAACGCGGAACCTGCGGCCTGTTCTTTATGGTCTCTTGGTGACGGCATCACTGGGTATGGCAAGTCTTGCCTCCGCGACGAAATCCAAACCTGCCGACGTGAACGCAGCTGCCGTTTCGGCCATCTCCGCACAAGGAAGTTCATCCGGAGCACCCTTCAAGGTTCTGATGACCTCGCAAACCTTACCCTTTCCCGCGCCCAGAAATTTTCCCGCCCAGGATACATTCGCCATTCAAAACGAAAAATGGACCACGGATTACGCCGTGGACAGCGCGCTGCAGTCCCACGCGCGGCTCTACCTGAACCAGTTCCGTCCGGATGAAGCCGTTCTAGCGGTCTGCGATTTGCGCACGGGCGTCATCCGGACCTTGGTGGAGCGCGATTCTGCCGGTGTGCATTCGCGTCCCCGACTTGCATTCGCGGCAACGTTTCCCGCCGCCTCGTTGATCAAAATTCTCACGGCGTCCGCAGCCCTGGAGGAAGCCGACGTGCTCCCCATGGACAGCCTGCCCCTTTTGGGCAGAAACCACACATTGTATCGCTACCAATTGCAGCCGCCCAAGCGCGCGCATTACCTAAAAATCTCCCTAGAGAACGCCTTCGCCAGGTCCGTGAACCCGGTGTTCGGCGGATTGGGTTTGCGCATCGGCGCGGATGCCCTGCGTAAAATGGGAGACGCCTTGGGGTTCAATCAACCCCAGCCCCTTTCCGAGTGCAGCCCGAGCCGCTTCGACGTTCCGGACAGCGGATTCGCACTGGCCCAGGTGGCTTGCGGCTACACCCAATCGACCACCATTTCGCCTTTACATGCTCTAAGGATCGCGCGTGGCATCGGCGACGATGGTCGTTTGGATCCGCTTTCCTTCACACCGTATTTACGCAACGTCGGAGACGGGCATCGAATTTTGACCTCCACCTCCGTGCCCGAGCCTTTCATTTCGGGTGCCTCCCTGGACAACCTGAGGACGCTGATGGCCGCCACCGTAGAAACCGGAACGGCCAGGAAGGGCTTTCATCGCGCCTTCCGATCGATGGCCCCAACGGATCTGGATCTCGGCGGCAAAACCGGCACTTTGGATGGAACGGAACCCGTAGGTCATTACGAATGGTATATCGGCTACGCAAAACACCGGGAGAATCCTGACGACGGTATCGCCATTGCCGTCATGGTCATCAATCAACGCCGCACCGTGCATGCCAGCGAACTGGCGGCGCTGGTGATCCGCCAGTGGGATCACCCCGGCATTGCCTCTCCCGTTTCCCCCCTCGCCGGAAAACGCAGCCCCCGGCATCGCCGTCACTACTACGCCCGGCGCTGATTCGCCAAGCGCCAAAAACCTCTCCCCCTCCCAGTACCCTCTGTAAGCGGGCCCTGAAGACAGGGTCCCGTTTCAGCATGTAGTCGAAGGTCGGCCGCGAAGCTAATTTTGCTGCCCGCTGGAGGATTAGGCTAATTGGTAAGTCAGCGGTCTTGAAAACCGCCGCCCGAAAGGGCTTGGGAGTTCGAGTCTCTCATCCTCCGCCAGCTTTCGTCGCCTGTTTCTACGCTTCGATTTCAGACCTTTGCCGAACGCCGGGCCTTCTCACAGATATTCGCCATGGGCTCTAAGATTCATCAGAATACCCAGCATCATGAAACAGGAAATGAGGAAAGAGCCCCCGTAGGATAGAAACGGCAGGGGAAGGCCCGTCACCGGCATCATCCCCACCGTCATGGAAATGTTCACCAGCACATGGAACGAAAAGATTCCTGTGAGTCCCACTGCTGTGAGCGCCGTAAAACGGCTGCGGGTGTCCATGCCGATGCGCAGGATGCGGTTGAGCAGGAAGAGGTAAAGCCCCAAAGTGGCGACGCAACCCAGGAAACCGAACTGCTCCCCCAGCACGGAGAAAATGAAATCCGTGTGCTGCTCGGGCAGGAAGTTGAGGTTGGACTGGGTGCTGTGGAGAAAGCCCTTGCCCAGCAGCTTTCCGGAGCCAATCGCCACCTTGCTCTGCAATACCTGATAGCCGGCGCCCTGCGGATCGCGCTGTGGCTCAATGAAGGTCAGGATGCGATCCCGCTGATGGGCGTAGAGCACCTTGTTCCACACGAAAATCGCCCCGTACCCGGCGGTGATGTTGATCAAAATCAGCAGCGCGATGATCTTCAGACGCGTCCGCGTCCACCACATCACGGCGATGAGAACGATGAAAAGCAGCGCCCACGCCACGCGGTTGAAGGTCAGCGCCACGGAAAGGACTGGCGATATCAGAAAGAAAATGTCCCGGACCGAAAGGCCGGAGAAAAAAAACATCATCCCGGTCATGGCCACAAAACTGAGTGCCGTGCTGAGATTGGGCTCCTTCAGGACCAGGATGAAGGGTACCACGAACAGCGCGGTGGGCGCCAGCAGCGTCCTGGGACGCGCAAGGCTCACGGGCTGAAAAGAAAGCAGCCGCGCCATGGCCAAAAGCAGGGCCACCTTGGCAAGCTCGCTGGGCTGCAAATTAAACCCTCCCGGAAGGGCTATCCAGCGCACCACGGAGTTCGCCTTGAAAACAATGATGTACAGCAGGGGAACCAGCGAAAGAAAATACAGCGGGTAGGCGGCCGCATAGAAAAACCGCGGTGGCACCAAATACATGCCGGACAGCGCCACCACGGCCATGCCCGCAAACAGAAGCTGTTTCTGCCAATGGTGTCCGGAGGCGTCGAAACTCGCCGAATACACGACCAGCAAACCGATCGCCAACAGGACGCCCACGGTGGCAAGCAGCAGCCAGTCCAGTTTGGGTTCTTGCTTATCCGTGCGGTTCATGTTCAAAGAATCGTTTGAGAAGGGCTCCTGCGATGGGAGCCGCCTCGGCGCCACCGTGCCCCATATTTTCTAGGACGATGGCAATGGCGATGGTGGGCTCATTCAAGGGCGCCGCACAGATGAACAAGGCGTGCGTTCTCCCCTGGGGATTTTGAGCGGATCCGGTTTTTCCTCCCACCAGAACCCCCGGCACGCGGGCGCGCGCCGCCGTCCCATTGGGGGAATTCACCACGTCCGCCATGGCTTCCAAAATGGTGGCGTGATCCTCGGGAGACATTTCGATGGCGTGCAGCGTCTGCGGCTGCGCCATGAAGGCCGAACTGCCGTCCGGATTGCGGACTTCCATCAAGAGATGCGGCCGGTAAAGCTGCTGGCCGTTGGCAAGACCCGCGGCGTAATTGGCTAGCTGCAGCGGTGTGGCGAGTTCGCCCTGGCCGATGGCGAGGTTGAGGATCATGCCGCGCGACCAGTGCCAGCCCCGGTCCGCGAAACGCTCCGTGAAGGACGCCGAGTCCACCAGCACACCCGCGCGTTCATCGTCCAGATCCACGCCCGTCTTCTCCCCCATCCCGAATTCGCGCGCCACCCGGTTGATGGGATCCATGCCGATTTCCAGGCCGACCTGATAGAAATACACGTCGCAGGATTGCGTAAAAGCCTGCACCATGTTGGTGAAACCGTGACCCCTCGGGTCCCAGCATTTCCAAACACGGTTCCCGAAAAGAAAGCCCCCGTTGCAGGCCCTCGGCATGTGATCCCCGGCGTGCACCTTTCCCGACTGCAGCGCCGCGACGGACACCACCCCCTTGAAGGTGGAGCCCGGTTCGTAGGCCGCCTCAATAGCGCGGTTATTGAGCGGCATAGAAGGGTCCAGAGCCAGGCGGGCCCATTCCTTGGCGCGCCGCTCGCGGCTCAGCGAGAAAATATTTCCGTCTATCCTCGGCGAGGAAGCCATCACTAGAATTTCCCCGTTGCGCGGATCGAGAGCCACGATGGCTCCCTTCACCGTGTCGGAGAGCAGGGACTCGGCATAGCACTGCAGCGCCATGTCCAAAGAGGTATGAATGTCCTTGCCCGGAACGGGCTTGAACTGCGGCATTTCGCGGACGACCTCGACTTCGCGTCCGTAGGCGTTCACCTTCACATAACGAATCCCGTCACGACCGCGGAAATCGTCTTCATAATATTCTTCCAGTCCCTTGCGCCCGATGCGATCTCCGCGCTGGTAGGGAGAGCTTCCGTCCTGCGCCGCGCGGACCTTGGAACTCTCGATTTCATTTTCCTTGACCTCGTCCATGTAACCCAGCACGTGACCCGCTGCCGATCCAAAGGGATAGGAGCGCCGCGATTCCACCAAAGTCACGACGCCTGGCAAATCCGTCTGGTGCTCTTCCACCATCGCCATCACGTCAAAGGGAGCGTCCTCCAGAATAACCAGTGGCTGGAATTTCCGCCAGCGGGCCCGCTCCAGACTCCACGACACCAGCGCGGAATCGAAAACGGGCGCGCCCTTGGCGTCGTGAATACGGAGAAGATTCTGCATCACCCTTTCGCCGTCCTTGCCGTCCTTGAGCTCCGTGGGAAGAATGGCGATTTGGTAGGAAGGCCGGTTGCGCGCTATGACCACTCCATTGCGGTCATAAATGAGCCCCCGGGGCGCCTTGACGATTTGCGGGCGGATGCTGTTTTGATCCGAGAGCATCTCGTGGTAGGAGCCCTTGATGATTTGGAGATAGAAGAGACGCCCCACTAGAATTCCCGCGGCCAGCAGCAGAAAGACGAATAGCGCCTGCCCCGCGGTGGCACAGTAGCGGGGATCGTCCAGGGGGTTTGACAGGTTAGATGTGGGCGTGGCCATGATTCAGCGGTTATTCAAGGATGATTCGGAGACGGACAGACACGGGCGGCCAGGGAAAGGCATGGATCAGGTTTCCCGGGACTTGAAGCGGGCGAAGAAATAAAACACCGCCGCCCCCACCAGCAGCGTGTACACGGCGGAGGGCACGGTTTCCCGCAGCAGGGCGTCCCAGAAAATTTCCCCGCGGAAACCCACCGCGAGGTAATACACGATGTCATGCCCCAAAAGGGCGCTGCCCAAAAGCAGCATGCGCGTGGCTGGCATGCTCTTGACCACCTTGTCCTCAAAAAATCCCAGCGCATAGCCCACCATGCAGGTCGACAGGGCGCCCGCGCCCAGCGTGTTGATGGCGTAGATATCCTCAACGAGACCCAGCATGAGGCCGGCATAGAGACCGGCGACCGGCCCGCGGCGCAGCGCCACCGCCGTCAAGGCGATAAGCGGAATATCGGGGCGAATCGAACCCAAAGCTATCGAGTGGACCAACGTCTGCTGCAAAAGCAGGGAGCCCGCCAGCAGCGCGGCCTCGGCGGCCAGGGATTTCCAGGAGAAGGTCACGGCGTTTCCCCCAAATTCCATTCATCCTGTTTGATGAGAACGAAAACCTCTTCCACGGTATTGAGGGGCTGGAACGGCCTGACCTGAAAAAATTGGGTCACGTCCCCGTTGGATTCTTCCGTCTCCGAAATATCCGACGACACCCGGCCCACCTGCAACCCGTTGGGAAAAACCCCGCCGAGTCCGGCCGTGATGAGCGTGTCTCCTGGGCGCACGTCCGAGCCCGCCGGAAACTGCGCCACCAGCTGATCGGGCCCCTCGGACTGCAGCATGCCCCGGGCCCGGCTGCTGTTCACCTGCACCGACACCTTGAAGGCCGGATCGGAAAACAGCTGGACGAAACTGTAATGTTCGAAACACTTCGAAATCTTGCCCACCAGTCCGCGGGAGGTGATGACCGGCATGTTGACGTCCAGCGAATCCGCCTTCCCCAGATCCAAGACCCAGGTCAGTTGCAGCCGGCTGGCGTCTTCGGCGATGATGCGGCCTGGCTTCAGGCGGAGAGAGACGTTCTCCCGGAAGCGCTCCATTTCCCGCAGGCGCGGCACCTGCCGCAGGGACTGCGTCAGGAAGTCGTTCTCCGTCCGCAACGCCACGTTTTCCCGGCGAAGCTCCTCGTTGTCGTGGTAGATGCGGAAAGTGACGTCGAAGCGGGAGAACACCATCTTAAAGGGATAGAAGAAGGTGCTCACCATCACCTGATGAAAAACCATGCGTCCGGACTGATCCTGGGACAGCAGAACGCTGCAAAAAATGATGCAGAGCAGAAACGAGAAAATGCCCTGCCAGACCACCAGCGCCTTGCGCAGCCACTCGAGAAGATTCACTGCGCCTTTGCTCCGCTTCTTAGGGGCCTAGAGGATAAGGGTCGCGAACATTACAGACAGTATGCCAGTATGCTGAATCAGCGAATCAGCGCTGGGAGTCCATGAGGACCTTGTAATATTGCCCCATGTCTTCCAGGATGCGGGCCGTGCCCTTGCAGACACACACCATGGGATCGTCGATAACGTTCACCGGCAGATTGGTCTCCTGACGCAGCAGTTCGTCCAATCCGCGCAGCTGCGAGCCGCCGCCGGTCATGACGATGCCCTTGTCCATGAGATCGGCGGAAAGTTCCGGCGGCGTCTGCTCCAGGGCGCGACGCACGGCCTCCACGATGGCGTTCACCGGTTCGGCCAGGGCTTCCCGGATTTCCGCCGAGCTGATCTTGAGGGTGTGCGGCACGCCCGCCACCAAATCTCGGCCCTTGACCTCCATCTCGAGCTCGCGCTCAAGCGGGTAGGCTGCGCCTATCTGCATCTTGATCTTCTCGGCCATCCCCTCGCCCACCAGCAGGTTGTAATTCTTCTTGAGGTAGGTGATGATGGCCTCGTCCATTTCGTCGCCACCCACACGCACCGAGGTGTCGCACACGATGCCGTACAGGGCGATGACCGCGATTTCGGAAGTCCCGCCACCGATATCGATGATCATGTTGCCGCTGGGGTCTCCCACGGGGATCCCCATGCCGATGGCGGCGGCCATGGGCTCGGCCACCAGGTGGACCTCGCGGGCGCCAGCCTTGCGGGCGGCGTCGAGCACCGCGCGCTTCTCAACTTCGGTGATGCCGGAGGGCACGCCGATGACGATGCGCGGCCGCAGAAAGAAGAGCGGGTATTTCTGGGCAGTCTTGATCAGGCGCGTCAGCAGGCTTTCCACCAGCTGGAAGTCCGCGATAACGCCGTCCTTCATGGGTCTTACCGCGATGATTTCTCCCGGAGTGCGGCCGAGCATGCGTTTGGCTTCGGTTCCAATGGCCAGCACGCGGTTCGTGCGCCGATCCACCGCCACCACGGAAGGCTCGTTGACCACGATGCCGCGGCCGCTCACGTGAA
>Ga0206850_10101_pt1 | contig 29449 bp, 26 predicted proteins | sample Alteio_BWOrgCont_16_FD_152885 | JGI IMG/M metagenome (GOLD analysis project Ga0206850, IMG submission 152885) | Enriched cells from forest soil in Barre Woods Harvard Forest LTER site, Petersham, Massachusetts, United States -... | ecosystem: Environmental > Terrestrial > Soil > Temperate forest >...
AAATGCGCCAGTCGATAAAAATCAGGGGATAAAAAACCAGTTTCCCAAAATATTGCTGCACATCGAGCCCGGCGCCGCCCTTGAACCGGGAGTTGACCTGGAGGAGATATGTGAAGATCCATTCGCTGTTCCAGGCGTCGGGGCTCGAATAGGTGAGGTCGCTGTTGTGCCCCACCGCCGCCGTAAGGGTGGAGGATTGCCGGGGTGTATCGAGAAGGAAGATGCCGCCGCCCAGCCAGTACCGCTGCAGCAGGCCGTCGTTCAGCTTTTGGCCGTCGTACACGACATCCTGGTTCAGGAGCGTGGTCTTGATCGAGCTGAAGAGATAGTGCCCGTCCAGGTGTCCGATGGGAAAGGAAACCTGATCCGCGATGCGCAAAAAATTGGGATCGCTCTGGTTCGAAGGCGCGGCGCTTTTGAAATCGGTGTAGGGTTCGAGATCTAGAAAGGCGAAGTCCCGGCTGGGATCCTCGAGATCGATGAGGCCACTCGTCAATCCGTGCGAAACTCCGCAGAGGAGGAAGAGAAAACCCAATATCCTGCCGGCCATGCCTGCGCATGTTCGAAAAAAGAACCCGTGCATGTACCTCTGCCGTTCGAAGCGGTAACTCTCAACTTAACAAGATGGCGATACGGAAATCGCGACGGGCGTTACGATCCGGAAGGAATCCGGAAAGAACTCAGAAAGAACCCTGAACGAATCTAGGGTTGAGTTCTACGGGTCTGTTTGTAACTGTGGATGAGAATGCGAAGGAGACCGGTGGTAGCGGGTTCCAAACACGAGATCCCAAAACCGCATCGTGACCCCGAAATTGTACTCCGGGAATTGGTGATGGATGCGATGGTAGGCTTTCAACTTGCGCATCCAGGAGTTTTCGACGTTCCAATGATGGTGGCTGTGATGGACCACCGAATACCAGACAAACCCGGCCAGCCAACCGGAGAGGATACCCGAAAAGAGGGGGAAGTGCAGTTTTATGGCGATGAGGTACCACAGTCCGAACATGGCCATGGTGGTCATGAACCAAGGCATGGCGATGAGCACCAAATCCTGGGCGTGGTGAATACGGTGTCCGTCCCCGAAAACGCCCTCAGGCTGATGGTAAATCCAGCGGTGGAAGACGTACTCGGAAAGGCCCCAAAACATGTAGCCCGCGAAAGAAGCCAGGAGTATGGCCGGAACATAGGTGTGTTCCTCTCGCAGCGCCCAAATAAGGAAGAAAAGAGCGGTTGCGCTGTCGGCGATGAAGGTAAACCAGTAGTTTTTCGCGCCGAGCGCGAACCTCCTCATACCCCATCTTTGGGCTTCTCCCCATTTCTGGGAAAGGGTGCCAAAAGTGGACTGTGTTACCATGAAAGCCTTTCTATGTCCTATGCCGATAGCAAGAATTTAAAAAATTGGGCGAACAGAAACTTTCAAAGCCAAAGGTAGGCAAGTCGGGGTAAGAAACAAGGCTGTAATAATTTCAAGGAGAGACTCAGAAGAGGTGTCGTGTGTTAAAATCAGGGTGGACGTAAGGATATAATGATTCAAATCAATGACTTAGAGGAGCAGATGCCGGTTTTCCACCAAAGTGGAGAATTTTCTTGGGATGATTTCCTTAACACCCTTTTAAACAATGGGTTGTAGAAATTATCCCCGCGAACCATCAGGGGCGGCCTCTCCATTAAGGGCTGCATCCAAATCAAAGAGCCGCTTCAAGGGGATGATTTTAAGGCCCTTCTTCGGATCCACCGCGTCGGAAATCTTATCGGCCGCGAAACCGAGCAGCAGTGGGTGCTCGAAATGGTTGGCCACCGCCTTGACAAATGGGGAGGCGCTGAACCCCGGCATGAGAAAGTTCACCACGAAGGTGTCGAAGTCGCAGTCCTGCATGACTTCCAGGGCTTCCTCGGGGTCGTCGGCCACTTCCACGATGGCGTTGGGCAGGATTTGCGAAATGATGGTGACGGTTTCGTTCCGGCGTTTGCCTTCCTCGTCCACGACCAGGATGTAGCGCTCCGAAGTATCCGTGGGGATGAAGGATGCGTCGAAGGTGTCCTCTTCGTCTTCACGCAGGGCTTTGGCAAGCTCCTGTTTTTCCTCTTCGAACAGGTCCTCTTTTTCCTCAAGGTCCAAAGGCAAATCGTCGTCGAGGATTTTTTTGGCCTTCGGCTTGGGCTTGGGTTTTGGAGTGGGAGGCTGGGGCTGGGATTGAGCGGGAGCCACGGGGGCAACGGCAGCGGGCGTTTTAGTCTTGTTCATGACGGGCATGGGATCAATCTTGGAAGGGGCCACGGCTTTTGAGGGCGCGGTGGCGGCGGAAATCTTGTTGGCCCCGATATTTTTAGGTGCGGGGGTTGCGGTTTTCGCGTGGGTTTTCACAGCCGACTTGGCAGGCTTTTTAACGGCGGGTTTTGCCGCTGATTTTGCGGCCGGCTTCGCTTTGGATTTTACAGATGTTTTCGCGGACGATTTCGGAGCCGCTTTAGATGAAACTTTGGGCGCAGATTTGGAGGCAGGTTTAGAAAACTTAGCCGGCTTCTTTTTTGGCGCGGGGGCCTTTTTCTTTTGAGTCTTCTTGATGCTCATGCCTTGTTCCAATCCGGGAAAATATCCACTAAGGCGGCGCGGCAAATATACAAGTTTGCGCCCGGATATCTTGCGGATTTCAGCAATTTCAACGGTTCGAACCGCTTTTAATCAAAGCCTCGATTTCGCCGACTTCGCGCGCAATGGACTGGGAAAGATTGCGGCACCCCGATTTGGTGATGAGCAGGTCGTCTTCAATGCGAATGCCTATCCACTCTGAATATCGTTTCCCCCCCAAACTCATGGAAAAGTGCCCGTAGAGGCCGGGCTCATTGGAGATCTGCCACCCGATTTCCAGGGGATAATCCTGGTAGAGACGGTGGGGATCGCCGTCGTGTTCCTGCTCGCCCATCAGATGGGAGACGCCATGGGGTTTGCCGGAATAGGCGCGCTCCGCCTTGCCTCCCTTGGCAAAGAACCGCTCCTGTAGCGCGCTTTCCACGAAGGACCAGACGTCGTCGTTCAACTGGCGGATTTTGGCGCCGGGTTTGGCGTTCCGCTCATTGAGTTTCGCCGCGTCCAGCACGATGCCATACAGAAGCGCCTGCAGCGGATTGAAGCGTCCCGAAACCGGAACGGTGCGTGAAATGTCCGCGTGCATGGTTCCGTAGCGCGCTCCAAAGTCCAGCAGGACGAGGCTGCCCGGGACCAGAGCCTCATCGTTCTTCAGGTAGTGCAGCACGGTGGCGTTGCGGCCCCCGGCCACGATGGAGGGGAAGCTGAGCCCATACGGACTGCGGCGGCGCATGCCGTGTTCGATATGCGCAGCCAAAGCGTTTTCGTCCCGGAGTGTTGGCAGGCTTCCCAGCGTTTCCGCAAAGGCTTGGCGCGTGATCTCCACGGCGATGCCCACGTCCTTGACTTGCTCCTTCTCCAGGGGCAGGCGCAAATGGAAATGCAGGGGAGCGCAGCTGCGGATTTCGAATCCGGGTTTCACCTTGCGCGCGATTTTTTCCAAACCTTGCTTGAAGGCAAAATTGTGATCCGTGCGAGTGGTGCGGAACTTGCCGCGCTTGTCCGGATCGGCGTAGTGGTGGTAAAAGGCGTAACCGAAAGGTTGCTTGCTGCGCTTCACCAAAGCACGGAACCAAGCGTCGAACTCTCCCTGCGGGCGCACGTCCTGAATGCCCGTGAGTTCACGAATTTCGGAGAGGTCCCGCGAATTTTCTGCCTTAACACTATTCACGCCTTTTCCAACCATGGGGTATCCGAAACGGACCCCGTCCCAGAACTCCCGCGCGGGATTTTTTTCCGGAACAAAGAGGATTTCCTGCGGCTTGTTTGCGGCATCGCCCGGCACCAGAGCCAAAGTGACTTGCGGCTGGTTGATGCCGGTAAGGTGAATGAGGGCGGGTTCCTGAAAGATCTTCAGGGCGTTCATGTGCCAGATATTCTCGGCGCCGGGCTCCAGGGGAACCCCGGAGAAGATGGCGAACCCGTTCAGGGCCTCCAGGTGGCGCTGGCGGCGGCGTTTCAGAATTTCAGGGAATCGGGTGCCGGCCGAGCCGACCGGAAAAACCTGGGAATAGCGCTGAAGGAGAGCCTTCAGGGATGCGGGCATCGCCTAGCCCCAGTGTCCGCTGACGTAGGGGAGATTCTCGGCGACCTTGTCCACTTCGGCCAAATGGGAAAGCAATTCGTTCATGGGATTCCACTGGCCGTTCTCGAACTGCGAGAGCGGACCGGCGGGCATGAAAACTTTTTCGCGGAGAGGGGCAGGACCTGCGGAGTGGATTTCCTGGGCTTTCAAATCCAGGGTCCAGGATGCTGAGGGGTTCGCTTCGGCGGCGTTCAGAAGCCGGTTGATGGCGGGCTCATCCACCGTGACGCAGGGGATTCCCATGGAAACGCAGTTGCCGAAAAAGATTTCCGCGAAGCTTTCGCCGACCACGGCCTGGATGCCCCAGCGCATCAAGGCCTGGGGAGCGTGCTCACGGCTGCTGCCGCAGCCAAAGTTTTTATTCACGAAGAGGATATGGGAACCCTGAAATTTTGGCTCGTCAAAGGAATGAGTCTGCCCCTTGGCCTTAAGCCCTTTTCGGTCATCCTCGAAGGCGTGCTCGCCGAGGCCCTCGAAGGTCACGGCGCGCAGGTAGCGCGCGGGGATGATGCGGTCGGTGTCGATGTCGTTGCCGCGGACCGGAACGGCCCGACCGGAAATGGAGGTGATGATGGTAGATGCTTCCATAAAATTCTTTCGCCCTCTTAATCCAAGCTACTTGCCCAACCTAAAGACTTCGCGCGCGTCGGAGACCTTGCCGGTCACCGCGGCGGCGGCGGCCATCACCGGGCTCATCAGCAAGGTGCGGCCGGAGGGGGAACCCTGACGCCCCTTGAAGTTGCGGTTGCTGGTGGACGCGCTGATCTGCCGATCCTTGAGTTTGTCCGGATTCATGGCCAGGCACATGGAGCAGCCGGGCTCGCGCCATTGGAAGCCCGCTTCGCGGAACAATTCGGGAAGCCCCAAAGCTTCCGCCTGACGCTCCACTTCTTCGGAACCGGGAACCACGAGGGCCTTCACGCCGGCGGCCACCTTTTTGCCCTTTACGACGCGCGCCACCTCTTCGAGATCGGACAGGCGGCCGTTGGTGCAGGAGCCGATGAAGACGACGTCCACGGGCACGCCCTCTATTTTCTGGCCTTCCTTGAGGTCCATGTATTCCAGCGCCTCGCGGATGAGGGGGCGGTCGGATTCCTGGAAGGAAGAGACCGTGGGGATGGTTCCGTTCACGGCCACCGATTGATCAGGAGTGATGCCCCACGTGACGTGAGGCGCCAGGCTGCTGCCGTCCAAGGTGACGACATCGTCAAAGGTCGCGTCGGCATCGGAGGCCATGCTGCGCCAATAGGCCAAAGCTTTTTCCCAGTCCGCGCCCTGGGGCGAGTAGGGGCGGCCCTTGAGATAGGCGAACGTGGTTTCATCCGGATTCACGTAACCGATGCGCGCGCCGCCCTCGATGGACATGTTGCACAGCGTCATGCGCTCTTCCATGGAGAAATTCGAAATCACATCGCCCGCGTATTCGTAGGCATAGCCCACGCCGCCGTTCACACCGAGTTTGCGGATGATGGCGAGGATGACGTCCTTGGCATAGACGCCGGGATTCAGCTTCCCATCCACGCGGATTTGCCGGACTTTGAGGCGGCCGAGGCTGAGTGTCTGGGTCGCGAGAATGTCGGACACCTGGCTGGTGCCGATGCCAAAGGCCAAAGAGCCGAAAGCCCCGTGCGTGGAAGTATGGCTGTCGCCGCAGGCGATGGTCATGCCCGGCTGCGTCAGTCCCAGTTCCGGACCGATGACATGCACGATACCCTGCCGGCCGGAATCCGTTCCGAAAAACGGGATGTCGAAGTCCTTGGTGTTCTTCTCGATGGCCTGAAGCATCTGCTCGGCCATGGAATCGAGAAGGGGCCTTTTCCGGGCCTGCGTTTCAGTGGGGATAATGTGATCCACGGTGGCGAAGGTGCGCTTGGGAAAACGCACTTTCAAGCCGCGTTCGCGTAGCGTGGCGAAGGCCTGGGGCGAGGTCACCTCATGGATGAGGTGCAGGCCGATAAAGACCTGATACTGGCCGGAGGAAAGCCGGCTGACGACATGACGGTCAAAGACCTTGGAGTAAAGATTTTTAGGCATAACGGGAACATAAAAATAGCAAAGACGAAGGAGGGGAAGTGCGGAAGAAGGCTTCCAGATGCCACTTACCCGATTGTCCAAATAGCTAGGATTTTGCATAAATGATGGCGCGGCCTGCTCCGAACGATCGTCCGGTTCCTCATTATGAATGAACCTGTGATTACCCACGTCTCCGACACCGCTCGGTGGATCGCGGCCTATCGCGCCATTGAATCGCGACGTCCCGACGCCCTCTTCCGCGATCCTTTCGCGGATCGGCTGGCCGGCGCACGCGGATATGCGATCGCAGCGAAGGCCCCCATCCTCATGGCGCGTGGCGGCATGGTGGTCGCCCGAACGAAGCTCATAGATGACCTGGTTTTGGACTGCATTCGCAATGGCGCAGATCTGGTGCTCAACCTCGCCGCCGGTCTGGACACGCGCCCGTATCGGCTGGCTCTGCCGAAAACGTTGCGGTGGGTGGAAGTCGACCTTCCGGGGTTGATTGCCGAAAAGGAGGCGCTGCTCGTCGGCGAACGGCCGGTCTGCCGGCTGACCCGGGAAAGCGTTGATCTCACCGACCCAAATGCATTGGCAGCGCTGCTGGATCGACTAAGTGCGCAGGCAAAACGTATCGCGGTCATTGCGGAGGGGCTCCTGATGTATCTGCCGGTCGCAGCTGTGGAGCAAATGACGCGGCAGATGGCGAGCCGCGCGGCTATTCGGTGGTGGATACTGAGCCTGAATTCCTCCGGTGCCGTAAAGATGCTTCGCGACAGCTTTGGGCGGGATCTGGGCGGCCTCGAGCTGCCTTTTGCTCCGCGCGACGGCGTGGCTTTTTTTGAACAGTGCGGTTGGAAAGTGGCTGAGGTGATGCCGCTGGTGTATGCGGCGAGGCGCCTGCGTCGCGGAACCTGGTGGCTGCGCCAGCTTGCTCGATTCATCCCCAAGGGGGATCCGCGCAACCCGCCGAAGCGGTGGGGCGCTATCGTGCGTTTGGTCAACTCGTTGGGAATTGACTAAGGAGTTTGTGGTCGGTTTCGTCTAGTTCCACAACCGATAAGGTGAAGGGAAAGGAAACCCTTCACGATTCATTCATCATTCACAATAGCGCCAGGATTTTGCTTTCCAATTCGCCATCCGGCGCCAAACCCACGATTTTATCCTTCAAAATTCCGTCGCGTCCAATGAGGAAAGAGGTGGGAAGGCCCCAAAGTCCTCCCAGCTTATTGCCGACTTCGTCGCTCCCGACAAGGACCGGATAATTGACGCCAAAATGCTCCATGATGGGCTGGGCCTTGCTGCCGTCCGCGTCGTCCATATTGATGGCCACGACCCGGAAACCGCGCCCGCGGTACTTCTCCTGGAGGCTCACCAAGGTGGGGATTTCCATGACACAGGGTTCGCACCACGTTGCCCAAAACACGAGCAACGTCACCTGGGTGTCTTCCGGAGAAACGGTAAAGGTTTCACCGGAATAGGTTTTAAGAGACAGGGTCGGCACTTCACCGGGCCTGGGTTTGTGCTGACATCCTGTGCCTAGGAAGCACAGGCCCGCGAGCGTGAGGAGGGAAAGGAACAGCTTTATTTTCATGGTGTCGGGGAATATATCAAACGCCCGAATCAAACCCGGCATCGCTGAAGAAGCGCCCTGCTTCGAGCGGGTATTTAAACGCACATGGATGTGCTTAAAATAATGTGAGAGGTCGAATCAATTCCAGCCCAAGACTTGTTCTTCCTTTTCGAGGTAGGGAATATAGGCGGCCACGCCTTCCTCCAGCGATTGAATCGCCTTGCGGTAACCGGCAGCGCGCAGCTTGCCCATTTCGGCCTCGGTGAAGTATTGGTACTTGCCCTGCAGAACTTCGGGCATGGGAATGAAGTCGATGCGCGGTTCACGCCCCATGGCAGTGAACACGGCCTGCATCATGTCCAGCCAGGTACGGGCCTTGCCCGTGCCTACGTTGTACACGCCGCCGGGAACCTTGGGGTTCAGGAAAAACAACGTCATGTCCACGGCATCCATGACATGAAGAAAGTCGCGTTTCTGCTCGCCGTCGCGGTAGTCCGGACGGTGGGACTTGAAAAGTTTGACCGAGCCGGTTGCATGGATCTGCGCATGGGCCTTGGCGACCATGCTTTTCATGTCGCCTTTATGGTATTCGTTGGGACCGTAGACGTTGAAATACTTGAGGCCCGCCGCGTAGTCGAAGGCACCATGCCGCAGCGCCCACAGATCGAAAAGTTGCTTGGAATATCCGTAGGCGTTCAAGGGTCTCAACCGAGGAATCAGGGCGTGGCTGTCGTCATATCCAAGGCTTCCGTCCCCGTAGGTGGCGGCCGAGGAGGCGTAAATGAAGCGCACGGGGGTCTTTTGTTTTCCGCACCACTGCGCCAGCAGTTTGGTGTATTCGAAATTGTTCTTCAAAAGGAAACCCGCGTCCGCCTCGGTGGTTGACGAGCAGGCCCCAAGATGGAAAATGGCCTTGATGTTCAGGCCGTCCAGTTTGCCGGTGGTCAGGGCCGTAAGGAAATCCTCGCGACTCACATAGTCCGAATAACGCAAGGGAACCAGATTCCGCCAGCGCGCATCGGTTCCCAGAGCGTCCACCAGGATGAGGTTGTCGCGGCCCAGTTGGTTAAGCCGGAAAGCGAGTGCGCTGCCGATGAATCCGGCGGCTCCCGTGATAACGTAGCAGGGGGAAGGTGCAGACATGATGACTCAAAATTATATCCTTTGCAGGCATTATGACGAAGCAGGAAAAGGTGAAGCGCATCGGAAAAATCCTCGACACGCTTTACCCCCATCCCGACATTCCGCTCCACCATCATGACGCCTTCACGCTGTGCATCGCGGTCCTGATGTCCGCCCAGGCGACCGACAAGTCCGTGAACCTCGTGACTCCGGAATTGTTCCGGCGAGCGCCCACGCCGGAAGCCATGGTGAAGCTGACGCCCGCGGAAATCCTGTCCATCATCAAAACCGTCGGGCTGGCACCCACCAAAAGCAAAAACATCTGGAACCTGTGCCGCATCCTGGTGGAAAAACACGGAGGCAAGGTCCCACGCACTTTCGAGGAACTGGAGGCGCTTCCCGGCGTCGGGCATAAGACCGCATCGGTGGTGATGTCCCAGGCGTTTGGACAGCCTGCCTTTCCCGTGGACACCCATATTCATCGTCTGGCGTATCGCTGGGGGCTGTCCAGCGGAAAAAACGTGGAACAGACGGAGAAAGATTTAAAGGCGCTGTTTCCGGAAAAACAATGGAATAAGCTCCATCTGCAGTTCATCTATTACGGCCGGGAATATTGCACGGCGCGGAACCACGATCCGAAGCAATGCCCCATATGCTCCGAAGTGGGATGCAAAACAAAGGCATGAATAAGGATGGCGGTGGGGCTGTGGGCAGGATTTTCTTGTCCCTGTCCGTATCCGTTCTGCTGGGCACTTTGTTTTCCTGCGCCCCGACCACGCAAGGCATTCGTAGAACCTATTACAGTGATGGCACGTTGAGGTTTGTGGGCAAGGAAGTAAAAGGGAAAATCGACAGCACCGCGGTTTGGTTCGGGCCCAATGGACGGGTTCTTTTCGTGGCCAACTACCGGGACGGTGTGCGGCAAGGAATGCAAACCGAGTATTATGAGAACGGCTTGGTGAAATCGCGTGTGAACTACAGGGACGGCCAGCGGCAGGGGATCCAAACCGAGTACAATGAAAACGGCACCGTGAATTCCAGCGTGAAATACGTAGACGACAAGATGGACAGCGTGGCAACCTGGTATTGGCCGAACGGAAAAGTCCAGGTCGTCGCGAATTATACGCCGGATGGCAAAGTCGACAACCGCCTCAGTTACTGGCCCAATGGAAACGCTTATGAAAGTTGGTCCTGCGCCAACGGAAAAGACGGAACGCTCATCCGGCATTACCCAAACGGCGTGGTGCAATTTAAGGGTGGGTACGTTGCGGGGAAGGCGAACGGGGTCAGGACTTTCTACGACAAAAAAGGGAACCCCCTAGAGGGAACCGATTCCGCCGAGTTTCCCGACAAGATGAAGATGGTCGTTTCATGCAGGCAGGGAAAGCCGTTCGGAAACGTTGAGGTTTTCATGGATCAAAAACTCAGATTGCGGGCGTCCATGAAGGACGGTTATCCGGACGGTAAATGGGTCTACTTCGACAGTAGCGGCCGCGAGACCTCTGAGGAGCAATACGAGAACGGCGTTTTTAAAACGGCCCGTTAATTCCCGCTTTTGATTTTTTTCAACTCATCGCGCAGCCGCGCGGCTTCCTCGTAATGTTCCTCCCGTATCGATTTTTCCAGCGCTTCCTGTAGTTTTTCCAGGAGAGTGTGTTTGGCGCTGGACACGGAAACCGCCTCACTCCCTTCTGCGAGGGAAGCGGTGTCGGAAGCGGACTCCGTGATGGCGGCCTCCTCGAAAACGCGGCGATTCAAGTAGATGGGCGCTTGCCAGCGGATGGCGAGTGCGAGTGCGTCCGAAGGGCGGGCGTCGAATTCCATTTCGTCGACTTCTTCCCGGTTGACGTGAATCTGGGCGAAGAAGGTGTTGTCCTTAAGATCGGTGATTTCCACCCGGGTGACGGCGCAATCGAGGAACTCGAGGACGTTTTTGAAAAGATCGTGGGTCATGGGGCGGGGAGGAGGCTGCCGGCCCAGCGCCAAGGCGATGGATTGCGCCTCGTTGGTTCCGATGAAGATGGGGAGGGCCCTGGGATCGTCCCCGCATTTCAGGAAGACCACGAACCCCATTTGGGTGATGGAAACGTTCTCAATGCGTGCTTCAAGAAACTCTTCCCCAGATTCCATTGCTTCGGAGTCATCCATGGATTCCCTCCCCAAGCGAGATCGGTGAGATCAGTGAGATTTGAGAGTTAAGAGTAAGTCTCCGGTTACTCCGACGCCCGTCAGACGTTAAAAAGAAAATGCATGATATCCGCGTCCTGGACCACATACTCCTTGCCCTCGGTGCGGACCAGCCCTTTTTCCTTGGCGGCCTGCCAACTGCCGCATTTTTGCAAATCGGCATAGGCCAGCGTCTCGGCTCGAATGAAACCTTTTTCAAAATCGGAATGGATGACGCCTGCGGCTTGCGGGGCTTTCCAGCCCCGGTGAATGGTCCAGGCCCGGGTCTCCTGCTCGCCGGCGGTGAAATACGTCTGCAATCCCAGCATGGAGAAGCCCTTGTGAATCACGCGATCGAGCCCGCTCTCGGTCAGTCCCATGGTTTTGAGGAAATCCTCCTTTTCGTCGGCTTCGAGTTCGGCAATTTCGCTTTCGATTTTGCCGCTGATGACCACAACGTCGCAGGCTTGGCCCTTGGCATAAGCCTCGATGGCCTTGAGATGGTCGTTGCCGGTTTGGATTTCGTCTTCCCGCATATTGGCGCAATAGAACATGGGTTTCAAGGTGAGCAGCCCAAGGTCCTTGATAAGATCGCTTTCTTCCTTCGAGAGCCCGGCCGCGCGCGCGGGTTTGCCGTCGTCTAGCAGGACCTTGATACGCTCCAAGATCGGAACCCGGATTTTGGCCTCTTTGCTCTCTGCCGCGGCTTGCGTGGCCAGCTTTTTGTCCTTCACAAGTTTCTTGTCCAAGGTGTCGAGATCGCGCAGGGCCAATTCAAGATTGACGATGTCCGCGTCATGGACCGGATCCACGGAGCCCTCGACATGCGTCACGTCCACGTCTTCAAAGCAGCGCACGACGTGCATAACGGCGTCGGTTTCACGGATATGGGACAGGAACTGATTGCCCAGGCCTTCGCCCTGTGAAGCGCCCTTGACGAGTCCGGCGATGTCGACGAACTGCATGACCGCCGGAATTTCGCGTTTGGGTTTGTACATCCGGGTCAGCTCTTTGAGCCTGGGATCGGGGATGTTGACCATGCCCACGTTGGGATCCTTGGTGCAAAAGGGAAAGTTGGCCGCTTCCGCCCCCGCCGAGGTCAGGGCATTGAAGATGGTGGATTTGCCCACGTTGGGAAGGCCGACGATGCCGCATTTGAAGCCCATGAAAACCCCTTTGGAAGGGATGTAAAGTTAGCCTTTCTCGCGCAGCCCGACCTTTTGAAATAAGGGTCCCTAATCAGGATCCATCAAGGGGATGTGAGAATGACGTTGCCCAGGCCCACGGCGACCAATCGATTTCCTGAAGACGCCACAGACACTAAAAACTTGTTCGTTCCAGAAATGCGCGGGACCCAGTTTAAGCCGTCGAGGGAGGTCAGGATTTGTCCGTTGAGGCCGACCGCCACCAAAAGTTTCCCGGTCCAGATTGGAGAAAAAAGGAGGGGGTGGGAGAGCAAAGACGTCGAGTCGTGCGAGGTCCAATTCACACCGTCAGGAGAGGTCTGAACGAACCCGGTAGCGTTGGGAGTCGATAATTTTGTGCCAACAGCCACGAACTGATTTCCTGTCCAGGCTACTGACACCCCATCACCATTACTTTCCTGAGCGCGCTGGGTCCAGGTTACTCCATCCGGTGAAGTCAGAATGGAGCTCTGACATCCGGCCACGAGTTGATTGTCTGCCCATATGATGGAGCCGGGAGCGTCTTGCGTTCCAGAACTTCGAACGGTCCAGGTTATACCGTCCGGCGAAGTGATAAAGGCACTCATGTAGCCCGTGTCACTGATCCCTCCCGCCACGAGTTGGCTGCCCGTCCAGGTTATGGCATTCAGCAAACCTGAAAACCCGGAATGCCGCACGGTCCAATTGATGCCGTCCGGTGAAGTCAAAACGGTATCGCCATCGCCCACGGCCACCAACTGGCTTCCCGTCCACGTCACGATCTGAACGTTCGTGGTTTTGGAAACCCGGGTCGTCCATTTTACCCCATTGGACGATGTCAGGATATTGCCGAGAGTAGTCACAGCCACCCACTGGCTTCCCGCCCATACCACGGAGTTGAAATCGCCGGTCGTCCCTGAGCTTTGAACGGTCCAAGAGACTCCCAAGGAGTCGTTGCTTGAGTTGCCGACGCCAGTAGGGCTTTCCGTGCAGGTCCAAAAGGTGAGAACGAATAGGATGATCCCAAAAAATTGCAATGCTGGCCGGGCGAATCTTTTAACGATTTGCATTTGAACCCTTTGCTTAGAATTTCGAGACAGAGCGAACGTGCAATGGTTTCGTCAATGATAGTACTCGGCATTCAACGCGTTGCCAGGGAATCCTCGTACGCGATAACCCGGCGGAGGCGGCCTTGACTTATTTATTGGCTCGAGAACGGCCTGGGTCCGTTGCAGGCATTGGGGAAGGAATCAATCACACCATAGAGCTGAGAGCATGGGAGAAACGCGCTCTGTGATGGCGGTTTTCAGGAAGAGTTGAAAAACCAGCTTTATCTCCGCTGTCAAATCATCAAAATTCCAGTTTTCGGGTCCTTCGAGGGGATTTCGATCTTGTATAAGGGGTTGGAGGATTTTATTTGCCCGCTTATCCGCGATAACCAAAGTCCGACTCATTCGGGGTCGTACTTCTGTCCAGCTTCCCTCGGCGCAGTAATCTGACGCCACGATTTCTTCGGGAGCCGGATTATCGCTGTAAAAAAAACCAATGACATTGCGCAAATGCAGGGCGTAGGAATCGGTGAGGTTGGTATGGATCGCGGAAAGATTCTTCAGGAAGTCCTTGCTTGAGCTAAATCGAGATTGAACGACGGCGGTTTCAAATAAAATTTTCAGGTCATGACAGAGATGGGTGCCTGAAAAAACCACCAGGTCGGAATTTGAGCGGCGGCGAACAGGTTCAGAAGAAATGTCTTCGCGATTTGCCGGAGTCGAACCATTTGAGGAAGTCGAACCGTCTTTGTTGGTGTTTATCATAAATGCTTCCCAAGCCCAAAATTATGTAACTGCCAGTGAACTATTTAACCGTGTAAAACTTCACAGGTCTCACAGGTGATTCCTTTAAAAATTCAGCGCTAATGGCAAATACAACCTTTTGTAAAACATGAATCAATTCAATTTTTGGTAAAATCGGGGCCATTTGTTACTCACTGTTACTTAACCGTAACTTATTCGTTACTTAGGGTTGCATGGAGAATCTTGCACTCTAGCTCGGGCACGGCAGCTGAGCGCGAGCCTCAATAATTCAAATGCACCGGTATCGATTACTAATGCGGGACGACTGGAACCCGCCTGCCTGAGAGTTGTCATTCGGTATGGAAATCGAAGCGCTTAACAGACGCACCGAAAAAGCTCAAGAGTCCCGGTGAAGGCCGAGCCAGACAGGTGAATTCTAGGGATCCGGTTTGGGATATCCGTCGGGTATGACCGTGCCGTCGTCCTGGGTCTTTGGGGGGGGAGCATCAATGCCCATCAGGAGATCGTCTTCAAAGTGCAGAGAGCTCCCGGACGCGTAGTTCCATTGCGAGCGTCCTGGACCGTCGGTACTGGTATCCTTGGGAGATCCCCAACTCATTCGGACCTGCTGGGTGGTCATTCCTATGTCGACGTTGCCGCTGTCAATTGCGGACCAGATGTTTGCGGGCCAGTTGAACAGGGTATGGGGATCCTGATTGTAAAACAGATCGGTAATGCGATTCTGTCCGCGCACCGCGTGCGGAACGTTGATGCCGCTGACGTTGACGTCCACAAATCCTTGTTGCCCGTCCGGCGTCTGCACGGTGAAACGAATGGGGCGGGTGTTATCCCAACTCGCACCGACATCAATGACCCGTACAGGTGAATACTTTTTCACTGGGATGGCACCCATGCTGTCGATGGCCTCCTGGTAACAGCAGGGTATGCTGTTGTTCTTGTACCACAGGGTCGCGTTGAGCCATTGGGCTTTTGCTGCTTCAATGTCCGGCACATAGATGAAGGACTCCATCGCACCGCCCTGGGTGATGATGGTGAACTCCTTTTGATTGTCTTCCAAGGCGATTTGGATTTTGGGAAAATAGCGGGATCCTCCGATGGAGAGGATCTTGACGGTGCGTCCGTGGTATTCAATGTAACCCGGGTTGTAGTCAAAATCAAAACCTAGATAACCGATTTGTTGATCCTTCACCTTCATTATGGGGCGGAAGAGGAAGCGTTCTCCCACCAATTGATCGAGAGGGCGATAGGAGAAAGGGGGTAGGGGTGGAGCCGCAGGCGTGGGAGGCATTAGGACTGCATGAGCATTCGGCGCCTGACTTGAATCCTGGCCCGGGACCTGTGAAAAGGAGAGGGAAAAGGCCGCGGAAAGCGTCGAGAAGAGGAGGGTGAGGTTTTTTGTTTTCATCGATTTTTCCGTTGTGCTATCCCATTGCAAACATACTCTCTTCTGTGTTGAGACGATACGATTTCATCGCAATAGGAACAACGAGGACAGGACGAATTTTGTGATGCGGAGGGGACATTCTTTTCCGAATATTTACCAAGGACTTTAGAAGGATGGGTGAGACGGCCCATGTCCGGCATTTACCCCGGCGACTTCAGGGGACTTCAAGGGGATTTTTACTCCGTGGAAGCGTTCTCCTGCCGCTCCAACGCTCCCATCAGCGCATGCCAGGCCAAAGTGGCGCATTTGATGCGCGACGAGTATTCCTTCACGCCTTGGAACAGCTTCAATTTCCCCAGATGATTCGGCGCTGTTTCAGGATCGAGATGGCCCTGCACCATCTCGTGAAATTCGCCGAACAGCTCCTTGGCTTCGGACAGGGGCTTTCCCTTCAGTTGCGAGGTCATCAGCGAGGCGCTGGCCTTGCAGATGGCGCAGCCGTTTCCCTGGAAGCTCAGGTCCAGCAAAGTCTGATCGGCGGCATCCACCTTGGCAAACACGGTGATGTTGTCGCCGCACAGCGGATTATGGCCGTGGCAGGCGTGCGTCGCGTCCGGCAGGGGCCGGTAGTTGCGCGGATTGCGGTTATGGTCGAGGATGACCTGCTGGTAAAGTTCGTTGGCTTGGGACATCAGGCGAACATTCCCTTGATTTTTTCCAGGGCTTTGGCCAAAGCATCAAGATCGGCTTCGGTGTTGTAGGGGCCGAGCGAGGCGCGGGCCGTGGCGGGAACCCCGAAACGTTCCATGGTCGGCTGGGCGCAATGATGTCCGGCCCGGATGGCGATGCCTTCCATGTCCAGCATGGTGCCAATATCGTGGGGATGAATCCCCTCCAGCGTGAAGCCCAAAATCCCGGCTTTCTTCTCCGCGGTACCGATGAGCCGCAAACCCGAGATTCCGGAGAGCAGGCGCGTGCCGTATTCCAGCAGGGCATGTTCATGCGCGGCGATGTTCGCCAAACCGACGGACGTGAGATAGTCCACCGCAGTGCCGAGTCCCAAGACTTCGACGATGGAAGGCGTGCCCGCTTCAAAGCGGTGGGGTGGATCCTGGAAGGTTGTCTTTTCGAAAGTGACCTGGCGAATCATGTCGCCACCGCCCATGAAGGGTGGCATCTTCTCCAAGAGTTCGTAGCGGCCATACAGGATGCCGGCGCCGGTGGGTCCGAACATCTTGTGGCTGGAGAAGGCGTAGAAATCCGCTCCGAGCGCCTGCACGTCCACGGGCATGTGGCTGATCCCCTGCGCGCCGTCGACAACGACCACGGCTCCGGCTTCTTGGGCCTTGTCCGCGATTTCCCGGATGGGGTTGATAGTGCCAAGGGCATTGGAGACGTGATTCACTGCCACGATCTTGGTGCGCGGAGAGAGCAGCTTCTGATATTCCTCGAGAATGAGTTCGCCGCGATCGTTGCAGGGGATGATGCGAATGCGGGCGCCCACACCCTCCGCGATGAGCTGCCAAGGCACGATATTGGCGTGGTGTTCGATTTGCGAGAGGATGATTTCGTCGCCGGCCTTGAGAACATGTCGGCCATACGAATACGCGACTAAGTTCAAGCTTTCGGTGGCCCCGCGCGTGTAAATGATTTCCTTCGGAGAGGCAGCATTGAGAAGCCGGGCCACCTTGCCGCGGGTTCCCTCATAGGCTTGGGTGGCTTTTTCGCTCAGGCGGTAAACCCCGCGGCGCACCGTTCCGTAACTCTCACGGTAAAACCGATCCATGGCGTCGAGCACCAGGGCGGGTTTTTGCGAAGTCGCGGCGGTGTCGAGATAGACCAAAGGCTTTCCGTCGAACTCCCGGTTCAGCACCGGAAAGTCCTTCTTGATGTCGAGATAGGGCCCGCTGGTGTTCATGTTGCTCACGTGGCCTCCTTCAGCGCGGCCTCTCTCAGTGCAGCCATGAGTCGTGCGCGCATCGGCTCGCGAACTTCCGCCAGCGGTGAGGCATTCAGGGCCTCGGCCAAAAAAGCCTGGGTGAGAAGCTCGTGGGCGGATTTCAGATCGAGGCCGCGGGAAAGTAGGTAGAACAGTTGTTCTGGATCCATCTTGCCCACGGCGGCTCCATGGCTGCACTTCACGTCGTCGGCGTGGATGAGAAGGCGGGGCTTGCAGTCGGCCCGTCCCTCCTTGGAAAGCATCAGGTGCTGCAAAAGTTGGCGCGCATCCGTGTGCTGGGCATTTCTGTCCACCACCACAGTGCCGTCCACGCTGCTGCGACCGGCGCCGAGCACCACCGCCTTGAACAATTGACGCGAAGTGCAATCCGGAGCGTGATGCCGGAGCATCACGTGCCGATGGCAGCGGTTCGAAGCGCCCACCACGGCCGCGCTACGAATGTCCGCTTCCGCGTGGCTGTCCATCAGATCCACTTCCAGGGCCAGACGCTGAAAACGGCTGCCCGTGGACGCGCAGGTCAGCCGAAGCTTGGCGCCCCGCTCAAGAATGAAGCGCAGCTTGAGGGTCTGCATGCCGAGGGCGGGATCCGTTTGCGTCAGATCCAGTTCCGCGTCCACGCCCAGTCGAAACACGGCGCTGGCATTCAGAAAGTCTTCAGAGCTGGAAAGGATGGAGCTCAAGGAAACTTTCGCGGCACTGCCGGCTTCCAGTTGAAAAAACAAGGCCGCGTCGGTGCGCGCATTTACGCTGTCAATGCCGCGGCATACCATGGATAAAGGTTTTTCAAGCCGGGTTCCGGCTTTAAGGCTTAAGGCTTTGGGGTGCGAAGCCAAGGCCATGGCCAAGGCTGCCGGAGCATCCTGTTCTTCCTGCGCAATACTCTTCCAGGGATGCAGCAGGGCCTCCGGTACGGGCACCGATGTTGAATTAAGTGAAGCCAAGGAAAATTGTTCCAAACCCACGGCGTCATCGATTTCGAATCCCGCGGCGGGATCCGCCTGGGGAGTCCTTGACAACAGGGTCTGCAGTTCGTTTGCGGAGACGAAGCTGTATTCCTCGTCGCCGGACCGGGGAAGGCCCAGGTTGGAAAAGGCTTTCCATGCCGCGGAGCGCAGCTGAGAGGCGATAGGCTGTTCAGGAATCGCTTCAAAAGCGGAAAGCAGCACCTCTGAAACTTCGGGTGTGCGGCCATGGCGCATGTACTGCGAGGGGTGTCTGGGTTCGGTGAGGGTCGTCATGAGTTTATCAGAATGAAGTTCTCAAAAGATTTTCAAAAAAAATGATATTGAGGTGAACGCTCGTCCCTTGCCTCGTTGCTCTATGCCGCCGTCAGCCAATCATATCCGCGGCTTTCGACCTCCAAGGCCAGGCTTTTGTCTCCGGATTTCACGATGCGGCCGCCGGCCAGCACGTGCACGAAGTCCGGCTGCACGTAATCAAGGAGCCGCTGGTAGTGAGTGATGAGCAGGACGGTGTTGTCCGGACGGCGCAAGGCGTTGATTCCGTGCGCCACAGTTTTCAGGGCGTCGACGTCAAGGCCGGAATCGGTTTCATCGAGGATGGCCAGCGAAGGTTCCAGGATGGCCATCTGCAAAATTTCATTGCGTTTTTTTTCGCCGCCCGAAAAGCCCTCGTTGACGCCGCGCTCCTTGAAGCGGGCGTCCATTTCCAGCAGTTGCATTTTGGCCGTCAGCATTTCCTGAAAATCGAACGGATCCAATTCTTCCAGACCCTTTTCCTTGCGTCGGGAATTGCTGGCCATGCGCAGGAATTCGGAATTGCTCACGCCCGGGATTTCCACCGGATATTGAAAGCCCATGAATATTCCCTCGCGGGCCCGTTGATCCGGCTCCATGCCCAGCAGGCTTTTGCCCTGGAACAGGATTTCGCCCGAGAACACGGTGTAATCGGGGTGTCCCGCGATGACTTTGGACAACGTGCTTTTGCCCGAGCCGTTGGGCCCCATGATGGCATGCACTTCGCCAGCCTGAAGGCGCAGCGAAATTCCCTTGAGAATCTCCGCGTCGTTCAGGCCCGCCTTCAGGTCCTTGATTTCGAGCATCGCCGTCATTTTTATCCCACGCTGTTTTCGAGTTTGAGGGTGAGCAGCTTCTGGGCTTCCACCGCGAACTCCATGGGGAGCTGCTGGAAAACTTCCTTGCAGAAACCGTTCAGGATCATGGACACCGCGTCCTCACGGCCGATGCCGCGCGAGGCGAAATAGAAGAGTTGGTCCTCGCTAATCTTGGAGGTAGAGGCTTCGTGCTCCAGCACGGCCTCGTCGTTGGCCACTTCCAGATAGGGGAAGGTGTGCGCCGCGCATTCCGGCCCCACCAGCATGCTGTCGCACTGGGAGAAGTTGCGCGCGCCGACGGCATTCTTGCCGATGCGCACCAGACCGCGGTAGGCGTTGCTGCTCTTGTCCGAGGCGATGCCCTTGGACACGATGCGCGAGCGCGTGTTCCTGCCGATGTGGATCATCTTGGTGCCGGTGTCGGCCTGCATGCGCCCGTTGGTGAGGGCCACCGAGTAGAACTCGCCGGTGCTGCCGTCGCCGACCAGCACGCAGCTGGGATACTTCCAGGTGATGGCGGATCCGGTTTCCACCTGGGTCCAGGATATTTTTGAATTGCGCCCCTTGCACAGGCCGCGCTTGGTCACGAAGTTGAAAATGCCGCCCTTGCCGGTCACGGGATCGCCCGAGTACCAGTTCTGCACGGTGCTGTATTTGATCTCCGCGTTGTCCAAGGTCACCAGCTCCACCACCGCCGCGTGCAGCTGGTTGGTGTCGAATTTGGGGGCGGTGCAGCCCTCCAGGTAGGAAACGTGGCTGCCTTCGGAGCACACGATGAGCGTGCGCTCGAACTGGCCGCTCTCCTCGGTGTTGATGCGGAAGTACGTCGAGAGTTCCATGGGGCAGCGCGTGCCTGGGGGAATGAAGACGAAGGAGCCGTCCGTGAACACCGCGGAATTCAGGGCCGCGTAAAAATTGTCGCCGATGGGCACCACGGTGCCGAGATACTGCTCGATGAGCTCGGGATATTCCTGCACGGCCTCGCTGATGGAGCAGAAGATGACGCCGTGTTCCAGCAGCTTCTTTTTGTGCGTGGTGGCCACGCTGACCGAGTCGAACACCGCGTCCACGGCCACGTTGGCCAGCTTCTTCTGCTCGTCCAGGGGAATGCCGAGCTTCTCGAAGGTGCGCAGGATTTCCGGATCGATTTCATCCAGCCCCGAAACCTGCGGTTTCTGTTTGGGCTTGGCGAAGTACACGATGTCCTGATAGTCGATGGGCGGGTAGTTCACGTGCGCCCAGGTCGGCTCGGAGAGCGTCAACCATTTGCGGTAGGCCTTGAGACGGAACTCGAGCAGGAAGGCGGGTTCGTTTTTCTTTTGGGACAAGGCCCGAATGACATCCTCGTTCAAACCCTTCTTCAGGGTTTCCATTTCCACGTCGGAGGTAAACCCATACTGGTATTCGGGTCCCGCGAGTTTGGAATCCGCAAGCGTGGTGGCGGATGAGGTGGCAGTGCTTTCCATGATCGTTTAACCGGGACTCATGTAGCTGAACGAGTCGGGAAGATCCATGGGCACGACTTGCATGCCGCCATAAACCTGCCGTCTGAGCGTGTCTTCGATAAAAGCCAACGTGGCACCCACCGAGGAACCGCAGCTGCCGCAGGCGCCCTGATATTTGACGGTGAGCTTGGAGCCGTTTTCCAAATCAACGATGTTCAAGTCGCCGCCATCGCTGTTGAGGCCGGGGCGGATGTCGTTGTCCAAAACCAATTCGATGGTCGCCAGCTGGGCGTCCTTGCTTTTCTTCATCCATTCCTGATCGGCCTCGGTCAAAGCTTCGTAGGAGGTTTTGCGGAGGCCGCGGGTCGCCTCGCTCTGCTGTTTGAGCTGGATCGAAGCGAGCGCCAAAGCCTTGGCGGAAGGGTAAGCTTCTCTCGCAGTAGCCAGCAGCATGGGAAGGTTGGCGAAGGCGACTTCCTTGGGCTGCACGGTGGCCGGGGTTTCCGGAGCGTCCCGAAGCAGGCTTTCGATTTCATCTAGGCTGATGTCGCAGGCCGTGTCCAGTTTCATTCCGCGCGCCAGCGAGCAGAGCATCTCGCCCATGGCCATGGAAACGGGGCCGCCATATGAGAAGAATTTGGCGTCGTAAATGAGATCACTTTGCGGATCGACCAGCCAGTAAACCTTGATGTCCTTGTATTTGGCAGTGACCAAGGCGAGGTCCTTACCGGTGGCGTCCTCGGTGAAAAAAGCACCGCGATGCTTAGGGCTTGCGGCCAGGCTTTCTATTTTTTTTGAAAATTGGCGCGCTTCCGGGGCTCCTGTGGCATTTTCCTCGGAAAGGGTGCTGGTGGAGGCGTTAGAGGCTGAATTTGGGCTTAAATCGGTCATTTTGGCAACCTTCTGTCTTACCTATAAGTTACGAAATATCTACTGAACTAGTGAACAATTAATCAGGAAGATAGGGAAGCATCATGAGTCTTCGTAAAGGAACACCGGAACGACAAAAAGTATCCGAAATCCTGCTAAAAAAGGACATTGGGACCGCTATTACGGTCATGGGTTGGGTACGCAGCAAACGCGAATCCAAGGCAGGCCTAGCTTTCATCGAAATCAACGACGGCTCCTGTTTTGAAAATCTTCAGGTTGTGGTTTTGGTGGAATGGCCGAATTATGGTTCCGTTGTTCCCAAGCTTTATACGGGTACCTCCGTCAAGGTCCAGGGGCAGCTGACAGCTTCGCAGGGAAAACAGGCCGTGGAACTGCAGGCAAGCCATATCGAAATTTTAGGGGAATCCGATCCGCTGAAATACCCCATCGCCAAACAGAAGATGACCTACGAGCATTTGCGCGAGTTCACTCACCTGCGGGCGCGCACGAATACCTTCGGCGCCTTGGCGCGTTTGCGGGACACGCTGGCCCAGTCCATCCATGAATTCTTTCATCAGCGCGGTTTCATCTGGGTGCATACGCCCATCATCACCGCCAACGATTGCGAAGGCGCGGGCAAGGCCTTCCAGGTCACCACCTTGGATTTGGCCCGCCTGGCGGCGTCCGGAAAAGCGCCGGACTTTGGGCAGGATTTTTTCGGCGAACCCGTGAATCTCACCGTGTCGGGGCAGCTTGAGGGAGAAGCCTATGCCTTGAGCCTGGGTGACGTTTACACCTTCGGTCCGACGTTTCGCGCCGAAAATTCCAACACCTCGCGGCACCTCGCCGAGTTTTGGATGGTGGAGCCGGAAATGGCCTTCGCTGATCTCGAGGACGACATGGATCTCGCGGAAGCCTTTCTGAAGCACCTCTGCCGGGCGGCCTTGGAGAAATGTTCCCGCGAGATGGAGTTCTTTTGCGAGCGGGTCGAACGGGATGCGATGAAGCGGGTGGAAGACGTCGTTACCAAATCCTTCACGCGACTGAGCTATACCGAGGCGGTGGAACGGTTAAAAACGAGCGGGGAGACGTTCCAGTTTCCCGTGGAGTGGGGGGGCGATCTCCAGTCCGAACACGAGCGCTGGCTGACCGAAAAGGTTTTCCACGGCCCGGTTATTCTGACAGACTATCCCAAGAACATCAAGGCCTTCTACATGAAGGTGAACGACGACGCCCGCACCGTCCGGGCGATGGATGTGCTGTTGCCGCACATTGGAGAGATCATCGGCGGCGCACAGCGCGAGGATCGGCTGGAGATCCTGATATCCCGCATCGAGGAGATGGGACTCAGCACGGAAACCCTGCAATGGTATCTCGATCTGCGCCGGTTCGGGGGTGTTCCACACGCAGGCTTTGGCCTGGGATTCGAACGGCTCATCCAGTTTGTTTCCGGCATGGGAAACATCCGCGATGTGATTCCCTTTCCCCGGACGCCGGGGCATACGGGGATTTAAAATAGGCGTGTCGAGGTACTATTTTGTTTCTTTCAGGAAGGTCTTTTGGGCTATGAGAAAACAGGTAACAGTGTCCTATAAAAAGCAACACGAATTCGCACAAGATGAAGTGGATTGGAAGGGTTTGGTTGCCGCCACGAGTATGCTCGGCAATACTTTACAAGCATTGGACCGAATTCAGCTAAAAAAGAAACTTCATTCCACTGAAGAGAGGCTTAGCTCAGCTGAAAAACAATGGCTAAAAGCTTTTCGCGAGAAGGAACAGCTTGGTGCGGCGCTTCAACAAGTTCGCAATGCCCACGAAAACCTGATTCGTGCACATCGGCAGTTGCGAAGCGATTTCGTTGAGTTGGAAAAAGTCTTGAAGGAGAAAGACTTGCAACTTCAAAAAATCAAAGTTGGTAAGTAGATCGCATCATTAAGGAAGGTCGTATGAGTTTAACCAAGATTACAGCCGAAAGAGGCCGAGTTCAAAGAATTCGCCATCATTTGCGTCTTGGGATACGACAAGAAGGCGCGAACTTGCGTAAGTATGGGAAGGCTTTAGAAGCCTGGGCAATCGTTCCTTCCGCAAAGGAAGAAAAGGATCTTCTTGAGTCTTTGAATGATTTTAAAAAGGGACGTTTCACAACCGTAAAACCTGGTGAGAGCATTATGGCGGCTCTTGACAAGGAATGATTTGAAAGCGTGCGCGAAAAGTTATTGCGGATTCATTTCTCGGATTCCTTTCACCGAGATTACAAAAAGTTCATTCAGGACGATCCTGTTTTAAAACGGAAATTGACCGAATACCTCGATTATTTGCAAAGACGGGCCACTGCTCCCGGGATGAATCTGGAGTCTATCAAGGGTTTTCCTGGAATTAAATCCATACGTCTTTCGGGTGAATTTCGGGTGTCACTTAGCTATGAATTGGATGGGATAAGGTTACATAGGGCTGGACATCACGATGCTCTTTATAGGAGCCCACTATAAACATCTGCGATTTTATTCCGAGTCCCCCCGCACGTCAAGTTATACAAGAACGGGATAGTATCGGTGATACTATCCCGTTCAAGGTCTTTTCAGAGGATGTTCTTTAGGGTGCAAGCATGATCTTGGATTCGGCAAGGATTCTTAAAGCCCCTTGCACCGTCGCCGTCATGCGAACAAAGTAAAGCCCGGACGCCGGGACCCCGCCTCCGGTTTTCCCATCCCAGGAAACGACGCGGGCCCCCGCATTGACGTTGCGGTTCCAAATCTCACGACCCGTCAAATCCATCACCAAGATTCTCACGCCTGAGAGACCCTGGGGAATCTGAAACGACACCGAAGAGCCAAGTGTTTGAACTTTGAAGCCGTTCGCGATGTTGGGTGAAAGAATGCTGAGCGGGGTCTGATCCGCGATGGCCAGGGCCGTCACGGTCGGCATTTGGGTTTGATAGCTCAGATTAATCCAATCCGATGAGCGCACCACATTGGAAACGGTGAGCTCGTCGATGGTTCCGGCCATATAGCGGGGATTGGACGTGTCGTCCAGCGCGCCGATGTAGGCCTGCGAGTTATGGCCGATGCTGGTGCCTGTCGCCTGGGAGGCCGAGGCGCCGGTGACGGCTGTGCCGCCGTTGACGTACAAGGACACGTTCGCCGCGCCGGTGGCGTCCGCCGTGGGAGCGACAGCGGAGTAGTAGGTTCCCGCAAGGTAGGTCCAGACTCCCGGGTTGCAGGTGCCGGGGTCGTCGGCCACGTACTCGTTATTCGCAGTCGTCGAGGAGAGCGTGGAGGGATCGTCCGTCATGCGCCAGTTAGCGGTGGTGGGACCGGTTTGCAGGGCGTATTGCCGCGTTCCGGTGTTGTTGTTGTTGGCGTATTTGGAAAGAACGGCCATGCGTGAGGAAGGGCATGAGGTCGCGTTCACCCAGGCCGTGATGGTGTAGGGGCCATAATCCGAGTTCAAGTTCAAGGCGCTGGTATCTGTGCCGACCGTGTAATACTGGGTGGCTCCGTCAAAATTTTTGCCGATGCCAATAAGAGAAGTTGAATCATCCGTGGGAGCGCCGCCACTTGCAGGCGTCGCGACGTTTCCGCTGCCGGTGGCATTTACGAGCGCGCTTCCGGTAGTCTGATTGAAATGGTATACCGCCAAGAATCCATTGCTGGTAGAGAAAACACCAGCGGAATTAGAAACGGTGTGTGCGGTGTCGTTGTCCCAAAAGACTTTGAATGTGTAGGCGGTCGTGGCGTTTGCGGGCACGGTGTCCAGCAGCACCCAAACGGCGCCGGAGCCTGTGGCGCCCCCCTTCCAACTGTCGATTTCAAAAGGAAGGGCCGTGACGCCGTCCGCTTTGGTGACGCGAATGTCAGCTCCGCTTGATAGTGCGGTTGTGACACCTGTGAACATGTCGGACTGGCTCGCAGCAGTGAACCGCACCAGAATGGGAATGTTGTACAACGTCGTGGTGGTAATTCCGGTGGTGGTTAAGGTAACGTTTGTGCTTTTAAGCCAAGGGGCCAAAGGTCCGGCTGCCAAACTTGCCTGGGTTGCCAGCGTGATACCCAACAGGCTCAAAACGGTCAGTAAATGCATTCGATTGACTCTCATACCCGCCTCCTTCATTTTTGTTTTAAAGTGAAGAAACCTCTCTGTCTGCACAAAATGTATCACGGATTTTTTAGAAAAGGGGCACGTTTTATTGTTACTCGGCGTTACAATTCCCAGTTTGGCCAAGAACAATAACGGCATCCTAATTACGGCATCCTGTTTGACAACCCCGATTGAGTCCAGCCTGCAAAGGCCATCGGGGTTCGTATAGAAGAGGACCTTTATTGTCTGACGAAAGAGGTCTGGATGGCACCGCCAGGGTTCCCTTGCCCCTTTTGGAAGGTCAGGCGCAGCAAGTAAACACCTGTAGGAGCCGCGGACCCGCGGTTGGAATTTCCATTCCAGGTCAGTTGGCCGATGTCTCCCGAAACCGTCCGGCTCCATATCGTGCGGCCCCAGATGTCCAGGATGCTGACATGCACATTTCCCGATATCAATGGCATTCGAAGCAGCAAAGTGGAACCTGCCATCTGCAACGCGAACCCGTTCTTCGGGCTGAAGCCGAAGATGTTGGCGGTGGGAGTGGATGCCGTCGAAGGAAGGCTCGCACCCGCCGCGTTGATGGCCACAACGGTAAAGGAGTAGAGTGTGGTGTTGCTTAGGCCCGTCACCACGCAGGAGTCGCTTGTCGTGGCGGTGCAGTGCTTGCTTGTGTCTTGGACCGACGTTACCTTGTAACTGGTGATGGCAGATCCGTTGTTGGCGGGCGTTGTCCAATACACCGTGATCTGGCCGCTGGCACCCTTCACCGATGTAATCGTGGGCGCACTCGGGATGGTATAGATACTCAACACCCCTGCGAGGCTCGTGGCGGAACCTGCGGAGTTTACGACCGAGGCTTGGTAGGAGCCAGTGTCAGTCAGCGGAATGCCGGTAAGGGACAAGGTGTCGGTAAACAGGTTGGTGGTATCCTTCTTGAGCGTGTCCGTGATCCCTCCATGCAGATGCATCCACTTATAGATGAGAGGCGTGGTACTCGTGTTCGAAACGGCAACTCCAAACTTGATGGAGCCTGCTAGAATGACCGTGGCGCTGGCGGGGCTTGAGATGATACTGGGACCGGCGGTGAGAGTCAGCGTCGCGCTCCCGCTGGTGGCGTTTCCAGCGGAATTGATGACCACAACCGAAAAAGATCCGGTGTCGGCCAGCGGGACATTGGTGAGCTTCAAGGTGTCGGTCAAAGCGGACAAGGTGTCGTGTTTCAGGGTGTCGGTGATTCCGCCATGGGAGTGAAGCCAGTCGTAGACCAGGGGTGTAGTTCCGGTGGCCACGACGATGAAATTCACCGAACTGCCCAAGGTGATGGCTTGGGAGAGCGGGCTCGTCACGATACCTGGAGGCGCGGTCAAGGTCAGCTTGGCGCTGGCACTGGAGATACTTCCGGAGGAATTGCTGACCACAACCGAGAAAGATCCGGTGTCGGCCAGAGGAACATTGGTGAGCTTCAAGGTGTCGGTCAAGGCGGACAAGGTGTCGCGCTTCAGGGTGTCGGTGATTCCGCCATGGGAGTGAAGCCAGTCGTAGACCAGGGGCGTGGTGCCGGTGGCCACCACGGCGAAATTCACAGCACTGCCTACAATTTTGGACTGGGAAGCGGGACTGGTGACAATGCTGGGGGCATTGGCGTTATTGCTAACGGTTGCACCCAAGGTTATGGCCGTGGAAGCCGCCGCTTGTGTGTGATAGCTGAGGTTGATCCAGTCTGCGGAACGCACGACGTTGGAGACGGTGAGTTCGTCTATAGCGCCGGCGAGGAAACGCGGGGTGGAGGAGTCGTTGAGCCGACCGATGAAAGCCTGCGCACTGTGCCCGATGCTGGAACCGGTCGCCTGGCTTGCGGTGACACCGGTGACAGCGGTTCCTCCGTTCACATAAAGGGCGGTGTTGGCCGCCCCTGCGGAGTTAGCCGTTGGGGCGCTGGCCGAGTAATAGGTTCCAGCGAGGTAGGTCCAGTTGCCCACGACGCAGGAACCGGTAGCGTCCGCCACGTATTCGTTGTTGCTGTTCACCGTTGAGAGCGTGGAAGGGTCGTCGGTCATGCGCCAGTTGGTGACGGTGGGTCCGGTCTGCAGCACGTACTGCCGAGTTCCGGGGTTGTTGTTGTTGGCATACTTGGACAAAACGGCCATGCGCGCAGAGGGACAGGCCGTCGGGTTCACCCAAGCCGTGATAGTGTAGGGGCCGTAATCCGAATTCAGGTTCAGGGCGGTCGAGTCGCTGCCGACGGAATAATATTGGCTTGTCCCGTTGAAATTCTTGCCGACGCCGATGAGAGAAGTCGAATCGTCGGTGGGCGCAGCTCCGCTTCCCGGAGTGGCAACCGTCGCGTTCCCCGTGGCGTCCACCAGCGGGTTTCCCGCGGTTTGGTTGAAATGATAGACGGCCATAAATCCATTGCTTGGAGAGAAAACGGCGGAGGAGTTGGATGCGGTCGTGGCGCCGGCCTTGTTCCAGTAAATGCGGAAGGAATAAGCGGTGGCGCTATTGGCCTGAACGGTGTCCAGTAGCACCCAGAGCGCACCCGATCCGGCAGCGCCGGTAATCCAGGTGTCGATCTCGAAAGGCAGATCGGTGGTCCCGTCCGCCTTGGTCACGCGGAGGTCCGCGCCGCTGGCAAGCGCCGCCGTGGCGCCGGTGAAAAGGTCGGATTGGCTTGCCGCCGAAAACCTCACCAGGACAGGAATGTTGGTGATCGTCGTTGTGGTGAGCGTTGCCGTATTTAAGGTGATGTTCCGATAGTTGGCCCAAGAGGAGTAATTCGTTGCGAACGCGGTTCCCGAGAGGGTCATTGCAGCCAGTATTATCAGTTTCTTTGCGACTTCCATACCCGACTCCTTTGTTTTTGCCGAATAGTGATGGGTCTTATTTTTTACCAACTTTATAGAACATATCCCCAAATTCTATTTTAGGATACTCATAGAGGTGCGATTCTTGGGGTCTTTGATTGCAACAACAGGATGGCCTTAAATTCCGGAGAAAAACGTCGGAAACTTGGGCCGTCTCAAAAAGTGACAAGTAAAAATGGACTCTGAGCCGTATCATAATCCAATAGAGGGGGTCAATTTGTCTTTCGGGGTCTCAAGCCAAAAACTCGTCTTCTGTACATGGGCCATGGTGTTATTGTCGCAACTCATAGGGTGTAATTCCACCACCAGCCCTTCCACTTCGCCCCCGCCGGTTTTGATGGCAAAGGGCCTGGTTGTTTTTCAGAACGTGTGCTCCAGCTGTCATGGCGCGGATGCCAAGGGTTTTTCGGACACCACCAGCGATCCGGGTTACGACGCCGGTTATCCACCCCTCTACAATTCCGATTATATCAAGGCGAACAGGCTGCGCCCGGTTTACATCCTGTTCCTTGGAGCTCCGAATTTCCTGGATACTCAAATCACAGTGAACGGCCACATCTATAAAAATCATATGCCGCCCTATGGCGGCGGCGGCAGTCTCTCCGATTCTGACATCGCGGGCGTGCTGACCTATGTGAGGGCGACCTTCGACGGCGCGACGGATTACATTCATCCGGAAGAGGTCGACTCAATCCGGGACACTCTGATTGGGGACTGCAAGAACAGGATGTAAACCGGGCGCAGCCTGTTCG
>Ga0206850_10103_pt1 | contig 29425 bp, 25 predicted proteins | sample Alteio_BWOrgCont_16_FD_152885 | JGI IMG/M metagenome (GOLD analysis project Ga0206850, IMG submission 152885) | Enriched cells from forest soil in Barre Woods Harvard Forest LTER site, Petersham, Massachusetts, United States -... | ecosystem: Environmental > Terrestrial > Soil > Temperate forest >...
CTTCGTCGTGTCCTTCACGCGGGGCTCCACATCAATAATCGCTACCGCGATATAATTAAATACACATTAATGATATAATCTTGTCGTTAAATATTAATTAGTAAGGTGCGATATGACAAACATGATAGCAGGTAGTGCTCCATCAAGCTCGAGAGGTGCAATGGTAGCCCCTCCGCGAAACATTGTTTCGCTTGACTCAGATAGTTTGAAAGGGGTTTTTAGTTGGCTTAAGCTTAAAGAGCAAAGATCTCTAAAGAGAGTTTGCCGCGCTTTTCGCCAAGAAGTCACAAATTGTGTTGGCGATTACATTGTCCTAAATAAGTTATCAGCAAAGACGTTGCAAGCTGTCTCTGGATTTTTTAGAAAACCGAGAAAGCAAGCTGCCAACATTAAGATGGAAAATACAATTGATGTGCTTATGAGGATGCCTGAAGAAGTATGCGCCAGCATGACCTACCTTGATTGTTATTCCATTTCTTATTCTGCTTCTTTAGAGATCACTGCCCGCTGTCCAAATTTAAAAAAAATTAATCTTAACCCGTGTGGTATTACCTCCGATGTTTTTTGTAGGATTCAACAAGCTTATGCACAAAATGACCCGCCGCTTGAAATCGTTTTGCTTGGCCCATCGGTCTGTTATTATCTGTTGGAGCAACTAAGGGATGTTGTTAATCCCCAGTCTCAACCCGATGATTTTAGTGGCATTCCTTTGTGCTATCTAAAAGGTGTAACAGAAATTAACTTGGAGTTAGGTCGCGTTCTTTTTTTACCGACTGACGGAGAGATGATACGTGCTGTAGGCACTCTCCCGCCGGCAGCTTTGGAACAAATCACTTCCTTGAGCACTTTTCATCATGGGGGCATTGGATCTCCTTCTTCTAGTTTGCTCACATTGATTGAGCGCTTTCCCCTCCTCAGAAAGCTTGATCTGGCGAATTATACAATCACTCAGGATATTTTGCGGACTTTAAACGAGAAAGAAAGCTTAAAAGAGGCGTATCTCAGAATTTCCTCCAGAATGCGTTATGATCTAGTTCGAGCAGATCTTACCATTCACCTTCATTATTTTAGTCCTCTTAACATTTATCCTGTTCCGTTTGAAAATTTGTTACGGACTGTTGAAGACTTATTTCCCCAAATAAATCCCCCCTACATAAACTTAGCGCCCCTAGCGCGCTATTGTCAAAAAATAAGGAGTTTAAATTTCTCAAGGGAATTTTGTGAAGAGCAATTCAATTCCTTAATGACTCTTTCACTTGAAATACGCAACAAAGTTAAGTATATTGAAATACACAACTCTTTTGCTTTCAAGATTTTGCGGCGCAATGTTTTTCCAATGCTCGAAACGATTGATATACATATTGCACCTGACGATAGAGTGAGTTTTGGTGAGGATGCCGATCGTGAAATTACTCATGCCAAGGTGGACGCGTTCCTTTGCCAACATTGCCCTAATTTGCGGAGCTGGATGACAAATATATCAGTACTCGGGAAAAGAAGATATCATGTGTGATGAGTAGTCACTTCAATGGAAACTGAGAAATAAGATAAAGGGGGTAATTGCAAATGTCGCCATCATGTTTTAGATTCATGGTGGTTGCACGGGTGAGCTTGGAGGGAGCGTATTTTTGGTTGTAAACAAGGAGGCTCTTTTTTTTCTGATTTGCGCCTGCTTTCACTTCCAGAGGATAAATTTCATGTTCTTCCTCGATTAAAAAATCCACTTCTGCTATGCCCTCGCTTGCCCAGTAATAAGATCCTCTGTGTTTAGTGGCGATCAATTCTTGAGCTACATAATTTTCAGTAAGAGCTCCTTTAAATTCTGCAAACAATAGATCTCCATCGATAATGACCTGAGGAGAAAGATTGCTTTGTGCGCCCAGCAATCCCACATCTGCTAAAAAGATCTTAAATGTATTATTATCGGCGTAAGCGCTAAGAGGGAACTTTGGAGATTCTACAAGATAGCTTTTGTGGATCAGACCTGCATCAGAAAGCCATTGGATAGCATCTTCGTAGTCTCTTCCTCGTGCGCTTTTTCGAATTGCTGCAAAGATAAATTTCTTGTTCTCCTTCGCTAACTGACGATGAACCTGTTTCCAAACGGTTGTGATTTTCATGATCTCATGAGAGGGCGCATGTTTAGCAAAATCTTTTTCATAGGCATCCAAAATTTCCAGTTGAATTTCCCTAACAATGTTCAATTTTTCGCTCTTGGCATATTCAGCGATAGCTTCAGGCATTCCTCCGATGAAAAAGTAAAGTTTCAACAAATCAATTAACTTCTCATGCATCGGATTCGGAAGAGGTTCATATGTGTGACATTCCTCCAGAAATTGCCGCGTTTTCTCATGACCCAAAGCGGAGAGAAATTCGAAAAAAGTTAAAGGGTGTAAATGAAGAAAGTTGACCTTCCCAACAGGAAAGCCCTTTTCTCCAGCTGTTTTCACTCCCAAAAGTGAACCCGCTGCAGCAACATGATATTCATTTGCTTCCTCGCAAAAATACTTCAAACTATTGAGAGCTTTCGGACAGTATTGAATCTCATCAAAGATCAGTAGAGTGTTATGGGGTTCAATGTCTATTTCTGTATGAATACTGAGAATCTTTATGATTTGCTTGGGATCTAAGGTGCCTTCAAAATATTGAGCCAGCTTTTCATCCTTTTCGAAATTTAGATAGGCCATTTTCTCATAAGAGGTCGTTCCAAAATGCTTTAAGGAATACGTTTTTCCAACTTGCCTAGCTCCATTCAATATCAATGGCTTACGCCTCGTAGACAGCTTCCACTTTTTCAGCAACTCATAGATATCTCGCTTCATATCTTTAATCTAACCGAATTCCAGGAAAAAAGCAACATATTCCTTCATAAAACGTGGAATATTCCACGTTATTCGTTGGAAAAACGTGTTAGTCTTGCACGTTATTCGTTGGAAAAACGTGGTTAATTTATCTTAAAGTATTGAATGTTAATGCTTTATTTTTCTTGCTGCCTTATTCCCCACGTTCCGCGGGGACTTCCGCATCAATAATCGCTGCCGCAATACAAAAAAGACGAGATTTTTAATAAGAAGTTTTGCTAAAATATTAAAATTAACAAAGGAAATTAACATGTCGGTATTGTCAAGTCGTTTAGCTGCAGTGACAGCTTTATTTCCAGGTGCCGCGGAAATACTAGGGAGTGAAGTAGAAATAGTAATTCCGTTTGAGCACGTACAACCAATATTGGAGAAGATTCATGATGTTATAGTAGCAAGAAATTTTTTTTATCTAAGTGTTGTACTGACCGCTTATGTAGGAGGAGCATTCTCTGAAGATGGAAGTGTTAGGCAATGTAGCCAGAGGACTTTTGCTGCTTTAGCGGCAGGTTTTACAATTTTTACTGCTAAAAGGTTATACAATGCTACTGTAGCCCTTCAAAGAACTTTCATTAGACGCTGAGTAATTTTCTCCTTCTTTGGTTTTGCGTTTCTTGTTTTGCGTTTTGCGTTTAAAAAAGTGGGGGAGCGATAAGCCGGATTTTGTCGTGAGCAATCATTCTTCTAGGGGGCCTGTCGCCAGACCCCTCAAGCGATTATCTATTATCCCCTGCAGAGTACAGTGTATGGGACAATATTCTTGCTTCAGATAGGGTTTATAATGCCTTGCATCTCTACAAGTGCAGCAAGTTCTTAAAACTTGCATTTTCAGCCTGTCCATCTGTTACGATGGCGGATGTTTTCTGTTACACTTTCCGTAGCCTTACGGCCCCCAGTCTTTCACTGGTATCCTCTCTTATGAAGTCCAGACTTTCCTCTGCCACTATTTGTGACAGCGATTGCCTGCTCCCCCGAAACTTTAAACGCAAAACGCAAAACATTAATCGCAAAACCGGAAGAAAAACGGAGAAAGAAGAAAAGGGTTACCTCTCTTTATTTCTTTTGTTTTGCGTTTCTTGTTTTGCGTTTTGCGTTTCTTCCTATCTTCCTATCTTTCTATCTGTGTGCGTCTGCGTCGTCGTTTTGTTGCGACGGTGCTGCCTTCAAGTGCTGCGCTTTCTAGCCAGTAGAGGATGCGCGAGCAGTGTTCGCAGAACACGAGGTTGGTCCCTTTGCGGACCATGTTTTCGTGTTGGGCGGTGAGGACAATGTGGCAGCCGCTGCAAGTGCGGTTCTCAATGGCGACGATCACCCGATCTTTTTTGTTGCGAAGGAGCCTTTCGTAAATTTGTAGGACTTCGGGGTCAGCGTCGAGAATAAGGTCGTCCCGTTGTGTCTTCAATGCCTTGGTTTCTTCGTCAATAAGAGAAATGCTACTTTGGATCTCCTTTTCGAGGGCGATGCTACTTGCTTCAGAAGATTTTAAGCTCTCTTTGATCTTTTCGAGCATCTCCTCTTCCATGACTTTTCGATCTACAAGGTCAGATACTTTTTGTTCCAAGGAAACTTTTTCCCTTTCTGCACCTGTCATTTCTAAGGTGAGCGCATTGAACTCATCAGCTTTTTTAACGTTGACTTGCTGCCCTTCGAGTTTTTTGATTTTGGCTGCATTATCCTGAATTTTCTGCTCGAAGATTTGGATATTTTTCCCGTACTCAACAATTTCTTTTTCTTTGTCATTGAGTTGTTGATGAAGCTCAACGCGGAGCATTTCAATTTGTGAGAGTTCTTTTTGTCTCTCTAATTTTACACGCATCAGACGGATAAGTTTGATGTCTATTTCCTGAATCTCTAAAATGGGGCCGAGGATCTCTAACATGGTCATTGGTATTTCTCTGGTTATAAAAGATGAAAAAAGATTATCAATGTTAGCAAATATACCACAAGTGGAAAATATGTCATATATAGAAAAATATTTTTATAAAGTGCCCGCGGAGAAACGGAGCTCAGCCGCTATCGCCTTCATGGCGGGGTTGGACCATATTAGGAGTAGCTGTCCTTTGGTGTCAGATGCCATCATTAAGGAGCTTTGCGATCAAAGGTCCCACTTAAAATTGATTGCCTCTGAAAATTTTTCTTCACTTGCGGTCCAGCTAGCTATGGGCAATCTTTTGACCGATAAGTACTCTGAGGGGTACCCAGGACACCGTTTTTATGCGGGTTGTGAAAATGTCGATACAATTGAAGCAGCGGCAGTTGCAGAGGCTAAAGCGATCTTTGGAGCCGACCACGCCTATGTGCAGCCCCATTCGGGCGCAGACGCTAATATGGTGGCCTTCTGGTCGATTTTGGTCTATAGGGTCCAAAATAAAGAAGTGGAAAGGTTGGGAAAGAAAAATATTGACGAGTTCACTTCAGCGGAATATGAAAAAATGCGCCTCCTCCTCATGTCTCAAAAGGTGATGGGTATGTCACTCGGCTCAGGAGGGCATTTAACCCATGGCTATAGACATAATCTTTCCTCTAAAATGATGCAGTCGGTCCCCTATGATGTAGACCCCAAAACAGGGCTAATAGACTACGGCGCCCTGCAGAAAAAGGCCAAGGAGGAAAAACCCGCGATCATAATTGCGGGGTACTCAGCTTATCCCAGGCTGATAGATTTTGCTAAAATGAGGGAGATTGCAGAATCTGTAGGAGCCACATTTTTAGTGGACATGGCCCACTTTGCGGGCCTTGTTGCGGGCAAAGTGATGACAGGAAATTATAACCCGATCCCTTATGCTGATGTGGTTACAACGACCACCCATAAGACTTTGCGTGGGCCGAGAGGGGGGATGGTGCTTTGTAGAAATGCCTATAAGGAAGTGATTGATAAAGGCTGCCCTCTTGTCTTGGGAGGCCCCCTTCCTCATGTGATGGCTGCGAAGGTGATCGCCTTTAAAGAGGCGAATACCTCTGAATTTTCTGTTTATGCGCATCAGATCGTAAAAAATTCTAAAGCTCTTGCGGATCACTTGATGAAAAGAAAAGTTGTTTTAACGACCCATGGGACTGACAATCATCTTCTCGTAATGGATGTGGCTAAAAGCTTTTCACTAACAGGCAGGCAAGCAGAAAGTGCACTTAGGGAAGCAAAATTTACGGTGAATCGCAATGCCATTCCATTCGATATTAATGGTCCTTGGTATACATCAGGCATTAGAATGGGAACTCCGGCAATGACCACCCTTGGAATGAAAGAGGAAGAAATGAAAGAGATTGCCGAGTTGATCGTAGAACTGCTCCAAAATACCAAGACCGATGGAGAGAGCAAGGCTAAAATAATCATTGATCAAACAATACTACAAAGGATTCGAGCAAGAGTAGAGCAATTGCTTGCCCGCTTTCCCCTTTACCCCGAACTTATTATCGATTAATATAAGATAAACAAGGAGAAATTTATGGAAGAAGAGCCAGAAGAAAACCCACACAGTTCAACGCCGGCGCTAATAAAAATGATCGATGAGAAGATCGATCAAACATTACTTAAGGCAAGGAGAATCTTCTTGTCAGACGCGGTTGATTCTGATACCGCAAAAGATATTATTCGAAAATTGTGGTACCTTGAGCTAACCGATCCTGGAAAACCCATCCTTTTTGTGATCAATTCACCGGGTGGTTCTGTAGATTCAGGATTTGCCATCTGGGACCAGGTGAAGATGATCAGTTCTCCTGTGACCACTTTGATTACAGGTCTTGCTGCATCGATGGGTTCCATATTGAGCCTATGCGCTGCAAAGGGGAGACGGTTTGCTACCCCCCATTCAAGGATCATGATCCACCAGCCTTCGATCAATGGAATCATCAGAGGCCAGGCCACAGATTTAGATATCCAAGCTCAAGAGATTCAAAAAACGAGGAAGCTCCTAGTGGATGTTTATGTTAAGACGACCGGTAAGGATGCCAAAACAATTGATAAGGCAATTGATCGGGACACATGGATGACCGCAGAAGAGGCGCGCGACTTTGGCCTTCTTGACAAGGTGGTGAGCTCTTATAAAGACGTCATGTAGGTTTAAGTTTGTAAAGTATCAAGGCGCGGGAAACGACTTCATTATCATAAATAATAAAGATCTTCGTTTCCCGATAGAGCATATTCTGAAATTATGTCATCGTAATTTTGGCATTGGGGCAGACGGTATTTTGCTTTTGGAAGATTCCCTCTTAGCGGATTACAAGATGAGAATCTTTAATGCCGATGGGGGCGAGGTAGAAATGTGTGGTAATGGGCTGCGCTGTGTGGTCCATCATCTTTCTTTGCCAAAAGAAGTTCGCATTGAAACAATACATTCCGTTTATAAATGTAAAAAAATTGATGAAGATAGCGTCTCTGTCGAATTTACAAGACCTGTAATAGATACTGAGTTTATTAATACAGGGGTTCCTCATAAAGTCATTGTCGTTTCCGATCTTGAAAATATCGATCCTCCTACCGATAACAAACACAACGTCAATTTTGCTCACATTACACCGGACAAAATTAACATACGCACTTTTGAAAGGGGTGTCGGTGAAACACTTGCCTGCGGTACCGGAGCTGCAGCTGTAGCTCTTTACGCTTTTGAAAAACATCAGATGAAAAACCCGATAAAGGTGTATGTCCGTTCTGGTGACCAGCTGGAATTCCACATAAAAGAGAAGACCATAGAAATGATTGGCCCTGCCCAAAAAGTCTTCGAGGGGGAAGTTATTCTATGAAGAAAGAGGAAGAGAAGAGCGCGCCATGGCGCGCTTCTTTTCTTCTCTTTTCTTTTTAATTTTCGTGTGGTAAACTGAAGTGTTATGGGATTACCGTTTCAACAAAAGCATGTGAAGGAGGGTATCGATCTCTTTGAAAAGAAGAAGGCTCTGCAGATTCTTTTTTCTGGGGGGACCTATCAAGTTGAGGTTTTGGGTTATTGGCCTTTTTTGCAACTTGACGACAATGGAAAGGTACTCGATTGTTTTTGCAGCTGTGGAAAAGAAGAAGTGGTCCATTCCTGTCCTCATTTGGTGTGCGCCTATCTAGCGATTTTTCAAGGGACGAATCAGCCGTTGCACATCCGTTTTCAAAATTCCTTATGGAGTAGATTATGTCAGATGGCATCGCTAAGACATGGTTATGACCCTGGGGTGTTGAAAGATAAGTATTTTGCCTCATCTGAAACAGGGAAACAGCTTTTTTATGTTCATGGATTAACGGATAAGGGGAAAAAGAAGCTAAAAGAAATCATCGAAAAAAGGGAGGTAGAAACGGAAGAAACCTCTCTAAAATTTTCTAATCTGCCCATTGAGGAGATCGCCCTTTGGAAGGCGGGACGCCCCAGTCATCAGTTGAAATTCGAGCTCTCTTTTTGGTCTGATCTTGCCAAATGGTGGATGTCGCTTAGCCAATATACCATCACGTATACAAATGAGGAACCTCCCAAATGGATAAAGATTCAGTTCAAGGATGTTGAAGCAGGCTTTTATATTGCTGAGGCTAATTGGCCACAGATTATTTCTGCAATTGCTACTGTAAAATCCCCGTTAAAAGTGTTTGCGCTTCCCGATGGGACAATTAAGAAAATCACCTATGATCCAACATTAAAGCAGCTTCATATCGATGCGATAACTTTTAAGAAGAAAATAGAGGGAAAAACCGTTGGAGAGTGGGTATATGTGCCCAGCGTTGGTTTTTATCCTTCTGCTCCCGATCGTTTGCTCTCGGAAAAAGTCATTGAAGAAAATAAGATTTCAGTGTTTTTGAGCCGCCACTTGCATATGGTGGAAAAGTATTTGGAGGGCACGGCAGTTCATAAAGAGCCGGTTGCTCCTCAGTACAAGCTTTTTTTTGATGATGAGAGCAATTTGCATATTGAGAGTTACGTTTTTAAAGAGGGGGACTTGAAAAGTTATTTTCATCCTTGGGTGTATATCGATGGGAAAGGATTTTTCTTGCTCGAGAAGCTTTATTTTGAAACCCCTGTAAAGATCATTCCAAAACAGCTTCTGGGAGAATTTATTAACCGCCATCGTCTTTGGCTTCAAACTTTTGAAGGATTTCAGACCCATGTATCGGGGATTGAGACCCGTCTTACCTATACTGTAAAAGAAGGGAACCTCCAGTTTGAAAGTGAAGTTGAAGAAGAGGAGATAGAAGAACTTATCGATCTAGGGGGATGGATTTACATCAAAGGGAAAGGTTTTTATGCCAAAAAGGGTGTGAGGATGGGCTCTATTCTAAAGCCGGGAGTGGTGATTCCTAAAGATAAAGTTTCCTCTTTTATCCATGTGCATAAAGAGGAGCTCGAACAAGTCCGTGGATTTTTTGCGAGTAGATCTTTTTTAGATAAACTTGGGCTGACGATATTTTTGAACGAAGATCAAAAGATTGTCGTGCGCCCTGATTACTTTTTCTATCCTCCGTATACAAAAGAGAACGTTCAGTTTTTTGACTATTTTCTTTACGTTGACGGAGAAGGGTTTTCTGAAATATCTCAAGAATTTCTCCTTCCTAAAGAATACACACGAGAAAAAACAATCTCTACCCACGAAGAACCCTATTTCGTTTCTTATGAGCTAGATCTTTTATCGCCTCATATTATTTCCTTGGATAAGCGTTTAACCAAACCCAAAAACATCGTCTTAAAAGTTGAGAAGGTCAGAAAAGATGAAAAAGGGTGGATGGCGGATCTGGTTTATGAGACGGAAATGGGCACTGTGAATGCCTATGATCTTTGGGAGGCAAAGAACTATCTATTTTCCGATGCGGGACTGATCTTCTTAAAAACACAGCGGTTTAGCTGGTTTAAAAACATCAAAAAAACAAAATGGGTTAAAAAGAAGAGCTTAAAACTCTCTACAATGGAATGGCTCCGTCTTTTTGTATTTGAAGATGTAAAAGTGAGCGATGATCCTGAAAGCAATAAAATCCTTTTTGATCTGCGCAACTTCCAAACAGAAGAGCCTCTAAACTTAGAGGGGCTTAAAAGCCAATTGCGCCCCTATCAGGAATTCGGAGTGCGCTGGCTTTGGTTTATTTATACACAAGCCCTCTCTGGCCTTTTATGCGATGAAATGGGGCTCGGGAAGACCCACCAAGCGATGGCCCTGCTCGCGGCCGCTACAAATGCTTCAAAAGATCAAAAGTATCTTGTTGTCTGTCCGACCTCGGTGATTTATCACTGGGAAGATCTTTTAAAACAGTTTTTGCCAGAGCTTAGAGTCTGCGTCTTTTATGGTGCGCTCCGGTCTCTTGAAACAGAGTATGACTTACTTTTGACATCTTACGGTACTCTTAGAAGCGAAAAGGAAGCTATCTCCCATCTTCATTTTACAATTGCCATTTTTGACGAGCTTCAAGTAGCAAAAAATAATCATTCGCAAATTCATAAAGCCCTCTCCTCTTTAGACGCGGATGTCCGCATTGGACTTACAGGAACGCCCATTGAAAATCATATTGTTGAGCTCAAAGCCCTTTTTGATCTCATACTGCCGGGTTATTTCCCCCCAGATTCCCTTTTCAGAGAACTTTTTGTGAATCCGATTGAGAAATATCAGGACAAAGAAAAAAAAGAATTTCTCCATAAGCTCATCAAACCATTTATGCTTCGCAGGCGGAAAAAAGATGTCCTTCTTGAACTTCCTGAAAAAATCGAAGAGATCTCTTCCTGTCCCTTATCCGATGAGCAAAAAGAGCTTTATAAACAAATTTATGGGAACTACAAAAAATTAGACGAGGGGCGTTTTGAGTTTGGTCATATTTTCTCCCTAATTTCCAAGCTTAAACAGCTTTGCGACCATCCCTCTTTGATTTTGAATAATATTGGAGAATATAAAAAGCATCATTCTGGCAAATGGGATCTTTTTTGTGAGCTTTTAGATGAGGTCAGAGAGAGTGGACAAAAGCTTGTCGTTTTTTCTCAATACTTGGGAATGCTCGATATCATTGAAATGCATCTTAAAGAAAAAGAGATTGGGTTTGCAGGGATCCGAGGAAATACGCAGAATAGAAAATTACAACTTGAAAATTTTAAAAACGATCCTAAATGCGAGGTCTTTGTGGCTTCCCTTCAAGCCGCAGGTGTGGGGATTGAGTTAACCTCTGCTTCCGTTGTCATTCATTATGACAGATGGTGGAACCCTGCGCGGGAAAATCAGGCGACAGATCGGGTGCATAGAATGGGGCAAAGCCGAGGGGTGCAAGTCTTTAAGCTTGTCACTAAAAATAGCATTGAAGAGCATATCCACAATCTTATCGAAAAGAAGGTGCATCTTATGGAATCGATCATCGGATTTGATGAACATGATCAGGTGAAATCGCTGAGCCGCCCAGAGCTTTTGGAGCTTATGAAGCTCTTAGAAAAAGATACTGAGGTTACTTAGCACCTTTAAAAACAGGACTAATTCTTTTAAGACTGCCTATTCTTAAAGTTGGTTGATCTTTAGTACGAAGCTGAGGATCCGGTGCCCAGTTCATTTCGGCTCTATCTGCTTTGACGGTTTTTATTAAGTTTCTTGTAATTTCTTCGTGCGTCAGTGTGGGTTTTGTAGGTTGTCGTCGTTGTTCTAGCTTCCTTTGCCTACGATGCCATTGTTCTATCACTAGCTTCTTTCGCTGTATTTCTAGCCTCTTTTGTCGTGCTATCGGATGCTCTCGCGTTATTGATGCAGTAATAGCCTTTCGGGCGGCCTTTTGAGCTTTTAACTCACTCTTAGTTTTAGCAATTTCTAACTCAGGCGGAGCTTCATCAGGCTCGAGAGGCTCTGGGTTCGGAATGGGAGCACTCGCCCCATAGCAGGCCATATCATCGAAAGTAAAACTAGATACTGGTTGTGACATAAGTTTTTCTTTTGGTTGATTTATACATTATATTGTGTAGTAAATATTAATTTAATACAAGAATTATTTCCCTTAATGTATCCTTTTGGACATGAAAATAGCCATTGTTGGAAGACCTAACGTCGGAAAGTCTGCCCTTTTTAACCGGATGTGCAAGAAAAGAATCTCGATAGTCGATGAGGCTGAGGGAGTTACGCGCGATCGCCTCTATGCTGACTGTGAGTATTTTGGGAAGAAGTTTCAGATCATAGATACCGGCGGAATTGACCCCCGATCGAAGGTTTCCTACCAAGAAGAGATCAGAAGACAGGCTGAAATAGCCATAGAAGAGGCCGATAGCATCATTATGGTCGTAGATGGCCAGGTGGGGCTCACAGCCCTAGATGAGGAGGTGGCAAAGATTCTGCTGCGTAAAGAAAAGCACCTGTGCCTGGCCGTCAATAAAATCGATAGCTTTTCCAAGCAGGACCTCATTTACCCCTTCTATAGCCTGGGAATCACCAAAATGATCCCCATTTCCGCTATTCAGAATTTTCAAATCGTAGAGCTTGTGGAATGCGCAATTGCAAATGCCCCTGAAGGGCTTAAAGAGGAAGAAACTCTGGAAGGGATTAGGGTGGCCATTATTGGGCGACCTAATGCGGGGAAATCGACACTCGTTAACTACCTTCTCAATGATCAAAGATGTGTCGTCAGCCCTCTTGCCGGAACAACGCGCGATAGCATAGACGTCTATTTAGAAGAGCATAACGTCACCCTCATCGATACAGCAGGAATTAGACGTAAGAAAAAAGAGCTAGAGGCTGTAGAAAAATTTGCTGCCATCCGCACACAAGGGGCGATCGAAAGAGCCGATGTATGCGTTCTGATGCTCGATGCAGATAGAGGGATGACCACCGAAGATAAGAAGATTGCCAAAGACATTGAAGAGCAGGGCAAAGGATGTGTCCTCCTTTTTAACAAATGGGACCTTGTCAAAGGTTACCGGATGGAGCATTGCTTAAATTCCCTGAGGATCGACACCACATTCTTGAATCATTGCCCCGCGCTATTTATTTCGGCGATTGATGGGCGTAACGTCAGCAGGCTCATGCCTGTTGTTAAACAGGTTTATGAAAACCTAACCAAGCGTATCACAACGGGCCAGTTAAATAAGTTCCTCGAAACAGCCATCCAAAAGTGCCACCCTCCCATGATTAAAGGGAAGAGGCTCCGCATTTACTACATGGCGCAGGTAGAGGTCAGCCCTCCCCGCTTTGTCATGTTTATTAACGATGCCAATAGAATGACTGAAACCTATAAAAAATATCTCATTAATCAATTTAGAGAAGAGTACGCCTTTACAGGAGTTCCCATAACCTTCAGCCTAAAAGGCAAGATTCAAAAACAAGAATCCAAAGAAGATCAATACAACCCACCCCACAACTTCGAAGAGATCCCCGAAGGAGCCTTAGACGCTAGTTATTTTTAAATCAGGAGAAGAGTGTGAGTAGCGTGCCAAGTTTAGGGCAGGCCAAAGGCCAAGTGCAGCAGCAGGAGCATTAAATCAAGCGCAAGATCATCGAGAAGCCGTAGAGCGAGAGATACCCTTGTATATCATGCCGCTAAGAATATTTAGAAGGATGGTTGTGCGCCTTGAAGGAGTCAAAAACAATGAAGTAATCGTTTCTGGACTAGCAGTAAGAACCAGAAATATAACTTGGATAATTTCTGCAGTTGCAGCAAGAGCCATGGTATTAAAAAGCATGTTGGCAGTAGAAATCGGTAAAGCTTCAATCGAAAGACCTGAAGAAACAGACGCCGCCGCAGCAAAAGCTTTAGCACTTGAAAGTTTTGCAAAGGAAATCTTAAAAGAAGTGAGAATTTTAGCAGCAGCAGCGGCTTCCATTGCAAGAAAAAAAATACAAAAGGGCGGTATGTCAGAGGTCAATGTAACAACTTTCGCGCAAAGAGTAGGAGCTGCGGCAAAACAAGTAACGGATGTCATAGGTTTTACAGCAGGAGTCACAGCAGAGAAAAAAGCCTTATTCGCAATAAGAGCAGGAGAAATGGGAGACATGGAAGGAGCAGCCGCCCTTTTAGCGGAGGGGTTAGAAGCAAAAGTTATGGGAGAAAAAGCCTTGGAAGCAAGTGATGCAGAGGAAGCGGCAGCGGCAATGACCGCACGCATAGGAAATTAACGGAGTCCTAGACGCTAGCTGCTGCTTTTTAATGATGGCTGCTCTTTAGCTCCAGGCCGGTCATTTTCTAGGTCTAATTCGGCTTTCCTTTTTCGTTCGAGCCTTCGTTCGAGCTTTTTTTGGCTGGTTTCTACTTTTTTTAAGACTCCATTTAAGGAGATCCCTACTTTTGATGAGGCTCCTACTGCTTCGATTACTGCTAGGGATATTTTTCTTAATGAGGTGGGTTTTTGGATTGCCGCTTCGATTGCTGCTTTGATCGCTGTTTTGGCTTGTCCTGTGTCTTTGCTTGCTAATGCGGCTACGAGTATTATGTTTTTTACTGCTGCGGCTGCTTTTGGGCCAGCCCCTGCTGCTCGGGCTCCTATTTCTGCCGCTGCTGCTGCTGCCTCTCTTCCTTCTGCCCCGTACATTACTGGTTTTACGCTAATACTACTCATGACTTCTCTCCTTGGTTGCTAGTAATTAATAATAACAATATAATAACAATATTTATAATTAATGTAAACTAAAATTCGATAAATACGCTACTATCTTAATTAGAGGGGTTTATGCTTTATTGGCTTGCGGCAATATAAGAAAAAACAATAAAGCTACAACAGAATGGCCTGAAGAAACAGGTGCCGCTATAGCAAAAGTTCTCGTACTAGAAAATTTTATTTCAAAATTATATTTATGTGCTATGCTTAGAAATTCTAATTATAATACTATTATAATATTATTTAGTTTACTTTTATTTTTTATTTAGTATATAATTGTCTTTATAATTCGAGAAAAATCAACAGCATTAGGAGAAAATTATGAGTGGCGTAGCAAGTGCAAGTGTGGTAGTTGCAGGAGGGTTAAGTCAGGATCAAGAGTGTATTAGCTATCGGGAAAAAGTAAGGCAACAGATACCTTTGAATGTCTATTGGGCGGAATCGTCTTTGGTAGAGATAGAATATTTAAGATCGAGAGTGCAGTTACATACATCATGGTCGGAACAAGATACTGTAAAAGCAGCTGAAGCAGGTAAATCGGGTAAAATAGTAGAACAAACAAAACGTGTTGCTTTAGCCGCCGAGGGTAGAATCACAGCGTTAGGATGCTCATTGAAAGCAAACATCCTTGAAGCAATACTGAAAAGGCCTGAAGAAACTGGTGCTGCATCTATATCAAAAGCATATTTAGAGACAGTAGAACTAGAACGTTCAGTAATACTAGACTTAAAAGAAATAAGAAGAAAAGTTGGAGAATTCTCTAATGATTTAAAATCTAGTATATCAAAAATAACCTCTGCTTCAATAACAGGAATACAAAAAGGAAATATGACGCCAAGAGAACGTATGCTGGCTGTTAGTGAAATAAAATTTGCTGTAAACAATTTAGGAAGTGTAACTCTATATTTAATGGATGCAATGGCTAACACAGTCAAACTCGTAGCAGAGAAAAAAGCCTTATTATCAATAATGACCGGAGACAGTGGACTTATCGAAACAGGGGGAGCCTTTTTGGCTGAGGGCTTAGCAGCAAAAGCCATGGGAGAAGTGGAGCTACCAGACGCAATGCGCGAGATAGATGAAGCAATAAACAAAGAAGGAGCAAGAGGTGTAGAGGTTAAAGTGACAACGGTTGCGAAATTTGCAGTTAAAAAGCTGAACCAAATAGTTGCAATAGCGGACCGTAAATGGGGAAAGTGTAGAGATATTATGGGGCAAGATTATGAGTAGCGTAGTGATAGAAAATTAGACAAGTCTATTAAAATTACGGCACGGGATCATACTTGTAGAGCTTGTCGTCGATGGCAATCGTGCGATAGAGCCAGGGGTCGTCGTTTTCCCGCAGGAGGCGGTCGCAGCCCATGATGTAGCCTTTGAAAAAGCCGTGTTTGCGCATGGCTAGAAGCATGTATCTGGAAGAGGTGGGTCTAAAGTGGCTTCTTGGGCCGTCGACAGGTGAAATGATATTTTGATGAAATAGGATCACTTTTTCAGCAGCCTTCACCAAAAGGGATTTTTCCTTCTCTACTTTTTCTTCCGGTCTTTGTAGGCCAGCATCCTTGCCCCAAGGCTCGTAGTAGCCCGGCATGGCACAAAGAAGGAGGGGCAAAAAAAGGATTGTGAAAAATATCTTTCTTCTGTTCATTGCTCGTTACTCATTTTTATAACCGCAAAGCGGTAAATTTGCCGCGAATGCGGCTACAGTTGCTAGCCGTGGGTGACCGAAGGGAACCCACGGAAAATGCCGACCCCCACAACAGAGCCGCGAGCAGCGGCGACACCGATAAGAAGAGTGTCGCCGCTGCTCGCGGCTTTATGGCGGGGTGATCCTCATCCGTGGGTTCCCTTCGGTCACCCACGGCTAGCAACTGTAGCCGCATTCGCGGCAACTTTACCGCTTCGCGGTTGAGATAAGCCTTTGCTTTTTTCCGTTCATTACTCATCACTCATCGTTCATCACTTATTAAAAGGCGTACTTCAAAGTAAATACGGGAAATAGCCCTTTTTGGTTCATCATGGGGGTCGCTTCACATTCGTAAAGTCTTTCATTGTAGAACTTGGCTTCTAAGCTCGCTCCATGAATCCCTCCAAAATACCACCCGGCCTCAAAGCTTGTCACGATAATTCCTGCGGCGGTGTCTCCGTGGTGGAAGAAATGGTAGGCGGCTGCAATAAAAGAGCCGTTTAAGAGGAAGGCTGTGAGGGCAGACTGTTTTTGGCCAAGGTAGAGGTAGCCAGAACCGGGGAGCAGGGCATTAAGCCCCTTTGCAAGGCCTACAGACTTCTTATGGGCGCTATAGCTGGGCAGATATTCTTCGTAGCCAGGACAGGCCTGAATGAGGGTTGTGGAGGTTGTTAGAGTGTCCCCTGTTTTAGGGTAGATCTGTTTGATGTAGCCTAGGAATGCTTCTGCCTTGGTATCCTCTCCTAATTGTAGGTAGCTATCGTAAAGGAGAACTAGTAGATCGTGGAAGGCGGGGAATTCTTGTGTTACCCCACGCAAACAGCTGTTTTCGTAAGTGTAGATGAGCTCGTCATATTTTTTTCCCAGATAATAGCAGAGTAAAATTTCATATTGAGCTTCCATTTTCCTCTCCCCAGGAGGAAGGAGGATATCAGCTCTTTTAAAGGAGGTAATGGCTTGATAGAGATCTAGCTGTTTTGCAAATGCGGTGCCGATGGTATATTCTTTTCCCCAATCGGTGTTTTTTTCCTCTTCAGATAGAGGGGCAAAAGGGGAAGGGAGCCCTTTTAAATATTTGTCTTGAACGCAGTAGGAAATTTTTGGTTCTAGATCTTCGGTAGTGTGGTGGCAAGAACAGAGAAATACGAGGAAGACTAAGATAACTTTAGTCTTCAAGTGTGCAATCCAATTCGCTTTCATCAAATAGTCTAGATTCATTTACTGGTAATTTCACCCAATCCAATCCGTGGTCGAACTCCTCTTTTGAGATAGGAGCACCGGCTTCATCTTTATAGAGCACCTCTTGATGCTCTGTAAGGGCGCGGTAATCGTCATCCGAACTGATGATATGGGGCCTTAAAAAGATAATAATGTTATCCTTTATATCACCTCTGTCATTTTCTGAAAAGAGGGCTCCTATCACGGGTAGCCCGCCGAGGCAGGGGATAGCGGTCCTAAAATGGGTTTTTGTGTCATTAAGCATACCGCTAAGGGCAACAAAGTTATCGGTGGGAACATGGACCTTTGTGGCCATGCTTGCGTGGGTTGTTGAAATACCATTTACTTGGAAAGTAGTCGCACTTGAATTGGCTTGTTGAATTTGAGCAGAAAGGTCGAGGTTGATGTCGAGCGTGACAATATCATTATTCCCGAGTACAGGGGTAACGCTAATATTGACTCCAATATCTCGATATTCAATGTTTCCTGTTTGAGAAGTAGAAGCACCCCCAGAAATTGTAGTAACTGAGGAGTTATAAGGTAAGTTTTGCCCAACGAAAATACTCGAGGTGTGGTTGTCCTGGGTGATGATTTTCGGATTTAGAACAATGACAGAGTCGTTATCTGTTTGCAGCGCATTCACAAGGCTTCCCAGCGATATAAAAGACTTGCCTTTATGCATAATGATATCGCCTAAAACTCCCAGGTCAAAACCGCTTGTGGGAGGCAAAATACTTGTAGTTTGAGGGTAAGAAGTGGCATTGATCGCATTTAAGCCATTTTCAAAAGTAGGATTTTGAAAATTCGTATTGCCGGTGGTTGGGTTTACACCAGGGACGTTGCCGGTGCCAGCAGCAACCTTGTTCATATATTGCATTTTTCCGCCCCACTGGAGGCCAAATTGCTGTGTGTTGCCAAGTGTTGTCTCAATGACGAGAATTTCTATGAACACTTGTCTTAAAGGGATATCCAAATTTGAAATGAGTTCGCGTAGCTTTGATAAAATCCCCTCTTCGCCTGAAACGAGCAGGGAGTTTGTTACGGTAATCCACTGAACCGATTTAATCGCCTCTGAAAGGGCTTTATTCGTTGAGGAAGGGTTCTTGCCAAGTTCTGTTGCAATCAGTTTTAAGGCGTCGCTGATCTCGCCTCCCTGATGGTATTGAAGTTTGTAAACAAGGAAACTGACGTTTTCAATCGCCTCGATATTGGAGTCAGCTCCTTTTTGAGGGGAATCGAATTTTTGCAAAAGTTCCATCACCCTTGTGACAGAGTTTTGGTCGCCTGAAACTAAAATAGAGCCGGTTTTATCGATCCACTTTAGGTTATTGATTGTATTAAAGAAAGGATCATCTTTAACACCCGTAGCCAGTAGATGCTGTTCAAAGTCATGGATAATAGCGATCAGCTCTTCGCCGTTTATATAATGGGGCTTGTATAACGTAAATGTAGCTGGTCCATTTTCAGAAAATTTAGATTTAAGCCCAGAGATGTCAAAACGGGCGACAAGGTTTTCTACTTTTTCAAGAGTAGCTTGCGTCCCTGTAAATAAAATCGAGTTGGTTTCTTTGATATACTTCATCGAGCCCAAGGTTTGTCCAAGCTCAGGATCAAGCGAGCTTTGTTTTCGTAGATCATCGGCAAATGACTCAAGAGAGGCCATGAGCTGACTTCCTGTCACAAACTTCAGCTTATAGATCAAAAAGGTAAGCGATCCCACGTTCTGCACACCGGTCGATTCTGATCCTTTTGTATCAAGCGTTGTTAAAATCTGTTTTAATTTTTCAATAGCGGTGGGAGTGCCAGTAAAAAGGATAGAATTTGTTAAGGAGACAATCTTAGCGCTTGAGACAGAATCTAGAAGATCATCATCGGCAAGTCCGGAGGATTTCAAATCGGCGGCCATCTCTTGTACTTGTTTTTCAATTTCTTTGGGAGCTTTATTGACAGGCTTATAAATAAAGAAGGTTGTTTTTTCTGAGGCTGCCCCCTCATCATAGTGCTTTACGATTATTTTTAATTCTTCAATTGCAGCTTTTGTTCCTGTAAGGGTAAGACTGTTGCTCTCTTCTTCCCACTTGATTTCGCTAATCGCCTGAATGAGGTCATTATTTGGATAGCTTGATTCTTTTAAGTGTCTTGAGAGTTTATGCAACTGAGAAATGACCTTATTTCCCTTTGCATGTTGCAATGGATAAAGAAAAAAGCTACTTTCTGCCACCTGCTTTTGTATAGAGCTTTCGATGTCTAGAGAGGTTAAAATGTTTTTGATTTTTTCTATCGTTGCAGAATCTGCAGTGAAAAGAAGGGAATTTGATTGAGGAATGGGTTCAACATTTTTAATAGCATTAACCAAAGGTGCAAAAGCACTAGAGGAGCCTAAATGAGCATCCATTTTTTTCAATTCTTTGATTAACTCATCCATGTCTTTTTTTTGAATCTTGTAAATAAAGACACTTTGCTCGCCGATAGGTCCGCTTTCCAGGCTAGGCATATCGAGTTCTTTCATTGCATTGATTGCTCTCTCAATCAAATAAGGGGTAGAGACGATGTAGACTGTATTTGTTTCTGCTTGTGGAGCCAAAATAAACGGATTTCCCTCTGTAAAGGGGGCCATGATCTGATGGGTCAATATGATCAGATCTTTTGTCGAAACGTTTTTCGCAGCATAAGACTCAATCTCCAGTGGGGTATGGGGCGCATCTAAACTCATGAGGAGAGAGGCTATATTATCGATATTCGAAGCGATATCTGTCACAACCAGCTGCCTTGTTTCGGGCGAGATTTCTATGAGGGCTCCCGCTGAAGTGAGGGGCTTTAAAATTGTTGCAAGAGTAGTTGGATTAGCGTTTTTAATTCTAAAGACACGGGTGATCATCGGCGCTGTGGTCATTTCTGAATGGGGAATATCAGAAGAAACAACAGTCGGAATCTGATTAACGGCTTTATTTGTTGTGATGAGGACTGTATCTCCATCGTCGACCATGTTCAGATCATGCACACGGAGAACTTGTATGAGGGTAGAGATGATACTTTTTGCGCTCACAGGTTCTTCAGAGACTATCGTCACATTGAATTGTAAATCTCCCTCATCAAAGACGAAGTTCACATTTAAAGTTCTACTGACGAATCGGAGGTATTCTGTGATGGCAACGTTATTGAAATTGATCGTATATCCGCTCTCTGCGGCATTTTCTACAGGCACAGGAGATTTTTCATTGCTCTCCTTAAACAAGGAGAAGCTCATTAGAGAGAGACCTAGAAAAATTCTTGTCAGTTTCGGTATCATTTTCTAAAAATTCCTTGCATCAGTTCCGATTCTGTAAATTATTTAATAGACTTACACGATCCTAAAATACGCGCCTATTATTGTAAAGACGAGACCTGCTTGGGCAACAAAAAAAGAAACGCAAAACGCAAAACAAGAAACGCAAAACGAAAGAGAGAATTAAGAATTCTTAGATTTCTTCCGTTTTGCGATTTTTATTTTGCGTTTTGCGTTTCCCACGTGCTGCATATCCTGTTATTCTTATTCACTTTCCCATGTTACGGAGAAGCCTTCTCCATTTGCGGTTAGCGCAGAAGTTGCGGCTTCAGGGGCTCCAGTGGAGCTTTCCATGTTAATAGCATCATTCTGCCACCAACGATCATTTATTGGTCCAGTGGTACGGTTGATCTCTACTGTGCAATTGGTAAATGTAACATTACCAAAATTAGCTAGAGGTAAGATCCCTCCATCGTAAGGAGCTTCTACAATCCATTCCGCGGAATTTCTTTGCGCAGTGGAAGAAGTAGTATAGGAAGTGGGCACGGCAAAGTAGACCTTTTGAGTGTAGTTGAAAAGAGTAAGTTGGAAAACATTAGAGCCCAAATAGTTTACTTCTGCACCTATCACATCTCCAATATTCAATGGGAATCCTGTGATTTGGTAGGAACCTAAAGGATACATTTCAAACCAGGCGTAATTGACTTGTGCGCCATTTGTCCAATCATGCTCTGTGCCAATTTGTTCGACGCTGTTACTAGAAAATCCATCTATTCCTACCCAAACTGATGAATAAGTAGTATTAGCGGAAGGAGAAATCGTTGGAACAGTCCAAGAGCCATAGGCATAATTAACTATATCGTATTCTGGATGTGCTTTTCCTATAGCATAGCCGCTCCAGTTTGTGCTTGTGGCAGAACCGCTAGTGGCGAATGCTTTTTCTTGTGGGTGTTTTGACTTTGCTTGAGAGACCATACAATTTGCATGAGTCCATGATCCATCCAGATTTTTTGTTTGGCCCCATGAGATTTGGCAAATGCCGAACAAGAAAATTGATAAATAAGCGATTGTTTTTTTCATAAAATACCTCTAGTTTGATTGCTTCCTCTCCACCATGGAGAGAATGACAACTAAACTTTTATCTTAAGGTGCTAAAAAAGACAAGATAATTGCTTTAGAATTGGGCTTTGATACGCATAAAAGCGCGCTCTGCTGAGGCTCTAATTCTTGCGTAACGTGCAGCAGAAGCAGCACGAATGTTTATGTAACGAGGTCTTATTGTTTCATACCAAAAGATTTTCGAAGGCAAAATGATCTGATATTCAAAAAAATGGGGAAGATCTGCCTGAAGCATCGGTTCTATTTTTTTTGCCTCTCCAATACCTGAAAGGATAAAACACCCCACTTCGTGTGCAAGAGATCCAATTGCTTTATAGGGAAGGTCTCCTGCTTCTTTGATACCATAAAGAAGAGCGGAGAAAAATTTCTCCGTCTCATTTAGCCCTGATGTGAAAATGGGGCCAAATTCAGAGAGAAGGTTACCCAAGAGCTCCACTGTTAATTTTAAAGGCTCTAAGGCTGCAACTAAGGTTTTCTTTGTTTCGTCTATGCCTGAACGGGCAGTTGATAGGAGCTCAGTTGCAAAAGGGGTGATCAGGTCTTTTATGAGAGAAAACGTTTCCTGAAATGCAAAGAGTGTAGCTATGAAGGTTTTTCTCGTTTCGCCTAAGCTAGAACCTGCACATGCCAAAAGCTCCCTACCTATGGTTGTAATAATCTGGTAAAGTTCGTCTGCGAAGATTTTAATGAAATCATACAAGGCTATAAAAAACTTCTTTGTTTCATTTAAGCCTGAACTTAGCAAATCAAGAAGCTCGTTTGCAAAAGGAGCAGCAAGCTCTTCTAAAAAGGAAGAGAGTTTCTGAAGTATTGAAAGGGTTGCAATCAGGGTTTTCTTTGTTTCCCCCAAGCCTGCGCTGCCACATGCCGCTAATTCGTCTGCAGCAGGAGCAATAATGTCTTTTAGAACCATGAGGGTTTCTTTAAGCACAGAAACAGTGGCAAGCAAGGTCTTTTTTGTTTCCCCTGCTCCAGATACAAATAAATTTCCCCCCTCCTTCAGAACGGAAGATCCAACGTCGCACAAGGGTTCTAGAAGTTGCCCTGAGAAGCGAGCAGTAGCATAAATGAATTTTCCCGTCTCGTTTGCCCCTGAGCAAAAATAGGGCAAAGCTTCCTTTGCAATTATTTTGGAACCATCCATAGGAATAAGAAAAAGCATCTCGAAAAAATAGGGTACTGCCTGGATAGTCTTTGTGATTTCTCCCACATTTGACCCGGGCATTATACCCAATGATTTGACTGTTTCGTGGGCCTCTTTTCCAAAACCTCTTCCAAAGGCAAACACTTGACGCCCTGTCCATTTGCCGCCTTCTACGAAGGCAAAACCGACGAACAGAAAGGGGATGCAAGCCTTTTCTAGGCAGCTATCAGCTTCCAACTCTTGCGGTCTAGCATCTACAGCAGACATTATCCCTGACCTTGTGAGCTAGGGGGTACTGCCAGTGGAATAGCTGGTACTGCTTGTGCATTTTTGTAACTATCAGCTATTTTTTTCTTTTCTGTATCGTAACGTGTTTGAGCCTTATCGACTACTTCATCCCTCACATGGATCTCATCGATTCTATCTACGTAATAATTACGTAAACCTTCTGTTGATATAGCATCAGGTTTTAAAGTATTAATAAGAGCCACAATGCCGGCATAAAGTGTAATAAATAAATCCCCAATTTCATGAAAATATCTAAAGAAAACATCTTCAACTAAGCCTTCTTCATTAATTTTTGATTCTTTGTATGCAGCGTGTAAGAGCATAGGAATAAGGAAAATCGTTTTAAATGCTATACGTATCACTCTTGCTATAAGAGAAAGTGCTAAACCTATTGTACCTGCAAAAAAAGTCTTCATACGAATATTTTGAAGATTAGGACTCCCCTTAATCGCAGCATTCCGATTTTCCCAGGCGATAATTGTATTACGAACAGTCATGGGAGCGCTTGCTGCGAGTTTAAAGCCTTGAAATCCTAATCCTTCATTTAAAGTTTTGAGATAAGAGCCGAATTTTTGAAGATTATTCTCCCCATTACCGTGAACTGCATAAGTTCCTCTACGAGCCGCATCATTCTGAACTTCTCTATAGTCAAGTATATTATTTAATCTTACATCTAATTTTTGATAATTCGAAACACTCATAATACCTCCTGTTTTTGTTATGTTACAATAATAAAACAAACAGAATTAAAAACAAACTAAAATAAAAATAACGTCATTGATTAAATTTAACTTATTGTAAATAGGAACAATGGACAAAATCGTTAACTATTTTCTTTATCCTGCAAATGGTGTTGCAGGATTTTGCAGGATTATGCAGAATTGTGTTTATGGAATTGTGCAAATTACTCTTTGAACCTGAATCTAAGACTATCAAATTTAAGAGGGATCTCTCCTCCCTGGAACCTATTTTAAAGACAATTGTGGCTTTTGCTAATACTGCTGGAGGGACCTTGGTGATTGGAAAATCAGCAGAGGGAAAGATTGTAGGGGTGAAGGATGTGTTAAAAGATGAAGAATCTCTAGTAAATGCCATTGCGGACACTATATATCCTTTTATTCTTCCTGAAGTTGAGATTATTACTGTAGAAGGGAAGAGCCTTCTTGTTGTACGCGTTGCCCACTGGAAAGGTCCATTTTATATTAAAAGGGAGGGGATACCTCGCGGAGTTTATATTCGTTTGGGTTCTAGCAGCAGGCCTGCCGGTCCTGAATTTGTAGCGGAGCTTCAACGTTTAGTTACCAATGTCTCCTATGATCAACAACCTCTTACTGATTTGTCGTGCAATGATCTTGAAACTGGATCTTTTCATAATAAAGAAAAATTACAAAGTCTGGGACTTCTTGTGCGAGCTATGGGCAGATTGGTTCCCACTGTTGGGAGTATTATTTTATTTGGTAAGAATAAAGAGCGTGAGAGACTTGTCCCAGATGCGCGCGTGAGTTGCGCTCGATTTCTGGGGAATACCAAGGCAAATATTTTAGATCGTTATGAAGTTGAAGGGCCTATTTTAAATGCTATCGAACAGGTGCCAAAATTTATTGCTAGAAATACCAGGTTAAGCTCTCAGTTTGGAGAAATTAAGCGCAAGGATATCCCTGAATATCCCATGCCGGCTATACGTGAGGCTTTAATCAATGCTCTTGTCCATGCTGATTATTCTATTACCGGATCTCATATTCAAATTGCCATCTTCGATGATCGTTTGGAAATCCAAAATCCGGGGATGTTTCCTTTTGGATTTACCTTTGAAGATTTAAAAGCCGGGATCAGTCGCGTTAGAAATAGGGTGATTGCTCGAACCTTTCATTCTTTGCAATATATGGAAGAATGGGGCAGCGGCTATAAGAGGATTATGGAAACTTGCCATAGCGAGGGTTATCCAGAGCCAAAATGGGAAGAGATAGGCACTTCGATCCGCGTTACCTTTTATCCATACTTGCAAGTATGCAACGGGTTTACCCTCAAAGAGGAACCTGCTCAAGAAGAAATAATGGATAGAGAGGTGGAAATTTTAGCTCTATTCAAAAAAGAGGAGAGTCTGCCTTTCCGTGAGATAGCCAAAAGGCTTAAGTTTACCGTCTCTGAAAGAACTTTGCGCTACACCCTTTCTAATCTCAAGCGAAAAGGCTTTCTCATCTCCAGAGGGAAAGGACGTGCCATTGTGCTTAAGAAAATTAAATGATGTGGCCTATTTTAAATCTAAATGACCTGCTGCATATTTATGAAGAACGCTTGCAATAAGTGTTTGATAGGGGAGGCCTTCATAGGCTGCTATTTGCTTGATATTGAGTATATCATTGCTTGATAGTCGGATATTAATACGAACATCTTTGCGCAAAGTTTTGGCTGCGGTTTTTCGTGCATGCGTTTTTACTTTTTTAACATTTTTTACTGTTTTCCATTCCCCTATTTTCTTCTTTTCTTCATTTTGCGTCTTTTCTTCTAGGCTGTGCGGCTTAGTGAAAGGATGAGCTTGGGGTGTTGCTGGATGGTGAAGAGGGGGGAGGTCATGGTTTGCTTTAGGATGGCTTCAGATTGTCTTTTGGTAGAGATGGAGGAGTTGTCTTTGACGGCTTGTATCAGTTCGTTTTCAAGGAGATTTGTGCCTAGTTCTAAAGAATGAAAAATGAGGGTGTCTCCGATTTTCCAATTGTCAGTGGTCTCGAAAAATTCTGCAGCGGGGTTAATTCCAAGAGGGGGATTATTTGCTGTAAGAATATGGGGGGTAGTGGAACCTTCAGATAGTCTGATGAGGCTGGAAAGGCCGCAGGAGATGAAAGAAAGTTGATCCTTCCAGGGGCTTAAGATGAGGAGGCTGGCAGCAATGGGAAAAGTGAGCATCTCATTTAAGGCTGTCATGAATGGAAGGGGGCGGAAGGGCTCTTTGACCTGTCTTATTTTTTCATGGACATACATTTTGCACATCCCTTCGATGACACTTGCAAACATGGCGCTATCGACATCGAGGGATAGGGCTTGAGCAATAAAGATGGCATAGGATTCATTAGGCCAAGCAAAAAAATCGTAATAGAGGCCAAACTGTTCTGGCAGCTTAAATTTTGCAAGGGAGACTTCCACGTGGGGCCATTCTGGTGTCGTGGCAGGACTAAGATGCTGCTGGGCCATATGAAGAGTTTCATAGCATTCTTTAAGTCTGTCGCTTTCAGGTTTTTCTTTTTGTAGTTCGTCTGATTTTAAATAAGAGGAGATATCTGTGATGAAATCGACGATATCGTTATATCTTTCACTTACCGACACAGCTAGAGCCTTCCCAATGATTTTTTTTAGATTTGCAGGTAAAAATGAGAGGTTAATGACTCCAAAGCTGAGTTTGCCTAAAATAAGCTCATAGGCGATGACACCTAGAGAATAGATATCGGAGGCGTAAGTAACTTTATGGGGATTTTCTTTTTGTTCAGGACTCATATAATCGGGAGTCCCGAGGATTTGAGAGGGCTTGGGATAGATTTTATCTTCGTGAAGCTGGGCAATGCCAAAGTCGATCACTTTAATTTCCCCATCTTCTGTGATTAAGATATTCTCAGGTTTTAAATCACGGTGGATCACCCCATGCGTATGTAAATGCAAAAGGGCGTAAGAAACTTGCAGAATAATCTCAAGTGAGCGTTTAAGAGAAAGGGAATGCTGCATAATGAACTGGCGAAGGGATATGCCTCGGATAAGCTCCATGGCGATATAAAGCCCATCTTCCCACTCTCCTTGTCCGTAAAGCTTCACGATATTGGGATGGTTTGTGAGCTCAATGATTTGAGCTTCTTTTAAAAACCTCATCGTCATTTCCGGATGGTTGACAAACTTAGGCGACAATACTTTGATGGCAATCGGCTCTTTTGTCTCGGGATGGATCCCTAAATAAAGGAGACTCATTCCCCCTTTATTGAGTAGGCTCTCAATTTTATAAGGCCCGATTTTGGGGGGTAGAGGCAGGGTAGGCTTTTCTTCCGGAATTCCGGGCAGGGTTGTCTGTTTATAAAATGTGCCGCCCGACATTATTTATCACCCAACGCTTAAGATTTTTAGGCCATAGACATCGCCCATTTTAATGAGCTCTGCTTTAGCAACTTTTTTTCCATTGACTGTGATGTTGACACCAAGTTCTGGACGCAGCGAAATCTCCAGCACATTGCCCGGTTGCAGCTGCAGAAGTTTTTCTAGCTGCATTTGCATTCTGCCCATTTCAACGGTAAGCACTATTGGTGCCTCATGCATGGAAACAGCCTTTTCTATAGGAGCTTCATCCGGCGGCGGCTGCTCCTCATCGCCTTCCCATAGGGGTTCCTCAGTATTTTTTTCCATATTTACACCCTCCTCGTAATAAAAAGCATAATCGAGAATTTTTAGCACACCTTCTCTATAATTCGCATGAAAAAGAGGGGTGTTATTGAGATTAACGGTCACACTTCCTTTATTTTTTTCAGGATCAAAGCTAGCATGTTCAAGGAGGACAAAGTCTCCCACCTTTACCTCATCCCACTTTTGAGTGGAAAGGATGGTGCTGCCGATTTTCAAACGGAGTTCTACTTCCAGCTCTTTTGCAAGGGGGCTTGAGGCGATAGAAAATGGCCTGGATGCAAAGTGATTGGAAAATTCGGTATGGAACGGACTTGGACAAAATATCCGCGCGTGGAAAGGACCTATCAAGATGTCTATTGCCAGACCCTCTTGCGGAGGAGTGGCCTCTTCTGAAAGACTCAAAGAAAGGTCGCCAAAGGGTTTGAGACCATTTAATGCTTCCATTGCAGATACGGCTAAAAAAAGATAAAATCCCATCAGAAGTTTGGGATCGGAAAATCCTTTTTCAGGTTTTTTTACCGATGCTAGAGCAGCTTTGGCAAGCGATGCGACATCTGAGTCTGACATGATCCAGTAAGCTTTTTCAGAAAGAGGGGTCAGCTGAAATGGGAGGACGTGGGGATCTTTTCCAAAACCTGCATAAGGATCAGATAGGGTTTCTGTTTTTTGATGAGAAATTTTCAAATCTTTTATTTCTAAGGCTTCTTGCAGTTTTTCTGCAGCCTCATGCCATGGAAATGGGGGTGGATTACCCCATAGAGGAATCACTTTCGCTTGCGTGAGTGTATCTGCTACGTTTTTAATCCATTCAAGGGGAGGGGTCATTCTTTTTGTTCCTCTTCATTATCCCTATTATCACGATCGCTCCTTCTATACAAGGGTTCCTCATCGGTGATCAGATTTACTTCAAGCCTATGGATTGAAAAGGGGAGTTCTTTTTTTTGTTTGAAATATTCCATAAGAGCGTCCATGTGTATTTTAAACATGGAAGCTGCTGCGGGCTCTGAAATAAATGTGACATTGAATGTTTTAGGCGACGTGCTAAATTCTTCAATCTGGATTTGGGAACCGTAAAACATGGAATTTGAAAACTGAGGCGCATCCAAATAAATAGTTGTTTTGGTATCTCCAGCATGGTGGACCACCTGCATATGGCTCACGATGTTTTCAAACACTTCCATAATCTCGCTACTATTTTGAACAGATATCTCGCCCGGGCCACTAGCTTGAGAGGAGGAAAGGGGAGATAGATAAGGGATTTCTATACTCTTATTTTCCTCTTTATCCAGCCACTCTTGAATAAGTTCCTGGTTTTCCTGGAAAAAAGTGACGATCAGTTCTTCAAATTCCCCATCAGCTAAAAGCTCCTCAATAATAAAAGGCTTCGCCTTTGCCGTTTCTTTTGGTCGTGCGGTAGTAGTAGTTTGTTTTACATCTAGTTGTGTTTCAATAGTCATAATGTTTTGGTTCCTTTTTTAAGAGAAGATCGGGCACGCACGCGGGCACGGGCACGAAATCCGGAAAGAGAAGAGAGTTTTAGACCTCTCTTCTTTCGTGCCCGTGCCCGTGCCCGCGTGCGTGCCCGATCCCCTTCTTCCTCTTCCTTATTCATTTTGCTGATCTTGGTCTTTTTTTTCCTTGGGAATCCGCTTAACCCCTTCATTTAGTGCTCTTCTACCCGTGGTAATGTTAACGGAAATATTTTTCTTTGCGTATTCGGGGCCTTGAAAAGCAGCAATTAATGAGGCAACATTTTTTTCGGCGAGCTTTTGCGCCTCATTTGTGTCAAAGAGCATTTCCACTTGAAATTGCCCTCTCGCGGTTGAATATTCTTTAATTTCTATGACTGTACCGAAAAAGACAGAGTGTTCAAAGGCGGGGTTGGTTAGATCGATTGTCGTTGTATGTTCGGCTCCGGTAATACTTTTTTCTTGCATGTAAGAGATCCGCCCAATCATTTGCATCATC
>Ga0206850_10104_pt1 | contig 29245 bp, 17 predicted proteins | sample Alteio_BWOrgCont_16_FD_152885 | JGI IMG/M metagenome (GOLD analysis project Ga0206850, IMG submission 152885) | Enriched cells from forest soil in Barre Woods Harvard Forest LTER site, Petersham, Massachusetts, United States -... | ecosystem: Environmental > Terrestrial > Soil > Temperate forest >...
TAAGTGATCCCAAATTGCTGGAGGTCTTGAAAATGGCGGACGTGATCAGCCCGTGGACGGTTGGCCGTTACGCCTCTCCTTCATCTGCCGCTCAATATGCGGAAAAACTGCTAAAACCCGATCTGGCCTGGTGTCATCAAAATGAAATTGATTATCTGCCTGTCGTATTTCCCGGCTTCAGCTGGCACAATATGAACGACGGGCCATCCGACCAGATTCCGCGATTGCGCGGCCAGTTTTTGTGGTCACAATTTTTGCAGGCAAAAAAGGCTGGCGTCTCAATGGTTTATGTGGCCATGTTTGATGAAGTAGATGAAGGCACGGCCATCTTCAAATGCGCCAACGATGTTCCCATCGGCCAAAAATCAAAGTTTGTCACCTTCGAAGGACTGCCGAATGATTTTTATTTGAAACTGGTCGGTAAAGGAACAAAATTGATTCAAGGTGATGTTTCTTTGGGAGCAAATTTGATTGATTCTCACCGCGATCGGATTGCGGTCGGCACCGCCACCCCAAAAAACGACGAACATAATTAATGGTTTTTAAGGTCGTGCATGGAGCTGCACAACGGCATGACCGATGGGCAAGGCCATTAAAAGGTTAATGCTGGTTGCTTTATGCTGGTAAAATTCTACCATCAATTAAATGAAATGTTTGCGCATCGTCAGACTGGCATTCTGTATTTGCGTTCTGTTGCTGGCGAAAGATTTATTTGCTGGCAAGGCAACCAATGAGATTCAGATACAGTCTGTGATCATAGATGGCAAGCAGAAGCCGCTGCCTCGTCGCGACAAAAGCATGAGTCTGGGATCATTCCCACAGAACGTTTCTTTTGACTTTGGAACGGGCACAAATTCAACGCAGGCACCCTTCCGAATTCGGTATAAGTTGGAGGGGTATGAGAACAATTGGAATGTGGGGGGAGCCTGGATGTATTTGGCGATTCGTTTTTATAATGAGTCAGAGGACGAAATCAGCCAGACCATGTTTAGAGTCGACGGCGACAGCGCAGGCTGGAACGGCTCGTTGAAAGATTCGACGCTTGCCCATCGCCGGGAAACAGTGGTTGTGCCGCCACAAGCGTCCCGAGTGTGGGTCGTGATTTCTTCAGCCGGCCCCCCCGACGCCGTTGGAATTTATGTGGTCGCCAATTTGGTTGTTTCAAAATCTTCCGCAAAACTATCGCCCGACCTTTTGATTCAATCTCCTTTTGATAATCACCGGCTCGACGACGAAAGTAATTATCCGACATTGTCCAATTGGACGCGCGATGGCAACAGCCCGAGTATGGCGAAAATCATCAAGTTTGGCCAGGATCCTGAACAAAAGGCTTTTGCCGTGGTGGACGACAGCCTGACCAGCCATGCCGAATGGCACACGGCTAAAGAATCGGCACCCATGGTCACACCTGGAGAACAACTTGTCGTCGAATGGAACGAAATGTATAGCATTGGGATTGGCGGTTTTCGGCAGGCTTCGTATCAGAATTTGCCAACCGGGACTTATCATTTTCACGTCGTTGGGCTTAATGACATGGGCATGCCGACCGGGGCGGAAGATGTCCTGACGGTTGTTGTGCCGAAAATTTTTTGGAAGACGTCTTGGTTTTGGATTGGGCTGCTGCTGGCGTTTTTGATCATTGTTGGTGCAGGCTGGCGTTATGTGGCCTTGCAAAAAATGCGCCGTGAAATGTTACACCTTAAAAACCAGCAGGCACTGGAAACGGAAAGATTGCGCATCGCCCATGATATTCATGATGACCTTGGCGCGCGTGTGACTCAAATTTCCTTGTTGAGCGCAATGTCTCAAAGTAATTCTGACTTTTCAGAAATAGCGCGTGACAATTTCGAGCAAATTTCACAGATGTCGAGGGAATTAGTATCTGCACTCTACCAGACGGTCTGGGCGGTAAACCCGGAAAATGATAATCTTGACGCATTGGGTAATTACATATGCCAAATGGTGAATCAATTGTGTGACCGGGTGCAATTCCGATGCCGTTTTCATGTGGCGGACTTGTCTCGCGAAATCCAGGTCTCCAGCCAGATACGTCATAATATCAGCATGGCCGTGAAAGAAGCCGTGCATAATGTGATCAAACATGCCAAGGCCTCCGAGGTCAGGATCAATGTCGAATACGCTGGAAATGTGCTGGCGGTTTCGGTTCAGGATGATGGGTGCGGCTTTCAGCCTGCCGATAATATTGCTGGTAATGGATTGGGCAACATCAGGCGACGGATGGCTGATATTGGCGGCACTTGTTCGATTGAAAGTTGCCCGGGTCAGGGAACAACAGTTCGCATGTATTTAACCATATCATCCGCAGATAAAAACCTCGTAAAATAATCGCCTGTCAAATATTATCAGGCGAAGCAGCATAACAAATGATATGGCGGCGGCAGTGAAAATAAAATCCGTGGTGGTGGTTGAAGATGATCGGGGATTGCGGGAGCAACTCGTTAAAATTCTTGAAACCGCGCCAGATGTAAAATGCGTCGGGGCCTTTGTCTCCGCCGAAGAAGCGTTGCCGAAAATTTTTGAAAAACGTCCCGATGTTGTCCTCATGGACATCAAGTTACCGGGCATGTCTGGCATCCAATGCGTGGCCGAAATAAAAAAAACCGTCCCGGAGATGCAGATAATCATGGTGACGATTTATGAGGACAGTGAGCGTATTTTCCGGGCGCTAAAGGCCGGCGCCAGCGGCTACCTTGTGAAATCCAGCCCGCCAGACCAACTGCTCACGGCCATTCGGGATGTCTACAAGGGCGGGGCGCCCATGTCCAGCCACATAGCGCGAAAAGTAGTGAAACATTTCCACCTGATCGGGCCTTCCACCAAAGAAGCTGAAAACATATCACCGCGGGAACGCGAGGTGCTTGATTTATTGTCTGAAGGTTTTATTTACAAGGAAATCGGCGACAAACTCAACATCGGTGCGGAAACCGTTCGCACTTATGTGAAAAACATTTGCCAAAAAATGCATGTCCGCAGCCGGCTTGAAGCCGTGGCCAAACACCGCTCGGATTCTTAGTTCTGGAATGGCATTTTTGGAAAGTGCAAATCCACCGGTTTCTACACCCCGGTCAAAGACAGGTCTTTCAAAGCAGGCGCCCGCTGCCGCCCGGGTTTTTCTCCCCGAAATCGGGGATGGTTCAAAAACAGTGTTCATGCGAACATCAGCTTTCCATTTATCGCCAAAGAAAACTAAAATCATGTTTAAACACTTTACCCGGCATGGGCTGATCACATTGTTGGCGTCCGTGTTGTTTTCTACGGCCAGTTTTGGCGCGAATCCTTTCATCACCAGTATTTACACGGCGGATCCTTCGGCTCATGTATGGGCGGATGGACGGCTTTATGTATACCCGTCGCGCGACATGGATCCGCCGCGCGGCTGCGATTTGATGGATCGGTATCATGTTTTTTCCACGGACAACCTGGTGGACTGGCGGGATGAGGGTGAAATCCTTCGCGCCAGCCAGGTGCCGTGGGGTCGCAAAGAAGGCGGGTTCATGTGGGCGCCGGATGCGGCGTATAAAGACGGCACCTATTATTATTATTTTCCGCATCCGAGTGAAACGCGCTGGAACGACACGTGGAAGATCGGCGTGGCCACGAGCAAAAATCCGGCGAGTGATTTCAAAGTGCAAGGTTACATCGAGGGCCTCGGCGGTTTTGCGATGATTGATCCGGCGGTGTTTATGGATGACGATGGCCAGGCGTATATTTATTTCGGCGGTGGCAGTCATTGCGCGGGCGTGAGATTGAAACCGGACATGACGGAAATTGACGGCCCAATTCAACCGATGACCGGCTTGGAAGATTTTCACGAGGCGACATGGGTTTTCAAACGCAATGGCATTTATTATCTGACTTACGCCGACAATCATCCTCGCAACAACCAGATGCGCTACGCCATCAGCACCAACGCACTCGGGCCGTGGACTTACAAGGGCGTTTATCTGCAACCGACCGACTGCGACACCACCCACGGCTCGGTCGTGGAGTTCAAAGGCCAATGGTATCAGTTCTATCACAACTGCAACATTTCCGGCCGGGGCAATTTAAGATCAATGTGCGTGGATAAATTGAATTTCAATGAAGACGGAACCCTGCAGATGATAGTGCAAACCAAGACCGGCGTGCCTGCGGTCGGCCCGGCCCCCGCGCCGAATCCGAATACAGTCAAATACAACGTCGCCAACGCGACGCTGGGCGGTGGCGCGACCCTTGTCGACGACAGTTCTGCGCCTGGCGGAAAATCGATTCAAAACCTGCACCGCGACGGCGCATATTTTCAATTCGATAACGTTGACGGCGGCGCCAATGGCGGGCGGGCGACGATTGACATCCATTTCTCTGCCGAAACGCGTTCAAAATTGCAACTGTTCGTGAACGGTGAAGACGAATCATTCTTGAACGCGCTCGCCACTGGTGGCTGGAGTGATTTTAGCGGCGACACGTCTTTGACAGTTTCGCTCAAGCCCGGCAAAACCAACACGATCAAACTTGTAGGCGACCACGGCGGCGTTAATATTGATACTGTCACGATCAGCCCGCTGCCTTGAATGGAAAAAATGATTCACCGGGATTATTTAGAGATAAAATATATTTTAATATGAAAAACGAATCGCACAAAAAAGTCAGTCGTCGTCATTTTATTGCCACCGCCGGGGCGGCGCTGGTCATGCCGATGATTTTGCCGAGTTCTATTTTTGGCCAAAACCGTCCATCCAACCGGATCAATCTCGGCGTGATTGGCATGGGCTGGCAAGGACCTGGCGACACGCAGGGGTTGATGGCGTTGCCGGATTGCCAGGTGGTCGCGGCGTGCGATATCGACGCGAATCATTTGGCGGGCGCGCTCAAACTGGTCAACGATCACTATCAAACCAAGGACTGCCAGGGGTACCACGATTACAAGGAATTGCTGGCGCGCAAAGATATTGACGCCGTGATGATCGCGGTGCCGGATCATTGGCATGAACTGGTCGCGACGGAAGCCGCTCGTTGCAAAAAGGATGTCTATGGCGAAAAGCCGCTCGCGAAAACCATCGCCGAACAGCAAGCCATCGTTCGCGCGGTTGAAAAGAATGGCATCATCTGGCAGATGGGTTCGTGGCAGCGTTCCGTCCCCACGTTTCACAAGGCGGCGGAAATTGTCCGCAACGGGCTGATCGGCACGGTCACGCACGTCGAAGTCGGGTTACCCGCCGGCCATGCGGATTTTTCCGGTGAGGGCAAGGTGGCCGTGGACAAACTTTCTTCATTGCCGGGCAAGATTTCGGATTTGACGCGAGTTACTCCCGGCACGCCCGCGTGGAACCTGCTGGCCACCGACCCGCCGACGGAGCTGGATTACAACACATGGATTGGCCCGTCCAAAATGGAACCGTATATTGCGGCGCGTTCACACAAAAACTGGCGTTGGAATTACAACACGGGCGGCGGACAATTGATGGACTGGATCGGGCATCATTGTGACATCGCGCATTGGGGCTTGGGTTTTGACCTTTCGGGTCCGTCGAAAATTGAAGGGCAGGGGGAATTTCCGGCGGCGGATGCTGTTTGGAATACCAGCCCGAAATATCGGATTGAATTGAAATATCCGCAAGACATCACGATGACCATTGCCGGTGGCTACGACGACATCAAAGGCGGCGTGAAATGGATTGGGACGGAAGGCTGGGTCTGGGTGGATCGCGGCGGTTTTGACGCGTCGAATTCGGACTGGAAAAAAGGCAAAACCTTGCCGGAAGAACTGCGCAAGGTGAAACTCTACGTTTCGACCAATCATCAGCGGAACTTCCTGGACTGTGTGAAATCACGGCAGCCGACGATCACGCCGGTGCAAGTCGGGCATCATTCGGCCATTCCCGGGCATCTGGGATACATTTCGATGGTCACCGGCCGGAAAATCAACTGGGACGTCAAACACGAAAAGATCATCGGCGACCCGGCTGCCAGCCAATGGCTTACCCGCGATTACCGCGCTCCGTGGAAAATAAGCTGACCCAGCTCAAATATCCCCGGGGTGTTTCATTCAAAAATGGAAATACCAGTTCGACATTGCGACATTACTGAGGATCGATGCAAACGCAATGATAACCGAGGCTGAATCCTGGGACTGAACGAGTAGCGGACCGGCAAAATCCGGTTACGTTGAATCTTTACGGAGTAGTAAACTAGGATTCACCACTATTTTTCACTGCTAGAGCATTTTCTATTTAGATAGACGCATAATGGGCGTGGCGAAAGAAGGCCTTGCAGTCTGAGGGGGAGAAACGATCCAAGGAACCAGCCACGGCCGACTGGAGTTCATCCAAGGTCCGGGCAGCCGCCTCACGCAAATGGGCTTTGAGTTTCGCGAAAGCCAGTTCAATCGGATTGAGGTCCGGACTGTAGGGCGGCAAATAACGCAGGCCCACGCCTCGATCCGCCAGCATCTGGCCCACGCGCTGGATCTTGTGCGTGGCCAGATTGTCCAGAATGAGCGTGTCGCCCGGCTGCAAGCAGGGCCCGAGCACTTGTTGGAGATAAACGATGAAGACCTCCGCATCGACCGGTCCGTCCACCAGAAACGGGGCTGCAATCTGTTCCTGGCGCAGGGCCGCAATGAAGGTGGAACTCTGCCAATGGCCGTGCGGCACCGCACTTCGACAGCGCTCGCCGCAGGGGCACCGGCCATACAACCGGGCCAATTTGGTGTTCCAACCGGTCTCATCAATAAAGACCAGCCGGCGGACATCCCAACTGCTTTGCTGGCTCCGCCACAACGTCCGCGCCCGTTTAACGTCGGGCCGGTCCTGTTCGGCGGCGCGCGTCGTTTTTTTTAAAACTCAACCCCAAGTGACGAAGGCGATGCCACAGGGCCGTGAGCCCCATCGATACCTGGAGCTGGGTCTGACACTTCTGTTGCAGTTCGGCCAGGGTCAAATCGGGCCTGGTCTCAATCCAACCCTGGAGCAGGCGATCATGCTTGGCCAGGCGGGAACGCCGATAGCCGCCAATCTGTTGGGGGAGGCATTGCCCCGTACGACAGTGCTCGCTCCAAAATCGCTCGACACTCTTGCGGCTGACACCAAAGCGCTTGCAAACCTCGCCGGTGCCTTCACCGCGTTCGCGCGCAGCAATAATCCGTTGCCGCAAATCCTGGCTCAAGGGACGCATAGGTTCTTCCTCATGCCACAACCATACCACGAAACACCCATTGCGTCTATCTAAATAGAAAATGCTCTAGAACGACCTTTCACTGACAGTCAATTGACACTGTTTCGCTCCAAAATTTTCACCACCATCGTGGCGAGGTCGTCTTCGTAATTAATGGCGATGGCAACCGAAGCGCTTCCGCAAATTTCTTAACTATATGCTATTGAGCTTCTACCTTTGTCTGGTGATTGATTTACAGCCTCGCAGTGTATCCTCACAGTGCTTAAAGGCGTCAGTGCCGCGAGTTTTTTACAAGCTAATCAACCAGCGCCTTTCCACTCACCGGAAAGGGCGTGAAGCGTTAAGGCCAGCGCAACAGATAAGTGCGCGTGATTTGCAGGTTCAAGACGGGCTGGCGGCGGGCTTCGGCGCGCGCAGGTTGCGTTATTTGCGGGTGGTGGTGGCTTCAGGATAAAACACCCGCATGCTTAAACATGATGAATCTCGATTTCACAGATGATTCTCTGAATTGAGGAACCAGTCCGGTTTTATCTGCGTTTGAGAACGCTAATTTTACTGGAGGTTCATTCCGATTGCTCTCATCTGACAGGTCAAATGTCCATGTAGACGGTGGGAATGTCCATTCTCTCTTGAGGTCTTGCGTGCTAGGGTGGGGCATATTCCACAAAACATATAATTATGAGCAACCCAAACTCGTCATCATTGAAAACGTGTGGCCGGGCAGAAATTCCCGCCAGCCTGATCAAAATAATCATTTTAGCGTTAACGGTTTCTTCCGCCTCGGCCGACACCGAGCAATGGCTGGGCGTGCCTGGCACCAGTGCAACCACCAACTGGACGGACGTAGCCAATTGGAACGGTCCGCAGCAGACCTACTATAATCAGGTGCAGTTCACCGGCACCGGCGCCAGTGCAAATAATAATTTTTCCGTGAACAACGTTCTGGATAGCGCAACGGGTGTGGCCCAGATGCCGGTCTGGGAACTCGACTATGTGCCGGTGAACGGCAATTATACTACGCTGATCAATCCGGGTGTATCATTGACGCTCGGCGCGGGTTGGGGGAGCATGTATGTCGGCGCGGACGCGCTGAACAACAGCAGTCCGGCGGCTGCGAATGCTGTCGAAACCATCACCATCCTGGGGCCGGGCGCCAGCATGTCGATGAGCGGCGGATTGTATTTGGGGCAGGGTTCAACCACACCCGGTGATACACATAATGTAACGCTCGATCTTTCCGGATTGGACAATTTCTACGACGACAGTTCATATGATATCTATGTAGCCAGCGGCGGGATTGAGCGTGGCAACGGCATTTTGTATCTGGCGAAGACCAATCAAATTTCCGTGGCCGACTCTTTCCAGATTTGCAATCAGAACTACAGCAATTCCTTGCCCTGTGCCGTCTATCTTGGCGATGTAAATACTGTCACCACCGGCACCGGCAACCTGATCGTCGGTGGCTCCGGCACGCTGGCTGGCGGTGCGCTGATGGAGTTTAACCCTGCTTTCCTCACCGGCGGTAATGTCCCGACCGCGTACTTCAACGGTTCGGGTGTCAGCGGGCGCATCCCGAACTTCTGGATCTGCAACGAAAACGGCGGCGCGAATGTCAGCGGTTCCAGCCTGGTCGATTTTACCGGCGGCAATGTCACGATGTATGTGAGCACCATGCAACTGGGCCAGGCGGGATCATCGAGTGCATTGGGTACTTTGACTTATGACAACGGGGTCGTGAATGTGGAAAACGCAACCGTTGGCAACCAGGAAATCACGACCGGTGGAACGGGTGTTGGCGTGGTCAATCTCAACAGCAATTCCACGGCAAGCGCCAGTGCCACGTTGCAGGTTAACCAGACTCTGACTCTGGCCGCAGTCACGGGCACGTTGACGGCCGGCACGGCGGGCTCGGTCAACGTCAACGGCGGTGCGCTCATCGCCAGCACCATCGTAAGCGGAGGCGGCAACTCCGCGATCAACCTCAACAGTGGCACGCTGACGCTGGGCGGGTTGGCCGGGTCGGCTGCCTTGCCGATCACGAGTCTGGCCACGACCAATTCGACCTTGAGCCTGCCGGTCATCGCCGGGACGAATGCCGTCTTTGTTTCAAACCTCTTGACTGGAGGAGCCACCAACATCATCAACATCATTTCAGCCTCGCCGTTCGCCAGCTATCCGACCCAGGTGACGCTGGTGAAATACTCGGGCAGCATCGGTGGCGCCGGGTTTAATTTTGGCCTCGGCACGTTGCCATCATTGTATGCGGGTTATTTGGTCAACAACACTGCCAATCATTCAGTTGATCTGATGCTCACGAGCGGTTCGCGCAATCTGACTTGGACGGGTGGTGTCAGCGGCAATTGGGACACCACGACGGCGAACTGGACGATAGACGACGGTGCCGCGACTTATGCGGACGGTGATTATGTGCAATTTATTGATGGCGCGGTAAACAGCAACATCGATCTGACCGCGACACTGTCACCAGGCAGCATCACTGTGAGCAATAACGCGCAGGTCTTCACGTTCGACGGCAGCGGAGCACTCGGCGGTTCCGGCGCGCTCGTCAAGTCGGGTGCGGGCACATTGATATTGGACAACGGCGGCAATAATACATTTAGCGGCGGTTTCACGATCGACAGCGGCGCGGTTCAGGTGGGTAACAATGACACGTCGGGCAGCTTGCCTTCAGTCTCGATCACTGACAACGGCAGCCTGGTGTTTGCGCAATCCGAAGCGGCCACTATCACCAACGCCATTTCCGGCACGGGAGCGGTGGTGCAGGCCGGGGCGGGTGGTACGCTTGCGTTGACCGGTGGAAACACCTTCACCGGCAACGTCCTCGTCACGAACAGCAGCACGCTGCAAAATGGCAGTGCGGCGGCCTTGGGCGCCAGCAGCGGCAGCCTGATCATCGCCAATGGTTCGACCTTTGACGCGAATGGTAATGCAAGTCCGAAGCCGATCATTGTCGCCGGCGCGGGCGTGGGCGGTAATGGTGCGATCACGGACACGGGCGGTGCGGTATATGGTTTGGCAAACAGCATCACGATGACTGGCGACACTACCTTCAACTATCCAAACCGGTGGGACCTGTACGATTCCCTGAGCACGGGTGGGAATGCTTATAATTTGACCCTGAATGGATCCACCTATTTTGAATGGGACAACGTGGTTTGCGATTCTGCACTGTCGAATATTGATCTCCTTTCCGGCACCTGGGGAATCGTGGGCACAAGCTCTTTCGGTAATCCGGCGTCCACGTTGACGCTGTCTCCGGCGTCCACGCTGGCGTTCTGGGGATCTTCCACGGTGATGAACAAGGGGGTGGATTTCCAGAACGGCGCAACCATCGTCAATGAAAGGGATAATAACATCATGACCGGCGCTATGACGCTTGAGGCAGGTTACGACTCATTCCAGATCAGTGGCCAACTTACCGTCAGTAATGTCCTGACTGGCTCCGGGTTTCTCTACATGAATGGCGGTTCCGGCGAACTTATCCTGAGCGGTAACAGTCCGTCGTTCAGCGGCGGCGTCGGCTTGTACCAGGGTGAGGTGGCGGTTGATGGTACCATCGGCTCGGGTGTGACCAGCGAGGCGAATACGATCGTAGCGGGCAGCGGAACAGTCAGTGGATTGACGGACGTTTCCGGCGAACTTGCCCCGGGCGACGTAGGTGTCGTCGGCACATACTCCGCGGGCGGTGGACTGAAGTTGGAAGGCGGCGCGACGATGGTCTGTGACTTGGACACCACCACGAACGGGAACAACGATCTGGTACAAGTCACGGGTGATTTGACCGTCAATGGCAACAATATCACCATCAATCCCTACAACGGCGGCCTCGCCTCCGGTACTTACATCCTGGCCACCTACACCGGCAATTTGAATGGTTCGTTCGGCACCGTGGCCACTGCCTCACCGAGTCCTTACACCATGAGCCTCAACATTGTCACGACGACTTCTCCCAACCAGGTGCAGCTCATCGTGGCCAACACTGCGACCATCTCTGATTTGTCATGGAACAACGCCAGCGGCAACAGCCAGTGGGATGTGGACACATCCGCCAACTGGACCAACCTGACAACCCATCTGTCCGCGGATGTGTTCCAGTTCCCGGATCCGGTACTGTTCAGTGATGCGATCACCAATTCGGCCAGCCCAGGCACCACGATTAACATTCCGTCAGGGCAGGTGGTGATTCCAACGGTGATCACGAATAATTCCACCGTGAACTACCTTATCAACGGTTCTGGGAAGATCAGCGGCGCGGCGGCCCTCGTTAAGCAGGGTACCGGCACGCTGGAGATGGATACGGCCAACGATTACCGCGGCAATAACCTCATCGCTGGCGGAACGGTGCAAATGGATGAACCGCTCTACGGTTCCACCTCCACGTTGGGCGCCACGAACGGCACGATTTATGTGACCAACGGCGCGACGCTGGTGGTCAATTCCGCCAGTTACTACGGCATCGGCACACGACCGCTGGTGGTTTCCGGTGCGGGTGTGGGTGGCAACGGCGCGTTGATTGGCGCTAATACCATCTACAACGGTTCAAGCGACAACGGTGGCTTGTTCCGCACCCTGACACTGGCCGGCAATGCCACTTTGGGCAGTACAAACGGACGTTGTGACCTGGGCAATGCCAGCGGCGGCATCCCGACGATCATCAGCACCATGGGCAACAATTACAACCTCACGATCTTGCAGCAGGGTTACAGTGAATGGCATGAAGTAACGATCGATACAAATCTTGGTAATATCGATTATTATCTGAACAGTCCCACCACTTGGTATTTGGTCGGCGAGGGTGGCAGTCTGGGCAATCCCACGAACGTCCTGACCTTGCATCCGGGTGTGGGCATGTACATCGCGCACGATGGGGTGAACAATGCCGACAGCGGTTATGCCAAGGTGGTGCATGTGATGACCAATTCTTCCTTCACCTTTCAGCCCGGCGGCGGCAATGGTGATTATTATCTGGGCACCTCGCTGGAGCTGGACGGCGGTGCAGGTTGGAACTTTTACAGTATCGAGGGCGGCGACAATACCGGGCTGAAGGTCGGTGGCGCTGTGACGTTGAACGGTCCCACGCACCTGCAAACAGGTGACGCCCCGATCACTTTCACCAACGTCATCAGCGGCACAGGTGGCTTTGTGTGGGATAACTATAACAATCAGTTCGTTTTCACCGCATCGAACACCTATTCCGGGACCACGGCAATCGGCAACAGCCGGAACCTGGTGCTCAGCGGCAATGGTTCCATCGCTTCCAGCGCGCTGATTTTCTTCGGCGGCAACAATTCCGGCAACGACTCGCTGGATGTTAGCGGTCGTCCGGACAAGACCTTGACCCTGGCCAGCGGCCAGACCCTGGCGGGTATCGGACTTGTCGGCGGCAATCTGGTTGTGTCCGCGGGCGCCACCCTCTCGCCGGCGGGAACGAACGTCATGCTGGGCATCACCAGTGGCGCCAGCGCGACCGGAACGCTGTCGGCCTCCAATAATATCACGCTCAACGGCACCACAGTCATCAAGCTTGATGGCTCGGGAGTCAATGACGGGATCCAATCGACCACCGGCAGCATCACATACGGCGGTACATTGAATCTGGTGAACATCAGCGGTTCGGCACTGGCAGCAGGCAACAGCTTTCAGGTGTTCACGGCTGCGGACAGTTACAGCGGTTCATTCTCCAGTGTGGTGCCGGCGACTCCGGGACCGGGACTGGCGTGGAATTTCTCACAGTTGGGCACCGGGTTGGTGACCGTGGCAGCTGCCAGTCATGTGGTGATCCAATCTCCGTATGTCGCCGGTGGCAATCTGGTGTTCAGTGGCTCGGGTGGAACGTCGGGTAACATCTTCTATGTGCTGGCCAATACGAACCTGGCAACCACGAACTGGTTCCCGGTCCTCACGAACACCTTCAACGGTTCCGGCGGCTTTACTGTGACCAACCCGGTCAGCCCCTCGACGCCGCAAGAATTTTATCGCATCCAATATTGAGCTGATCCGGCAGATCGTATCGCATGAGAATTATCGCAACAGTCAGGGCACGTTCGGTGCGGGCAGGATTTACTTTGATCGAGTTGTTGGTGGTGATCGCGATCATTGCCATCCTGGCGGCGCTATTGTTGCCTGCGCTGTCGGCCTCCAAGTTGAAAGCGCAGCAGATCAGTTGTATCAGCAACCTCAAACAACTCGGGCTGGCCAACATCATGTATGTGGGCGATAACAAGGTCTGGGTCGGTCCGCTTAACAGTAATCCGTCCATGAGCCAGGGCGATTGGATGGGGGCGATGCTCGCATTTTATGGCAATACCACCAACGTGCTGTTTTGCCCGTCCGCGCCGGATCATTCCACCAACAGCACGGGAAACACTCAAGGCCGGGCCGATGGCGCATGGCATTGGGCGCTTTCCAATCCCACGTATGCGAGCAGCTACGGCTACAACGCTTGGTTTGACGGCAGCCTGGGTAACACGAATACATACCCCAATGGATGTTATAAAAACGATTCGTCCGTCCAGAATCCATCGCAGACTCCCATGTTCCTGGACGCGAATTGGATCAACTTTGATCCAATTGAGAGCGATCCGCCGTCGCGCGACCTGTACAATGGCGGCAATGTCTCGACTTACGAGGGGATGCCGCGGGTGACGATTGCACGACATGGCGGCCGGCCGCCGGGTGCCGCCCCCCGGATGATGCTTCCCGGTCAGGATTTGCCGGGGTCGATCAACATTGTTTTTGCTGATGGTCATGCCGAGACCATAAAACTGGATAATCTCTGGACGTTGTACTGGCATCAGGGGTGGAATACGCCGTCGCCGCGTCCGCCGTGAGGCGGGGCGATGATTGATGAATGGAAGCAATGGCCGTCGAATATCTATTCGGCGGCATATTTTTTTGCCCGCTGGTAACTTGGCGGCTTACGGGGCGCGGCATTCATGCCGCTTCAAGGTTGCTTGTAATTTTGGCGTTGAAGCGGGGTGCTGTGGAGCCGCTGGCGGTTGTAAAAGACTTCGATGCAATCAAAGATGGCGTAATTTGGCTGGCTGATTACCATTGAGGGGAAAGCTCCCCAAAATGAAATGGCGTGAAAAACTGGAAGGTTTTGCCGGACAACGACTGGTCGTGGTGCCGCGCCCGTTGGTTGGCAAGGCGCTGGAGCAGCCGCTACTGCGCCATTTGTTGCCGACCGATGCGGGGTATTATCCCAAGGCGAAGGGGCATGTCTGTGTCCGAAAGAATGGATGCCCGGAGGTGATTTTTATCTACTGCGCCGAAGGCGCCGGATGGTGTGAAATCGCCGGCCTCCGGCATGAACTATCGAAGAACCAATTGCTGGTGATCAACGCCAATACGCCGCATGCCTATGGCGCCGGCAAAAAAACGCCATGGACAATCCACTGGTTCCATGTGGTGGGATCCAATGTCCCATTTTATCTGGAAAAACTGGGCGTATCACCTCAGAAACCGGTCATATCACTGGGCGGTGATGTGCAGTTGTTTTCGCTGTTTGAAGACGTGCGGGAGGGGTTGCAGCACGGTTTCACGCTGACGCATTTGATATACGCAGCGCATTCACTGGCTCATCTGATGGGTTTGATCCTGCGGCACAAAGACGAATACGGGCAGGGCGAAACCAGCGTGCGCGAGCGGATCGACAAAAGCATCGTGTTCATGCAGGGGCATCTGCGCGAGCGCCTGACCATTGCCACCCTGGCGGCACTGGTGAATCTATCGCGCTCACATTACACAACCCTGTTTCGGCGGATGACGGGTTATGCGCCGCTAAGCTATCTGAATCATTTGCGGCTGCAACGCGCCGTGGAACTCCTGAACACCACCGACTGGTCCATCAAACAGATCAGCGACCGGCTGGGTTATTCCGATCAGTTCTATTTTTCACGGGCTTTTGGCAAAATGTATAATCATTCTCCCTCCGAACACCGGCGACGTTATGGGATTTGAGCGGACGAATGCCAGGGCGGGAAAATAGCGCGGCGATTTTTGGTCCGAACTTTAGGTCAATTATCCATGTGCATCATTGCAATGTCCATTCCGGCGCCCCGGCCCATCTGTCACTATAACAGCGTCCCAAGGTGCAGGATACGAAACCGGGTGTTTCGTCTGAACGCAAAACCAGCAAAATATGATCACGGCAATGCAAAGCGATGGTGTTAAGACGAACGCCCCGGTGAATCTTGGCTATGTATGGCTGATCTCGGTGGTCGCAGCGATGGGCGGGTTGTTGTTTGGCTGGGACTGGGTGGTCATTGGCGGCGCGAAGCCGTTTTTTCAGAGATATTTTCAACTGACCACGGAAGCGCAAATCGGCTGGGCCAACAGTTGTGCCCTCATCGGCTGTCTGTTCGGAGCTTTGTTGGCGGGAGGATTGAGTGATAAATTTGGTCGCAAACGATTGTTAATCGTTGCGGGGTTGATTTTCGCGGTCACATCCATTGGCAATGCGCTGGCGGAAAACTTCACCGTTTTCATCGGCTGGCGAATTTTCGGCGGAGTGGCCATTGGCCTCGCTGCCAGTCTTTCGCCGATGTATATCGCCGAGGTGGCGCCGGCGCAAATGCGGGGACGGTTGGTGGCCATTAATCAGCTTACGGTGGTCATCGGCATTCTTTTGGCCCAGTCCATCAACTGGTTTCTCGTCCGAAATCTTCCGGCCGGCGCATCGGACGAGTTCATCCGCAATTCGTGGTTCGGCCAGGCAGGGTGGCGTTGGATGTTTGGCCTTACCGCGATCCCGGCGCTGTTGTTTTTCGCGGGCATGTTTTTGGTTCCAGAAAGCCCGCGCTGGCTGGAAAAAAACGGCCGGAGCGAACTCGCCCGCAAAGTGCTGGGCAAAATCGGTGGTGAAAGTTACGCGGCGGCGGCGGCGGCGGAGATTCGTTCGACGCTGACCTCCGGGGAAATCCAGCATGTTCGATTCAGTGATCTGCTCGACCCGAAGATGAGACGGGTGCTGGTATTGGGCGTGGTGCTGGCGGTATTCCAGCAATGGTGCGGTATCAATGTGATCTTCAATTATGCCGAGGAAATATTCCGCGCCGCCGGTTATGACATTTCAGCCGTATTGAAAAACATCGCGTGGACGGGTTCCGTGAACCTGGTCTTTACCGTGTTTTCACTCGGAATCATCGACAAAGCCGGGCGAAGACCGTTGATGCTGTGCGGGTCGGCAGCGCTGGCGGTCATCTATATCGTGATGGGATTTTGCTATCACAATGGGGTTCAAGGCCTGCCGATGTTGCTGTTGGTTCTCGGTGCCATCGGTGCTTATGCCGTTTCCCTGGCGCCAGTGACGTGGGTGGTGATCGCCGAGATTTTTCCGAACCGGATCCGTGGGGCGGCAATGTCCGTGGCGGTTTCGTCGCTGTGGATCGCCTGCTTTCTCCTTACTTTTACTTTTCCAACCTTGAACGCAAAGCTGGGTTCGGCGGGAACCTTCTGGCTGTATGGCGCGATTTGCGTGGCGGGATTTGTGTTCATCAAATTCAAGCTGCCGGAAACTAAAGGTAAAACGCTGGAACAAATCGAACGTGAACTGGTGGATTGAATGCAAGCCGGATGAAGATATCTGAAACCAATCGAATCGTAAGCAAAGCTGGAAAACGCCCGGCTTCAAATGGCTGTCACTGGGAGGCTGGCATGGTCGAAGCGCGTGTGGAAGACGTGTTGATCCCGACCTATATGCCGGCTTTGCCGGACAAGAACCCAATGTTTCTTGAAAAGCGGGTGTATCAGGGCAGCAGCGGCAAAGTATATCCGCTGCCCTTTACCGATCGTATCGCCGAAAAACCTGTGGCACGGAAATGGCGTGTCATCTGGCTGGAAAATGAATTTCTGCGAGTGATGATCCTGCCGGAAATCGGCGGGCGCATCCATGCAATCCTGGACAAAACGAATGGTTACGATCTGATTTATAACCAACGGGTGATCAAGCCCGCGCTGGTGGGTCTGGCCGGGCCGTGGATTTCCGGGGGAATCGAATTCAACTGGCCGCAACACCACCGGCCGGCGACATTTTTACCCGTCGATTATCAGCTCGAGTCGCTTCCGGATGGTTCAAAAGTCGTCTGGTGCAGCGACCATGACCCGATGGCGCGGATGAAGGGAATGCATGGCATTTGCCTGCATCCTGGCAAGGCGTTGGTGGAACTCAAGGTCCGCGCCTGCAATCGCACGTTGTTCACGCAGACATTTCTCTGGTGGGCGAACGTGGCTACGCGGGTGCATGAGGCTTATCAAAGTTTTTTCCCGCCGGACGTCTATTATGTGGCCGACCACGCCAAGCGGGCGATGAGCGAATACCCACTGGCCGGGGAATCTTATTACGGTGTTAATTATGGTGACCGTGGCCGGAAGGGAATTCCGGCCAATGAGATTCCGCAGCAATTCGTTCCGCCCCACGCTGGCGGACCGAAAGGGCTGTCGCCGGATTACATGCCAAACGATCTTTCCTTCTATGCCAACATACCTGTACCCACATCTTACATGTGTATGGGCAGCCGGGAGGATTTCTTCGGCGGGTATGATTACAAGGCGCAGGCGGGCATCGTGCACATTGCCAATCATCATATCTCGCCGGGCAAGAAACAATGGACTTGGGGCAATCATGAATTTGGTTATGCATGGGATCGCAACCTGACCGACCCGGATGATAATGGCGAATTCGGACCTTATATTGAGATCATGGCTGGTGTTTTTACTGACAACCAACCCGATTTCAGTTTCCTGCAACCCGGAGAAACGAAGGTTTGGAGCCAGTTTTGGTATCCGATCCAAAAGATAGGCGCGCCGCAGCATGCGAACTTGGAGGCAGCCGTCAGCTTGCGGGTGGAAGACGGGAAATTGCAATTGGGAGTCGCGGTCACCCGCCATATTCCCGAAGTGATGGTCGATTTGACGGTGAAGGGGGAGGTCATTGCGCGGTTTGAAGGCGATCTTTCCCCGGACAAGCCGCTGCTCGAAAATGTCAAACTGGGAAGGAGAATCGCAGAAACGGATCTGAGCGTGCGAGTCACGGATGCGGATGGAATTGAGTTGATCCAATACCAGCCCAAAGTCCACCAGCGCGGGGAAGTTCCGCCCCCGGCCTCGGAACCGCCGACACCGCAAGCGATTGCCAGCAATGACGAGCTCTATATCACCGGTTTGCATCTTGAACAGTACCGCCATGCGACGCGTTCACCTGTGCCCTATTGGCGGGAGGCGTTGCGGCGGGATCCGCTGGATTCCCGATGCAATGATGCGATGGGTTTGTGGCACTTGCGCCGCGGAGAATTTGGTGTGGCTGAAGGATATTTTCAGAAGGCCATTAAACGGCTGACGCACCGCAATCCAAATCCTCACGATGGATCGGCGTACTATCATCTGGGCCTGTGCCTGAGACATTCTGGCCGGGATGATGAGGCGTACGACGCTTTGTATAAGGCCACCTGGAACCAGGCGTGGGCACCGGCGGCGCTTCATGTGCTGTCGGAGATCGATTGCTCGCGCAGAGACTGGGAGCGGGCGCTGGAACACGTCCGGCGGTCGTTGCGGATGAATTCGGACAATCTGCGCGCACGCAATTTGAAGGTGATGATTTTGCGCCGGATGGGGGAAACCGATGTTGCTGAAAAACTGCTGAACGAGACACTGAGGATGGACCTGCTGGATTGGTGGGGGCATCACTTGAATGACGGAGAAGTTCCAGGCGATTTGCAGGTGCGCCTCGACCTGGCCCATGATTTTGCGCGAGCCGGGTTTTTTAAGGAAGCGATCAAACTTCTTGGCGCGGATTTGCAGGGTACGTCCCACGTTGTGGATGGCAAGTGGAATGGCGCAAACACTTCGCTGCCGGATCAAAGCTGGGGTGCGCTGCCGCTGGTGCATTACACGCTGGGCTGGCTTTATGAGCGTGCCGGGATGGACAGTTCCGCGATAAAAGAATTCAAACGCGCGGCAGCGTGTGCTCCGGATTATTGTTTTCCGGCGCGGCTGGAAGAGATTGCGGTGCTGGAGGCGGCGATGCGGGTCAACCCTGCTGACGCGCGGGCGCCGTATTATTTGGGAAACCTGCTTTATGACCGGCGGCGTCATGTGGAGGCGATCCGGCTGTGGGAGCGCAGCGCCAAACTGCATCCGGAATTTTCGATTGTCTGGCGGAATCTGGGTATTGGGCGATTCAACATTCTCAAAAAACCGGCGCAAGCCCGGGCGGCGTACGAGCGGGCATTCAAGGCCAATCTGGATGATGCGCGGCTGTTGTTCGAGCGGGATCAGCTTCACAAACGGCTGGGTGAAAGACCTGAACACCGTTTGCGGGAACTGGAAAGATATCCCCGGCTTGTGGAACAGCGTGATGACCTGAGCGTGGAGCTCTGTGCGTTGTACAACCAGACCGGGCAGCACCGGAAAGCGGAGGAGATTCTGGCCCGTCGCAAGTTTCAGCCGTGGGAGGGTGGCGAGGGAATGGTGTTGGGCCAGTATGTGCGCACACAACTGGCGCTGGGTCGTGAGGCGCTGGCGCAAAAGGATTCTGTGCGGGCGGCCGGTCACTTTGAGCGGGTGCTGGCGGTGCCGGAAAATCTGAGCGAAGCGAGGCATCTGCTGGCGAACCAGAGTGATGTTCATTACTGGCTGGGGCTTGCCCACGCCGCCCGGCGGCAGAATGAAAAGGCGCGGCAGTACTGGCTGGCAGCGGCTAATTTCAAAGGTGATTTTCAGGAGATGAGCGTGCGCACATTTTCCGGAATGACACTTTATTCGGCATTGTCATGGAAGGCATTGGGCCAGCGCGCCAAAGCAACCGGTTTAATGCGGGGATTGCTGGAATATGCCATCAAGCTCGGAAAGGCGAAGGCCAGGATCGATTATTTTGCGACGTCGTTGCCGACGATGTTGTTGTTTGACGATGATCTGCAATTCCGGCAGGAGACGGCGGCGTTGTTCCTGCAGGCGCAGGCGCGACTGGGATTGGAGCAGGTGTCGCGAGCCCGGAGATTGTTGCGGACCGTTTTACATCGCGACCCTAATCATGCGCCGGCCGCCGATCTTTTGGCCGGCATAAAAAAGAATTAAAAATAAAATGTTCAAGTTTCTTCACTGAACGATATCGAAAGACTGGCCCGATTGAATTTGAAAACATCACATCACTTATGATGAAAGCCCCATCACATCGCATCGCCGTACGCCAGATGCAGGGCTTTGACGCGTATCATCTGGGCAATGAAGAGATTGAACTGGCGGTGGTGCCGGCATTGGGGGCGAGGCTTATTTCGTTGAAGAATCTGCGGACGGGACGGGAATGGATGTGGCATCCGCCCGGTGGGTTGAAACTGTTCCGGAACCGTCCGGGAGATGATTTTTCAAACAGCCCGCTGGCAGGGATGGATGAGTGCCTGCCGACGATCACGCCCTGTTCGTGGCAGGGGTTGGAACTGCCGGATCATGGCGAGGTCTGGAACGCGCCATGGCAGGTGGATGCCGGAGCCTGGGAAAACGGGATATTGAAAACTTCCATCCGGCTGAAACTTTTTCCGTTTGAATTCGAGCGCGCGATTGAACTGAACGGGAATGAAATCCTGATCAGCTACCAGTTGAACAACCGGAGCACCGAAAAACGACATTTTCTGTGGGCCGTTCATCCCTTGTTGCGATTGGAGGCGGGTGACCGGCTGGAACTGCCGGATTCGACCCGGGCCCTGCTGAATGGCGCGATGTGGGTGGATGCAGTCGATACGGCGGTGCCGGAACGCGGCCACGCCAAAATGTTTGCCGCGCCGGTGAGCGATGGGCGGTCCGCAGTGGTCAATCCAGGCACCGGCGACCGGCTGGAATTCTTCTGGAATCCGGCAGAAAATAACACGCTGGGATTGTGGCTGACGCGCGGTGGCTGGCACGGGCACCACCATTTTGCATTGGAGCCGATGAATGCCGACACCGATGCGCTTCCACAGGCAGTGGAACGGAATCGTTGTGGCGTGGTGCCGGCGCACGGCAGTTTAAACTGGCAAATCCGAATCCGGGCAGGGGCTTGATAAAAATTGGAATGACCACAGAATATTGCTTCTGAATTTATGACCCATCACCGTATTAATCTTGGTCACTATGTGGCGTTTTTTTTGATGTGCGCGGCGCCATCGGTTTTTGCCGGAACAATCTGGTTGTCTTCTTTGGACCTGAATCAAATGACCGCGGGCTGGAGCAATGCCAAGGCGGATCGCGATATAACGGGCCAGCCGATCAGCATCGCCAGACAAACATTTGATCACGGAGTGGGCACTCATGCGACGAGCAAGTTCCGGGTGGATGTCGGCGGCCAGGCGTCACGTTTCATGGCGGAGGTGGGGGTGGATGACAGCGCAGGCGGGCAGGGCAGTGTTGAATTCATCGTCGCGGGGGATGGCAAGACTTTATGGCGTAGCGGCGTGATGACCGGCGGTCAGCCAGCCAAAGCGGTGGACGTGAATCTCAATGGGGTCAAGACGCTGACCTTGCGTGTCACTGATGGTGGTGATGGGGAGGGAAATGATCACGCCGACTGGGCGGATGCCAGGATTGTCATGGCGGATGAGGCGGTGAATCCAACGGCCCTGCCACCAAATGAAACTTTCAACGTTGCCACCAAAAGCTTCAACCTGAAATTTGAGATCGGCGATGACGGACGGCTTTATCAACACGCGGTGGACACAGCGAATGTGAAGCTCGAGCGCGCGGATGAAAGCTACCCGCAGGCGGGGGACGGTTACATCTGGGAGCCGGCATTGCAAGTGATTCATGCGGACGGAAACACTTCGACGGCGCTGGTCTATGACGGCATTACGCGGACAAACGACGAGACGGGACGCGAGCTAACTGACATCCAATTGCACGACCCGGCGTATCCGTTGCAGGTGACGCTGCATTTCCTGGCCGACCGCGATCGCGATGTCATCGAGCAATGGACGGAGATCGTGGATCATGAATCCGGCCCGGTGACGCTGGAGCGGATGGCTTCCACGGCGTTGTTGCTGCCATCCACGAATGTATTCCTGACGCATTTCTTTGGCGATTGGGCCAAGGAGATGTTGTCGCCGATCACAGAGCAGATCACGCCGGGCACGAAAGTCTTGGATTCCAAAATCGGCGTCCGTGCGGATCAATTTCAAAATACATCCTTTGTGCTTTCGCTGGACGGTCCGCCGCAGGAGAACAGCGGGCGGGTGCTGGCGGGTTCGCTGGAGTGGTCCGGGAGTTTTCAATGCGCATTCGATGATGATGGCGACAGCATCCGGGCGTTGTGCGGGGTGAATCCATTTGCATCGGCATATCACCTGGAACCCGGCGAAACGTTCAACACGCCAAGGATGATCTGGGCCTGGAGCACGAATGGACTGGGTGAGATGAGCCGCAATCTACATAAATGGGCGCGCGATTATGGCATGCGCGACGGGCACAAAGTCCGCACGGTGTTGTTGAACAACTGGGAGGCGACGGGCTTCAATTTTGATTTTGATCGAATCGTGGGACTTTACGATCCGGCCAAGGCCATCGGTACGGAGTTGTTTCTGCTGGATGACGGATGGTTCGGCAATAAATATCCGCGGGTCAACGATCATGCGGGTCTGGGTGACTGGCAGCCAAACCGCGCGCGCCTGCCGGCTGGTCTGGCACCATTGGCGGCGGAGGCGGTGAAACGTGGTCTGCGATTTGGCATTTGGATGGAGCCTGAGATGGTGAATCCCAAGAGTGAACTGTATGAGCAGCATCCTGATTGGGTGATTTCACAGCCGAAGCGGGAACTGGAACTTCAGCGCAATCAACTGGTGCTGGACCTGACACGGCCCGAAGTCCAGGCATTTGAATGGCAATCCATCCAGAACATCCTGGGCGTGCCGGACATCAGTTTTGCGAAATGGGACTGCAACCGTTACCTGACACAACCGGGATCGACTTATCTGGCACCCGACCGGCAATCGCATTTATGGATTGATTACGTCAAGGCGCTGTATGTCTTGATGGACAAGACGGCCACGACGTTCCCAGACACCGAACTGATGCTTTGTTCCGGCGGTGGCGGACGGGTGGATTATGGCGCCTTGAAATATTTCAATGAATTCTGGCCGAGCGACAACACCGACCCGACATTGCGGGTGCCGATGCAGTGGGATTATTCCTATTTCTTCCCGCCGATGGCCATCTGCGGCCATGTAACCCACTGGGGCAACCGGCCGATGCATTTTGCGTGCAGCGTGGCGATGAGTGTGCGGTTCGGCATGGACCTGGACTTGAACAAACTGTCAGCAGAAGACAAGGCCATCTGCACCGGAGCCATCAGCGCGTACAAAAAAATTCGTGACGTGACACAATTAGGCGACCTATACCGATTGGAGGATCCGCATGGCAATTACCGCGGCGCGCTGGACTATGTCTCGACCGACCGGACGCGGGCAGTGGTCTTTGCTTTTCAATTGCAGGACGGTCCGCAATCACCAGTGCATCCGCAGGGGCTTGATTCGACGCGGAATTACACGGTGCACGAACTCAATCCAGTTCCGGGACGGGCGGCGATGCCGCAGGAAGGCAAGACTTTCACCGGCGACGAACTGATGCACGATGGCATCGTGCCTTCGTGCCGGAACGCGGTGGAAGCTTCGGTCATGGAACTTGACCAGTAATACCGGTCGGGGCTGCGGCATAAAAAATCAAACCAGATAAATTGGATTCGTATGTTATTTTTGATCAAGCGGCCGGTGGCGGGGATTTTCTTTACACTGGCAGCATCAGTTGGCGCCAACGCTGCCGATATCAGTTCATGGTCCGTTTCGTCACCGGACGGACTGTGCGCGATTTCGATATCGCTGGGTACGGGTGGTGATTTGACTTATGAAGTTTCGCGGGACGGCAAGGTGGTGATTCCGGCGTCGCCGATGGGATTACGCCGCGATGACGAGCCGTTTGAAAGCGGGCTGAAGCTTGAGCATGCAGGCGACGTCAGGACGCAGCGGGAAAAATATGAACTGTTTGCCGGCACCCAGCCGCATGTGGATCATGTCTTGAACCATCGCACCCTGGATTTTCACAACCCAAACCATGCGGCGATCGATATTGAACTGGCGGCGGGCAACGAGGGGGTGGCTTTTCGCTATTGCTTTCCCGGTCATTCCAGCAAGGTTCGGGTGGTGGAGTCGGAATTGACCAGTTTCACGGTACCTGTGAATTCCAGCGGCTGGATGCAGCCGTATCATGCGGCGGGTCCGTACACGCCGGCGTATGAAGATTTTTTCTTCCATGTGTCGCCGGGCGATCCGCCGCCGGATTCGCGCCAGAAAGCGAGGGGTTGGGCGTTTCCGGCTTTGTTCCATGTGCCGGATGCCGATACGTGGGTGTTGCTGACAGAAGCCGGTACGGATCCGTCTTATTGTGCGTGTCATTTGAGTACGAACTGCGCGGGCGGGGTGTATCGCATCGCATTTCCGCTGGCGGACGAGACAACCCAGGGTTACACGAACAAGTTCGGTCCGGAACCGCGTTTCACGCTGCCGTGGACTTTGCCGTGGCGGGTAATAGTGCTGGGCAAAGAGGCAGGTGATATCGCGACCGGGACATTGGTAACGGACCTGTCGGCACCGTCGCGCATCGCAGACACTTCGTGGATCAAGCCTGGCCGCGCTTCCTGGGGATGGTGGTCATATCCAGACGGTCCATTCACAGAACAGATGTTCAATCAGTTTACGGATTTTGCGGCGAAAATGGGGTGGGAATATACATTGTTCGACGCGGGCTATTGGAAACCGGGGCTGAAACCAATCGCGGTGCACGCGCTGGCGAAGGGAGTGATGCCGCTGACGTGGAATTATGCGGGCGATTTCTATGATCCAAAAAAACGCGCGAAAATACTGGATCAAATGGCTGATGCCGGAGTTCGTGGTGTGAAGGTGGATTTCTGGTGTTCCGACCGGCAGGAAACCATTGCAGCACAACAGGCCCTGATGAAGGAGGCGGCTGAACGGCACATGGTGGTGAATTTGCACGGTTGCACGATTCCTCGCGGCTGGCAGCGCACATGGCCCAATGTCTTGTCCACGGAAGCTGTCCTCGGGAATGAAAGTTATTTCTACGAACCTCGTTACACCCAAAAAGCGGCGGAGTTGGATACGGTTTTGCCCTTCACGCGGAACGCAGTGGGGCCGATGGATCTGACGCCGGTGGCGATTTCACCAAAGAAATATGGGCGGACAACGACGGCCGCGCATGAACTGGCGACGGCAATCATCTTCACCTCTGGGATTATCCATTATGCGGACAAGCCGGAAATGTTTGAATCACTGCCACCAGAGGCGTTGCAGATTTTCAAGGATGCGCCGGCACGATGGGATGAGACGCGGTGTTTGATCGGTGAGCCGGGCAGGGTGGCTGTTTTTGCGCGGCGTTCAGGAAAGAGCTGGTTCATCGCGGGCATTAACGGATCGGATGAACCGGTGCCGGTGAACCTTGATTTGTCAGCTTTTGTGCAATTCCCCAAAAGAATACTGGTTGCCGAAGGTGCCGACTCGGCCATGCAGGTTTCGGCCACGTCTCAAGCGGCCGAACCGGCATGGCAGCACACGATTCCGGTGCGCGGGGGATTCATCCTGCGGTTGGATGGATCTTATTGATGTTTTTTGGAGCACCATTGGGTGCTGAACTGCCAGCCGCATGACGTGCCGGTAATTCGCCTGCACTTGCACAGGGGCATGGCTGGCGAAAATCACCAGTGCGCTGAATCAACACTGGCAAAAGAGAAATGCCAATAAGAAAAATCAGCCGTTAAATGGAATATCAGGTGGAAACACAGGTAAATTGGTTTGAGTAGCCGATGCGTGAAATTTTCACGCAAAACGCGTGGAGTTCACGCATTGCCAAAAAGCAAAACTGTGGATTCATTGGCAAATTGCGCTGGCATGGCCGATGCTAAAGCCAGCCCTATGAAAGCCAAAGCCCTGATTCTTTCTCTATCGCTGGCAGTAACCCTATTTGAAAACGTTGCCGGAGTTTTATGGTGCTTTGGAAAGTTCTTTTTGCGCCCGTTTAATGATGACAGCCAAATCTACATTCATCGCTTTGGCAACCCGCAGGACGGTTTCCAATGAAGGAATTCTATGTCCTTTTTCCATGTAACCGATGGCTTGTTGAGACAGCCCCGATTGTTGGGCAACCGCGTATTTGGACAAACCGCGCCGTTCCCGCTCCTCTTTGAGAAGCTGAATGATCTTTTCGCATTCGGCATGGCTGGCTTTGGCCGGAGACATGCGGCAAGTCTGCGCGAAAAGCGTTTGACAGCGTTACTTCCCAGTTGTTACCTTTCTGAAGATCCGAAATTATGAAAATAATCATCCGAAATCTGCTGGCGGCAATGTTATTGGTGGCCGGTTCACTTCAAACCCACGCGCAAGGCACGCTCGTTTATGATCAAGAATCTGCTACAGGGCCAACCTCCCCGGACGGAATTGACTTTTTAAACATTCAAGATTACGAATCCTTGACGCAATCATTTGTTCCAGAACTTTCAGCGATTGGATTTGTCCAATTGGAATTTACCGACGTGCCGAACAATGGAAATAATGGTGCGACAGTTTATGTCAATTTATATGAAGGTTCACCAACCCCCAGATTAGCCACATTGATTGCTTCTACCGTTTCTGTATATATGCCTAATGGATTTGGCGAAACTACTGCCGGAGTATCCACATTTGATTTTTTAAGTGCTGTCACGCTAAATCCTGGGGATACCTACTATATTGAACCAGTTGTTCAATCCGGTGATAACCCATGGGATGTAATGGTGCTTGGCAATACTGGCTCTTTTACTGATGCCTATCCTGCCGGAGAATTATATGTTAATGGTTCTCCTGTAACCGGCAATGTAGACTTCTGGTTTCGGGAAGGCATTGTCGCTGTACCAGAGCCCACTACTTTAGCTTTAATCGGGTTTAGCGGTCTTTTAGCTTTCGCATTCAAACGGCGTTCAAAACTACCTGTTCTGATTTTTGCCTGTTCTTTATTTACCGTTCCAATTCTATCTGTTCACGCCGCAACTGATTCAGTCGTTCAAGTCACCGCCGATGCCGCCGGACTCACGCCGGTATCGGCGACGGCTTTGCCCCATACGGGAACTTTTTGGGTGATGACCATTAATCCTAATAACGACCGTCTCACGTCGTTGCCGTTTCCCTTCCTGCCGCCCGACCTTTCAGATATGCCAACTTATTGGGCAACCAACGATACGTTTATCGTGGATGACACCGGCGGCCAACTCGCGCCTTCGTCCACCGGACGCATGAGCGATGAGCAAGCGGCGTCCACCGCGCAGGCGCAAACTCAAACGATGGCGGATCTTGTTGCGGAGATACTTTATCCACCCACCCCCGGCGGAAGCGGCGGAACAAACGAACCGATTCTACCCGCCGGTGGTTTTATTCCAATGTTTGACACCAACGGCCTGTGGTTGGAAGCCTCGAATGAAGCCCCCAATATTGGGCTGCGATTACACAACCCCGTGAGCGGGGACAATTACCAACTGCTTTCCACTCCCGATTTATTGAACACCAACTGGGATTTGGGGCAAATCTGGTTCGGCGCATCCGGTGATTATATAGATTTTTCAAACGCGCCCATGACCAACACGATGACCTTTTTCCGCGTTCATCAGGCCAATCCGGCAATGGAGATTACGAGCGGGCAACCTGCGATTGAGCCGATTCCCACAAACAGCGACCCCGGACAAGTTGGTATTTTTAACATAAATAATGAATGGTATGCGGCAACTAATGATATTACTGTCTATTACACCATGAGCGGCACGGCTCAAAACGGAATTGACTATTCCAATCTGACAGGTTCAGTCGTGCTCCCCGCTAATCAAAACCAAGTTCAAATAACTTTTTATCCTATTGCAGACGGATTGAAACCAGACCAGACCGTCATTTTCTCCCTGATACAAAATACTAATTATCTGATTGACCCTGCAAACGTTGTATCAACGAACATACTTTATGCTAATCCAGAAGTGTATCCAGATGCTTTTGGCGATACAATTCCAAATATTTGTCCGAACAGTGCAGAGTCAATTCAGTTAGGAGCGTCAGACCCTCTCGGCTTGACTCCAATTTATACTATTCTGACGTGGCCGTCTCATGGAATGTTAAACACAAATGGAATACCTAATTGCACTTACTCGCCGACAAATTGTTATGAGGGTAATGACAGTTTTACTTTCGATGTCACGGAAGGTGCATATACTTCTAGCCCGGCTACCGTCACTTTAGGCATATCCGACCCCATCACTGTTAATCCGATTAACCCTCAAACCTGTCGCGGCACGCCGGTCAGCTTCTCGCTGGGGTCAGATAACTGTGGCGAAACGTTGAGCTATGCTCTGCTTTCCGCTCCGGCTTACGGGACTTTGACCGGCACGGTGGCGAATCTCACTTATACCCCCAACGATACGAACTTCACCGGCACGGACACTTTCAATTACGTTCTTTATAGCGGCTGCGGCGGCGATTCTGCCACAAACACCATCACTATCACCGTCGGCGACGTCGGCCTTCAGGCCAATTCTCAAAACGTGATGACCGGAACCAATCAGCCAGTGGCCATCGCCTTAAGCGTAAGTGACTTTGATAGCTGCCACGATGATACCAATTATTACACTTACACCATCACCAGCAATCCAGCTAACGGAACTTTAAGCGGTTCAGGAGCCAATCTTATCTACACGCCAACGAATGGTTTCGAGGGGATGGATTCGTTTCAGTTCGCCGTCAGCGATGGCGTTGGGGCGGCCAGCACTCCGGCCACCGTCACCCTTTTTGTCGTCGCGGGACCGATTCTGACCACCACATGCAACCCGTTCGGGACAGCGGCGGAACTGAATTGGAGTCTGGATACCAACGTGCAGCAAATGGTGTATCAGGACGGCTTGGGCATCAGTGATTTCATCATTTACCGCTCCACCAATTCCGGCGTCACCTATACGGCTATTGCCACCAATGCCGCCAACCAGATGAATTATTTCGACACCAACACCGTCATC
>Ga0206850_10105_pt1 | contig 28553 bp, 25 predicted proteins | sample Alteio_BWOrgCont_16_FD_152885 | JGI IMG/M metagenome (GOLD analysis project Ga0206850, IMG submission 152885) | Enriched cells from forest soil in Barre Woods Harvard Forest LTER site, Petersham, Massachusetts, United States -... | ecosystem: Environmental > Terrestrial > Soil > Temperate forest >...
AAAGCATGGCTGTTGATGATCGGCACAAACCTCGTTCGCGATGCGGAACGCAAGAGCAAAGCTCGCCGCGAGTGCCCGTTGGATGGCGTCAATGAAACGACATTGGTTGCAAAGGAAACATGCCTGGACGCCAAGCTCGACCTGAGCGAAGCCTTGGACAAGGTGAAGAACTGGTGCGGTTCGAGGGCGCTTGAAATCGCGAAATTAGTTCAGGATGGTTTCAACAAGGAAGAGATTGCGGCCCGGCAAGATGTCAGCACACGAACTGTCGAACGGCGATTGCATACCCTGGCCGCGGCGCTCAGACGCTTCACGGGACGAAGCGTGTAAGGTAAGAGCAAGGCTGTTTTTTTTGAGGCCGACCACACTGTGGCTGGCCTCTTTTCGTTGAATTTCAGGTATTTCCCGGGAATGCTGTCGCAGTTCTTGGATTCATCTCGTTAGCTCAGTGTTCCTCCCACTGTCAGGCAGGTTGTTGTGCAATTATCCCATTGTTTCTCATGATGTTTGAGTGCCCAACACTCAAGCTATACGTCATCCCTCAACGCAACGTCAATAAAATGCTATTACTATTAATATATTATTTGATGTACTATCAAGACTATTTGGTGTATTATCAAGCAAGTAGCAATGGAGATTCATATATGTCCGATATCACCGAACCAAATCCCACTATTTTGAAAATCGTGGAGCAACAGTATCGAAATGACAACGAGGTTTCAAGGGAACAGCAAACCCAGATCGCGCTCCTGATGACACGCAGCCTTGCCGATCCAAAGATTCGCAAAAACGTGGAAGACATACAAGAATTAAACAAGTCTCGGAATGATCTGAAGGCAAAGTATGAGAAGGATGGCACGACAGTTCACCCCGAGTTTGTTGGAGGCGACCTTGGAGAATTGACGAGTATCACCCTACAAGCAAAGGATAAGTCGGTCAAATTTACGGAGGGAGCGGAGCTTGAAGCATTCAGGAAAATCTACGACAGAAGAGCATCACAGGTAAAAGGCTTGCACATGGAAGTCCTTAAAGTCGCCGCTAAAGACGACCTCTCCGCCAAGGTCGCGCTCAGGGCAGGAAGAATGCTGTATAGCATGGCGTGCAGTGGTGAAATCAACAGCAAGCTGTTGGAGTCCATAAAAGTCCAAGAACCGCAAATGCAGATGAACTCCAGAGTGGACGAAAACATGCAGCGGGCGCTTGCTGCGTTTGAAAAATCACCCGGAGAATTGTCCTTGGGCAGTTCCGCTGGGTCGCTTGCAGTAGCAAGATCTCAGAAAGGGCAGGACAGAATCGGTGTTCGTACCCCTTAAAAATGAGATTACCTCGCTTGCCTGACCAGCATGTGCCTGCTGCATACAGACAGATCTATGGCGACACGTAAGCCCAGTTGACTGATTCGGCCATCGGGGATGCCCCAGCAGCGGTACGCCGACCAGCCCGGATGCGGTTCCGACCACGAATGGATCGGCGGCGTTCCTTTGCTCCCGAAAGTATCCAGTTCTTCAGTATCAGTAACTCCTGCGTACTCGGCTTTGGCTTTCCGCCATCGGGCATGTCGCGTTCCGTTATGCTCGTGTAGATATCACTCTGTTCCGGTTTGCCCGGCACGAGGATCTTGCCCGGGCTGGGGCTCTTTTTGAGTTTGTCCAGGGTTGTCATGTCGATGTCGCCTTTCGGCTTTCCTTTACCTCCACCATGACAGTTCAGGCAGTGCGTTACGAGGATCGGGCGAACAGATTCCTTGAAGGAAATAGCCTTCATTTCCTCCTTTTGGAATTTTCCTGCGAGATCCATCACTTGCACCAGTTCGCCGAAGCCCACCACAATCTTATCCCGTTTGACTTTTCCCCCTGTTTTTAACACTCCAAACCTTTGTGCAAGTGAGGCATTCGCTGCCAACCCGTCTTCAAATTGCTTCACGCTGACACCAACCTCGGCTGCGGCCAGGTTGATGTCGAGGTTGCTTTCAAACTTCTTCGCTAGGACAAAGATCGGCTCGGTATCTGTCAGTTGCGCCCCCGTCTGCAAAACCGCCTCGCCGAAATGTTTCATGTCCTTGTCGAACTTATCTTTCAACTCCGACTTCTCCTTGTATAGAGCCAAGATCTCCTTCTTGTCTTTAGCATTGAATGCGTTCGGATTTGCCTGCACGTAACTTCGCACATCGTCGAATTTCTCTTTCAGACCGAGGTTATGGCACTTCATGCAGGAGATGCCGTTGACGACAGCGCTGCCGTTCTGGTCCAGATCCCTCACGATATCAATAGGTCCTTCGTCCAGCCGTTTTCCTTTGGCGTCACAGAGATAATAGGCTTGCAGGCCATTGTGCAGACTGAATATCATCTCCCCGCCGCCATGCTGAAAAGCATTTGGTCCATCTGGGCCAAGCGGTCTTTGGAATACGTTGCGTTCCGGATGGTCGACCGGCTTACCGTTCTCGATCACAACATCTGGCTTGAAGTCGTAGCTCTTCCAGTAGTAGCCATTTCTGTCGCCTGAATCGTGGCGTTCAATAATACGGTTGTTGTTGGAAACGCCTGTTGGCCCGTTGAAAGCAGCCCGAACCACTTGTTTGAGGAGGATGTTTTCGGAAACAGTTGTGCCAGGTGGGAGAATGAGTTTTTCTTCCAATTCCTGTACGGTCGCTGGCAGTCTGAGAATGTCGTGGTAGAGCGGCGGGCGGCTAGCCGCGAAAACAAACCAATCAGCTCGCACATGCGGGATGGTGCATTTCGTTTCTCGATAGCAGGTCGCTGCAGGCTCCCCCTGATACGTTACCCCATATGGGTTGGCGGCGAGAATGCGCTCCCAAGTCTTTTCGTTCCATCTGTAATCGGTCAGCTTGATAGCGACAATCGTTCCTTCGGAGCCTTCGACCACTCGCGGCTTGACGATATCCTGGCCCCACGACAGACTGTTAACCAGCTTGGAAAGACCGGCGCGATAGTTGTCGAGTTCGACTGGACTCAGGCCCGCGTTATACAGATGGGTCAACGTGAAGTATCGGAGGAGAGGGACGCTATCTTCGTCGGCTTTCTTGGCCTTTTCCAGATCTTTGCTGATGAGATTGAGGACTTCGAGGTTGCTGATAAATGCTCGCTTGGGAGCAGGTGGATCAAAGTCGGGAGCGCCGGCCTCGATCCACTTCTTGATGACGTCGATTTCTGCTGCCGTTGGCCGCAGTTTGACTTTCGCGAGCGGCATCTTTCCGTCTCTCATTTTGGTGTAGAGTTCGGAATCCTCCGGTTTGCCGGGTATTACCATCTTGTTCTCGATCAGGCGGTGTTGAACGAGAACGACATCGAAACCGTTTTCGCTTGCTTCCCCATGGCACGAATAGCAGTGCGTTTTGAGGATGGCCTTGGCTTTCTTCGCCAGCTCATCCTGGGCATTTGCCGCCAGTGGGAAAATAAAAAGGCTGGCAAGGGTCAGGAGCCCGTAAAGATTTACTCGGGACAGCATGAATCGAGCCTCCTGGAGGTCCATGTCAAATCAAAAGGGGAACGATCCCGCCGCCGATCTTCCAAGGTAAACGGAGTCAGGTTCGTCTTCTTCGGGAAATAATCAAAAAAGTAAGAAAACTTGTCTGGGCAGATACGAGAAGATTTGACACGGAACTTTCAAATTCGGACACGGCTGAAGTGATTCACTTTTTGAAATCCGGGGCACCAGCTTCAATCCACTGCTTAATGACAGCGATATCCTCGACACTGGGCCGTTGCTTGACGGGCTTACCATCAGCGTCTTTAGCAGGCGGCATCACTTCATCGACAATCTGCTTGTAAAGTTTCGATCCCTTTGAATCGCCCGGCACGACTTTCTTGGTTGACAGCAGCCGGGGTTGGTTCAAAACGTAATTGACCCCCCCTTCTGCGCTTTCGTTCGCACCGTGGCAACGGTAGCAGTTGGTTTTGAGGATCGCCTGCGCTTTTTGGGCAAGTTCAGCTTTGTCTGGTTCCGCATTCGTGGATCGCGGACCAAGCAGGAAAATCACGAATACCAGAGCGACACCGGAAAGCAATCGGTACAGCATGGACAGGACCTCCCAGACAGGAGAATTCTGCGTCGGACGGCACTTGCGCCGACACCTCGTTGTAGACGATCGTCTGTATAGATATCGTCTGTAGAGTCAAAGTCTACAGCTCGACATGCTGTTCCGCATGTCAAAAATTGCGGAATTGTTTGGAGCGGCTGTACGACGCCATCGGGAGCGATCCAAGCTCTCGCAGGAAGACTTCGCCGACAAAGCCGGTATCCATCGAACCTATGTCAGTTCAATTGAATTGGGAAAGGTTCAGGTGAGCATCGCCGTGGCATACCAACTGGCCGAGGCACTTGGTGTACCCTTGAGCAAGATCTGGAAGGAAATTGAAAAGAAGCTGTCAGAATGAGGTTTTGGGGATCAGAACGTAATCAATTCAGCGCCTGAAAAAGCGCTGGGAGATTCTTCAGGAAAGTTGTCGCACTTCTCTGCTCCACTTCGTTATTCCTGCGGTTGCAGGATCGATTCGACCAATCGAGGCGAACCATCTCGATATGGAACGGCTGAGGGTGCATTCGCGTCATTGTCGAGGGCATCAGCACACACCGCGCTTTTGAAGGAATGCCAATCCTTGTCGATGCACTCCAAGATGCTGGTTGCGAGGATACGGTGCTGCCGGACCACTGCCGTACTCACGCAAACCATACCGCCCAGTGCTGGGTTCTGACCCTGCTTTTCGAGTCTAAGCAAACCTAACAACGCTCCTGTCGTGTTTCCCAATCATCACGCCGCATGGTGCGGCTGGGGTACTCTTTTGCCTCCGTGAGGTGATCTATGGCTTCTTGCACCGCTTCCCCCGCTCCAAGTGAGCCGATAACCGCAAAGCCAACCACTGAAACCCGTCCGCTTGAATGGTTCATGCCGGATGAAAAGGAACTCGCTCGTCACGATGACTCTGAGAAGATTCGCCAGCTAGGCGAGAACATGCTGGCGAACGGCCAGCTTCAAGCAGTCGGGGCCAGAGATGATGGGCCGATGATTTGGGGGCACGGCCGTTGGCTGGCATCAAAGATGGTTGGGATCAAAACACTTGAGACCAAACTGTTCCCGGCTTCGATCTCAAGCAATCAATTCAAGCTCATCCGAGCCGCCGAAAACCTGCAACGAAAAGAACTTACTCCTTACCAGAAATGGCTGCTGTGTTCCGATCTGCTTCGTGACAACCTCACATGGCAACTGAAGGATCTGGCTGAGCGTCTGAACCAAGACCCTTCGATGGTTACACGTCTGCTGGCACCCTCGAAGTGCATTGAGGCAGCGCAGAATGCTCTGCGTGAGGGCAAGATCGGCATCAGTGATTGCTACGAGTTTAGCCTGGTAAGCCCGGAGCGGCAGGCTGAGTTGCTCCTGATGAAACTCTCAGGAGCGAGCCGCAACGCCATCAAGGATGCCCGCCGCAAGAACCGGAACGGAGAAGAAGGCTTGGTCAAGTTGTCGCGGGTGAAGATTGCGATGCCGCAAGGTTCGACGGTGGTCATCAGCGGCAACTCGTTGAGCATGCCCGATGTAGTGGAACTCCTTTCGGAAACCCTCAAAGAGGCTCGTAAAGCCGTGGAGCAGTACGACGTAAAAACCTTTCAAAGCATGATGAAGGATCGGGCTCGCAAGAACTGACAAACGTGTTTTGTGTATTTCCCGCTTTCGCTTCAATTCCTATCAGGAGTGTGACATGTACAAGCTGATACGTGTTGGACTGATTGTCTCGGTTCTGCTTACGGTTTACCTACTCGCATTTGCCGTCATCGTCGTTCCATACCTCTGGGTGGTGGCAGCAGGCATCCTCGTCGGGATGCTTTGCATGAAAACCTATAGCTACACGGCTTACGGCACGGCTCGATGGGCGCAATTAGAAGAAATTCCCCACCTGCTCGAAGGCAGTGGCCTCATCGTCGGGCATATCCAGGGGAGATTCAGCCTGGCTAGTGGCCTCAAGGCGTTGTTTGATTCCCGCATCCCGGCGTGGCAAGCTTGCCAGAAATTCCTCATATCGCGCCAGCGCAAACAACCCAAGCAACTGGTCCGACTGACGGATGCAGTTCACACAGCAGTGTTTGCCCCTACAGGTGTTGGCAAGGGCGTTTCGTGCATCACTCCCTTCATGCTGACCTGCCCCGATTCGATGGTAGTCCTCGATTTCAAAGGGGAGAATGCGCTAAACACGGCAAACGCTCGCAAAAAAATGGGCCACCGCGTCGTCGTTCTCGACCCTTTCAAGGTGACGACGCCAGAGCCCGACACATTCAACCCCCTCGACTGGATTGACCGGGACTCACCCACCGCCCTTGATGATTGCAGGGATTTAGCCGAGGCACTGGTCGTTCGTACAGGTGAAGAAAAGGAGCCGCACTGGACCGCCAGCGCCGAGGTGTGGATTACGGCGATGATCGCCACCGTCGTCTGTTTCGCCGAGGGCAGCAACAAGAATTTGCAATCCGTCCGGGCATTGCTCACAAACCCGGAAAAAATGCAAATGGCGATTAGAATGATGTGCGAGTCCGAGGACATCTGGGACGGTATGCTTTCCCGGCTCGGTTTTCAGCTCATGCATTTCAAGGACAAGGAATTGTCCTCGACGCTCACGACGACGAACCGTTTCATGCGGTTCCTCGACACGATTGCAGTGTCGGAAAGCACCAAGCAAAGCAGTTTTAATCCCGCCGATCTGCTCAGCAAAGGAAAGATGGCGGTGTACCTGGTTTTGCCGCCAGAGCACATGCGGGCACAGTCAGCGTTGCTGCGTCTTTGGATCGGCTCGATGCTGCGCGCCGTGGTGAAAGGAGGTTTGCAGGAAAAGACCAAGGTGCATTTTATTCTCGATGAGGCTGCCAGTTTGGGACATATGGATGCAGTGGATAAGTACCGTGGATACGGGGTGAGGCTTCAGTTTTATTATCAATCGCTCGGACAATTGAAAAAGTGTTGGCAGGAAGGCGCAGACCAGACTTTGCTCAGCAACACGACGCAAGTCTTTTTCGGCGTCAACGACCAGCAAACCGCGGAATATATATCCGCACGTCTTGGAGAACAAACGATAGTTATTAAAAGTGGCGGCACCGGTTCGGGCAAATCCTGGCAACGCTCGAAGCAAGAAACCACGTCCAGTCGCTCGTCAAACTCCAACGACAACTGGAATCAAATTGGTCGCAAGCTGTTGCGCCCGGAAGAAGTCACCGGCCTTCCCCAACGCATTGCCATTACGTTCACCCCCGGTGCCAAGCCGATCTGGACCAGGCTCGTGCGGTACTACGAAAAGGATTTCAAAATCTCGCGTGGTGTTGGGCTGGTGAAGGCCATGTTCGTCTCAACGTGTCTTTTCCTCTGTTCGACGTTGCTTGCTGTGTCGGTCACAGCGGCACTTTTTCTCCCCACTCACAGGTGACTGATGTCAAAGCAAGCACGGGCATTTTTCGAGGAACTCAAGGACGGTCAGCAACCGAGCCTTTTGGAGAACATCCGGGAGGCTGCCGCATCCCTCAAGGAAATCGGGGGGCAACTCTGGAATTCATCAAAACCAATGTTTGACCATGGGCGCACGGAGGCCGCCGCCGCGCTGTTCGCAGGCCACGCACACGTCATGTACATGAAGGGCCAGGACGGCGTCGATCAAGGCCGGGATCAGGGCAAGGATGAGCCCCAGCAACAACAGGAGCGAGGTGGCCGCGAGATGTAGCGGCCCGACTCGTCCGACCATGCCTTGGGGGCATGGAGACCACGATCTTTCTCAACAGTTCGGAACGACCTGAACATTGGCACCCTTAACGAGGGCGGTTCACATTCAAGACCGCCCGTTTCAGGAGGATGACGACCGTGATTGATTATGACCGAAATACATGGGTACGCCGCACCGTGCGAACCGCTAAAGCTGTCGCAGGGCTCGCCGTCATGGGCGCATTGTTGTGCGTTTACCTGACGAACTTCACGCCGGAAAAGCTGGCGGAACGGCAACGGCTCGCAGAGGAAAAACAGCGGCAAGAGACGGTACAAAAGCGGCTCGCCGAGGCTGATAGCAAGTCGGTAGCAGCCCTTGAGGCACGGCTCAAGCCGCTCAAGGAACTGTTTTCAAGGGCTCGCTGGGGGTCAAAGGCTTTTTCCGAGGAGGCACTATCTTGGTCCAGCAAATGGGAATTGCTGAAAGGGTACCTGAATGAAGATGATGGCCACCGCCAATACTTATCGGAAGCTTTTACCCGCCATGTCCTCCGCACCGATGAGTTGCAAGCCGTCATGGAGAGTGCGGTCAGGTCTTACCTCGATGACATTGAGAGTTGCGAGGCCGAGATGTTGGTATCGCTGCGTGCGGACCTGGAAGATCCCTCACGCCCCAAGCTATTGCTGCCGGCGCACCTGAAGGGTGGTGAGCCGCTCCAACGGGAATTCCATGGTTTGCCGGGCCTCGTCGGCGGCACGGTGCGCCTTGATTTGGGCGTTACCGTGGGACGTGAGCTGGGAATCATGGTGGCATCGGACGTGGCGGCCCGGGCAGCGCTCTAGGCGGCGAAAGCGGCTGCGTCAGAATTGGGAATCAGTACCGGGCTATTCGGCGTTGGGGCTGCCAGCTCGGTCGCGACGCTGGGGTTGGGAATTGTCGCCGCGTTCATCCTTGATTACCTGCTTGACGAAATCCTTAAGCTCGCTGGTTACGACCCGTCCAAAAAGATTGAGGAGTTGATTTGCGACTCGCTTAACCGATTGGAGGCTGCACTGATTCGTGAATCCCACGAGTCATCGCTCGGCAATGCGGGATCGCTGCGATTGCAGATGGAACAGCTTCACGAATCGCGGTCGCAGCAACGGCGTGAAAAAATCCAACAACTGATCCCGGAAGGGGGAAAGTAATGAAGACGATCATACTGGTCGGGGCGGTGGTCGCGGCGTGTCTGCTCGACCCTCCCGCCGCGCAAGCCCAACTTCGAGCCAAGGCGGCACGCGAGGCCGCCGAGGCGTTGTTCGAGCAATTCGGAACCAAGGTTGGCAGGAACGTGCCGGAGTTGACCGCCCGGATCGAACGGGTAGCGGCCCGACATGGAGACGAGGTCATTCTGGCCATCAGGAAAGGTGGGCCTTCGGCTTTAGGCTTAGTGGAAGCGGCAGGAGCCGATTCCGCAAAGGCTATTCGCGTGCTCTCCGAATTTGGTGAGCAAGGCGCAACGCGAGTGTTGTCACGGCCAACTGCCATGAAACAGTTCCTGCAATTCGGCGACGAAGCAGCCACCGTTTTGGTCCGCCACCCCGGCGTGGCTGAACCCTTGGTCGAGCGGGGCGGCGCACAGGCCGTCAAGGCATTGGGTGCGATTGATGCACGCAACGGGCGAAGGCTTGTCATGCTCATGGATGGTGAGTTGGCGAACGCCGGGCGGCATCCTGAACTGCTCGGCGTGGTCGCCAAGCATGGCGACCCGGCCGTAAATTTCCTGTGGCGTAACAAAGGAATTTTGGCAGGTGGGGCGGCGCTGGCATTTTTTTTGGCCGATCCAAAACCCTTCCTGGAGGGCACACGCGACATCGCGGGTACGGTCGGGGAAACCGTCGTCAAACCCGTGACCAGCGGCATATTCACCCTGCTGAATATCGCGCTGGTCGGCATCGGCGTGCTACTGCTCGCTGTCGTCGGCGTGATGTACAAGCACGGGTTGCCCAAAGCGGAACATATCAAGGGCCTGTCCATGCTGCTCAGGAAGTAACCCGGCGGGTGGGGACTTCCAACCCAACGGATGGGATGCGAAGCACGGTGGAAGGAAGCAACACGGGCTAAAAACCTTACGGTCATTCGCCATTTTTCTCAAACAACTTGGAGTTACCATGTTATTCGCTGACTTGTTTTCGGGTGCGATGGAATCGCTTGGCATGTTCGCCCTCATGTGGTGGGTTATCTTGATCTGGATGTTCAAAAATATGGGTGGCGTGGCGAAGGGCGCTGCCCAGAAAGGTGCCGCATCATGGATTAGTAGCCTGTTCAAGTGACCGCATGTCAGCAAAACCGAGGAGCGGGGACGTCCAATCCCCGCTCTTTTCAATCGGTGAGGACGGACAGCTTGTGTGAGTTCAACGGACGGAAGCACCTGCGACCCGGTGAGCGTGTTGGGTAGAGGCTACGCAATAAGTTCGGCGTCGAGGTCAGGAAATTCTTTATCGGCATTATCCGAGAATGAGGGGTGAGCCATGATCCTGAACGAAACTCATGCAGAGGATGTGTCGGCGGCCTCGGCGGCCTATGCATTGGGCCTGGTCGAAGAAATCGTCAAGTTGCCTTCGCCGGAAGCGTTGGAGCGGCTCTACGAACTGTTCTACACCGCCTTGCTCGCCTACGCAGAGTGCCAGAACGGTTGGGGACTCGGGCCGGAGCCGAGCGTGAACTGACAACCGCCGCTCATGTGATGAGACGGACGGGCGAGGGCAGGGACATCGGAGGCGAATGTCGCTGTTCAATAAGTGCAGGGAAAGCTGGCGGAGGTTTCCAAGCCGCCTTTTATGAGGGATGTGATGCGAAAGATCGACGCACTCATGACGAAGCTCGAAGCGTTCGGGAATCAATTCGAGCAACTGGCAACGACTGCGGATCAGCGAAATCTGGCCGCCCAGTTCAATACTTTCGTCGGAGAACTCAGTCAGGAATTCGGCGTTCCCGCCAAAGAGACGGATCGTCATCTCACGCCTATCACGGGCCAGGAACTGTTCTGGAAAGAACACGGCCATGAATCTCTTTCTGCCCTGTTCGAGGAAATCCGGGCGGATGGGGCGGCAGCGAAGCGTGAGGACGCCCATTGGTACGGAAAGGAAACCTTCAAGAAGATCCTGGAAGGGAAGACCGAAATACCGGTGGCTGAGATGGCGCAAGACAACGGGATCGAGAGGTAGTGCTGTGATGACCATCGAACAAAGGCTGGAGAAGATAGAAGCAATGTTGGTGATCCTCGTTGATCGGCAGCAGGTCAGGGACTGCTACTCCGTCGAGGAGTTTGCCCGGATTGTCGGGCGTTCGGAGTTCACCTGTCGCGAGTGGTGCAGGCTCGGGCGCATTCTTGCCGCGAAGAAAGACAGCGGGCGAGGTGCTTATACCGCGTGGGTCATCTCCCATGCAGAGTTACTTCGTTACCAGCGAGAGGGATTGCTTCCGCTCAAGGACAATGTGACCAGCGTTTACAGATCGCGGCGAGGGTTCTAGGCGAGGTTTTTTGAAATGGAGAGATGTTGCGTAATTACGAGTTGAGGGAAAACACCATGACTGAAAGTGAAATCATTCGGCGCACCAGCGACGAGCTTCCTATCTCCACACCACTATCCCCGTTCATCGACCTCGCATCGGCTGCGACATTGGTTGGACTCAGTGAACGCTCTTTGTTGAAGCGAATCTATGCAAGCGGCGGGAAAAAAATCTGGGCGATCTGCGGCAGGCTTCCCGGTAAAGCCCCAAGATTCGATCGACAAAAATTCTGTCAGTGGTGGCAGTCGGGAACCGTAAGATCGCCAGTTCGCAGTAGGAGAAAGTCTTGAAAATGAGTTCTAGGGCGGTAGACTAATTTATAGTTCTTAATCTACCCTATTCGCCCCAGAACTGGACGATCTATGGCCCGTCCCGCCAAGAATCTCCTTCCACTCAAGGATGGGCGTGAAATCGCCGTGAATCTCAAAGAGCGTTACGGCATCTGGCGTGTCCAGTTTGCTGATCCGGACAGGCCGGGGAAATACAAGGAAGCCAGCACTGGAAAGAAGACCGAACGCGAAGCGTGGCCTGAAGCCGGTAGAATCGTGCTGGCGGCATACTCTTCCAAGGACATGAAACCCACTGCCAAAACCGTCAGTTGGGAAGACATTCTTCAGCAGCTCCCCACCGCTGCCACGTTTCGCCCCAGAACTCTTGGCATGTTCAAGGACAGCATCAACGCACTTCGCGGCATGGTGACAACGACCGGGCCTTACGACATCACGCCTGATGTTGCCCGACGATTCCGCCATCTGTACGCCACCTGCACCTACACTCGATCCAAAAAAGAAAACGCGAAGGAGTACACCCGCTCCTCCAAGACTGTGGACAACGCCATCCGTTTTCTATCCTGCCTGTGGGAACATCTCAAGCCGATGGGCTATGCAGACTCGAACCCGTGGGAGAACGTACCCAGACCGACGCTTGAGAAGAAAGAACCAACCACACCGACGGAAGAAGACTTCTCCCACCTGTTTGCCTGGGTAGACTCGAAGCAGTGGGAAGTCATGTCGGTATTCGTCCGTGTCAAATCTCTTGCGGGCTGCCGCACCATCGACCTGTGCCAGGTACATTCCTCACAGTTCGACCCCAAAGCCCATACGCTCACGATCACTGCCGGGCAGGACAAGACCCATCGAACGCGAATTGTCCCGTTACCCAAATCACTCTCGGCCAGGATCAACGCCATCAAGGGGAAGAAGTACCTGTGGGAGTCTTACACCGAGTCGATCCGCGAACACACCAATGACCCACGGGCCGCAACCGAGTTTACCCCTGAGCGCCTTTCATGGGCGGTTCGGAGGCTGTTCACGCAATACACCAAGCTTCATCCTGATCGACCGAAGATCAGACCGCATGATCTTCGACGCCGGGCAATCACCCTCACTGTTAAAGCAACAGGATCGGTTGACGCAACGGCGGCGGCAATGGGAGTAAAACCCGAGACGGCTCGAAGGCATTACCTCGATTCTCAGAAAGCTTTTCAGACCGAAGAATTGCTCAAAAAGATGGCGAACGTGCTTTTGCCGGAAGAGAAGTGAACAAAATAACACCGTCCCAGTTGGTGAGTTCTAGGGCGGTATTCTAGGGCGGTCGGGGTGTACGAGAGGGGTGGGTCTCCAAAAAGTGCTTGTTTTCTAGGGGTGACTGACGGGATTTGAACCCGCGACTTCCAGATCCACAATCTGGCGCTCTAACCAGCTGAGCTACAGCCACCGTGAACCGGGCGTTGTAACGCCCAGAGTCTTCTTTTTACACGCCCAATTCGAGCAGTTCAACTCTCCAATGCGGAATTACCATCAGTTCCCTGCGGTTCCTCCCCGCGAAACAGAACTCCAACGCGGTTCGTCACACGCACAAGCGGCGGCAACTCCAGCATTTTGAGAACCGTTCGCTCAACAATCAACTCCGGATTCAAACGCGCTGCATGCCGAGTCGGCAACTCTTCTAGTTCGTCTGGTGCGAACGACCGGGCAACGGTTCGGCGAGCAAGATAAGTTCCACGCTTGAAAAACGACGGATAGTCGTTCCAGTTCACACCCTTCTGCCAAAGAAGTTCCTGCATCTGAGCACCCGTCTTCCCATCGAGTTCAGCATGGGAATAAAAACTCCGAGCGGCCATCGCAATCGAATTCTTGCTCGCATCCAGTTCCCGCCACAGAAACGTATTCGCCGCTTCCTCAAGGTTGGGGACGTTCCAGACCCGGCAGTCGAACACCGGGAATCGGTCACCATACTCCGTGGGCAGGAACTCCGGCAGGCGGCGATTGAAGTATGTGGAACACAACGCCGCCAGCACCGAGCCCATCTTCTGCGCGCGGCCATCAAAGAACACCTGACTCTCAAACTCGTCCGGAATCCAAGCCAGCGTGATTTCGTCCGATTGGGTATAGCCAATTGTCGCTGCGGTTTCACGGACCAGAAACGCTGCGGTCTCGATCATCAGTCGGGAAAGACGTTCATCGTAGGGATGAGCCAGACCACGAACGAACGTGTGGAACGCACGCCCATCGAGTCGAACCACGGCTGGCAATAACGGCATCAACCGACGGCCCGATTCCACCGTTTCGTACAATTTCATCCGGTCGGCAAGACTATCGTTCACGATGGATCGCCTCCGGTGACTCGTAATCCGGTCGCCTTACGGTATCAAAGAGGGTATCGCCACTTCGGAGGTTCACGCATGTCAGCTCCCCATATTGAACACGTCGAAATGTCTGGCCACATCGTCGATTCGTTGCTGCTGCCCAAGGTTCTCGATGCCATCCTCTCGCGCGGAGGGCGATATCACATCGAAACGCTTCGTCTCGGGCAGCGACAGGATGACCCGAGCTTCGCACGCATTGAAATCCTGGCCGATACACCCGAGCAGTTGGAACGGATTCTCGCGGAGATTCACCCCCATGGAGCCGTTCCCTCGCATATCGCGGATTGCCAGACGTTCCTTGCAGACCTCGATGGAGCGTTCCCGGATGGGTTTTATTGCTCGACCAACTTCCGCACTCAGCTCCGACTGAAGGGGGAATGGATCGATGTCGAGGATCAGGAGATGGATTGCGGAATCGTCATCGACCCCGAAGGCGCAGCGGCCCGGTGCGTGCCGATGACGGCGGTACGAATGGGAGACCGCGTTGTCGTTGGCCGTCAGGGAACCCGGGTTTTCCCTCCGGAAGCCGAAATCCGCAAGCACGAACTGTTCGAGTTCATGGCCAGCCCTGTTTCGAGCGAGCGACCGAAAGCGGTGAGCGTCCGGGAGATCGCTCACGCCATGCGAAAGACCCGGAGCAGCGGCGATAAAGTGCTGGCTGTTCTCGGTCCGGCGGTCGTTCATACGGGCGGCAGCGAACTCGTAGCCAAACTGGTTCAAACCGGGTTTGTGAATGTTCTCTTCGCAGGTAATGCACTCGCCACGCACGACATCGAACAGGCGTTTTACGGCACCAGTTTGGGCGTCTCGCTCGATAAGGGGCTGCCGACCGATGAGGGGCACGAACACCATCTGCGAACAATCAACACCATTCGTCGGCTCGGCAGCATCCGGAAGGCGGTTGAGATTGGCAAACTGACCAGCGGCATCATGTATGAGTGCATCAAACACGATGTGCCATTTGTATTGGCGGGGAGCATCCGCGACGATGGACCCCTGCCCGAAGTGATAACCGATGCTCTTGAGGCTCAGGACGCGATGCGCCGATTGATCCCGGGAATCGGCTTCTGCCTGATGGTTGCCACGACATTGCATTCGATTGCCGTCGGCAATCTGCTGCCTGCCTGGGTGAAGGTGGCGTGCATCGACATCAGCCCGGCAACGGTGACGAAGCTCATGGATCGCGGAAGTACGCAAACGGTCGGGATCGTATCCGATGCAGAGCCGTTCATCCGGTCGCTCGTGGCGGAGTTGGAGAAGGCCGTGTGATGTGGCCCTCAGTCATCCACATCCCAGACCGCAATCTGTCCGCTCGATGGGTCATGTCAGAGGCCATTCGCTTCCGGTAGCTGCGCCCTCAGGTATCGGACGATTCCAGAAGTAAGCCTGTGCTGGCTGTTCCTGCCCGACGATCTTCACTTCGGTGCGAATGAATGGCCCTGGCACTTCCTCAAACTTATCGAGTTCGCGCAAGCAAAACTCGCTGACAGCCCACAACTCTCCACGAACAGCCAAGCCATTCTGTTCATCCACCACTAGACCCGGATGCGGGCCGAGATCGATCACGCGATAGCGCGATTCAGTCAGCGCTTCTCCGAGAAATTCTTGATCGCCGATCAATCGGTTGTTCCGGAGCCCTCGCTTGAGAGTTCCATACACGAAAAGAATCGTTCTCCCCATCGCTCACCTCTGAAGGTACACTTGATGAACCCTGAACGCGACACTCTCCTCTTTATCGGGTTCGACCATGACTGCCCCAAAAGTTACTCGTCGTGATGCACTGAAAGCCGGGGCTGCTTTGACCGTTTCCGCGGGCTTGTCACTGGAACACAGTGCAGTTGCTCACACGGATGATCCCCCAAAGCCTGCTCCAGCACCGCCGGTCTTTGTTTACGCATATACAGATCAACTCAGCTATGCTCCCGGCGATGAAATGAAGGTTCATATCTCAACGAATGAGTTGTGTGTCTTCCAGGTGACGCGGTTTGGATCAATCGAGACACCCGAGTTACCCTTCGTTTTCTTAAATGGGAAGAATGAATGCCCGATCCCGAATGATGCCTCCTCAAATGGCTGCCGCTGGCCCGTCGCATACAAATTCACAATTCCGAAAGAGGCACCATCCGGCTACTACAAGATCAAACTCAGCGCATTGTCATTTAATGACAAGCACGACCGTGCAGACGCCGAAACCTTCTTCGTCGTCCGCCCGAAAGAGCCAGGCAAAAATGCCAAGATTCTCCTTCAGCTCAGTACCAACACCTACAACGCCTACACCAACTGGGGCGCGTATAGCCTCTATGCGTACAACGGCAAACACAAGGTCCAGGGTCGCCGCGTATCGTTTGATCGACCGATCACTTCGCAATTCGATCGCTGGGAAAGTCACTTTGTGAAATGGGCCGAGGAGAACGGCTATGCTCTCGATTACTGCGTGAACTCCGATCTCGAATTTCGCCCCGAACTCCTCAAGCATTACAAACTCGTTCTTAGCGTCGGTCACGATGAATACTGGTCCGCTCCGATGCGGGATAATCTCGAAAAGTACATCGGCGATGGCGGAAACGTGGCTTTCTTCAGCGGCAATACCTGCTGCTGGCAAGTGCGGAGCGAAGAGAATGGCCGCGCTTTGGCGTGTTGGAAGCAGAACTTTGGTGACGATCCCTACTACAAGTCCGGCAATCACAAATTGCTCACATCGCTCTGGAGTCATTACCTCGTTGGAAGACCCGAGAACTCACTGACGGGAGTTGGGTTTCTGTGGGGCGGGTACCACCGGAGTCACGGTCAGTTCATGGATGGCTCGGGAGCCTATACCGCCCATCGACCCGACCACTGGCTTCTCGCAGGCACAAACCTCAAGCGTGGCGATCAGTTCGGGGCCAAGTTGCCGGGTTACAAGGTGGTTGGATATGAGTGCGATGGCTGCGAACTCGTATGGAAAGATGGCCTCCCGTTTCCGACGCACAACGATGGGACTCCACGCGACTTTGAGGTCGTGGCCACTTCACCCGCTCGATGGCACCCTGACGACTGCGAATGGTACGAGAAGTGGGAGAAAGGCCGCACTGGGCAGGCAGTGATCGGTACCTATACCCGTGGCGGAACCGTCATCACCGTCGGCAGCACCGACTGGAGCCACGGTTTGCGTGGCAAAGATCCCAATATCGCACGGATCACAAAAAACGTCCTCGACAAACTGGGAAAATAAGTTCGCACTGAAGACACCCATTACGCCAACGCACGGCAACAGCATCCGTTATCCAGGTAATAGTCGGTGATCGGTGGGTTATTGATGCAGAATGAGAGTATGCAAGAGCTTTCGGAGTTTTTCAGAGTTTTCTCATAGACTCAATGTTGTCTGATTTTTACTTGACCAATCACCACCTAAGCTTCAGCATCATATATCTCCCGTTCAATTCACTCGAACGGCTTCCCAAGCCCAGTGCCCGGGGTTTCCAATGCCTGTTCTCAAGGTTCGTTGTCCGGAATGCGATGCGTCTATTCGTGAGACCATCCAGTCGGTTAATGAACCGACAGATTTCCCACTGACCTGCCCCAAGTGCAATTACGAATTCACTGCGACGGCGAAGCCGGAAGCCTCACCTCCGAAGAACGAAAAAAAGAAGCCGCTCAAAGCGAGTAGACGTCGAGATGACAACGATGACGATGACGACGATGACACCCCACGGAGGAGGGAAAGGAATAATCGAGAAGAGAAAGGCGGTTCCCACGTACCGTTGCTTATCGGAGCAGTGGTCGGCGGACTTTTTCTGTTGATCGGCGGCATTGTGGCTGCGGTGCTGGCATTCGGGGACTCGAAGGACACGGACACAGTCAAAGCGGACCCTCCTTCGGTTCAGAAGCCATCGCCGCAAGTGCCTGGTGGCGGCTCAAACTCTGGTTCTGACACCGGCTCCCGACCGCCCGCTGGTCCTGGAAATACATCAACAATTGGCCCCAAACCCGACCCGGTCCAACCCCCTGGCCCCGGTAATACATCAACCATAGGCCCAACAGCTGACCCGATCCAACCCACTGGCCCCGCCTCCACAGGCCCCACAACTGGACCAAACTCCACATCACCCATTGGGCCTGTTCCATCTGGTCCAAGCGTAACCCCGAATTCCACTCCTGGAACAACAACCGGTCCAAAACCGAAAAAAGAACCGGACGATCATCTGCGCTTACCACCGCCGCCGAAACTGCGCTTACACGCACCAGATAGCAGCGTTGCAGGCACAATAGAATCGGAAGAGAAAATGCGGCCGAATGTGCCACTCGCGCCGGATGAAGATCCCTTTGTAAGGGCTAGCACCTTCCGGGCCGATGGAGCACTCCCAAAGTTGCCCGTCCTCCCACCGGCGAACCAGCGGCCAATACTGGCACTGGATTCCGGCGGACACTCGGGCTTCATCCGAAATGTTTTTATTGTTCCGGCAATGTCCAAGCTCACGGACCAAGGGTTTGCGGTTTTGAAGAATTCAAATGTACCGGAATCGGTGCTGACGAAGTTAAATTCCTTGAAAAACAAGGATTTCCCAAAGGCAGACTTGCTGGTGGAAATCAACAAGGTTCTCTCCACCGACGAGATGAAGCAATTCAAAACTCTCATCATCAGCAATGCCACCACAGCTGTTGGAGAACGAGTCATCACGGTTGCAGAGGATAAGGCGGTTCGGATCTGGGATATCAAGAGTGGAACCACGATTAACACAGTCCGGCTCCCCGCAGGCCAAGGCGATGAGGGTGCGCTTCAGGCAGCAGCTTTGTCGCCGAAAGGAAATCGTCTGGCCGTTGGTGGAATCGCTTTGAAAACCGCCAAGGTTAATGCCTTCCCCATCTTCATTATCAATGTGGAGACGGGAGCGCTCATCAAGACCATCAACACCGCTCATAACGAGGTACAGTCTCTTCACTACTCCAACGATGGGGAAAGACTCGCGGCCGGGTTCCTCAACGGAACGGTTCAGGTCTTCAATGCAAACTCCGGCGCTCAAACTGGCAGGAGCGATCCACCAAATATCAATCCGATCATGGAGGTCCGGTTTAACCCCAATCCCGCCTCCAAGTCTCAGGTTCTGGCAATTCTCTATGCCAATTCCAACCTTCGCATTGTGGATTTGGGTAACCCTTCCCGCGCCACCACACTCAGCGTCAGCGACTTGAAGCCGTACACGATTGCGTGGTCAAACGAGGGCAAATACCTCGCTGTGGGTGGCGCGACTGGCGATATCAGGATCTACGACTATGCGGGTGGAACGCCAGCCCGCAACATCGCCAAGCACATGCAGAAGGGACTCCCAGTTGCTATAAACCAGATTCAGTTCCTGGCTGGAGATCGGGAGTTGGTGTATGGCGGGACCAATTCGTGGGCGGGAGTGATTGACCGGGACACTGGCAAACTCAAAGCCGAGTTCACATCGCACTCGAACACGGTGGATGCCGTGTGCTGTTCAGTTGATGGCAAGACAATCGCGACCAGTGGCGGAAACCAACACGAGACATACGTGTGGGACGCTGCCAACGGCAATATTATTGCCCGCCTGTCCGGAGCCGGGAAAGGGATTTGGGGCATTGGTTGGTCGAAAGATGGCAAATCGCTCGCCTGGGGCACCAAGAACATGATCGACGATGTGGAGGGCAACTGTCCACTCGAAGAGATCTTCCGTCTGGATGACCTTGGGCCAGGTGGTCCTGCATTCCAAACGAAATTTCAACAAGCGCAAAGTACGGATGAAACGTACACCGCCAAACGGGTTACCCTCGTTAATGTGCATTCGGGTGCGAAGAAGCGTGCCATCCTCATCAGGGTTGGGAAAAAAGAACCCTATGCCTACGAACTCCCAGGCGGCGAACCGATCTACTCAGTCTGCGTTCTTCCAGGACGTGGGAAAGTGGCGATTGGTGGGGCTCAATCGCTCTATCTCCTGGATCCCCTGACAAAAGAACTCAAAACATTCGTCGGGACCAGCGGGCATACCTACTCGATCGCTCCATCTCCCGATGGGAAATTCTTCGTCACGGGATCTTCCGATCAGACCATTCGCATCTGGCAGCCGGAAGTGGAAGAACAGCTGATGTCCATCTTTATTGCGGGGCGGGATTGGATCGCCTGGACTCCGCAAGGGTACTATGCCTGCTCGCCACACGGCGAGCGCCTCCTCGCCTGGCAGATCAACAACACAGCCTACAAGATGCCTCAGGTTCTCCCGGCATCGCGATTCCGGGCTTCGTTGTATCAGCCGGCAATCATCAAGTATTTGCTTCCGGCCGGTACGGTCCAGTACGCAATGGCCATGGCCCAGAAGTACGACAAGGTTCTCCTCCAAACCACCAGTGTGGCCGATATTCTCCCGCCCGAGGCCACAATCGACGTTGGTCTCGCTGAGGATCAGATCGTCGATCAGGACTCATTTACCGTCAAAGCCAGTGCCAAGGGGACAGGGAAGCAACTGATCACAGCCATGCGGTTGATTGTGGATGGCCGCCCGTTCCAGGGGACAAAGGGCATCAAACGGTTCGATGTGCCTCTCGAAACTGCCGAGACATCGTGGGATGTTCCACTCACGCCTGGTCCGCATACTTTCGCCGTCATTGCCGAGACTGCCGTCAGCAAGGGCATGACCAAGACGGTCACGATCACCCGCAAGGGTGACGTGCCGAGACCGAACTTATACGTTTTGGCGATGGGGATTTCGGATTATCCGGGCGATATGAAACTCAAGTTCGCCGCTTCCGATGCAAGACTACTGGCAAACGCGTTCCAAACAAAGTGTAAGGGGGTGTTTGCCAATATCGAGGTTCGCATCCTCACCGATAAGGATGCGACCAAGAAAGGCATCCAGGGAGGTCTTGACTGGCTTGCCTCCAAGATGACCGCGAAGGATGTCGGGATCGTTTCGTACTCCGGGCACGGCACTCGCGATCCAGACAATAAGTTCTATCTCGTTACATACGATATCGACAAGCGCGACCCATTCCGCACCTGCTTTGCCGGCGACGAGTTCAAGAGCCGGCTGGACAATATGCCCGGCCGACTGGTGGCGATCCTTGATGCCTGTCACTCCGGCGATGTGGCCGAACGCGTGCGGCCACCTGTGAGCAGCGATAGTCTGGCTCAGGATCTCGCCTCGGAGGATTCCGGGGTGGTGGTGATGTGCGCTTCACTCGGCCGTGAATATTCTTATGAGAGCCCGATCTCCAAGGCGGGATACTTCACGCTTGGACTCGTTGAGGGACTGGAAGGCCACGCGGACGTGGATGAGGATGGGACAATCTACATCAACGAACTCGATATGTATGCCTTTGCACGGGTCCGTCAGTTGAGTCACGGGCAACAAAACTCGACCACCAGCTTGCCACCAGGAATCCGACCCTTCCCGCTCGCGACCGTAACCAAAGCGCCGTGATCTGACCCACCCCTATCGCCTACGCTCCGGGCTCGCCAGACGAACCCGGAGCGTAGGCGGTAGGTATTGGCTGGTTTTACAGGTTCACCCAGGCTGAACTCGCCATATTGCGCGAAGAAGGTGTGAAGCCACTGGCCTCATCGCCGAGCATCGCTTAGTATCGGGACGCTGCCCCTCTTCACTATCCCGATGGAACCCATGCGACTCGCTGCCCTGCTTGCAGTTGCCGCCCTCATCCTTTGCGCGGATCAGGCCGCAACCCAAACCATCCACGTTCTCCCGTATGTCCAGCCCGGCGATGGGTCGAAACTCGGCTCTACCGACACCAAGGTGATCTGCTGGGTAACCGACCAGATTCCCGGCGAATTCGTCGTCGAGTACAACGTGGTTGGTGGTCCAGTGAGACTCGCCAAAAGCGTTGCAGTGAAACTCGATTTCCCCGCCATGAAAGCGAGACCGGTCGAAATCGCCCCCCCGCCACGCGAAGTCATCAATCCCAAACCAAAAGAGATGAAGGAGCCGAACAATCTCGATGAGCCCAAGGAACCCAATGTTACCCTCCCGCTGGAGAAGGATCAGCATTACCTGAACTACGCTGCGGTTCTGACCGACCTGCCGTTCAATGCCGAGGTGGTCTACCGTGTGAAACTGGGTGGGACAGTGGTCCGCGAAGCAGTGTTCCGCACCCGAGCGACTCCCGACAAAACGGTGCGGTGCGTGCTGGTTGGCGACCTGGCCCAGGGAAGACCAGCCCAGAAGACAATTGCCCATCACATCTGGGAAGAGAAACCCGAATTCCTGGTGGCTCTTGGCGATATCGTCTACCCCAGCGGCCGGGCCAACCAATACGAAGCGTTCTACTGGGATACCTACAACAACATCCCGGCACCCAGCCTCAAGTCCGGTGCACCTCTCATGGCATCCATCCCTTTCTACCCAGTGCTGGGCAACCACGACATCGCCGCGAAACCTTCGACAACACCGGATGCCCTGGCTATTTATTACTTCTTCCACGTTCCGAAGAACGGCCCCGGCGAAGGTCCGTGGGCAACGCCACTCGGGACCGATGAGGCAGCCAAGAGGTTTCGCGCGAACTCCTGGGGGAACTACCCCTCGCTCGATGCCTATTCGTTCGATTATGGCCCTGCTCACTTCACGATCATCAACGACAACGGCAAGCTGGCAATCGACAACCCGTCGTTTGTGAAATGGCTGCGGGCCGACCTGCTCGGCACAGCGGCGAAGTGGAAATTCGTCTGCTATCACGTCCCCGGTTTCCAGGCAGCGCGCCAGCACTATACCGAGCAACAGGCCCGGTTGCTCCAGCCGGTGTTTGAAGAGTGCGGGGTGGATCTTACTTTTTCGGGCCACGTCCACAATTATCAGCGGTCGGTGCCGCTCAAGTTTGTTCCCGACGGGAAGGGGCTGGTGAAGGGCAAGGTGAACGGCGAGTTCACACTCGATTTGACGTTCGATGGCATCAAAAAGACGACGCCGAAGGGGGTCATTCACATCGTTGCCGGCGGCGGCGGTGCGAGCCTCTACGGTCCTGCTCCGGAGAAGGTAGCCGAGGGGCTCAAGAAACTCCACGGAGACAACTTTGCACCCTTCACCGCCAAAGCCGTGGTAGAGCAACACTCGTTCGTCGTGTTGGACTTATCGCCGGAGAAGCTTTCCCTCCGCGCCATTGGCATGGATGGCAAAGAGATCGATTCCATTGCGATCGACAAGGGGAAGTGAGCGCACTACCCGTTCTGAACCGGCGAACGGATGCCCCCACTCGCCGAGTTGATGTGGTTCAAAAGAGGCGATCATGTCCCGCGATTACGATCGAGACTCCGACGACCTGGATGATGCACGCGATCGCGACAGGCCTTCTCGCCGGAGGAAATCCTCGAGCGGGCCGCTCTTGCTGATCCTGGGCGGCGTCGGGTGTGTGATCCTGCTCGGTTGCGGCGGGTTGATCGCGGTCGCAATATGGGGCTTTTCGACCCTCGCGACGCAACTCCCCCAAGCAACTGATGCGGCCAACGAATTCCTCAGCCAACTCCAGCAGAACCAAGTCGATGGTGCCTACGCACTCACCAGTACAGACTTTCGTCGCCGTAATACGCAGGAACAATTCGCTGATTTCGTGAAGAAGTTCGAGATGTTCGGCAAACACACATCGCGAGAGCTTAACGGAGCGAATCTCTTCCAGAATCAATCGGGCAAGCAAGTCATCATCAAGATGACTCTTCATTCGCCGAACAACGCCATGACCTGCACCCTTGAACTTGTCGAGGAGGAGGGTGCGTGGAAGGTGAACAAGCTCACCGTACCCTGATTCTTGGTTGCCCACGTGTGGGCAGTTCGGTCGCATTGAGTTAAAAGTGTTAGAAGTGTCTGCCAGGGTTGTTGGGGTTGTCAATAATCTCACGAGATTGCGATGATGCGTCTTAGCACTACTACAAGGAGTGTTTCCATCCAATCACAGATTCATACATCAGTCGATGTCACAAATTGTCATGTGTCACAGCCCCTTTGCACATACCCGATGACAAGAATAATCACTTCAATCATAAACAAACTCGTGATTAGAACTGGCTGACCGATCCTCTGCCTCAATGCTCTGGCGTGGTTCAAGGTTCGTGGATGTGATGCACCGGATGTCCCACCTGGAACCTGATCCGCTTTCTTCGTTTCGTTGTTGCCGTGCCGAGTGAGTGGACTTACATTCGTGAGCATTCCGCATTACCACAACCTCATCCCGGAGACGCTCACGTGGCCTCTGCCGATACCCCCCGTTCCCCCGATGCACCACTGCTGCTACCCCTGCGGCTCAACCTCTCCGTCATGATGTTCTTACAGTTCGCTATCTGGGGCTCCTGGTTCGTAGTCTTCTTTCCGTATCTCCGTGGGTTGAATTTCAGCGGCGAACAGGCCGGGTTCTTGATGGGGAATATGGCCTTTGGCGCGATTCTCTCAACAATCTTCGCGGGCTACGTTGCCGACCGAATTCTTGCCAGCGAGAAGTTGATGGCCATCTGTCACCTGCTTGGAGCCGTGCTGTTGTATCTAATCGCCCAGATTCAGGATCCCGGGGAGTACTGGACGTTATTCGCGCTCACACTGGTGTACGCTGTGGTGTACAACCCGACACTGGTGCTGGCGAATTCGATCACCTTTGAACACGTTCCGAATGGACAGCGGGATTTCCCGGGTATCCGGGTTCTCGGGACGCTCGGATGGATCGCGGTCGGATTCGGCATCGACATCCTCTTTGCCGGAGATGGGAAAACAGCCGCCAGCACGAACGGCCCGTTGCTTTTGGCAGCAGGGCTTTCCGCGGTTCTTGGTGTGTACAGTTTCTTCCTTCCCCCGACTCCACCAAAGGGCGAGGTCAAAGGCATCCCGTTTGTGAAAGCGCTCGGACTCTTCAAGGATTTCTCGTTTGCCGTGTTCTTCATTGTGTCCCTTATCATCACCATTGTGCTGGCGTTCTATTACACTGTGACGGCCGATTTCCTGACGAAGCAGTGCGGGGTCAAGAACATCGGTTCGACAATGCTCATCGGTCAGGTGTGCGAGACGATCTTCCTGCCGCTTCTACCTCTGTTTCTGTTGCGGATCGGGATAGACGTGTTGGCATTGGGAATGCTGTGCTGGGGGATGCGATATCTCTGTTTTGCCAACGCCAGTCCCGAGGGTATTGGGTTCACGCTCGCCATCGTGGGGATCGCCTTGCATGGGTTTTGCTTCGACTTCTTCTTCGCTGCGGGGTTCATCCATTGCGACAACAAAGCCCCCAAGGACATTCGGGCCAGTGCCCAGGCTCTGTTCAGTTTCCTGACCTATGGCGTTGGGATGTGGCTTGGCAGCCTGCTCTGCGGCATGATGGTCGATCGATACACGAGCCAGGACATTCATAAAACAGTAGACTGGGCAAGCTTCTGGCTCGTGCCCAGTTACGGTGTGCTTGGGTGTCTGGTGGTGTTCCTCCTGTTCTTCCGGGACAAGTCGAGCAAAGGTTCCGCAGTATCGACCCAGTGGGATCAGGCGGAACCAGAACTGCCATAAGAAAATCAGTGCTCCGGGACAGAGCTAAGAATTGTGATTGAATTGCTTAAAATCACACTGTTCATTTGCCTAAAAGAGGTGGGCCTCGGCCTGCTTTGCAGGTCTCGACCCACCCTACAAAAAAGTGCGGTGCGTTACGTCTGGGCTATTTCCGTAGGGTGGGTCGAGACCTGCAAAGCAGGCCGAGGCCCACCAATACCACTCAGTTTTGTCCCGGGTCGTTGATGAAAGTCAGCCCAGGCCGAGGGCTGCAAGCCTTCGACCGGGGCGGGTTTGATCCAGTCGTGCATCGCAAATCATCTCGCGGACATCAGATCGTTTTGGCTAGCTTTATTCAACTCCCGCAAACTGCGTTGCCGATACCGAATGTGCCGTACTGTTCGGTATTGTGGGTTTTGTGGGACAAACCATGCGCCGATCAACTCGAAAAGCTCTTCACATTGTGCCCGCCTTGTTGATGATTTTGAATGTAGGCTGTTCCCGGACGTTCTTCCGGCAGGCAGCCGACAAGGATGTCGAGGGAGTGATTACGGAGAAAAACAAGTTTCCCGAATGGGACATCAAGAGTTGGCACGTCTATCCCGATCCGCGTTCCCGATTCGCGGACGTAAATAACCCGGATCGCCCACCTTACCCCCCCGATGATTACGCTGCTCGTGTGCTGTCCCCCAACCCTCAGCACCCGACCAAGAAGACCGGGACAGGGCGGGTCGATGGAGACGGTTATCTGAAGATGCTCGAGGAATGGAACGCCAAAAACCGAACCGAGGACCCCGCCAATGCCCGCGGCGTTCCGCCCGATTCTTTAAGCGGGCTGATCCTTCCCCAGCCCGAGACAGCAGAACAGGCAACGCTTCCGAATCCCACTGGGCCGGTAGTGTCCGGTTCAACCACGGTTGCTTCCCCGAGCGATTCCGAGCCCAGTCCGTGGATGTCGGCACGCTCCACATCCACGCCAACACCCGCCACACCGACACCCGCATCAAAACCTTCTGCTCCGCGCGTGATTGAATCTCGGGACTCGGCTGTGATCCCAGCCAGTGGGACCGAAGAAGCAAAGCCGAGTGTGGAGGTGGCTTCCACGCAGCCACCTGGAGCGCAGAGCGTACCAATACCAGGCACCACGCCGGGGCAACTTCCCCCGCCAAAGACCGAGTCTGGAGCTTTTCCGGGTGCCAAAAGCGACCCGGGGGCAGGCGAGTTCCCGAGTATCGAGAAACTTCTTATCACTGGGAACCAACGAGAAGACTACCTCCGGGCACTTACGACCAATGAGCGCGGATTCCGGATCAAGATGGATCAGGCAGTGGAACTTGGGATCGTCAACGCCCGGGAAATGCAGGATCAACGCGAGGCTCTTTATCTTGCTGCGCTCCCGGTCACTCTGGAGCGGTTCAACCTCGCGGCACAGGGCTTCTTTACAGAACAACTCCTGCGAACTTCACTCGGGAACGCAGTAAACCCTGCTCTTTCACTCGCTGGCACAAACGTCTTCGGCCAGCAATCGTTGGCATCAACCACCACACCGGGACTCTCGAAGCTGTTCCCCACCGGGGCCATGTTACTCGTTCAGATGGCCAATCAAGTCGTCATCAATTTTGGATCGGGCCAACCGACTGTAGCGCTCTCGAATCTGTCGTTGAGCCTCACGCAGCCATTCCTGGCCGGCGGTGGCTTTGCGGTCACTCTGGAACCCCTGACCCAGGCGGAACGAACTCTGTTATATGCCATGCGGTCGTACACGCGGTTCCGAAAAGTACTCTACGTCTCCATCACCACCGGCGGCGGCTTGACCAACAACCCCTACGGCCTCCCGGGGCTCTCGGAGAACCTCGGACGGGGTATCGGGGAAAACCTCACGGCTCCCGTCATCGGATTTCTTCCGATCCTTCAGTCGGGGGCGATTGTCATCAACAACAAGAAGAACGTCGAGACACTCGAACGATACCTCCGACAATATCAGGCGTACCGGGAAGGCGGACAACTATCGGATTTGCAAGTGGGATTGGTTGAAGTGCAGATGCTGAATACGCGGGCGACATTCCTCGGTTCGACCGGAACCACAGGTGCACCGGGAAGCGTTCGTGGGTATCTCGATGCAATCGATAACTTTAAACTTCAACTCGGCATCCCGGAAACTGTTGCCCTCGACCTCGATATCGGGCCACTCAAGCCGATTCACAAGCAACTCACCAAGTACGAGCGCATTTACGCCGATGTTCGGGAAGTGGAAGATCTGGCTCATCACTTCAATCCCAACGACCCCGTCAATTCCCATCGCCCGCGCTGGCGGCGGTTGCTGACGGAATCGAATCTTGTGAAAGGGACTGCCTTCGCGAAGGGCATCGGGGAACGGTGGGATTCGTGGGCAAAACTGACCGACGATCAGCTTACGCTCCGGCTTGGGGATCTCCGTAAGGAGCGGTCGGACCTACTGGATCGACATGCCGACCGCCAACTCAAGGGGCAACCCGATCCCGAGGCCGAGACGCGGAAGATTGCTCAACTGGAAGCGGAGATCGACCTGGCATTCTTTGAACGAGAGATGCGAAAATTCGAGAAGCAGCCGTGGTTGAAAGAGAAAGCCGCCCAAGCACAGATCGTAGCCAAGGCCGGAGCGTATCGGGATACCTTCAACGCGTTTTACCAGGCGATTCTGGAGGCTCGAAACGAGCGGCTGGAAGCGGCCCATGCGGAATGGCCGAAATTGCCGGTGATTCCGGTTTTCGGAGTGGATGCGCTCACCGCGCCCCTTGATGAAGCCTACACTGCTTGCATTCAGGGAGCTCTTAGTAATCGATTGGACCTGATGGATGCTCGGGGTCAGGTGGTCGATGCCTGGCGGCAAATTGCAGTTTCCGCAAATGCGTTGCAAGGGGTGCTGAATGTCGGGTATAATTACTCAGTCAATGGCACAGCCAGCAACCCAGTAGCGTATTCCGGCTCCGGTAGCCAAAACCAATTGGTCATCAACGCCCAGCTACCGCTCGTTCGCCGCGCCCAGCGGAATGCTTACCGGACGGCATTGATAAACTACCAAAGTACGCGACGACTTTTGATGGCCTTTGAGGACAACATTGCCAACGATGTTCGCAACGACATCCGGCAACTGCGTGCCCTCGGCGAGGTGTACAAGATCCAACAGCGAGTTGTTGAACAGAGCTACATGATCGTTGAGAACGCTGCAGA
>Ga0206850_10083_pt2 | contig 28500 bp, 22 predicted proteins | sample Alteio_BWOrgCont_16_FD_152885 | JGI IMG/M metagenome (GOLD analysis project Ga0206850, IMG submission 152885) | Enriched cells from forest soil in Barre Woods Harvard Forest LTER site, Petersham, Massachusetts, United States -... | ecosystem: Environmental > Terrestrial > Soil > Temperate forest >...
GTTCAGCGACACTTCATAGCCATCGAAGTTATCGGCTCCCGGTCCCGGTTTATTCGTTTTGACAATCAGCCCCGCATTACCCGCCGTCCGGTCGAGAAAGAAGACCTCAACTGCCACGGTGCCCTTGGAAAACGAGGCATGGTCGCTTACCAGTTTGGGTCCAGGGCCGCCATCCGCGTGAAGTTCCTCACCCTTCAAGGTCCAGGTTCCTTCATAGGCAACGAAGCCCTTGAGCGGTTGGCGGAAAGAGGCTTCTTGAAAGCTTTCGCCGAAGAGCATCTGGCTGTAGAGGCCGCCATAGATTTCGTGATTGACATCCTCAATGCAGGCTCCGGTCAGAAACCGGCTCACCTTACCCGCGGATTTGGCGACATCCACCCGAATCGTCGCGTTCGGCTCCGTCTTGCCTTCATCCCCACCGACACCGGGCAACGGGAACGCGAGCAAGACCACCGGCAACCCAATCACAAACCACTCGTTGGCTTTCGGCATTGATTCCCCTTTTCTTAAAACCGTGCGCGCTCCTGCGTCCGCATTTCCTTCGGCGGCGTTAATATTGATAGACGTTTCGCATTCGCCGGGGAATGGTCATGGCGAGTCAACCGGGCAACACCAAACTGCGAGCGGCCCTGTCGGCCGCGGGCGTGAAGCGACTGACGGATCGTGAACTGCTCGCCCAATTCTGCGAAGGCGACCAAAGCGCGTTTGCAGCCATCGTCAAACGCCACACCGGAATGGTGCTCGGGGTCTGCCGTCGCGTGCTGCCCATTGTGCAGGACGCCGAGGATGCGTGTCAGGTCACCTTTCTCGTTTTGGCCCGAAAAGCCAAGTCGGGCCGATGGCAAAACTCAATCGCCAACTGGCTCTATATCACGGCTCGACGAATCGCATTGACAGAAAACCGAGCGGCAACCCGTCGAATGAAGCGACAGTCGCCTTCGTCGCCGGCTGCCGTCTCCGCGCTCGATGAAATGACGGGGCGTGAAGCCTTCGCTGCACTGGATGAAGAGTTGGACAGGCTGCCGGCAATCTATCGTGAGCCGATGGTTTTGTTTTACCTGCAAGGACTGACGCGAAACGAAGCAGCCACCCGCCTGGGAATTGCCTCCACGACGTTGAAAAGTCGGCTCGATCGTGGACGCAAAAAACTCGCCGAAGCGTTGAGCAAACGCGGCATCGACGTCGGTGCCGGCCTGATGGCCATTGCCGCAATTTCTTCTGCGCAGGCGTCCTCGCAGCGGCTTTTTGATTCGATCCTGGCCACGGTAGGCGGTTCACCGTCCGCATCCGTAGTCGCCATTGCTCAGGGGGTTACCGTGAACGGGTTTTCACTAACAGCGAAATTGCTGGTGTTGGCGATCGCCGCGGCCGTGGTGGGGTTCGGGGTGGCGTCGATGCCAATCGCGACCGAACAGCAAAAGCCGGCGATCGAGAGGGCGAAGCAGGTGGTGACGAAGGAATACGTGAATAGCAACATTAAGTGGATGGGCGAGCAACCCGCGGCAAAGGTGGAAGAACCGCCGAAGTACAAGCCGATCGATCCCGAAACCATTGCTGCCTACGAAAAACTTGGGGCCATCTACGGTGGGTTTGAAATCGACAATTCCGGGGGGAATTATAAACATTTGCCGGGAAAGGACGCGGCGGCACAGCACCTGCCAGGATTCAGCTTCGCAACGCTGCCGAATGACATGATTCCCAAATTGCCGCCAGTCCAGGTTGCTTTCGGGCTTTCCTTTGGCTGTCTGAAGGTGACGGACGCGGGTCTGCGGGAGTTGAGAGGTCTCAAGAACCTCACCGGGCTTGACCTTGGCTTCACGCAAGTGACGGATGTGGGACTCAAGGAACTGAAGAATCTCAAAAATCTCACCACGCTTAACCTTAACTTCACGCAAGTGACCGACGAGGGACTCAAGGAACTGAAGGATCTCAAAAACCTCGCCACGCTTTACCTGATGGGCACAAAGACAACTGGCAGGGGACTGAAGGACTTCAAAAATCTCACCACGCTTTACCTGTTTGAAACGCGAGTGGCGGACGAGGGACTCAAGGAACTGAAGGATCTCAAAAATCTCACCATGCTTACCCTTAACTTCACGCAAGTGACGAACGAGGGAATCAAGGGAATCAAAGACCTCAAAAACCTCACCACGCTTTCCCTGAGCAGCACGAGAGTGACAGACGCCGGACTGAAGGAAATCAAAGACCTCAAGAATCTCGTTTCGCTTGCACTTATTGGCACGAACATTACAGACGAGGGACTCAAGGAACTCAAAGAACTCAAAAACCTCAGTGAAATTTGCCTGATGGGCACGCGAGTGACGGACGATGGGTTCAAGGAACTTAAGGAACTCGAGAACCTTACCAATCTCGACCTTCGTGGTACGAGTGTGACAGGCATTGGATTCCGTGAACTGAAAGATCTCAAGAACCTCAGCGAGCTTTGGCTCAATGACACAAAAGTAACGGATGCGGGATTGATGGAACTGAACGACCTCCGAAGCCTCACCAAACTTGTACTCGATGGCACGAAAGTGACGGATACGGGCATAAACAACCTGAAAAACCTCAAAAAACTCAAGTGGCTCGAACTTCATGGCACGGAGGTCACGGGCGGCGGCCTGCACGAATTCGAGGATCTCACCACGCTGTACCTGACCGGCTCGAAAATGACGGACGAGGGGTTGAAGGAACTCAAGGATCTCAAGAACCTCACGAAGCTTGAGCTCGACAACACGAAAGTGACAGACGAGGGGGTCAAGCAACTGAAAGACCTCAAGAATCTCACCAGGCTTGGCCTGGACCACACGAACGTGACGAACGAAGGGCTCAAGCAACTGAAGAACCTCAAGAACCTGGCGTCGCTTAGCCTGGATCACACGAAAGTGACGGACGAAGGAATCAGTCAACTGAAAGACCTCAAGAACCTCACATCGCTTGGCCTTCGGGACACTCAAGTGACGGACAAGGGGCTGAAGGAACTTAAGGACATCAAGAGCCTCACAAGCCTGATCCTTACTGGCACGCATGTGACGGATGAAGGACTCAAGGAATTGAAAGACTTCAAGAACCTCACCTGGCTGCAACTTACGGAGAACATCACAGAGGCGGGTCTGAAGGATTTAAAAACTGCTCTGCCGAAGTGCGCGATCATTCGTGGTGAGCTTTCGATCAACCGCATCGTAGGAGAACTTCCGCCTATTTTTCCATGACTCTATCCGACCTCAATGAGCCAGGCCCCCATAGGCCACTGACGGTCATGAGGATGGCCTTGGGCCTCGTAATCGAACGGTTCACACCGCAGCGGCGATTCACCATCCTGGTTCACCTCGATCACAAGGTTGGGGCGAGCATGCCACTCTTCACTGGGCACGGGTCGGTTCCGCGCAAAGAAAGAGGCGAGACCACACTTTGAGGAGACTCGTTAGCTTGGGATTTCACGCATTTGTCTTGCTCCACTCACTCAAGTATTCGAGGCTCCGACGGTAATGCGTCAGCCCGCGCCAGAGCAACACCATGGCGCAAACGTGTGCGGATACGCCCGTGACCAGCAACGAGAGATGCACCGCGTTCTTGTCCCGGAAAACGTCCTCTGTCAGTGTGGCCACAATAGTCGGACCGAGTCCGAGACCGATGAGATTGATGACAAACAGGTAAACGGCGGAAGCCTGGCCGCGCATGGTGTTCGGCATGAGTTGTTGAATGGCGGCCGGGGCGAGGCCAAACGGCATGCTGCCGAAGAACAGGGCCGGGGCCAGGAGCGCCGCTGCCAACCATCCCTGGGGCACCAGCGGAAAGAGCGCGGCGAAAGGCAGCCATGCCACAACCCCCAGCAAGGTCACACGCAAGTTCGCATCGCTCGGACCACGCCCGCGGAGCCAGTCAGACAGGCGGCCTCCCGTCAACATGCCCGTGGTCCCGCAGATCCCCACGATGAGCCCATATATCAGGCCCGTGTCACCCGCCGTCCAACCGTGCCGCCGGATGAAGAACGTGGGAACCCAGGCTAATGCGCCGTAGGAACTCAATGTTACCATGGCGATGCCGACGTAAAGACAGGTGAACGTCCCACGATTTGCGGACATATACGCCCAGACTTCACGGAGCGGCGGCGCCGCTCCGCGCCCAGCGCGCCCCCCCGCGGCTTTCATTCTCGAGCCCTGCCGCAATGGTTCGCGAATCGTCAGCAGCAACAACGCGATCAGCAGACCGGGCAGGCCCACGATGAAGAACACGAGCTGCCAGGAACGCACGGCTCCCACGAGCGGCAGGATGACATCTTCTTGCGCTGAAGCGAACTTGATCACCAGTCCGCCGAGAGCGAGCGCCAGTCCCGAACCGATGTAAATGCCCATCCCATAGACACCCATCGCAGTGGACCGCCGCCGGGGCGGGAAATGGTCCGCGATGAGCGAGTAAGCCGCCGGTGACAGACTTGCTTCACCAACCCCCACGCCCATGCGTGCGACCGCGAGTTGCCAGAAACTGCTCGCCAGCCCACAGCACGCGGTCATCAGGCTCCAGAACGCGATGCCCCACACGACGAGCCATCGCCGGCTCCACGTGTCGGCCAGGCGTCCGAGCGGAATGCCGAAGAATGTGTAGAACACCGCGAAGCTCGCGCCCATCAACAGGCTCATCTGCTTTTCGCCGATGTCCAGATCTCGCTGAATGGGGCCGACCAGCAGGTTGAGAATCTGCCGGTCGATGAACGAGAAGACATATGCCAGCGTCAGCAGCGCCACGACGTACCAGGCGTAGCGCGGGGCAGGATAACCGTCTGATTCGACCTCGGAGGGATGTTCCGTTTCGAGGCCGTTCATTGGTTGATTCTTTCCCGGGTCGGCGACGTCAGCGTTCCGACCGTGGCCCGGTCGGCAGTGCATGTGATAGCGGCGAAGGGGATTGTCGGGTGTTCGCACTCATTTGTCCAACTTGATCTTCTTCACCCATTCGGAGGAGTAGAGGTTGCCGCGGGTGATATCGTCGGCGAAGACTTCAGATACACCAGAATGCCTTCTCGATCGACAGGGGTGGGCGCGGATGGGGTTTCAATGGCCTCGGATCGGCCATCACTTCTGGGACCATCGCCGTTATCGCCGGGGTAGTGTGGTTCTGATAGTTTCAATGGCCTCGGATCGGCCATCACTTCTGGGACACGCGCCGCTGTATTGCACAATGCTCGATATGTATACGTTTCAATGGCCTCGGATCGGCCATCACTTCTGGGACAGTATAAGTGCGAAGTGCCCCTGTTTGCCGTGTTTTCGTTTCAATGGCCCCGTGATGTGGATCATCCATCCTCCCGCTGTGGCGGTCGGTGAGGGTTGTGGGCGAAGGCGGGGATAGCGACAGTGGTATCCCACACGTGTAAGTGTCGTGCCCTTCCCACTGTGGAATAGTGTCGAAAATACTCCCCCTTTCAGCAGCATCAACCCTCCCCCGATCGTTTCGCCAGAAGAGGACACGACAGGGTATGTCGAGAAGCAGCGTGACGTAGTCTGTTGGGCAGCAATCGTCTTGGCGGTTTGGCCCAAGTCATTGCAGGATAAATTATTACGGACTACTTGCCTGATAGCTGAAGATCTTGCAGGCTCCCGGAGAGTTGCCACATGATGGAGACATCGTTGGTTTGGCCGATGTGAATCGTTGGTTTGGCCGATGTGAGTGGCAATCGGCCGGTTGGTCCCTGGGACTCCCAGAGGTCGTCCAGTTGACCATGTTGGTCAGGCCGGATCTTCTAATGCCCTGGTCGTTGGAAGGGGCTGCGCTCAGGCGGCCTGTTGTTGAGTGGTTTCGACTTGTTCGCGGAATTGACTGTTTGCAGCGAGTCAACGCGTTGCCAAGACAGCCGTCGGGTCGTCGAGTCGTTGGATCTTCTGGCGGACCTGTGGAAACAGGTCCGCCAAAAGATCTGTCGTGGATGGTTAGAAGATGTCCGCCATCACCATGAAGTACAACATCCCTGACCATTACGCCAAAGGCTAAGCTGATCCCAGCGCTTCCTCTGGGATCAGCTTAGCCTTTCCTTGGGTGGGGTCACTGTATGGTAATCCGTGTGTTGCCTGAGACGCTGTTGGGGTTACTGTCCGGGCTTAGGACGCTGGCAGCCACCCTCAACCCCATGCCGCGTGTCTGGGCTGTCGCGGTTACCTGGAACTGCTCCTGACTATTCGCGCCCAAGGCACCGAGGCTGAAGGTGATCGTGTCGCCTGTCACGATTGCACCCGGCGGCACCATGGTAATTGTCAAGTTCGTGGGTAACGTCACGGTCACAAGAGTGTTGTCATTAGGGATCGCGTTGGCGTTGGTATTGGAAACGGTGATGGTGAACGTCTCGCTGTCGCCGACGCTCGTTGTCGGGCTGAATGCGACCAACCCCAAACTGAGTGTGGCGTTTTGGAACTGGAAGGCCCCAACGTCTGGGGGAGTACCCTGGGCTTCACCTGCCACGGAAAAGCCGCGTTCATCCACCGCTGGGCCGCCGGCAATTCCCTTGGCAATCGCTTTACTGTCGGGCAAGAGAGCCTCAGTCTGAAGGGTCATCGAGTCGCCAGCGGCACCCACAGTCGGGCCACCATTGTCCTGCAACGGCCCGAGCAGCGGGTCGAGCGGATCGGCGCTTGTTTGGGTCGTTGAGGCAGTGAAACCCGTGTTGCCGCTCCGGGTACCGCTGATCCCGATCAGATTGCCCCCCTCATCGGTAAAAGCACCGACGGCGTCTGCACCATTCACTCCAAAGTTGCGAAGGTTGACAAAGTTCCCGGCAATGATTGTGTTCTCCACGTCGATCGTCGAACCGGCTGCCCCATCTGAAGCAACACCTCCACCATTCGAGGCGTCATTCCCATTTATGGTGTCGTTCTGGAGGAGCAAACTGCCGGTGAAGGCTGCCGTGGTATCAATACCACCTCCACTGGCAAAGCCGAAGATGCTCCCAGCTCTGTTGCCGGTGATGGTGGAATTGGTGACGGTTGAGCCATTCGTCGCGCCCGTGCCGCTCGTCTCGAGCTCAATGCCACCACCATTGCCGAAGGCGATGTTGTTGTTTATGGTGCTGGACTCGACGGTCAGCTTGACTCCGCCAGCGAAGATTCCGCCACCGTTGGCACCGCTGATGTTATCCTCAATTTGGGAGTTGGTGATCGTCGTGTCGGGGCTGCCAACGAATATCCCCCCACCATCACCAAACGCGGCGTTGTCCAGAAAAAGACTGTTGGTGACGACCAGAGAGCCCTGATTGTTTTTGTCGGAAAAGCCACCGCCAGTCGTGGTTGCGAAGTTTTTCGCAATGGTGCTGTTGCTGATGGTGACAGCACCATCGCCGGAGTTGGCTATCCCCCCACCGTCCGAGGCGAAAGACTTGTTGTCCGCGATGACGGCTCCCGTAATGCTCAAGCCACCGCTCTCTGAAGTGAGTGTGGCGGTCGCAGCCGCTCCCTTGCCACCGCCACCACTAAAGCTGATGGTTGGGGCGGTGATGTACCCTGTCCCTGGGTCGGTGATCATAACGCCGACGACTTTTCCATGCGAAATGATCGCGGTGCCAGTGGCACCTGTGCCACCGCCGCCGGTGAATGTAACGGTCGGCGGTGAGGTAAAGCCGCTGCCTCCGTTGGTGATCGCTACGCCGAACACACCGCCTTGTGAAATCGCATTAAGGTTTACACCCGCACCCTCGCCCCCAGAGGTGTTACCGGTAACCAATCCGCCACTGATGATGGTCTTCCCAGTGCCATCCTCATCGACGCCGCCACCTTTATCGCCAGCGTGGTTATCGCTGATCGTGGTATTGGTGAGCGACAGTAACCAGGGAGTGCTGAGGACGTTCGCCATCGCCACTCCGCCACCGTCTGAAAACGCCGAGTTGTCCGTGATGACCATATCGTTCAGGATCAGGCTGGCGTTATCGTTATCGCGAATACCTCCGCCTTCTCCAGCAGTACCATTGCCAGGCCCGGCAACGCCATTTTCGATGGTGAACCCGATCATGGTCACCGCGATTTTCGGGGAGGCCATGATCGCCGTGGCTGCGGCTCCCTTGCCCCCACCGCCACTGAAAGTAATGGTTGGCGGCGAGGTGTAGCCGGTGCCAGCATTCGTAATCGTCACGCTGGTAACCTGCCCGTTGGTGATCGTGGCTGTAGCAGTCGCACCAGTGCCGCCGCCACCGGTGATGGTGACGGGCGGTGACGTGGTAAAGCCACTACCGCCATCCGTCACGGTGATGCTGCCGACGGTGAAAATCGGGTTGATGTCGAAGACGCGAGCCAGGTGGTTGCCATCGACGGTTACGGCACCGCCGCTCGTGTTTTGGATCGTCAAGTTGCCACCAGCAGACGATATGGCGAATTCTCCCGCGGCGTTATCGACCTCTCCCGGCGTTCCGGGCAGGGTGATCATATAATTGCCCGCGACTGTCAAGTTGATGGTGTTGCCACCTGGCGTGGCATTGGCGGCTTCAATGGCCGATCGCAATGTGACGACACCAGCTGCCGGATCAAGAATGTCGGCAGTGCTGTTGACGTTGAAGACTGCGGGAGCCAAGCGGTCTTCCAGCGCATTCAGTTGGAGTTTGGCCTGATACTTTGGCCCTTTCGGTGCGCCATTTCGACCCGCGCCCGTCCGAACCCAGATCCACCGACGGAGGAAATTCAACATGATCAATTCCTTCCATAAGAGAGAAGTTAAAAACAATCAAACCAGTAGCGAAAATGAACAACTCTGATCCATTGAGTGCGCCATTGCCAATTCATGGCGCAGCGTCACCCAGCACGCGATTTGCACGCAAGCTCGTCTGGGAGCAGTTCGGCAACTGAGGAATCGAAACTGTGAAGGGAAGACGAGCGCAGTTTGTCTTTTTTTCTGCGGAGGCAACACTGACTGGCTTGATTCGTCATTTTGCGCTAGGAGGGCTACCCAAACTGGAAATTGACTTAACTCCATATTGCTCGATCAAACTCTTCGCCATCGTCAAAGGATTTAGTGAATTTCCAGTGATGTTTGCCCCTGGAGAAAAGAAACGCCCTGGTATATCCAGGGCGTCCAAACGAATCAGTTACAGTTGTGTTAGCAACCGGATCGAACCGATCACCAGTCGGAACCGAGAACATTCCCATCGGCAGGCATGAGCGCGTTCGACCACGTAGCTGCGGAGAGGCTGGCGTTCACACCGCGGACGCTACCATCCATGAGGCCAACCAGAACGGAGCCGGTGTGGGCGGCTTGGGAGGCCTCTTTGTTGCAGTTCGCAAGGGTCGGCTGAATTTGGGGCAGAATGGTGGTGACCCCAGCACCAAACTGGCGCGAATCGGCGATCACCGGTGTCCACTGCCACCCGAAATCGATCCCAGGGTAAGCCCAGAGAGTTCCGGTGGAGTTGTTATTACACGCCGAGTACTCCTCTCCCCATCCGATGGTGTTCGAGGTGCCATCTGGGATGTTGCCGATGTTGTACTGAGGAGCATCGGCGTTTCCTCCCGCCCGAACCGTCCCGAACACTTGGAGGTTCGCGCCGTAGCTCGCGCCCATCCAGCTATTGATTTGGGCACCTGACCAGCCGCCGCTCAGTGTGAAGTCTGAAGGGCACTGGTACATCTTGATCGGTGTGAGCCGGGTTGTGGGGTTGCCGTCGCCATCCCAGGTGTCGCTCGGGGTCGAGGTTGCGGCGGCGTAAAGGTTCGCCTGCTCGATGAACGGGAGCATTGTGATCAGGATGCAGCCCTGGTAGTTTCCGTATTTGGGTGCCCCGGTGCTGCTTGTCAGGGCCGGGAGCTGGTTGTACGTGCCGGCATAGTTCTGGACTGCGAGGCCAAGCTGTTTCAAGTTGTTGCTGCACGACAAGCGGGCCGCACTCTCGCGGACTTTCTGTACAGCAGGCAAGAGGAGGCCGATGAGGATTGCGATGATGGCAATCACCACAAGCAACTCGATTAGGGTGAACGCTCCCCGACGGTGGAGATAATTCGAGTGAGTGAAAGACTGCATGAAAACACCTCTTAAGGAAGAAAATGAGAGAAAGGGAAAATAAAGAACGATGAACACTATCTCCGATGTGATTGTCGAAATTCTTTTCTTCGAGAGGATTCCCGAATCAGGCACCAGCTACCGAAGTTTCCCGTTGCCTCAAAAGAATCAACGATCGGGCACAGAGCTATAGTGGTATCGGAGCCTCTGTGTTCGCGCCCAGCACAGCAAGGAGAGTTGCAAGCTCGCCTCGCATCATATGGGGCACGAATAAAGGCCCCACCAAAGCCGCGCAAATAAGCAGGGTGATGCAGGTGATGCAGCTTCGGATTCCCATCAATCGATCCCGCTGAGGGTCGATAACCACAATCCAGTGACGGACATCCACAGGCCGCATCGTTCCCGCAAAAGCGATTCTTGGTAGATCAGTTGCCATACTCGCCACTGAAACCAATCTTCCCACCGAAGCCACCAATTTGGCCGCCGATGCCAGCAATCCCGCCAATACCACCGATGCCAGCGATGCCGCCACCGAATCCGCCGAGACCACCACCGATGCCAGCAATGCCGCCACCGAATCCGCCGAGACCACCACCGATGCCAGCGATGCCTCCACCGAATCCGCCGAGGCCACCGCCGATGCCGGCAATGCCTCCACCGAATCCGCCGAGGCCACCACCGATACCAGCGATGCCTCCACCGATCTGACCGCCGATACCACCACCGATACCAGCAATACCTCCGCCGATACCAGCAATGCCTCCACCGATGCCAGTGATACCTCCGCCGATACCAGCAATACCTCCGCCGATACCAGCAATACCTCCGCCAAGACCGCCACCCAAACCGCCGATTCCCCCAAGGTAGTTCTGGGTACCAATCTGAGGAAACTGACCAATAAACCCTCCGACAGGGATGCCACTCACTCCTCGTCCGCCCTGCCCTCCACCGATCCCTCCTCCGAAACCAGTTGCTCCTCCTCCCAGTCCACCAATGCCGGCGATGCCTCCACCGATCCCTCCACCGAAACCGCCACCAATGCCGGTGAGTCCTCCACCGATCCCCCCTCCGAAACCAGTGACTCCTCCGCCGAAACCAGTGGCTCCTCCGCCGAGACCCGTGAGTCCCCCTCCGAAACCAGTGGCTCCTCCACCGAAACCAGTGACTCCTCCACCGAAACCAGTGACTCCTCCACCGAAACCAGTGGCTCCTCCACCGAATGCACTCATACCCTGTGTTCCTTGTGCGACTCCGAGATTGGAAAAGTTGTTAACATCGAGTGGGCGCGTTGGTGCTTGGGGTGGAGAAGGTGGCAATGTTGTCCGACTTTTGACGTTGCCACCCGGCTGGGCTTTTACAACCCCGGACATTGGAAGGAGGGTACAAATACCCAATCCGATGGCTAAAAATGCGAGCAGTTGGGGAAAAGATCGCCACATCACATGTCCTCTGCTTCAAGTGGTGTTGGTCTCGTGTATTCAACCGGCCATCATGTGCGGTGAGTGGTCCTTGAAATTGGGAACCGATCGTCCGCGAACACTCTTTCTGATGGCCCTTGCGCTGGTAATAAGGCTGACGACTTCGCCCAAACAATCCGTGTCCTATAGCAAGAATCGGATTAGGGCGGAAATACGAGCGCGGTGACACGGTTTTCTTGGATCGGGCGACTGGAGGTCGGCGAACCACATGCGGCTCGCGAACAGTTAGATCCGGACTCACCACGCCGCGCCGAGAACTGAGCCTACGCCAACTGTTGCTACCGGTCGGCGTCTCGATACCAGATCTGGGAACCCTTTCTCGGCAAGCGTTCACCTTTCGTCGAATTCCCATCACCTTCTCCTACCGCCGGTCTGGCGAAGTTATTCCCGGAGCCGCTTTATTTTTCCCGAAGGAATATTTCGACAGGGTGGCCAGTATGGAAGTGCGCGGCCCGTTGTAATTGCAACTGTAGGCCGCTCCGGCTCCAACCATGAGGAAAGTAAAATGCAGGGTGAAAACAGGACGCTTCGGCAAGAGCTACCGAGTGATGATGGGATCGATCGCCGCGGCATGCTCAAGTGTATGGCGTGGGTGGGCACAGGGCTGGTTTGGGGCGTGACAGGCGGGGTTGCCACGTCACGAGTCTTTGGTCAGGCTCCGGCAGCCAAGTCAACCTTCACGTTCGCCCAGATTAGCGACAGCCACCTTGGGTTCAGCCGAGACCCTAACAAGGATGTCGCCGCCACGCTCAAACAGACGATTGCCGGAATCAACTCACTGCCCGAACCGCCCGCATTCGTCCTGCATACCGGTGACCTTACCCACCTCGCCAAGCCGGGCGAGTTCGATGCGGTGGCGGAACTTCTCAAGGAAGTCAAGGCAGGCAAAGTGCTGTACGTCCCGGGCGAACACGATTTTGATGGGGACGGCAACCAGGAATACCTGAAACGGTATGGGAAAGGTACGCAGGGAACGGGATGGTACAGCTTCGACCATCACGGCGTCCACTTCATCGGCCTTGTGAACGTGGCGAATGCCAAGTCGGGCAGCGGCGACGGCGGGCTCGGCGTGATCGGCAAGGATCAACTGGAATGGTTGGAAAAAGATGCGGCTGGACTCAAGGACAGCACCCCGGTCGTCGTCTTCGCACACGTCCCGCTTTGGTCGGTATACGAGAAATGGGGTTGGGGCACCCGAGATGCCGAGCAGGCGCTCAAGACGCTGAAACGGTTCGGTTCACTAACGGTACTCAACGGCCACATCCATCAGGTGATGCAGAAAGTGGAGGGAAATGTCACCTTCCACACTGCCCGCTCGACCGCATTCCCCCAGTCGGAACCAGGAAAGGGCACTCCGGGGCCGATCCGCGACCTGCCTGCCGACAAGCTCAAGGCGGCCCTCGGGTTGTCGGCTGTATCCTACGTGGAGAATCGCGGCTCACTTGCAATTGTGGATTACGCGCTGCAATGACCAACCGGATCGTTTGACCAGCCTGAAACGCTTCATGTCTTCTATCCGTGGGACTGGCGGCACGTATTCCCGCCGCCGGTCCTGCCATACCCATTTGCCTGAGGCCTGGTGCGCTATGAAGAAGTGGTGGCTATCGGCAGCCGTGTCTCTAGCCGTGTTCGCAGGATTTCGACCTGGGGTCGCGAAGGCACAGTCGGGTGCTCCGGTGCAAGATATCGGAGGCGAAGTTCGCGGCATCTTCGCGACCAAATGCGCTGGCTGTCACGGCCCCGACTTGGCGAAGCCCAAGGGGCGGTTCGGATACGTCCTCGACCTCCGGCGGGTGGCTGAGAACCCCGAGATGGTGATCCCCCTGCAACCGACCGAGTCCGAGTTGTGGGTACTTGTCCAGCGGGGCGAGATGCCCCCGAGCGACTCACCGCACGGTGCGCTTACCCCGGAGCAAAAAGAAGTCATCCGGGCATGGATTGCTGCTGGAGCTCCAGACGCTTCCCCTGTTGCCTTGGAATCCTCTTCTTCAGTTCGATCAGAACCGCCGATCCCAACACTTATGGAGATGGCCCCGGCCGAGCGGATCGTCCGTTGGCTGGGCAAGTTACACCTGCTGCTGCTCCACTTCCCGATCGCTCTTGTCCTCGCGGCGGGACTCGCCGAACTACTGTCGGTCTGGCAACGAAATCCGACCCCATCGGAATCGGTTCGATTCTGCATATCGCTAGGGGCTCTTGCCGCGATCCCGACGGCGGCGTTTGGTTGGCTACATGCAGAGGCTGGGAATGGGACGGGTTCGCCTCAACTTTTGATTGCTCATCGCTGGCTCGGAACGGCGGCCGCCGTCTGGCTGGTCTTCACGGCAGTTTGCGTCGAACTCGATACCCGGCGAGGAGTACGAAGTCGACGTGTGCGGTTCCTATTGATGTGTGGTGTTCTCATCACAGCACTCGTTGCCCACCTCGGGGGTCAGCTTGCAAATGGCGAAGACTTCTTCACCTACTAGGTCAGGTTGGGCCTCCACACTTCCAAGATGGAATGGCGATGGGGGACTGGCTGGGGGGAAAGGCAATGACGTTGAGGAAATATCGAGTCAGTTTACTGGTCTCCTTGTATTGGACGCACACGCTTTCACTCTGGCTTGATGCAAGGCCGAGGTTGATTAACAATCAGCAGTGGATGTCCCGATCAAATCTCCACACCTTGCCAGGCTATGTGAGTTCAAGTTGTCTCGTCGATGTTGGATGGAAAGGTCGCAAGTTGAACTCTTCTGCGTTTTCGGCTCAGAACTGAAAGTGTTGAGCGGTCTACTGCTCAACTGGCCGTAACGCCGACCTTACGATGGATCACGCTTCCTGGACAGAGGCCACAGGGTTTCACGCCCACGGTCATTCGGGGCCGTCCGTCCAGATGCGTCCTGAGATTGGTCTTCGGGTAAGGTTGAAGTTCACTTCTTCGGGCTCGCGATGGCCCTCTCCAACTGCTTCACAACCTCCTCGGCCCCTTGCCCCCGAGCGAGGCCTAGTGGTGTGTTCCCGTTCTTGTCGGTTGCCCGGGGGTCTGCTCCAGAAGTCAACAGATACTTCACCACCTCGACCTTGCCAGTCAGGGCCGCGAACATGAGCGCCGTTTGCCCGTTTCCGTTCGCCGCGTTCACGTCGGCCTTCGCGGTGATCAGCTTCTTCGCGATGCCGACGTGCCCCTTGAACGCGGCGGCTGCCAGTGCGGTCAGACCCATCTTGTTCCGGGCATCGACCTCTACCTTGGGCTGAGCCAGTATTAACTCGACGGCCTTTTCCTGCCCGTTATATGCAGCGACGATCAACAGGGTGTCGCCCCGAGCGTTGGGCTCGTTGACCGGCCGGCCGGCGGCGAAGAAAGCGTCCAACGTCTCCAGGTCACTCTCGCGAGCAGCCTGGAATGCGATCTGAGACAACTTGGCCGCCACTTCCGGAGAGATTACGACCGGGTCTGGCTTAATCCGCGGGGCAGGGGCCACTTCCGGGGGTGCAGCAACAACTGGCGAGGCCAGGGACATCAGGAGTATGGTGGTTTGCCGGATGAGGCGTTTCGGGATCATCATGGGTCTCCGTGGATGAAGAGGAAAAATGGGCCGCGGACGAACCGTCGCGGCCCGTTTTGAGGCATGACTACCGACCGGAGGGAACTGCGCTGCTTTCGACCAGTTTCAGTACTTCGGCCAGGTCCACATTTACAGCCTTGGCGAGACGTGTGCCGTAGTCCACATCAGCACGATAGAAGTGAGACACCGTCCGGGTTTTCACCAGCGGGTTCTTGACCTGTCCCAGATCGCTGGCCAGGTTCTTGATGAGGTTATCCCGCTGCGCGGGTGTGAATGACCGATACAGTTCGCCGGCCTGCTTGAAGTCAAGCGTCTTCCGGATTGGACCTTGCATCACATTGCCAGTCAGCGGAGCCTTGCTGTACTCCGCAGCCGGGTCATCCCGCCGGCCACCTGTGACCGCGCTTGGCTCGTAGTTCACATCGTCGGCGGTTACGTTGCCGTTCATGACCCCGCCCTGATTGTTGTTCGCAACCGACGCCACCGGACGATTGACCGGCAGGTCCAGATAGTTGGCTCCCATACGATACCGCTGCGTGTCGGCGTAGCTGAACAGCCGACCCTGAAGCAACCGGTCCTCGCTCGGTTCGATCCCTGGTACGACCATTCCCGGCGAGAACGCGGCCTGCTCCGTGAACTGGAAAAAGTTAGCCGGAACCTTGTTCAGCGTCATCTTCCCGACTTTCAGCTCCGGTACGCTGGTCCAGACCTTGGTGGCATCAAGTGGGTTGAATTCAAACTTGTCGAGATCGGCTGTTGGAATCATCTGTACAGTCAGCTCCCAGCTTGGGAATTTGCCGGTAGCGATAGCCTCGTACAAGTCGGCAGTGTGCCCGCTGTGGTTCTTCGCCGATGCCTCCTCGGCCTCCTCGGCAGTGAATGTTTTGTGTCCTTGCTGGCTTCGCCAGTTGAATTTCACGTATGTCACCTCGCCTCTCGCATTCACCCACTTGAAGGCGTGAACCCCAAACCCGTCCATCTGACGTAAATTCGCCGGGGTGCCCTGGTCGCTAAATAAGAAGGTCAACATGTGGGTCGATTCGGGTTGGTGGCTGAAGAAGTCGAAAAACCGGTTTGGATCTTGCTGATTGGTGACCGGACTGGGTTTGAGGCTGTGGACCATGTCCGGGAACTTCATCGCATCCCGGATGAAGAACACCGGTAGGTTGTTCCCGACTAGGTCCCAGTTTCCTTCCTCCGTGTAGAACTTGACAGCGAACCCGCGTGGGTCGCGGAGTTGTTCGGGAGATCCGCCTGGGTGAATGACGGTACTGAACCGGACGAAAACCGGTGTCTTCTTGTCCTTGGCGGAGAATAACTTGGCTTTGGTGAGAGCCGATTGGTCGCCGTAACTGAGGAATTCGCCGTGGGCACCGACTCCGCGGGCGTGGACGACCCGCTCGGGAATCCGTTCGCGGTCGAACCGGGCGAGCTTTTGGAGCAGTTGGAAGTTGTCCAGAGTGACCGGGCCGTTCTCACCGGCGGTCCGGCTGTTCTGGTTATTTCCGACCACTTGCCCTCCATCCTCGGTAAGTGGTTTCGGCGTGGTTGTGGGGGCCGGCAAAGTGGGCGATTGGGCATAGGCGGCGGTTGTAACGGCAACTGCAATAATTGACGGGAAGAATCGCATAGTTATCACCTCGGGATCGAAGACGATACGTGCGGAGGATTTGCCCCGCACGTCAATGGACTACCACCCGGGAGAAAGGGGATATCACGATAATATTGAATCATCCAATCGGAATTGCCTATGGATTGAGACCGTAAGAGTCAGCAGAAGCCAACGGGCTCCCTCGCCGATTCCGATGGCCAAGAAGTCTGTACCTCGAAATGCCGGTAGCCGACTCCAGGCTCGATTTCTCTTTGCGAATGGCTTGTGGTGCGCAGGTGCCTTCATCTGGAAGTGGAGTACGGAATCCCACCTTGTCCGGATCGTGCAACTTGTCACCTCGCCCATGCACTCTGCACGACAGTCGCGACCGCAGAATGCAAACATTGATTCACAACATTAGTTCGTACAGATCAATACGGATTCATAGGTATCCTGGCCTCCGACTTGCAACGTCCATCGACGTTACGCGCTCGGCACCCGGTCGTTTGTAGTAGGCCACGGTTCCAACGGATTCGAGTTGACGGCGAGAAGACCGGGCTTATGATTCCAAACGGCGAAGTGAGCATCCGCTCCACTTTCGCTTCTGAGGTGAACTGTTATGCAATTCTTCAACGTCAACCCGACCTCACCACACGCTGTGTACCTCCGTCTCGTTGTCTCGACCGGTGCGGGTCTCTGACCACCTCTTCACTCCTCGCCGTTGGTTACGGCAGAGTGCTTCGTACCAACTTCCATTGTGAGACTCACAGGCTGACTTCGATGCAGAATTCCATCAACGACGTTCTGGAGATGGATGTCTTCCAGCGCCTGTGCGTTACCAGCGGAGTCTGGTGACGACACCTCCTCGTGTGATCCACTCCGACACTTGCAGTTTGGGCGTCGCCGAGTGATTGTCAGGTGATGTTCTTCCACGCCAGCCACGAGCTGGAGTCGGTCGAACACTCCCACCTTATCCTTCTGAAGCCAAAATACTGTCCGCCCACGAGCCTAACTGAAGGTTCTGGGCGGCACGATACATACCACCTCGGAGCAGAAAGCTGCGTTTTCGCAGTTTGAATTTCGATCCGAGGCGACTTCGCACCCAGTAATCCCGGTCTTACGGGACGGAGAGTTTTCATATGTTCGCGAGATTGCTCCCCTTTGCCGTCGCGGCTTGTGCTTTTGCCTGTAGCTCGTGTGGCAGTTCGTCCGGGCTGTACCCGGTGACTGGCAAGGTTCTGTTTAACGGCGAACCTGCCGTGGGTGCCACCGTGGCGTTCCTCCGCAAGGATTCCGCTGACCCGTTCAAGGATTCTACTCCCCAGGGGATCGTCGAGGAGGACGGGACGTTTACTCTGGCTGGCTCGGCGGGAGAGGGCGCAGCGCCCGGTGAATACGTGGTGCTGGTCGAGTGGAAAGAAGGTGCGGGGAGTCAGCGGGGCCGCGCCCCCGCACTGAACGCCCCTGACCGGCTGAAGAAGAAGTACCTCGACCCGAAACAGCCATTGTTGACTGCCACGGTGGAAGCGAAATCGAACACGCTACCACCGTTCGAGGTGAAGTAACTGTAACGGCCGACCAGTCGGCCTTGAGTTCGTCTCAACAAACTAACTTGGAGAACGAGTCCATGAACCGTTTCCGTAACACCCATCGCGGGTTCACCCTGATCGAGTTGCTGGTGGTGATCGCGATCATTGCCATCCTGATCGGGCTCCTTCTGCCGGCTGTCCAGAAGGTTCGCGAGGCTGCTGCCCGCATGAGCTGTCAGAACAACCTCAAGCAGATTGGGCTGGCCATCCACAACTACGAGTCGGCTTATGGCAAGCTGCCGGCCGCGTACACCAAGCTGCCATCCCCGGATCCGGACCCGAATGCTCAGTTCGCTGGCCGGTTTGTCGGGCTGTCTTTGCAGGCTACCTTGCTGCCTTACATCGAGCAAGCACCTCTCTACCGGCTCTTGAATCCCAACCTGTCGGAGTTCGACACGGTGAACATCCCGCCCAACGGCCCCCACTCGGGGGCAAACACAGCATACGCCCAGGTGGTGAAGACCTACCTGTGCCCTTCCGACCCGACCCCGTCAACGCTCAACGCCTACAACGAAGTCTGGGGGCCATATGGGGATGGAGGCGGGGCGGTGTGCTTTCCCGGTGGCTCGGCCGCCGGGGTGAGCAACCTGAATCCCCCACCCAACCAAATCTGGGCCAGGACTGACTACTTCCCCATTGTCGGCATCCAGGATGCCCTGACTGCCAGCCTCGGGCTGACGTCCTATTACGGGGGTAGCACACAGATGATGGGTACTCTCAATGACCCGCAATACCCTGGCGGTGGGCCATTCCCCATCCTTGCAGTGACTGATGGAACCTCGAACACCATCTTCATGTCCGAGTGTGGTGGAAAGCCGGTTGGGTATAACCACATGCGGCAGATCTATAACTCGGAGGTGAATGGGCAACCAGTCGATGGGAGTATTGAGCCGGTGTCCAGCGGTGGCGGATCGTGGGGGGACATGTTCACCTACTCCGCACTAGCTGGTGCCAAGTGCAACAACAGTGGCCAGCGCCTTGGGCCGTGCATGATTAACTACACCAGCAACAACGAGATCTACTCGTGGCACACAGGTGGGGCGAACGCCCTGTTTGGGGATGGGAGTGTCCGGTTCCTTCCTGATAGTACCTCTGCCACGGTGATCGTCGCGCTGGTCACCCGCGCCGGCGGGGAGGTCGTCGTCTCTCCGTGATTAGCAAGGGCTGACTTTCGATTCCGCCGTACCGCTGTTTTCGTCCTCGCTACTTGGGATCAAGCCATGAGCCATCGCCTCACATTGATTCTCGTAGGCACGGCCGTCCTTGCGGCCGGCGGGGCCGTATTTGTTCTGCTGAGGCAACCCGACCGCGCAGACCCGGTCGCGGTCGGGTTGCCCTTCGATCCCGATATCGATGTGGACGACGACAACTCGGCGGAGAATGAGCCACCGCCGGCCTTCGTCCCCCACGCGGCGTCATTCCTCACCCGATATTGCATCGAATGTCACGCGGGTGAGCGGCCAAAGGGCGGACTTGCCCTCGACTATTCCGACGAGACCGCCGCCACCGCGGACCGACTCGCCTGGGGAAAGGTATCGGAGGCGGTTCGGTCCGGCCGGATGCCCCCGCCCGGTCGCCCACAGCCTGAACCGGCCGAGTCGGAGGCGTTCCTCGCCTGGGTCGACCGTAATGCGGTCGGCCCCCAGAACCCAGGCCGAGTAACGCTGCGTCGGCTGAACCGGTCGGAGTACAACAACACCATCCGCGATCTCGTCGGCGTGACCTTGATGCCAGCGGATGACTTCCCGGCCGATGACACCGGTGATGGATTCGACACCAATGCCAATGTGTTATCGGTTTCGCCAATCCTGATAGAGAAGTACCTGACGGCCGCCGAGGCAGTTGTCGATGCGGCGGTGAAGGACTCAGCCTTATGGCAAAGGTTGATCAGCACACCAGCCGAGGATTTCGTTCCGTTCGTCCTCCGCGGCAGTCCTCCCCTCCGAGCTGATGCAGTCAAAGGTCAGCGTTTTGAACAGGCTGATGCTGCGGGCCTCGCCCGTGCAGCACTGATTGATCGAGCCTACTATGCAATACAGGCGTTCGCCGACCGCGCATTCCGCCGACCCGTCACTCATGTTGAGATTGGCCGGTTGATGCGATTTGTTGAGGCTACTCTTGCCAATGGCGATGGGGTTGACGCAGGCATTAAACTGGCCCTAACTGCGGTTCTCGTGTCCCCTCACTTCCTGTTCCGAGTCGAACTCGATACGCCTCCGGGATCGGACATTGAGCACCGGTTGAACGATTATGAACTGGCTACGCGACTGTCGTACTTTCTGTGGAGCAGCATGCCGGATGAGGAACTCTTCCGACTGGCGGCGAGCGGAAAGCTGAACGACACACGAACGCTCGTGGGCCAGGTGCGTCGGATGCTCCGCGATCCCAAATCCCGGGCTTTGGCGGAGAACTTCGCCGGCCAGTGGCTGCAAACCCGCGCCCTGGCTGAAGCAACCCGCGATCCCTTCCGATTCCCGCCCTTCGATGACGACCTGCGGCGAGCGATGGGGCAGGAAACCGAGTTATTCTTCGACCATGTTGTCCGCGAGGATCGAAGTGTTCTCGACCTGCTCACCGGCGAGTATACATTCGTAAACGACCGACTGGCGAGACACTATGGCATCCACGGTGTGGAGGGTGGCCACTTCCGCCGGGTGAGCTTATCGGGGACCGGGCGTGCCGGGATACTCACACACGCTTCGGTACTCACCGTCACGTCCGGGCCGACCCGCACCTCACCGGTCAGGCGGGGGAAGTGGGTGCTGGAAAACATCCTCGGCATCCCATCTTCGCCCCCGCCGTCCGGAGTGGATGGACTGAAGGATGACGGCACCGGGAAGGCGACGACGTTGCGGGAGCAACTCAATCGGCACCGTTCCCAGGCCGAATGTGCGAGTTGCCACACCCGGATGGACCCAATCGGGTTCGGACTGGAGAACTTCGATGCGGTCGGGGCGTGGCGAGACCGTGATGGGGATGTGGTCGATGCCTCCGGAACACTTCCCAGCGGCCGGGCGTTTCGCGGCCCCAAGGAACTCCTGGCAATCCTGGTCGAAAGGCCTACAGACTTTGTTCGCTGCCTGACGCAAAAACTGCTGACCTACGCTCTTGGCCGCAGCCTAGTAGCTGCCGACCGGTCCACCGTGGAGCGGATCACCCGGCATGCCGCCCACAACGATTACAAGTTTTCCAGCCTGGTCATCGCCCTTGTCCGCAGTGACCCGTTCCAGAAGCGGCGTATAGCTGTCGCAGGGAGTTCTCCATGATTTCATCGTCGCTCACCCGGCGTGCGGTCCTGCGCGGCGTTGGGGTGTCGGTTGCCCTTCCGCTTCTGGAATCCTTTGGTCCCGCTCAGGCCAAGAGCGAAACGGCTACACCACCGCTCCGACTGGCGTTTGTCTATGCGCCGAACGGAAAGCACATGGCAGACTGGTCTCCAACAACCGAGGGGATAAAGTTCGACCTTTCACCAACCCTCCGCCCGTTGGAGAAAGTGCGCGAGTCCATCACGGTGCTGTCGGGGCTGTGTCTGCGTAACGCGACTGCGGGGAGTGATGGCCCAGGCGATCATGCTCGGGCGATGGCCACGTTCCTGACTGGTGTGCGACCGAAGAAAACGTCCGGTGCGGATATCCGTAACGGGGTATCGATCGATCAAGTGATCGCCGCGACGATCGGGCGAACGACCCGATTGCCGTCTCTGGAGGTCGGGTGCGAGGGCGGGAAGCTGGCGGGCACATGCGACAACGGGTATAGCTGCGCCTATCAGACCAACCTGTCGTGGTGGGCCGAATCCACGCCTATGCCGAAAGAAGTCGATCCCCGACTGGTGTTCGAGCGGCTCTTCGGGGACCGCGTTAGGGGGAACAGCGATTCCGCGAATACGAAACGAGACAGGGACCGCCGGAGTATCCTCGACTTCGTTGCGGAGGATGCCCAAGACCTGAGCGGAAAGCTCGGCAAGGCGGATCAGCGAAAGTTGGATGAGTACCTGACAGGAGTCCGGGAAATCGAGCGGCGTATTCAGCAAGCGCAACCAACGGTCGCAGTCGGAAAGGAGAATCTTGTCCGGCCGACAGGAGTGCCGGAGAACTACCAGGACCACGCCCGCCTGCTCGCCGATCTGGTAGCCCTCGCATTCCAGGCCGATCTGACCCGAGTGGCTACGTTCGTTCTGGGTAATGACGGGAGCAATCGGAGCTACCGCGAGGTTGGTGTCTCCGAGGGGCATCACGATGTCTCGCACCACGCTGGGGATTCGGCCAAGCACGACAAGCTCAGGGCGATCAACCAGTTTCACGTCGCCCAGTTCGCCCATCTCGTGGAGCGGCTGAAGTCAATCCCGGAGAGTGATGGCACCTTGCTCGACCACTGCCTGATCGTCTACGGGAGCGGAATCCGTGACGGTGACCGGCACGATCACGACGACCTCCCAATTCTGCTGGCCGGTGGGGGGAACGGAACGGTGAAGAGTGGGCGACACCTCCGTCACCCGGCCGGAACCCCACTCTGCAACCTATACCTGTCACTGCTGGGCCGGGTCGGGATTCGGGCTGACCGGTTCGGCGATAGTACCGGGCGGCTTGCTGGGCTGGATGGCTAAGTACGATCGCGCGTACAATTCTCGTAGCCGATAGGTAGGTGAACACCAAGCTGGCTCTCAACGCAAAACTTGCAAATCGGAAACGGCACTCGCATGGGTAAGGTGAACACCCCCCGCAAGCTGCGAACGAAGGCGGATTTTCTCATCATCGGTGGCGGGATAGCGGGAACATCGGCTCTGGCGGAAGCGCAGCGTCTGGGCATCAATGCAATTTGCCTGGAGGCACAAACAAAGCCTGGCGGGCGTATTCGCACCGTGCGAAATCGGCGAATCGCGAATTACCCCATCGAGCTGGGTCCGGAGTTTGTCCATGGCTCCGCGATGAAACAACTGTGCGAATCCCTCGGGCTCACGCTCATCAAACATCCTTCCGACGGCGTTGCGTTCGTGGACAGGAAGTTTCTTCCCCTCCTGCCGATTCTTCATCTGTTCAAGAGTATCCGCGAACAGGCGGCAGCTTATCTTGCCTCTGGGAAGGACGATCGGACAGTCGAGGAATTTCTCGCAGCGTTAGAGCATGAAGATCGCAAGCTTCCACCAGGCGTCACCTCACACCTTCTGCTTCAACTCATTCGCAATGATTTTGCATCGCGCGTATCGGACCTCGGATTGACGGGTTTGCTGGCACCCGATATTGATGGGTACGAAGACAATTACCGCATTACGGAGGGATATGCTGAAGTACCCCGTCGATTGGCAGCGGGGTGTGATGTTCGGGTCAATCACGTCGCATTGGCCATTGTTCGACACCATGATCGCGTTGATGTCGTGACCAACCGAGGTATCTACAGCGGGAATGTCGTGGTGGTGTGTCTTCCGGTCGGTGTATTGCAATCGAGCTGCGTGCGTTTTGATCCTCCTCTCGCCAGGCCAAAGGCTGCCGCGATCGATTCGATCAATGCAGGGACCGCGACTAAGCTCGTTCTGTGCTTTCGCCGCAACAAAATGGGCACAACATTCTGGCCGAAGAGCATGCCATTATTGGCTACCTCACTTGCGACGCAGCTTTGGTGGCCGACAGGATGGGGATACGAGGATCAACGGCATTTTCTGACTTCTTGTCTTGTAGGCGGCGCTGCGGTGAAGCGATTCGCCGAGAGCAATCCACAGCGAGTTGGGCTTGTCCAACTCGCCCATATGTTCGGTAGGGAGAGAGTCGAAGGAAAAGCTCTCTCCACCTACTATGTAAAGTCATGGCACGACGACCCGCGTATCAAGGGCGGGTATTCATCCCTTCCAGTCGGCATCGATCAGGATTCATTGCTTCAGGAACTTGAATCCCCCGAAGATGACACCTATCCGCAAGTGCTTTTCGCAGGCGATTACGTGACCAGGCACCCCGGGTCTGTACACAGCGCGTACCAAAGCGGCATCGATGCCGTGCATCGCGCCGTCGTCATGAGGAAAATGGAATGATTCAGGCGTCTTTCGTTTTCAACGCCTGAGCGGATGGTTTCCCCCAACTTAGCCCTTGAATAATACCAAACGGTGAGATCGACTCTGAATTCACCCAGTGATTCGCTTCAACGCTTCGGGGATTTCATACCGATTCCTGGTCAATCTAGCGTCTATGCTAGTCTCGCCCAGAGAGTGGAAGTCATCGACGGAAATTGATGACGCGGAAACATTGCACCGGCGGTAAAGATGGGAACCAAACGACGTTACTCAATGCGATTGAGCGCCTTCGAGGGGGAACTCGACGGTAGTACCTTGTTGAGTTCCGGCTCAGATGGCCGGTGGCGCATCACCAAAACCTGCTCGGGGTCGATGTTCTTGCCGCGTAGCAAGTCGTTCAGGGTCATTTTCTGGATACCTTCTTCTACTAATATGCCACGGCAGTTACCGATCTGCTTCGCACAGAGGACGAGTTGCGTTTAGTACACATCCTGCACCAAGTTCCTGACTAGCCTGATGCTGACGTAGCGACTTGCTTTTGACTTGCTTGCTGCTTGTTCGCGGCTGGTCTCGCAGTGGCTTCACAGGTCTCGAACTGTCTCCTTCTGTCTCGGATCGTTCCTGGTCGTCAAGACGCAGAAAGCCCCCGCGTTTTCCGGGGCTTTCTGCGTTTCTCCTTACAACGGGAGTGTATCGGAATCGAACCGACTGAGAGCGTTGTTCACACCCCCCACAGGTTTTGAAGACCTGGACCCGCACCAGCGGTGCAAACACCCCCAATGAGATAGGCGAGCAACAGGACTTGGTTTCGCTGTAGGACGGCCTTCCCAGGCGCCTGAGAAAGCCGTCCTACAGGTATACTTTTTTCTGCCGCTCGCCTAAAAACTTGTTCCCCACTTCTACTGTATCCCCGTACTCACGTTCTGAATAGTAGGCTTACGTCGATTCAGTTCTCTTCACCGGCACTGCGAGGATCACCTGAACGCATCCGGTGTGTGGATGTGTTCGGGTCGGAAGCCCATGCCGATCAGTCGGGCGGGGATTCGCCGAAGAAATGGAAATCGTCGGAAGAGATAGAGCGGCCACGGTGGAGAAATCCGCCCCCGGCTCGCGAGCGCACGAGTGATCACCTTGTTCTGAACAATCACCTGGAGTTTCTGCGTCATGCGGGTAGGGAACATCCGTCGCTGCTGAACGTGGCGGAGGTGTTGGAGTGTGGTTTTGGCCGCCTTCAGGGATTCCGCCAGAATGTTCGCTGCGGCAACGGCATCCTGAATGGCCAGGTTGATCCCCACGCCACCCACTGGGGACATCGTGTGAGCCGAATCCCCGATGCACAGCAATCCCGGCCGGAACCACTTCTGAAGTCGGTCCACACCAACGGTGAGTAACTTCACATCCTCCCAACTACGGAGTTCCGAGACGCGATCGGCCAGGGTCGGATCGATTGATACGATCTGAGCGCGGAACGCCTCAATGCCCAGGCTCCGGATCGTCTCGTATCCGCCCTTCGGAATAACGAATCCGCACTGCCAGTAATCGCCGCGGAACAACATGATCAGGATTCGCCCATTGTCGATGCGGCCAAGGGCTATGTGTGGGTCTGTGTCTCGCCGGGACAGTCGCATCCACAGCACATCCATCGGGGCACCGAGGTTCTGCACCACCATTCCAGCCTTTGCCCGGACGGTCGAACGTCGCCCGTCCGCGCCTACGGTCAGGGCCGCGCGAACCTCCAAAGGGCCGTTTGGGGTGGTTGCACGCACCCCAACGACTCGTTCACCCTCCTCCAGCAAGTCTGTTGCCTCTGCCTGCAATCGTAAGTGAAACGTGGGATATCGTTGGGCGCGATCGGCAACGAAGCTGAGAAAATCCCACTGGGGCATGAACGCGATGAACTTGCATTTGGTCGGCAGGTGAGAGAAGTTGGCCAGCGGGAACTCGATCCCACCCACAACCCCACTGAGCTGCTGGACCTGCTGATGCGGCCGAGTAAGGAAGTCTTCGAGCAAGCCAAGCTCGTGGAAGATTTCCAGAGTTGAGGGGTGAATTGTATCGCCGCGGAAATCGCGTAAGAAGTCGCCGTGCTTTTCTAAAACAACGACATCGACGCCGGACCGGGCCAGGAGAAACCCCAGTACCATTCCAGCCGGTCCGCCTCCAACTATGCAACACTGAGTCTGAATCACTTCGGGAATGGGGTCACTGGGCATAGGGAATCCTTCGAGACAACTTGGAATCCAAGACGCAGTCCGTGCGGCTCAGTTGGGTTTCGTTTTGTCAGGTATCGCGCCTGGGGGCAAGGCGATATCTCCCGGAACGAGGGTTGGGGTGTTCGTCCACTCCGATGCCTCGGAACTGGATGGGTCATCGGCCGGAACACCGGCCAAGACATCGCGGAGGGATTGCCAGGTTCTTCCATTCCGCGATACATCGGTGGTGAGTGTGATGGTTTTCCCCCGAATCAGTTTCTCGAACTGAACGGTAGTGAATGGGCCGTGTGGGCGGCCATCGAGACGGTAATACCACTGCTCAATGGGCATCATCGCGACTCCCGCCTGATAGGACGATGGGGAGAATGATGCAGTGTACCGCGCTGAGAAGAGGTGGGGAAGTTGTTACTTCCGCGCAGTGAGGAATGAGACCTTGAAGTGATGCTAACCGTAGCGGGAGCCGCCAGACCAGGCCGTGGCGATGGCTCGGCTTCGGTGTCCTATCTCTGTGCGGACGCTGGCTACTTGCTGGCCATCGGTGCGATCGTGATCGACAGCGGTTCGACCCAGTGCTTGTGGTCCGCGTTGTAGTACAGATACCCACGGCTCGCCGGGCCGCGGTAGATGCCCGGTACATCGCACACGAGATCGATGGACAGAGTGGTTTTCTGTTCCGGTGCCAAATCGCGCCAATACAGGATCAGTTCGCGGCCACGGACTTCAAAAAAGCTGATCTGCTGCTTCTCCCGCAAATCCGTGAGCTGTTTCAGATCGGTCGGCACCTTGAGCCCCGCAGGCAGGCCGACGATTGCCACGGCCATCCCCTGGTCCTTCTTCTCACGGTTCTCCATCGTCACACTCAGCGGGACCGTGTCTCCCTCGTTGGCTTCGGCCCTGGCCAGTTTCGTGGCGATCTTCACGGCACATTGCTCAGCGCTGAGTGGTGTGAGCGTCGTGTAGGTGTAGCTCAGGGAAAACGGGTACGGCTGCTTGCCATCGGTCGCGATCTCCACCTCGGTCTTCTCTCCGGGCTTGAAGACCGCCTCCGCGTTCGCGATGTCGAGAGCGATTACCTCAACGTCCTTGTCAGTGAACTTCCGCACACCAGCAACCTTGCCGTCAGCCCGGACTACGAACTCTCCGCTCTCGGCAGGGTGAGCCGACTTCTTCGCGTAGAGGGTCAGCGCCTTCAGCGCGAGGATCGTCGATTGGGTCGATCCGAAGCCGCCATAGCCGCCCCGCTGCTGGCTGATCCACTTCGTTGCCTCCTTCACCGTGGGCGCGTAGGTGGGGTCGTTCGCACGGAGCCAGCCGAGCAGGGCAAGGGCGGTCGTCTCGATGTCGAGGTCGCGGCCGCCTGAGCGGGTGATGCTCGTCACCGCCCCGGTAACGGCTCCCGCTTTCATGTGCTTCGTCTGGAGCCGGTCCAGCAGTCGGTGGGCAGTTTCGCGATCGCCGCGGATAAGCATGATGTTGGCGGTGAGGGCGAGGAAATAGGCGTCCTTCCCAGCGGGAGAATCTTCCTTCAAGGCCGCGGTCTTCAGGGCATCGATTTCCTTCTTCAGATCGAGTCGTTCCTCATCGCCCGGATCACTCTCGACAAGAGCCCAGACGATATAGGCATCGGTCGTGTACTTGGGAGTGTCGCCAAAGCTATGGTGCGATTTCGCGTTCCGCAGAAAGCCGCCACTTCCATCCCGACGGGAAAGCAGGTACTCCTGCGTCCGTTGGATTAGTTTCGGATCGACCGGATGCACGTGGGCCATGTCCTTGAACTGAAGCAGTCCATAAGCGGTGAGTGCCTCGTGGGCCATATCCGCCGCCCCGAACCACTCGAAACCGTGCTTCAACTTCAGTGGTGTATCGGGGCACTCGAACGAGGTCAGCCGACCATACCCACGATCGAGGAATTGCTTCGCCTTCTGGGCAGCCTGGGGGTTTGCCTGGTTCGTCTGGTTCATGTAGTCGAGGATCATCACGTTCGGATAGTTCGTTGTCGAGGTCTGCTCGAAGCAGCCGCTCGGCTCGCGGAGCAGTCCATCGAGTCCCTTCACGAGATCGGACATCGTTGTTGGGTAGACCTCAAGCCGAACGGCAAGGCTGCCCGGCACCACGTCCTT
>Ga0206850_10107_pt1 | contig 28323 bp, 27 predicted proteins | sample Alteio_BWOrgCont_16_FD_152885 | JGI IMG/M metagenome (GOLD analysis project Ga0206850, IMG submission 152885) | Enriched cells from forest soil in Barre Woods Harvard Forest LTER site, Petersham, Massachusetts, United States -... | ecosystem: Environmental > Terrestrial > Soil > Temperate forest >...
GTGGAAGGATCTGAACAAGCCTACCCGGGCTGCGGGAGATCATGACGGGAAGCTGGTTGCGACCATCGTTAAGCGTGCCATCTGGACACGACTGAAGATCGAACGAGCCAAGAACCGACCGGCATTCACTTCGGCCGCTTTGAACGGCGATGGTGAGCAGGTTGACTCCCTGGCTCTGATCGCAGCGAGGGAGACGGACGAAGTAGCCCGGATCGACGTTGCCGATTCCCTCAACACGCTTCTCGACGATCTGCGGTTGCAGATAACGGAACGGTTGAATGGAGCCACTTACGTTGAGACCGCTTGGAAATGCGGCACTTCTCACCAAGCGGTGCAGCAACGGGTGAAGAACGCGATTTGGCGATTGGCTGAAGACATTCTTGCCTGATGATCGACCCAAACAGCGGGGAAGTTTGCCCCGCCAATTCGGAGGTAACGACGATGACGACGAGCCAAAGCTGTTCCTGGTGCCACGCGATGAACGTCCTCACTCCCGGACACCCGACCTTCTGTTTCCGATGCGAACGCCGAGCGGATCTGTGCCGCATGGATTGCGACTGCCCAAGGTGCAGGCGGTTCGAGTCGCCGCGGGATGTGGCAGGGGTTGGGATCGCTCCGGGTGACTTGGTGGAGTTCCTGGAAGCCTACCACGGGTACACGGGGGGCAAGGTGACTTCAATCGTCCGTGGCATCTCTGGACCGATAGCCGCCGTAGAGGTCGAGCCGGGCCGGGTGGTCGATATGCTCTGTCGCCAACTGCGGAAGGTGACCAAGTCTGCGGAGTGAAGGAAGCCCGCCAGTGATCGGCACTGGTTCGCGGGGTTCGAGTCCCCGGCGGGGTTCTGGCTGGCCAGCCTGCTTGTGTCGATATCGCCCCCCAAACCTTACCGGAGAGTTTCTGTGTGTAACCGCATCGCGCACCACTTCCGCCCCCAGGCGAGTGGCCAAGCCCAGCCAGAGACGATCCCCTTTTCGCGACCTGTGAAACCATCCTCGACACCCGATGCCGACAAGAGCGGGCTACCACCTGTGTATCACTCGGCTTGCGGCTCTCGCTGTGTGTGGTCCTATAACCGGCGTACAGCCATAGCGACCCCGATTTGCCCGAAATGTACGCGGTTCCAAGTTGCTGGTTGAACCCGGCAAAACCTCACATCGAGGAGAGAGCTGTGTTCAATCGGCCGCGAGTTTGGAAGAGACAGGAACCCTTGCGATGCGTGAACGCCCATCACAAATCCGACCCAGACGAAAACCCGCCACTGTGCGGGCAGTGCGGTGGTCGGCAGTTCTGGTTTGCTGACCCCAACGGGATCGAGGAGCCGCAACTGCTCTGCGAGAACTGCAACCGCTTTGCAGGGGATGTTGGCTGAAGCAAACGACATTCGCGCCCGGACAGCCAAGTCCGGGCTTTCACCCGGTGATCTATTCGCCGCGTTACCCCATGAGGGAACTCACATGAGACTGACACCCGCTGAAATCCGCGAAGCGCGGATCAGACTTGCTACTGAGGAACTGATATCGGTCTGGGATGTCGCGACCGAGCTTTTCGTGACCAAGGAAACTCTCCGCCGATACGGGCTTGAGGGTAGCCGCGGCGTTCATTTGGACATCGTTTGTCGCGATGGGGAGTGGTTCACTTCCCGCAAGGCTCTTGCCCGGTTTGTCAACGATCGAAACGCCCTGGATGCAACCACGGCACAAGTTCCGGTCAAATCGACCAAGAACACCGACTTGTTACACGAGCCGCCCCTGAACAGCGAGGGACGGACGCGCCGCGAGATCCTGGAGGGTATCCGCAAAGTGACCAGCGAGGGGTTTGTTCCTCTCGCGACCCTGGCGTTCGAGGTTGGGGTGAGTGAAGACGAGATGATCGAGTGGATCGGGAGAGGGGTTGAAGGTCACTTTCTCGATGGGGTCTTCTGCGGGAAGAAGACTGGTTGGAAAAGCAGCCGTGAAGCTACGCAAAGGTTCCTGGAAGCCATCGAGGTTAGTGCGGCGACGATGGCAGCAGCCGCGTAGCAGTCATCAACCAGAAGTTTACAACTGCGGGAGTTATGAACGAGAAGTTCACGACAGCACCCCAACCGTTAGCCAAAGTGGTGCGGTTGACAATCTGTCGATTCCTTGAACTTTCGACAACAAGAGACCGGGAGAACTCCCATTACACACCGAGAGGATTACGACCATGACCACGAAGAAGAGCACCCCCCGGAAGGGTAAGCCACTGGCACCCGTTCCCGTCGTTAAGAAAGCCCGTTCGCGGGCCACAGCCGAACGGAAGGTTAAAACGGTCGCCGCCATGACTCCAGAGCAACGTGAGCGGTTTCTGAACCACAGTAACCGCCTCCTGAACGAGTCTGCCCCGACGCTGCGGTCTGTCTCGTCAGACCTGTTCGTTCTGCTGCTTGTTGTGGGCAAGATGTTCATCAAGAAGTATTACCCGGGCGCGGACCATGCGACGTTCCATGTTTCGTTCCCGCGGAAGAAGAACGGCGAATACAACAACGCCAGCGTGATGCTGCCGATTCTGAACGAAATCGAGACGTAGTTGCGTTGATGTGATGAGAAACTTAAACGGTAGTACCGAGTTGGTACTACCGTTTCACTTCCCCACCCCAACCGCCGTCTTCCCCGCCTTCGGCTTCCCGTTCGGCTTCGCCTTATCCCTCTCCTTAACCTTCGCCGTCCCCTGCTGCAACTGGCTCACGACCATTGCCGTGAGCCCCTCAGACTTGGCACAGAGAGCCGCCAAAGCGAGTACATGCTCACGGGAGGCCTCTAATAGCTCCAACTCGGCACGCAGGACGTGAATCCGTGTATCGAAGTCGCCTATCGCCACCGATGGCGGCTCGTGTGGCTCGTATGATCCTGCTGGCTCGCTCATGTCTGGCGGTTCCGGGAAGTCGTCGGGGTCATCAATCGTGTATCTGAGTGCTGACTCATCTCTATCCATATAAGGCTTCAGGGACATTAGTTGGACGGGATATCGCGCTTTCAACGCTGGCTGGATGGTGTTGTAAAACCCACCGTTTTTCAGCCGCTCGGCTTCCCGAACACACGCAGTCAAGATGTCCCTGCGTACCCACCGTTGGAAGAAGTCGTTGAGATCGCCATGAGTGTGTTGCCTGGGATCGAATTGCTTAGCCCGCTCGAGTAGTCGAACGTAAGCGGCTTGTATCAGGTCGTCTTCGTCCGTGCTATTCGCGCGTAGGTGAAAACCTCGCGCAACACGGCGGGCGTGGTTTCTCGCCCAGGCAAGGTGATCGCTGACGTCGATGGTGGGTGATGGCATGACGCACAAAGAAAGACCTTCACTGAGACACCGGGAACGTGTCGGCCCCGAAGAAAGCGTTCATGTTGAACGGGGCGCAGCCGTTGACGCCCTTCAGTTCTGCTCGACCCTTACCGGCCGGATGCGGGATCTGGTTCCACCCCCAGCCACTTTGTTCCATAAAACTGTACAGCAATCTCCACCAACGATTGCCACGGGTTGATTCAATGATCTCCGTTGCAGTCCCCGAATCCAACGATTGCCACACCTCATCGACATTCACAAACACTCCGCGAAGATGACCGGCATCGATACCGAGAAAGGTTCGGTCGTTCACGGTTCCGAGGCAGCCAAACATCTTCTCAGTGATCGTGCCTTTATCAATCAGGAACGCCAGCGTGTGCTTCCTGAAGAGACGATCGAGATCACCATCTGGATGCGGGAGGGTTTCGGATTCCCACGGGTGAATGGTGTAACCGTAGAGTTTCATTGCTTTCCTATGCGTTTGGACTGAGAAACATTTTGTTGAATGTCGCATAAGGCAGTATAGACGGATCGCTTTCGTTTCCGCCGCGAGTCGCCAGAAAAAACTGCCCTCCACTTGGATCACTTGGCCCACCTCTCCAGGGCATAAGGACATGTCCGTAATAGGGGCTGTCGGCGTTTCCTTTGGGCGGGTTGAAATACTGGAGGCTCATGGACACATCGACCGAGATCAGCGGAGAGGATGGATCAGCCGCGGCGACCGGAAACATCTTCTGAACAAACCTCACGTTATCGAACATGAGTTGACCGGGAAGAAACGGATCGCTGGAGCCAAAGGGGAAGTTGTCGCCGTTGACGTGCCCCAGGCAAGCGATGATATTCTCAGGAAAGAAGTAATCCTCTTCGCTGCTCAGATACTCAAACGGTACGTTCATCCAGTTCAGCGTATACGTCGCCTTAGCTAGCAATTCGGGGATGGGGGCCGTGAAGGGAGTCTTACCCGCTGTCGGTCCACCGGGGCCGGAAACGACCCCCTCAGCGAAGACCAATTGGCTTATGCCGGAAGCCGAGAGAACCTCGATTTGCGGTTCGAGGTCGAGGTACATGTTCCGCATCCACTCCATGCGTGGATCGGTGATCTGCGTATCGTCGAGGAAGGTGTAGCGAAAGCTCCTGAACCTCACGGTACACATTACCAACCTGTGACTGGCAACGTCGATCGATACCAACCCGTTACCGAAGAACGGCGACACGAACCGAAGCGTGGTTTCGTCATCGTCGTTCAAAAATGGAACCGGGTTGAACGGAGTAAAGTTGATCTCGCAAGCGTAAAGCCAGGGGAACAGAGGGTGCGCTTCAGGGTTTTCGCGGCTCAGAGTATAGATGGGATTCGTCTGAGCAAACCCGAGGAACCAGCGGGCCGCGCTTCGCTGTTTGTTCCACGGAATGTAGCCGACAAGCTGGGCTTGCTGACCATCGTTGGATAACTGCGTGTTACTTGGACTTGGTCCGTCGGCGATAATCTCCAGCCAGTCGGATGGGTTGACCGTAGGGTCAAACACATCGGCCGCATCTTCGACGTAAGGCTGACTCATGTGCAATTCCTCATAGTCCTAGTTGTTCGCCAACCCAACCCGCAGCGCCCACTGCACCGCGAATCGCCGCGGCTTGTGGCGTGTGGTTGAGTACCCAATCCACTGCGTCTGATCCCGTTGAAGCACCCGTCCCCGCAACACCATCCTTGTTGAGCCAACCCTCGACCTTAACCACCGTCTCGCCACCAGGGAGTTGCCTCATAAATGCGTCGCGGAGCATCCCCGGCAGGTTTCTGATAAGTTCATCAAACTTGCCCGAGATTGTTTCAAGCACTCCAACAGTCCTGGTCGCTGGATCTGTCGCACCGGTGCCGATCGAGAACGCTGCCTTCTGAGCGTCCTGGAGATAATTCTGGACAGAGCCAATCTGCGTACTCTTGGCGGCATAACCGACAGACTCACCCCCGCGGGGTTCAGTGAATCCCGGTAGATCAATTCCGATCATCCGCAGGATTGCCCGCGTTGCCCGTTCAGCAAACGTGAAAAGATTGGCGAGAACTCTTGAAAAACCCGCAACGGCACTCGCCACCAAACCGATGAAATTACCCAATACCTTCAATGCGGGTACAGCAAAACTGATCGCGATATCGACCAAAGGCAGACAGGCTTCCATCAGCGCAGTGAATGCGCCAGCCACCATCTCCAGGGCTGGAAGAATGGCCTGAACGACGCTCACGAGCCCCTGCCCCGCGTGGTTCATTATCGTCGTAAACACCTGGAACGCAGGGACAAGAGTCTGGGCTATTACCCCCGCCAACGCTCCCAGTTGGGGCATCCAGGTTGTGAATGAGTCCGCCGCCATGCGGACCATCTGCGTGACAACCCGAAACACGGGAGTAAGCGACTGACCAATAACCGCGAGCAAATCATCGACCGCAGCTGTGAAGATTTCGACTATTGCGGGGTTCGCCTTACCGACGAACTGCGACATGGCCATGCCCATGCCGATCAGGGCCGGGACCACTCCAGCCGCAGCGCTGGCAACCGCTGCAATCGCTCCCACTACGGCAGTTATTGCCACAGCTCCAGCCAGAGCCACAACCGCCACTGCCGCTAGTGCTGCCCCCACTGCCAGGATGATCGGCATGACTGGAGCCAGTTCCGCGTAGATAACTGCTGCCGCAGCCGTAACCGCAGCCACAACGACGCCGATGGTCGGTATCACTTCGGCAAGCAAAACCCCCATCGCTCCGCCGACAACGGCGTCTATGATTGCAAGCGCTCCGGTTTCCTCAGCCACCATCGCGGCGAACGCTGCGCCCATCTCGGCGACCATGAGCGCAAGTGGCGCAGTTGCTTCCGCCACCATCGCCGTGAATGCTGCTCCAACCTCGACAACGAGGGGAGCTAAGGAAGCCGATACCGCTTTTGAGAGCATGTCGCCCAGTGGAGCAAACACGGAAAGAGCTGAGGAAGCGGTACTGCCCAGGTTCGATAAAGCATCGCCCAAGGCTTTCAGAACTGGATTGATGGCCTGAGTGGGGACAAGAACATCTTGAGCCAATTTACCGAGACGTGCAAGCGCTTCGCCAAGTGCCGAGAGTGGACCGCTGGCGCTATCGGATTGCGGATTCGGGTTAATTGGAGGCGGCAAAGACTACTCCAGAAAAACAAGGCAGTATCACGCCAGTCCCATGAAATCCAGGAAGTCGCCAGCCTGCGAGAACTGCACGCCCACGTACTGCAAGTCGAACCCCGGTCCGACGACCGGGAACCACTCGCCCGAAGCCAAGAATGGACCGCCTGTACCCGTCAGCGAACCGATCTGGACCGTCCCGGAATTCCCTGCCCTCGCCCGCGCGTACAGAGCGAGGTAAGGGCGCGATGTCGCGGACAGGGCAACGCGGGCGGTTCCCGTGGACTCAAAGGAGCCGTCAAAGATGTTGGTGGCACGCTGTAGCAAGAGAAAGACTCCCAGACCCGGGACAGTGGCACCCATTGGCGAGACTCACACATCGATCGTCATGCCGCGTCCCGTAGGTTCCGGTCCGAGCAACCCATGTCGATCGGCAATATCGGCAACCTTACCCGCAGCGACTGAGAGTTCCGCGCGCCCGCAAGCATCCAGAACATCGTCCAGTTCCTGATCCGAGAGGGCTTGCAGGTTCGACAGATCCGGGAAGGTCTCCAGAATGTCCCTCAAGTGAACCACACCGCACAACTCACAGCGATTGCCGTCGCTCTCGTTCATCCCGAGCAACTGGCCTTTCGGATCGCGAAGCAGCGTCGGACCGCCTCGGCACTCCGCGACACGCTTGCGCTCCAGTGCCTCAAGTCGCCGGTTTTGACGCCGGAGGCGAATGTGGAGGTACATTTGAGCCGCTAGCACTTGGTCCATTTTCCAGCCCCTCCAATCGCGCGTCTTGTTCGGCCAGCATTGCAAGGAGTGCCTTCAACTCTTTCTCTGGGAACAGCCCTCTAAGCTTTGCTTCACTGTCGAGGATCGCCAGAGCGGTTCTGATCTCGCCTTTTTCGATTGCTTTGCGGAGCAAAGCTTGCCGCTGGGCAAGGTGCCGGGCGATCACTGGTTTTCGTTTCTTGTCGAGACGTTCGACAAGCAAGGCGTCCGCTTTGGCGATGTATGTTCTGACCTGTCTTTCAGTGAGCGCCCATCCTTTTTCGGAAGCATACTGAAGGATGTCGTGGAACTGAAAGCTATCGAGTCGGAGCCGCAAAACCTCTTCAACTCGTTGGGCAACTGTGGTCTTGTCCGACTTCCCCATAGGTCACCATCGCCGCTACTCCCAAACTCAAGAGCTCATCGGCGTCACGGCTCGGAACTGTGGAGAAAAGGGTTGGCGGATGACGGGCCGGTCCAGTTCCGAGCCGTCCATGATGTACCCCGGGAACCGTTGGCAGAGTGAGGCGAACAACTTGTCGCCGAAGGTGTAGTGATCGTGTGGGATACTCAGGCGAGCGAGATTAGGGAGGTGCATCGAGTTGAGGAGATACCACCCACCGCGGCCAGTGATCTGATTCCCGAAAACATCGAGCCAACGGAGCCCAGTCAGATAGGGCGCATCGGCGATGAACTTGAGCCCGTCGTCAGTGATGCCACAATCCTGAAGCTTGAGCGTGTGCAGCTTGGCGGCCGCGGGACAGGCAACCAGGGCTTGAACGCCTGCATCGCCGATCTTCAAATGCGACAAGTCCAGCCGGTCGCCTGGCAGCCGATCCAAAATGAACGCCATGCTCGTGGCCATCAGTTCGGGGTTATCTGTCGCGATGGTGGGGACCGCAAGGAAGCTATCCGCTCGGAACTCCAACTCGACATGCAACGCCGCGGCTTCCGCCAGTTCTCGCTCTGCGGCAATGATTTCTCGGAGGTGCCTTGCTCGCAGGCTGCTGACTTTCTCTGCGGCTTCTTCCGCTGCTTGTCGAGCATCCGAGAACCGAGCGCTGCAGCCTACCGAGATGGCGAGTTTTTCAGCCTGGGCGAGTTCGTCTTTGATCTTCGCGATGGTTGGGAAGAAGGACTCCGATCCCGCCCGGAGCAGAGACATTGCTTCTGTTGCCTGTGCAATCTGGGATACTACCAGTGCCGTGTCCGCAGTCTGACCCGATGCTAACGCGGTGTGGTGGTCAGCCCTGAGCGTCACTATGCGGGCCTCGGCCGCGGCGAAGTCAGCCCTCATCTGAGCGTGCCGTGCCTCGGCATCGGCCAACCGTTGGCGGATACTTTCGACGTCTGTGGAGGCGAGAGCATCACGGATGATCTGCTCCACGGCCTCCTGTGCCTTGCGAGATGCGGGTTCGATTTGTTGCTCGATCATTGATGGTGCCTTGGTGCGGGGTGGTTGCTCGCCTATCGGGGAGGGTGGTCAGTTCTGTGCGAACATCGGGTCGTTCCAGTCCGGAATCTTGATCGGGGCAGATCCGCCGAACTGGGCATCGTGCCAGTCAGGAATTTTTCGACTGGCTGTCGTCTCTGCTACCCGGGCCGCCGGCTTGCGTCGCTCGATGGTCTTACGTCGCCGGGGTGCGGGGGTGGTTTCAGAGATGGGTTTGCTGAACATCGGGTCTGTCCAGGCTGGGAAGGCTCTTGACTCAAGATGGCTGTTTGCGTCGTTGTGAGCCAACTCAGCGCCGGCAGTGTCAACCGCATCAGTGTCCAGGTCGCTATCGTCATCGTCGTCATCGTCGGCAGGAGCGTTAACTTTATCGTGGGCGTTGAGCAAGTGGCTAAACTTCCTCCTCGCTTGAGCCTTGTCGATTTTCCCAGCAAAGTACGCCGCGGCGATTGCTGCGATCGCAGAGAGGAAACACGCCGATGTGCTTGCCCGCAGATCATCGTCGCTCGAAGTGTGATCCACTTCCGCGCTGCTGTCGTCCGTCAGGTCGGCATCGGAGACATCAGCCGTCACTTCGACCAGTTTCGTGATTGCCTTCTGGAGCCCGGAGGGGAGAGTGATCTTGGTCAGTCTCTCGATCAGTTTCTTGTAACTCATCGTCATTGCTCCCTCGAACAAGCCCCGAGTTGTGGCGGGGTTTGCGACCAGATCCACGCTCCAGACTTTCTCAATTCCCTCGATCACTTGCCGTCCGCCCTGGCTCGTCATGTGACAATCCGCCACATGTGAGAAACCGTACAAACTCGAATCCTTGTCAGCCGCTTCGATGATGCGGTTGTACATCGGATGCGATTTCAAGAGATGGGCATCTCCCCGCGGCGTTCCATCGGGGTCTACTCTGGCGTTGCGAATTCTCCCCGCGACCGATTCAACATCTCTCTCGTATTTCTTTGAGTGATTGCAGTGGATTAACACACCTTCGTACTTGCGTATATCTTTTCGGAATGCGGAAAGGAGATACTCGCGACCGTTGGCGGACTTTGTGCCGCAAAGCTTGACGCCTTTGATAATGCCGCGGGACTTATCCACGCGACTACCCGCGAAGGGCGAGTGAACAATCTCTGTGAATCGCGTGCTCATGCCAACTGCTCGGCGGGTGTGGGTGGTGTTGGGGTGGCAGGGGGTGCGGAACTAACACTCTGGCGTTCGATCGGCTCATCTTGCTCGATTGTGCGTCGAACAGCGCCACAGGCCGGGCAACGCTTCGTGCGGCGAAGGATGCCTGGACCGGCGGAGCGTGCCATCACCATCGACAGACGCACGCCTTGGCACGCTGGGTTCGTGCAGCAAGCTAACTCGTTCGATCGGGTGCCTTTCGCAGCCATGAGAGTATCCTTGTGTCTATCGGCGTGAGGTGTCAAGTGCATCAACGGATATTTTGTCGTATAGGTCTATCGACGGACGACTGATTGCGATTAAGGGTTTTGGAACTACCAAAAGCGACCAATCAGCCGATGAACAAGCGACTCCTGATCCCAGGGCCAAAACTGGTAACCAGAACTTGCCCGGTGGTGGGTGTGCCAAACTTGGTGGCAACTTCGGCGGGAGTATCGGCATGATGCACGGGTCGCCGAAACTGACGGAACACTCGGGCGGTTTGCCGATCGAAGCTCATCAAGTCATCGAGCGTCTTGAGACCCGGAATGAGAGGTACGAACGGTACCGCTGCGTATCGTGGGTCGAGGTCAGGGTTGGGGGTCATACGGATACCTTCTGTGGAGGGTGTGGAGGGTTTGAGGCATTTTCGGGTTGCTCGCCATTCCGCGCGCGTGCGTGAGAGAGTTTCCAGAAAATGCCTCAAACCCTCCACACCCTCCACACCTCAAAGGGTGTTCAGAATGTGGTCAGCAGGCGAACTCGAAATACGTTTGCTTTTCTTGTCTTATCTTGCTTGTATCTTTTCTTGGCCTCCAAGCCGAAGCGTGTTACGCTTGGAAGTCGTTTGGGTTCATGACCTTCGTTCTCTGCCCACGATTTGAACTTCGCGTAAAACTCCGACGATTTCACTTGCCCATCCGGATCGTCTTTCACCTCTGCTTCAAAGAACTGTCCGATTATGTCTTCCGCTTCCAGGTAATCCCGCGTGGCCTGCATCACCTCTGCGGGAGGGTCGAGCCGCTTCCCGTTTTCGTAAAAAAGTCGAGCCTGGAACACCATGTCGGCCAAGATGCCTTCCGATTCGGTCGTCTTCAGTCGCTCTTCCAACCCGGGGTCTGCCTGGAACTCTGGATCCCACTCCGCGGCGGGATCGAGCTTCCTGTCGCTCTCCTTCCAGAACTTCACCTCGAACGGCACCAGTCGCAGGCGGCGGCGTATACCGTGGTCAGTACCGTGCAACCGCGGCTTGTGATTGGTTTGAAGAATCAGCTTGTGGGTGGGGGTGAACTGGAAGAAATCTTGACCCATGCCGCGGGCATCAACGATGTCATCGCTGGTCAGTTTCTTGACCTTTGCCTCATCGAGTTTGCCGCCCTCCTTGCTCTCCGAGCAACTGACCATTCGAGCGCCACGGAGACCCACTTTCTCAGTTGGGTGGCGATCTCTGCCGTCGTTGACCAGCAGTTCCGCGGCAGCGGTATGAGCGTATTCGCCTTCCCCCAGAACATGCGTCCACAGCAATACCAAGACACCCTTGCCGTTGCTGCCGTCGCCAAAGAAGACGTGAAAAGAATGATCGGATGTCGAACCCGTTGCGAGGTAGCCAGCTAGTTTTCGGACGTACTCTGCGATATCCGGCTTGCCGTTGAAGACGCGCTTGAGGAATTTCAAATACTCCCCGCGCGGTGCATCCTGTCGGTAACTGGTCGGACAAATGCGAGTGAGGAAGTCGTCACGGCGATGAGGGGCCAAGATCCCATCGCGCAGGTCGATCGTCCCGTTCCAGGCGTTGAAAAAATACGGGTGGAGATCGAATACATCGCGGCCACGTTGGATGTTGACCTGCGGTTCCGATTTGGCGGCTTCAAGCATCCTTTTGACTACGCGGATGTCTTGAGACTTCTTTGCGTGCGCCAGTTCTCGCTCTGCTTTTTGCTTGGCTTTTTTTGCCGGACTGTCCTTGTCGTCTGGGCTCTCTTCAGCGATCAGCCGAATCGCTTCAATCAGCTTTTCCCCGGCTTCCAATGCCATCCGGTCAGTGGTCTCTTTCGCGAGTCGTTGAACGAGCGTTTCGCTCCGGTCAATCGCCCATCGCTTGCCATCGAAGACAACCCAACGATTCCAGTCAGCCACATATCGAACGTCTTCACCGTGGTCTTTTACGAACCGTCTGCCGTTGAAAATATCGGTGTCGGTGAAGAACGCGGCCGGAGGCGATGCCTTCTCTTGTGGATCGGGGTGGTGAGTTCCGTTGCTCGATGGTTCCGGCCCCGGGGTTCCGTGATGAGTGCCGTTGCTGCTTGCGTTGCTCTCCGTCCTGCGGGCGTCTTTGAGATAGCCGCGGGGATGCTTAAACGGAACCTTGTCTCCTTGTTCGCATTTGTATTTTAGAACCGATTCGGACCATTGGGGGTTGCACCGGGGATTGAAGTGATCTCTCAGGATTTGATACCCCAGATCCACTCCCAAATCGAACCCATAAACCAACACCCGGGCAGCGTAAAAAGTGGCGCTGTGCCCATCCTGTCCGCTGATTCCTGACGGCAATGTGGCAAGGTATGCAATCGCGCGATTGACCACGGGTATCGGCGGAGGTCGTTCCCGGCCCCGTGGTGCTTGCGGCATTACTTCCGGGATATCGCAGTCGCAAGCGTGAGCAAGGTTGCAGATCGACTCCCACAACTCAAGGAATGGGATGATCGCGGGCTCTCCCGGCTCGCCTCCTACCCACTCCCGCTGCTCGGTCTTCGTCCCGTCTTTACTCACCCACGTCGCTGGCGGGCAAACCGCCTGTCCGCCAGTTCCCAGGAACCGAATCACTTCTTCATTCGTTTCGCGATGCCGGAACGATTTGATAAACGGTCCTGGATGCCCCGTTTTCTTCTTTGCGGCTACACTGCCTTGCTCGGCACCACTCTGTGCCCACGCTGGAATCGAAGAGAGGGGGACAAGCCATGTGCGATGCGAAAGCGACTTACCTGGCCGTCCCTCCATCATCCCCGTCGTGGGCAGATGATTATCTGCCCACCGGATGGCGTTCAGCCCATCGAGGTCGCCGATAACTGCCGCATGACCGGGCTTACCGCCATCCGAAAGCGGGCCGCAAATAATGCCGACTTGGTCGCCTTCTTCAAAATCTTCAGGCTCCTTGGAGAAAGTGGACCAACCTTTGTAGGTCGGCTTTTTGTCGTCTGAGTTCGGTTTGCAGACAGCAAACCCACGAGCGCGAAGAACTGCTACGGCAGCCTGGATGGGTGTCATGACAGCACCCCCGCATCTTTTGCCATCGAGCGGATCAATTCGTATGCGTCATTGACAGCGACCATCGCGAGGTGACTACCCCCGCGGTCGGGATGGTATTTGAGTGAGAGGGCGTGATACCACTGGCGGATTAACCGCTCGATTGCCGACGCTTCGGGCTGCTGTTGGCGGGATGGGGCAGCGGGTGGGAGTCGGTCGATCTGCTGCTGTATCGCGTATTTCAGCCAGTAATCCAGATCGCAATTCTCGATGCACCACACGAGGTATCGGCGGTCGTCGATCTGCCAGATGGGTGTATGTTTGTATTTTCCGAACGGCATATTCATGCGCCACCTTCCTTGGCTGGAGCCTGTCGAGGTGCCAGTGGATCGGGCAGCCCGGACAGATCGAGCCCGACCCAATCCGCGAGATGATGGAGTGCGGATTCGGTGTAGAGTTGGCGGTCGTGCAGTGATACCAGCCACTCGATGAGATCGACCGCCAGCTCCTCGCCCAGGGCAGCCTCAAGCCGGGGAGTAAGGGAGCGTAGCCCCGCGGCGATGGCATCAGACCGATGAGGTTGCGGCGATTGATCGGCAACGCCTATTGACGGGTCGCCCGGAGGTGGTAGCATTGAGGATGTCCTATCTTGATGTTCGTGGGTGCCTTGTCTCACGCTCCGGCTGCTGACCACAGACCGGAGCCTTTTTTACTTCCCGAATAATCACACAGTTGTCGGATAGAATTGCACGACGTCGGCCGGTCGCTTCTTGCGCCGTCGTGGAGACAGAGACAGGGCCGGACCCGATGAGCGGGTTGCCTCAAATTCGGCGAGAGCCTGCTCACTGATCCGCCAGCGAGGTCTCTTCTTGCCCGGAGATCGACCGACGTTTACCGCTTTGAGTTCCCCAGACTTGATCCAGCCGAGCACTGCATGTTCATCCACTCCGAGCCGCTTCTCGATGTCCGAGACCTTGAGGTACATTTCTCGCTCCAGTAGCGTTGAGTAACGTCTGGACGCAATTTCAGCATATGAACATACGTGGGGGTTCTTTTCAGAACTTTTCATTCCAGAAAACACAAAAACCCCAGCAATTGCTGGGGTTCAAGGGGCGACTATTTTCGATGTGAAAAGAAACAGCAAAGCTGGGTCACTCATTTTCCCACTTTGCATCAGCAAGCTTCTTGATGAAGGACCAGCGAAAGATGAAGGCTTTGCGGTTCACGGGATGTTTGAGACGGTTTTTGTGCGACTCTGGATGCTTGCTGAGTGCCGATGCACTGATTTTGAATTTCGTCTCGATTACCAGCGCCGTCAGGAACTCACCCCGCGGCCTTCCGCCTACCCGATACTCGCGGTAATCGCCAGCCGCGGCGGGTTTCTTCACGGAGCTTGTTTCAGGTGGCTTGAGCCGTTTAGCTTGCTGCTTCTTACGTGGAATGGCTGGCAGCTTGCTAACGACTTCCTCCAACCGCCATCGTTCAACCTGTCCCTTCGTCGTCTTGTTTAAGTGCGCAAGTTCGATAACGAGTCTTTCGAGAGATTGGGCAGTCACTTCGGTTACTCGGTATCTGATGCAGCAACTCGTCCGCAATGTCTCCCACCAGGACTGGCTAACCAACCAGCCCCGGAACTCATGAACAGCCATCTCCCGTGTTCGCCTCTGGCCATTTAGTGCCCGCTCAACAGCATCCACGATCGAGGGTAGTTCGGCGTCCTGATTCTCGTTGAGCAGTTCGTCTTTGAGGTCCAAAAACTCTTTTTGGAAGGATGCTCGACTTCGCGATAAACTTAGGAAGTTCGCCCCCTCAGAGCGGAAGAGCCTTACCAAATCTCCGAGCGTAACTTGATGTTGGAAACGCCGATCGAGCAGATTGGTTTCGACTATAACTATTTCTTTCGTGTGAAGGTAGGGTGAGTATGTGTCTGGCGTACACCGGTTCACGCCGCACCCCCTTCCGTGTGGTCTGTATCAAACAGCCAACCGCGGACGTAATCGACTACCGCCCGCAGTCGCGAATCGTCCACTCGTTCCCGGTACACCGCTCCCATCCCTGGATCGGTGTGACCCATGATAAGGTCGATCGCCACCGGATCGCGGGCAGCATCCGCAACGGTTCGGAACGTATGGCGCAAGGCGTAGAACCCGAGTCTATCCCGGTAGGTTCCAAGTTTCTTGAGCAGTTCCGCGAACTTGGTGGTCAGATAGTCCTTGTGGCTTTTCTCCGTGTTTTTGATGAACGCGGTTCCCTTGATGCTGTTAAGGAACATCAGCCCGCAGTCCTCATATCGGGCAGGCTTTGGGCGTGCTTTCTCCGCGGCCTGGAGAGCAACCACCGTTTCGGGCCAGAGCGGGCAGCGTCGGGGTATGCCGGTCTTTGGCCTGGGGAAGTTGATCCAGCCCGTTTTGAGGTCGATGGATGAGATGGGAAGAGTTGCGCAGTCGTGATTGCCATACCCGCAGTTGATGCCCAGTAGGATCATTGCCTTCATCGCTGGATCGGCACCATCGAGTAACGCGCGGATTTGGTCGGGCTCAAACATCCTCTCCCCAACCTTAACCCGATGCCGACGCATCACGGCCTTGTCAGGCTTCTTGAACTCTGATCCGTAACGGATCAGCTTTTCGATGAGTCCGTTGTCGGTGCCGTACTTGAACACCGACTTCACGCGGGTGATGAGGTTGCCGAGTCTAACCGGACCACACTTTTTTGCGATCTTCGCCCGGAACGACTCGAAGTCGTCAGCCGCCAGATCATCGACCAATCGGTTTGCTCCGAACGCTGCAATCATCTCATCCGTCGCCAGCTTGTACTCTGCGAACATCCGGACGCCGAGTTCCCCGGAATCCTTCTTCCGCAGTTTGGCGGTCAGGAATCGATTGCAGAGATCCGCCAGCGTGAGGCCATTGCCCGGGGTTCGCGGTGTGCGTCCAGCGTGCAAATCATCCGCCTGAGACTTGTACGACTTCAGTGCATCTTCCCATCCATCGCCTGGGATGCGTTCGAGCTTGCCGTTGACCCGACGAGCCCACTTTCCGAAGTAGTGCGTCTTGCCGCGGATTTTCTTCTGCCATGCGCCGCTTGCGTGGGGCGTGAGTGGAAAGTCTGGATAGGGCTTCTTAGGTCGATCGGTGGGTTTGCGTGGACGTGACGATCCGGTAGACTGTGACATGGTGTCACCCCTCGGTAAAGGGTTGGGTGATACTCGCCTCTGGCGGGTGAGAACCGCCAGAGGCAACTTTGTTTCCACCTCAGTCTATCGGTAGTAGAGACGGTAGTAAAGAAAAAACTTGAGACATGCGGTACGGTATGAATTGTCCAGAGAATCAAGCATTTATCGGGTTACCTGAATGCTTTTCAGCAACGGCTCGGGAAGCCATTGCTATCGATGGGCACGTCTTCCAGATCGACCGACCGGCCGATCCGACAGCCGTGTTCGCTCACCCGGCCGTCAAGGCTGTGAACTCAGCTGATGAGTACCTTCCACACTGGATCAAACTCTGGCCAGCAGCTCGAATGCTCGCTGCGGCGATCATGCGGGAGCCATGGGAAACGTACCCGCAGATGAGTCCGGGAACCCCACTCGATGTTCTGGAACTGGGATGTGGTTTGGGACTGGCTGGGATTGCCGTGCTTGCACGCGGACTGCGAGTGACGTTCTCGGACCTGGATGAAACAGCCCTAATCTTCGCAGCAAACAATGCCCGGCTTAACGGGTTCACCAATTTCCACACCCTCCCCCTCGACTTCCGCAACCCACAGGCGGAAGTGAAATATCCGGTTGTGATTGGGTCCGACCTGATCTACCAGGACCGGCTTGTGAGGCCACTGGTTGGACTCTTACGGGCGGTCCTTGCTCCCGATGGCGTGTGCTTGATTTCCGACCCGAATCGACCCGATGGCAAGCGGTTTCAATGGCACCTAGGAGAAGCCGGGTTCACAGTAGAATGCTCTCCTGTCAGCTTAGAGGAACCGGGACGGCAGGCGATCGCTGGGACGCTCTATCGAATTCGGTTTGCGATCCGGAAGACCGGTTGGTAACAGATCTTGGCTGCACTCCGCACAACTCGCGTTCCGCATTTTGCAAATCTGCGTAGAATCCCTCACACGGCCGGTTCGGAACACACCACGAGGAACTCATGGGCGATCGCTACATTTTCAACATCAGTGGCCTGACCAGACACTACGGGAAGAAGGAAGTTCTCAAGAACATTAACCTGAACTTCTATCCGGGAGCAAAGATCGGGGTGATCGGCAGTAACGGTGCTGGGAAATCCACTCTGCTCAAGATCATGGCTGGGGTCGATAAGGACTTCATGGGTGAGGCATGGCCCGAAAAGGGTGCCAGCATTGGCTACGTTCCGCAAGAGCCTCACCTTACCCCCGGAAAAACTGTTCTGGAGAACATTGAGGAAGCCGTTGCGGAAATCCGCGCCCTCCTCAAGCGACAGGAGGAAATTGGCGAGGAGATGGGAACGGCCGACCCCGACAAGTTTGAAAAACTCTCGAATGAGATGGAGCGAGTCCAGACCCGGATCGATGCCGCTGATGCCTACAATCTCGATCGTCAGCTTGAAATGGCGATGGATGCCATGCGTCTCCCTCCTGCGGATGCTCCTGTCGAACGGCTCTCTGGTGGCGAACGCCGCCGAGTTGCTCTATGCAAAACACTGCTTCAACGTCACGATCTGTTGCTCCTGGATGAGCCAACCAATCACCTCGATGCCGAGTCCGTGGAGTGGCTCGAACACCACCTGGGGAATTATCCGGGGGCCGTCGTTTCGGTTACGCACGATCGCTACTTCCTCGACAACGTGGCGAAATGGATTCTCGAACTCGATAATGGCCGCGGATATCCCTACGAGGGCAACTACACAGGCTGGATGGAACAAAAGAAGAAGCGACTGGCGGTTCAGGAGAAACAGGAATCGGCCCGCCAGAAGTCACTCGAACGCGAACTCGAATGGGCCAAGAGTTCACCTCGCGCCCGGATGGCCAAGAGTAAGGCCCGCCTCGCGGCCATCGATAAGTTGCAGGAACAGGTGATCGATGAGGAAGAACGCGAACTGACTATCCAAATCCCGGCCGGGCCGCCTCTTGGCGATCTCGTGGTTCGGGCCGAGGGAGTGGAGAAAGGGTTTGGCGACATCCTCCTGTTCGATGACCTGACGTTCAACCTGCCCAAAGGCGGAATTGTGGGGGTGATTGGTCCCAACGGTGCCGGCAAGACCACACTCTTCAAGATGATCGTCGGAACGGAAAAGCCAGACGGCGGGGTTCTGACTGTGGGGCCGACAGTCAAAGTCGCTCACGTCGATCAGAACAGGGACGCTCTCGTGGCGGAGAACTCGATCTTCGAGGAGGTCACTGGCGGCACCGATTACATCATGCTCGGCAAGCAGAAGGTGGCAAGCCGGGGGTATTGCGCGCGGTTCAACTTCAAGGGTCCGGATCAGCAAAAGAGAGTGGGCGACTGCTCCGGCGGCGAACGTAACCGCATCCACTTGGCGAAGTTGCTCCGCTCGGGAGGAAATCTCCTGCTGCTCGATGAACCGACCAATGACCTGGATGTGGATACCCTCCGCGCCCTGGAAGATGCGCTCATCAACTTCGCGGGATGTGCTGTGGTGATTTCACACGACCGCTGGTTCCTGGACCGGATCGCCACGCACATCTTGGCGTTTGAAGGGGATAGCAAGGTGGTCTGGTGCGAAGGTAACTTCCGGGTATATGAAGAGCAAAAGAAAGCCAGACTCGGTGCTGCCGCCGAACTACCAACCCGGATCAAGTATCGGAAACTACATGGATAAGGCCGGGGTATGTTTGCTGCGATCCGAAGGCGACCATGTTCCACTATTTACTGAGCGACAGAGCCCAAGACCGACACCACGGGTTTTCAGCGATAGACAACAGGGTTGACCAATGGGAAAGCAGAGTGTGTTGCGCGGTACTGTTAAGAATGGAGTAATCGTGCCGGAAGAGGGAATTCATCTTCCCGAAGGTATGCTCGTGAAGTTCATTGTCCAGACACTCGAATTCACTCCTGAAGAACGCGAGGAGTTCGCAGGGTGGGAGCAACTTGGGGATGAAGCCTGGGCGATGATCGACGAGTGGGAGGAGGAGGATGCCCACCGTGCAACCGGATGAGGTGTATTGGGTCCAATACCCGCTGGCAAATGGACATGAGCAAGCTGGCCGGAGGCCCAGCATCATACTCCAAGACGATACATTCGCCTTGGCCAATCCACTGGTTCTGGCGATCCCATTGACAACCTCTGCGGGAATAACACGCTATCCCGGAGTTGTTTTTGTCCCTGCGGACGCCCAGAACGGGTTAACAGTCGACTCCTACGCGATGGTTTTCCAGCTACGGGCAACGGATCGCCGTAGGTTCCAAAACAAACTCGGCGATGTGTCAGCTAGTGTTCTTGCAGAACTGTATCGAACCCTCGATCTCCTGACCGGACATCCATGATCGAATTACTCGATGCCACGAAGACCTATCAGCAGGGTCGCCGCACTGTGAACGCCGTGCGGGGAGTCACGCTCCGGGTTAACACCGGGGAATACGTCACCATCATGGGGCCATCGGGGTCTGGCAAGTCTACCCTCATGCACCTGATGGGCGCGCTCGATACCCCAAGCGGTGGGCGCGCGGTCTTCCAGGGGCAAGACTTGCAAACCATGTCCGATCGGCAGCGGTCGCTGCTTCGCCGCGATCGGATCGGGTTTGTGTTTCAGGCATTCAACTTGCTCCCAACTCTCACCGCCGCCGAGAATGTCGCCCTGCCGCTGTTGCTCGGTAACACTGGCCGCCGAACTTCCCTTGCTCGCGCTGCCGAGTGCCTGGAATGGGTAAACATGGCTCACCGGGCAGACCACTTCCCGGACGAAATGTCCGGTGGTGAGATGCAGCGGGTGGCAGTTGCCCGGGCACTCGTGGCCGACCCCGAGGCGGTGCTGTGCGATGAGCCCACCGGGAACCTCGATACCGCAACAAGTCGGGAAATCCTCACTCTGCTCTCGAAGCTCCCAGAACCCGGCAAACGAGCCGTCATCATGGTGACGCATGACCCAACCGCGGCGGCTTACGGCACCCGGCTGGTCAAAATCCGCGATGGCCTGGTGGAATCGGATGAGGCCGTGCGGCGATCTATTAGTCAATAGTCAATAGTCCGTAGTTCATTGCCTCACAAGCATGAGTTATTCGGTGCGTTGACCGATGATGGTAAACCCAGAATGACTGTGGACTGTGGACCATGGACTAATGACCCGATCGGAGATCGGTGAATGATACCCTCGGTATACCGAGTGTTGAGCCTTCGCTACCTGCTTCAACGGTGGGATCGGGCGCTGTTGATCGTTGCCAGCATTGCACTAGGTGTGGCAACGCTCATCTCGGCGCGCATCCTCAACCAGTGCATTGAGGCCGCCGCTCAGGATACCACCACGCCCGGCGGAAGTGCGGAACTATACGTCACGAACGGCGAGCCTGGAGTGCAGCGATCCCTGGCGGATGAACTCCGCGCAGCGAAACTCCCCGGCGTTCGATCCGTGCAGCCACTCATCTACGATCGAGTCAGTCTGCCGGGGCTTGATGGCCGCCTTGCCGTGCTGGTCGGGGTCGAGGTGAGTACGCAATTGCTTTCGGATGAAAACCCACTCAAGGCTAAGTTCACTCCCATCGCCGATGCTCCCAAGCTACAACTATTGCCCGTTTGGTCTGCCATGAAGAATGGTGAGTTCGCGAAGGCCGGCGAATTGTGGGACAAAATACCCGCCCGGCTGGTGATGGTGAGTCGGCCGATCTACGACGAATGGAAACGCAGGGGGGCCGATAAGCCGTTTACCGTCCGTCATGCCACGCGCGATGTGGAGTGCCTGCCCATCGGTGTGGTGGAATTTGAGTCGGATTCACCGCTCGCTCCCCTCGGAAACAATTTCATTGGAATGAGCGTAGGACAGGCGATCCAGATATTCCACCCCGTTCCACCTATTGGGGTCGTTGCGGGCGGCATGGCCGAAGCGATGGCCGAAATCCATTCGCCCGCGAAAGTCAATCGGATCGATCTGTTCCTGGAACCAGGGGCAGACAAGAACGCTGTTCAGATGGCTGCCTCCGAGGTCGTCGGCCATCGGGCCGAAGTTCGCACCCCCGACGCACAGCGGCGAAGCACCCAGGAGATCGTTTCAGGTTTGCAAATCGGCTTTATGGTCTGTGCTGCCGGAGCCATGATTGTCGGCCTGTTCCTCGTTTACAACGCGATGGCCGTCACCGTTGCCGAGCGGCGACCGGACATCGGAATTCTCCGTTCGGTCGGTGCGACCCGGGGCCAGATTATCATTATCTTTGCCACCGCGGCAACGGTTCTGGGCCTGATCGGATCGGTCCTCGGCGTTCCACTCGGTATCCTGCTTGCGGAACTCACTCTGAGCCAGTTCCGCACCGAACTGGAATCGATGTTCCTCAACCCGGATTTGAGCCCGACGCGGGTGTCGTGGATGAACGCCACGTTGGCTGTAATGGGTGGGGTATCCACAGCGGTTCTCGCTGCGCTCATTCCGGCGGTACAGGCCGCGAACGATGATCCCGCTCACGTCGTTCGTCGGACACATGGCGGAGCCAAGGGCGTCTGGAAACAGATTCACTACCTGACCTGTCTTGGGCTCATCGCTTGCGGAGGAGCAACAATCCTGCTTCGGCAGGAGTTACCTGCTCGTCTTGGAGCTATTGGTGGAATGATGCTGGTGCTGATCGGCATGTTGCTATCGGCACCAATTCTCGTCAGCGTTCTTGTTGCCTTTTTTCGGCCTATCGTGCGTGTGACCTGCCCCATTTCCATCCGCCTCGCCTTCGATAATCTCTCCCGCGCGCCGGGTCGCACGGGAGTTGTGATTGGAGCCCTCGGAGCGGGTGTCGCCCTGATGTTCCAGACTGCGGGCGTTGGCCGAAGTAACGAGGAACCGGTCGTAAACTGGATTGCCCAGGTGGTTCAGGCCGACCACTTCATCTTCAGCGGGAACATGACGGCTGCAAACAGTTCCAACTCTCCGATGGCCGATAGCGTGGCCCGAGAAATCCGCGCACTACCAGGTGTCGATCGGGTGATGACCATCCGCTATTCCCGACCGGAGTATAACGGCACCATTATCTACCTTATCGCGCTCGATGCAGTGGAGTACACGAAGGCAACGCGCGACCGCGTTCGCACGGGGCTACCCGACCTGGAAAAATTCCTTTCGCTGCCGAATACGGATAATGCTCTGGTGAGCGAGAATTTCCTTCGCCGACACAACGTGAAGGTTGGAGAGATTGTGACGCTACCCGGTCCACATGGGCCTGTGAACCTACGGGTGATTGGGACTGTTCGAGATTATTCCTGGAGCCGTGGGACGATCTTCATGGATCGCAAGCGCTACGCCGAGCTGTTTGGGGATGACCTGATCGATATCTGTCATGTGTTTTTGAAGTCCAATCCGCCGGGGACCACGACTAACGATGCGGCTTTGGAGGCTTATGCGAGCGATAAAGGGCTGTTTGTCACCGACAAGGACTCACTGCGGAAGTTTCTTTCGGAACTCATCAATCGCGTCTATCTCCTGGCATATTTGCAACAGATTGTGATTGGAGTGGTGGCAGCACTCGGTGTGGTCACATCGCTCTTGATTTCGGTGTTGCAGCGGAAGCGCGAACTTGGATTGCTGCTGGCGGTGGGTGCGACTCCCGCACAGGTGCTGCGGAGTGTGCTGGCCGAGGCCATGCTGATGGGAATCTTCGGCACCGCTTTGGGGATCCTGATTGGACTCCCAATGGAATGGTACGTCTTGAAGGTGATCCTCGTAGAGGAATCGGGATTCGTTCTCGATGTGGTGTTCCCGTGGAAGCAGGCGCTGGGAATTGGGGGGGTGGCGGTGTTCACTGCCACCGTCGCTGGCCTTCTTCCCGCGATCCGGGCGATCCAGACACGCATCCCAGATTCGCTCCAGTATGAGTGAGTGTTGGTTGTAGACTGGTCAAAGCTCAACCGATGGTTGAGAGCAGCGATACCACCGGTCTTGATTGGAAGTACTCGTTATGGCCGATGCGGTTGTCGAAATCAGTGGTTGGGAAAGGGCGCTCATGGCTGCGGAAAAGGTTAAAGAGCGTCTGCGTAGGGCAACCCGCGCTCTCGATGCGGCCGGCGTACCCTATGCCGTCGTCGGCGGCAATGCCGTCGCCGAGTGGGTCGCCAGGAAAGACGAGGACGCCGTCCGCAATACGCGCGACGTCGATCTTTTGATATCGCGCTCTGACCTGCCCGCCGTTCGAGCCGCGCTTGAAGCTGCCGGCTTCATTTATTATCACCTCCTCGATATCGATACGTTCATCGACGGGCCAGAAGGCAAACCGAGCGGCGGGGTTCATCTCCTCTATGCCGGGGAGAAAGTTCGGCGGGACGACGAACACACTTTGCCGAATCTCGACGAATCGGAACGAGCCGTCGATTTTCAAGTGGCCAACCTCGAAGCCTTGGTGCGGATGAAGTTGATCGCCTGGCGCGACAAGGATCGCACCCACCTTCGCGACATGATTGGCGTCGGCCTACTCGATGCCAGCTGGCCTGCCCGCTTTCCGGCACCGCTTGGTGACCGCTTGCAGCAATTGCTGGATGACCCGAATGGGTAATGGGTCACTTCTTCTCCCGCGGCATCGGTGCGACCACCGGGTATTTTGCCTGTTCCAGCCGCCACTTCGCCGCGTCGTCCTTCTTGCCCGTCGCCTCGTATAGCTGCACCAACCGCTCTATGGCCTCGGGCAGGCGGTCTTTCCCCTGCGGTGGAATCTTCGCCTCCCGTTGCTTCATCCCCTCGTAGCCAGCCAAGAGCAACGGCTCGGCGTCGGCATATTTTTTCTGGCCAAGTAGAGATCCGCCGAGCATCGACTTCGTGTTGAATGTTGACCAGACGTCGGTCTGCGTTTTCTCGCGGATGGCCAGGCACTCGCGCAGAAGAGGTTCGGCGTCGGCATAAGCCTTGACTTGGAGGAGGATCAGACTGAATTGAGCAAGGACTCCGGCCAGTTGGAGGCTGTCCTTCGGCAAAGCAGCCTTGCGGGCATCTACCAGGAATTCGGCGATGAGTGTGACGGTTTCCTTGGTCTTACCGGCCTGGGCGTAACTTTCCAAAAGTGCTTGACCGGTCCAGCGCAGCGAGGCGTTCTGCTTCGACGCTCGGTAAGCTTCTTCGAGCAGCGGAAGGGCGTCGGCCAGCCGATCCGCATCCTTGTAGTTGGCCCCCAGGTTCGCAATCGTTACGACTGTGTCGAAATGTCGCCGCCCCAGTTTTGCTTCCAGGAGTTTCACTCTCTCCTCGAATAACGGAATCGAGAGATCATGCCTGTTGGTCCGCCAATAGACAATTGCCAGACTGTTTATACTGTCGAGCGTATCCGGGTGTTCGGCTCCCAGCTTGGTCTTTCTGAGCTTAACGATTTCTTTGAACAGCGGGATGGCCTGTTCCAGTTTCCAGGCGGACTGGTAGGCAAAGGCTAAGTTGCCCATGTAGATGATCCTGTCGGGGTGTTCAGGCCCCAGCTTGGCCTGCATGGACTTGAGGTTGAGTTCGTACAGCGCGATGGCCAGGTCCAACTTTCCGACGGACTGGTATGCGTGGGCCACGTTGTTGCGGAAGATGAGGGTGGTGGGGTGGTCGTCGCCCAGCTTGGTCTCCATGGTCTTGAGGTTGCGTTCTAAAAGTGGGATGGCCAGATCCAACTTCTTGGCGGACTCATAAGCAATGGCCAGGTTGCTGCGCGTGGTCACAGTGTCCGGGTGTTCGGCCCCCACCTTGGCCTCTTGGGCCTTGAGAGTGCGCTCGTACATTGTGATGGCTAGGTCCAACTTCCCTATGGACCGGTAGGCAAAGGCCAGGTTGTTGCGGGAGATGAGGGTATCGGGGTGGTCGTCGCCCAGCTTGGCCTCCATGGACTTGAGATTGAGTTCGTACAGCGGGATGGCCAGGTCCAACTTCCCGACAGTATTGTAGGCCGCCGCCAGGTTGTTGCGGGCCTTGAGGGTGGTGGGGTGGTCGTCGCCTAGCTTGGCCTCTTGGGCCTTGAGGGTGCGCTCGAACAGTGGGATGGCCAGGTCCAGCTTCTCGGCTTTTTGGTAGGCCACGGCCAGGTTGTTTCGGTAGGTGAGGGTGAGTGGGTGGTCGTCGCCCAGCTTGGCTTCATGGGCCTTGAGGGTGCGCTCAAACAGCGGGATGGCCAAGTCCAGTCTCTTGATGCCCATGTAGGCCGTGGCCAGGTTGCTGCGGTGTGTGAGGGTGGAGGGGTGGTCAATACCAAGCGTTGCCTCGCTGGTCTTGAGGTTGCGCTCGTAAAGCGGGATGGCCCGGTCCACCCTCCCGGTGTCCGTGTAGGCATTGGCCAGGTTATTACGGGAGGTCAGGGTGTGTGGGTGGTCGTCGCCTAGTTTGGCCTCTTGGGCCTTGAGAGTGCGCTCGAACAGCGGAATGGCCTCGTTTAGCCTCCCGGCGGCCATGTAGGCATTGGCCAGATCGTTACGGGTGGCCAGCGTGTGGGGATGGTCGTCGCCTAGCTTAACCTCCTTGGCCTTGAGAGTACGTTCGAGTAGCGGGATAGCCACGTTTAGCTTCCCGGCGGCCATGTAGGCCTGGGCCAGGTTGCCGCGTGCGCGCAGCGTGTTTGGATGATCGTCGCCCAGCGTGGCCTCCATGGCCTTGAGGGTGCGCTCGAACAGTGGGATGGCCAGGTCCAACTTCCCGGCGTCCTGGTAAGCACTGGCCAGGTTGTCGCGAGCGTTGAGGGTGTGTGGGTGGTCGTCGCCCAGCTTGGCCTCCTGGGCCTTGAGGGCGCGCTCGAACAACGGGATGGCTCGGTCCAACTTCCCGGCTGTCTGGTAAGCACTGGCCAGGTTGCCTCGCGTGACGAGGGTGGTGGGGTGGTCGTCGCCCAGCTTGGCCTCCTCGGCCTTGAGAGTGCGCTCGAGGAGCGAGATGGCCTCGTTTAGCTTCCCGGCGTCCAGGTAGGTCCGAGCCAGGTTGCCGCGCGAGGTCACAGTGTTGGAGTGGTCGTCGCCCAGCTTGGCCTCCTGGGCCTTGAGAGTGCGCTCGTAAAGCGAGATGGCAAGGTCCAACTTCCCGGCGGCGTGGTAGGCACCAGCCAGGTTATTGCGCGAGGCCAGAGTGTCGGGGTGTTCGTCGCCAAGCTTGGCCTCACGGGACTTGAGGGTGCGCTCGTAAAGCAGGATAGCCAGGTCCAACTTCCCGGCGTTGTGATAGGCACCGGCCAGGCTGTTGCGGGAGAACAGGGTGTCGGGGTGGTCATCGCCCAGTTCGCGCTCGCGGGTGGCACAGGCCTTCTCCAGAACCGCGACCGCTTTGGGGTAGTCGCCCAGTTCCTTCAATGTTTCCCCAAGAATCGTCTGCAACCGGGCAACGGCCTGAACATCCCCGACCGACTCCGCATCCAGTTGATCCGCCGCCTTGCTCGCCCGCTTGCGCAGTTGCTCATATAACGTCAGGCCACCTTTCTCCTCGTTCTCCTCGTTGCGTGGATTGATCCCCGTCAACAGCGATGCCAGCAGATCGACCCCCTTCTCGATCTGCACCAGACGCCGCCGCGTTTGCTCCAGTGCCGTCGTCTCCGCCCTGGCCGCCTTGATGGCATTCTCCTTTTCCGCCTGGGCAATGCTTCGCTGTTTCTCCGCCTCAATCCGTTTCGCCTCGGCCTCGTCTTTCGCCAGTCTTTCCCCCTCGGCCCGGTCGCTCTCGGCGTTCTGAGCTGCGACTGCCAGCCGCTCCTGCCGCATCGCTTCAAATAGCCCCAGCGTCGTGCCAGTCATCCCCGCCACCATCGCGAACAATACCAGCCCCACCGCGATCACCTGCGGCCGATTTCGTCGGGCGAATTTGCGGAGCCGATAGCTGGCGCTCGGTGGACCGGCTTGTACCGGCTCGTGGTTGAGGAACCGCTCGACATCCTTGGCGAACCCGTTCGCCGTTTCGTACCGCCGGTCGCGTTCTTTCGCCAGTGCCTTCATGACGATCCAATCCAACTCACCCTTCACGAAGCGGCTGAGCTTGGCCGGCTCCGCCTGCCGGTTGGCGGCAATGGTCGGCTGCGCCTCGGATGAACTGAGCCGCGAACTTGGCGTTGGGGCTTCTTGCTCGCGGATCAGTCGAAGCATCTCTTCCAGGGCGGCCTTCTTCACCGTGTCGCGAGTGAGCGGTGTGCTGCCGGTGAGCAGTTCGTACAGAATCACGCCCAGCGCATACACATCAGCGCGGGTGTCGATATCCACGGCGTTGAAGGTGGCCTGTTCGGGGGCCATGTACAGCGGCGTACCCATCACCGAGCCGAACCCGGTAAAGAGTGTGTGCTCGGTCAGTGGCATGCCCGACGTTGCTTTCGCCAGCCCGAAGTCGATCACCTTCGGTACTGGCTTGCCATCGTGCGATTCGACGAGGATGTTCGATGGCTTCAAATCGCGGTGGATGATGCCCTTCAGGTGTGCATGCTGAACCGCACCGCAAATCTGCTGGAACAGGGTGAGCCGATCCGGGATGCTCAGCCTGTTGGCGTCGCAATACTCGGTGAGCGGGATGCCCTTGACCAGTTCCATGACGAAGAAGGGCGAGCCTGTATCGGTGGTGCCGGCGTCGAGGAGTTTGGCGATGTGGGGGTAATCCATCAGGGCGATGGCCTGCCGTTCGGCTTCAAACCGGGCCAGGATCGTCTTCGAGGAGCCCCGCTCGGCACGGATGAGCTTCACCGCCACGCGACGCTTGACTGGTTCGGTCTGCTCGGCCATCCAGACGGTACCCATGCCTCCTTTGCCGATCTGCTGGAGCAGTTTGTACTTGCCGGCGACGAGCGCGCCCTCGACCTCCTCGGTCCGCGCGAACGAACCGGTGAGGTCGCCGCCGCTACGAGTGACGTCCTCGAACGTGGGGGTGGGTGCGAAGTCGGCCGGGATGGCCGTTGTTCCCTCCGGGGCCGGTGCGATCAGGAATTCGCCGGCCTGTTCGTGGGCACGGAGGAGGGTGTCCACCTCGCGCCGAAGGTCCGCATTCTCGCCGCACTCGCGGTCGAGAAATTGGTTTCGGGCCACAGGATCGGTTAGTTCGATCGCCTGCAAAAAGAGTTCATTGGCGCGCGGATTCCACTCAGCCATGGCGACACCTGGGGCGGAAGTTTTGAAGTTACGCTCATGGTTCAAGCCCAAAGATCAGCAGTTGAAAATCGAGGTGCAGAAGCACCATCTTTACAAGCCCG
>Ga0206850_10108_pt1 | contig 28086 bp, 24 predicted proteins | sample Alteio_BWOrgCont_16_FD_152885 | JGI IMG/M metagenome (GOLD analysis project Ga0206850, IMG submission 152885) | Enriched cells from forest soil in Barre Woods Harvard Forest LTER site, Petersham, Massachusetts, United States -... | ecosystem: Environmental > Terrestrial > Soil > Temperate forest >...
ACCTGAGTTGAGTCCATCTTTAGATCAACCATCGACCACGAGAGGAGTTACGTCGCTTTTCTGGCACAGACGATCATGCGGCGGGTGCCGATGGAATATGTTTCGCCATTAAACCCGCCAAACGATCTGAGATCTTCGAAGCCGACGTGATTTAACATGCGGCTGATTTCGGTAAGGCTGTACAGCCTGATTTTGTGACCAATCGACTCACGGCGTTCCCCGCCTGGAGTGACGATTGTAAAATGAACGTGCATGCGGCTCGTCGCGAGATCGAGGTCGCGGCGCTCGACGTAAAGTGTTCCGTCGGGATCGGCATGCCAATCGTTTTGAATATAGTTGGCCACGGCCCACTCGCGATTTAGCATGTCGAGAAAAAGACGCCCGCCCGGCTTAAGCGCAGACGCCATTGATTCCAGCACCAGGGCGTCGTCTTCTTCGGACTCTAAATAGCCAAAAGATGAATACATATTGAGAATCGCGTCGAAGCGACGCTCGAATGGGATGCGGCGCATGTCAGCCGAAACCGTTTCAAGAGTGACATGGTGGGCGTCGGCGGAGCGCTGCGCAAGGCGAAGATATGCGGGGCTCAGATCGAGTGCCGTGACGCGATAGCCGTGCTCGGCAAGGGGCACACTGTGCCGCCCCTGACCTGCGCAGAGATCAAGCACGCGCGCACCAGGGGAAAGTTCCAACGATTTTTCGGCAAAGGATACCTCCTGTGCGGCACGTTCTGTCGTGAAAATATGGCCATAGATATTAAGGTAGTCGTCACCAAAAAAATCCACATACCAAGCGCTGTCGTGAGATGCCATTATGGTCTTCGAAATTGATAACAGAGAAATTATTACGCGGCCATCGGAATCATATGACGCGAGACAATGTCATATTCATTCACGAAGGTCGAGTTGCTGGTGGCGCGAGAACATCTCAAGGTGTACGATTTTTTGACCGGGATCAGAACGCCAGCAGAATCGAGTGGCGGGGGATACACCCGGCTCTTGCTTCTACCGTTGGCGCTTGAAGAGAATAATAAATCATCGGGTTGGTTGGGAGAGATGTTGTGAATAGTATCGCGGTTTTAACCAGCGGCGGACTGGATAGCTCCGTATTGTTGGTCGATGAGGCCAAAACGGCGCAAGTCTATCCGATTTACGTGCGCTGCGGTCTCGCGTGGGAAGATGAGGAAAGGAAGGCGCTGGATACGTTTCTAAAGGCGGTGAACAGTCCAAACGTGAAACCGGTGACGACGCTCTCGGCGCCGGTTGCCCCGATGTACGGTGATCATTGGAGTACCGGAGTAAACGGTGTTCCCGGAGCGGATGAGCCGGATACCTCCGTCTTCTTGCCGGGTCGGAATATTCTTCTGATCGGACTCGCCGCAGTGTGGTGCAGCACTCATAACGTCTCTTGCATTGGAATTGGATCGCTTGGTGGAAATCCGTTCGCGGATGCGTCACCGGATTTCTTTGCCAAATTTACCTCGGCGCTGAGTGACGGTTTGGGACATCGCGTGCAGGTTAAGGCAGCGTTTCGGGAATTGCGCAAGTGGGAAATCATCAAACGATTCAAGGATCTGCCTTTAGAGTTAACCCTGACGTGCATGGCTCCTAAAGCCGGTAAACATTGCGGAGAGTGTAACAAATGCAGGGAGCGTCAGGTGGCATTTGATCGTTCCGGAGTTACGGATACCACTACCTATGCGACGGCACGAACGGGTTCGAATCAGCACAATCTGCGCGTGTAGCTGATCGTCGAAATTTTAGTGACGCGACTTCGAGAGAAGTCGGGAGTCCCGAATGGAACTAAAGCCGCTCGGAAATACTGGCGTATTAATTCCCGAAATCGGAGTGGGCGTATGGCGATATGGCGGGGGCACCGAGCCGCTGCGTAAGGCGATTGCCCTGGGTGCGACGCTGATCGATACCGCCGAAGTCTATGGAACTGAAGCGATTGTTGGGGAGGCTATCAAGGGATTGCGCGACAGAGTATTTGTCGCGACTAAAGTTTCGGGTAGCCATCTGGGTCATGACGAAGTGTTGAAAGCGGCCGAGGCCAGTCTGCGGCGCCTCGACATAAGCTGTATCGATTTGTACCAAATTCATAGGCCAAATTCGCTGGTTCCCATCCAAGAGACCATTCGTGCGATGGAAGCGCTGGTCGATCGAGGGCTGGTGAAGTATTTGGGCGTGAGTAATTTTTCCACCGCTGAACTGCGATCCGCGCAGGCTGCGGCTCGCAAGTATCCAATAGTCTCCAACCAGGTTTTGTACAATCTGAATCGCCGGGAGATAGAAGGCGACCTTCTACCGTATTGCCGCGAGAACCAGGTGACTATCATCGCCTACACTCCGCTTGATAGTGGACGCCTGGCTAAGTCCTCGGCGGCCTCGTCGAATCCCGATGCAACGAAAGTGTTGGAACTGGTCGCTGCGCAGACACAAAAGACTTTGGCTCAGGTTGCTTTGAACTGGTGTGTCTTCGATCAAGGAGTTATCACGATACCGAAATCCGATAAGACAGCTCGAGTGACCGAGAATTGCGGGGCTTCCGGCTGGCGCATATCTGCGGATCAGAAAGCGCTACTGGACAAGGCCTACTCGAGTTCGGATGACGATTAATCGAGCAGGGGATCGGAGGTCCGCTAGACTGCCTGTCCTGCACACCACCCGCTCGACCAGGCCCACTGGAAGTTGTAGCCGCCCAGCCATCCGGTGACATCAACTGCTTCTCCGATGACGTAGAGACCCGGCACTCGACGCGCTTCCATCGTCTTCGATGAGATTCCTGCGGTATCGATGCCGCCAACCGTAACTTCGGCTTTAGCCCATCCTTCGGATCCAGCAGGGTATAGCCGCCAGTGCTTTAGTCGCGCGGCCATCGTGACGAGGACGCGGTCGGGTAAGTTTGCCATCTCGCTCGCTTCCGTTGCTTCGTCCGCCAGCGCATGCGCGAGCCGAGTAGGCAATATTTCTGCGAGTACAGTTTTGAGTTCGGCTTTCGGGCGCGTCCGTTTTCGCTGTCTGAGAAAATCCTCGGCGTTAATCTCTGGCGTGAGGTCAATTGAGATACTTTCGCCGTCGCGCCAATACGATGAAATCTGAAGTATCGCGGGACCGGAAACGCCCCTGTGCGTGAATAAAATGTTCTCGCGAAAGGTTTGTTGCGCAATCCAAACCTTTGCGTCTGCCGATACTCCGGACAGTCGCTGACATAGATCCAACGTTTCGCCCGTCATCCTTAGCGGGACCAGTCCCGGGCGCGGTTCATTTATGGCTAGACCGAATCGGCGTGCGACTTCGTATGCGAATCCGCTCGCCCCGAGCTTAGGAATCGAAAGGCCACCGGTTGCCAGAACGAGCGCAGGGGCGGTGTACGTGCCTCGGTCACTCTCGACGCGAAATCGGTCACTGCGCGTAATATCTGTGATCTTGTGCCTGAGCCGCAGATCGACCTTTGCTTCGGCACATTCGGCCAACAGCATTGTCAGAATTTGACGAGCGGAACCGTCGCAAAACAATTGCCCAAGGGATTTTTCATGATAAGCGATGCGATGCAGGTCGATCAGGCTGATAAAGTCCCACTGAGTGTAACGACTCAACGCGGACTTGCAGAAATGGGGATTGCTTGAGAGAAAACGGTCCGGCGATATCTGGAGGTTGGTAAAGTTGCAGCGTCCGCCTCCCGAGATGAGAATCTTTGCACCGGCGCTATCCGCGTGATCGAGCAACAACACCCGTCTTCCACGCTGCCCGGCGGTCATCGCGCACATCAACCCGGCGGCGCCTGCACCCAAGATGATTACGTCAAAGAGCTCCATCGTCGCTGTAATTAGGCCCTGCGATCATCGTTGGAGCAAGCCGCAAGAGTTCACCTTTTATGAGTTTGAAGGTTGACCTCGATAGTCCCGTTGAGACGTAATGCACTTCTCCAGCATTGAGGTAGTGAACTCGCGCTGGGTTGATAGTGCGTGAAGAGCCCGGGCGATCCCGGTATGCTTGTGGAGCGTCGGGATGGGAATCGCGTGCAAGAGTCATTTTCATGGTCAGAGGTGCGTGAATGAAATCGGAAGCTAAATCGGAAATCGCTGCGGCTCATCCGAAAGCCGAGGCGGAAGTACGCATCCTCCCGGCACTTGGATGGGAAAAGTTGCTGGCGCAAACGCGCGCACTGGTGCCGGAGGCATTCAGTTCCGATCGACGGATTCTCAACCTGATCGGGGGAGACTGGCAGGAACCGGGTTACGAGCGCCCTTACAAAACCCCGAACGACAGCACGATGCTTGGCGCTTTGCCGTTTATCTCATACGAAGTCGCGCGCAACGCGGTCGAGTTCGCTGCCAAGGAGCAGTCAACGTGGGCGCAAGTTGATCTTGACGAGCGCAAGCGGCGGGTCCAGGAATGCCTGAACGCCATGAAGCAGAACCGCATACTTTTGATTTCCCTCCTGATGTGGGAAATCGGCAAACCTTTCAAAATCGCGGAGGCGGACGTCGATCGCTGTATCTCAGGGGTGGAATGGTACGTCGAAAAGATCGAACAGATGCTGGGACGGCGACAACCGCTCGGAATGGTGTCGAATATCGCCTCGTGGAATTATCCGCTTTCGGCCTTATTTCACGCGGTCTTGGTCCAGGTCCTTGCGGGTAACAGCGCCATCATCAAAATCCCAACCGATGGCGGACTTTACGCCTTGACGATTTCGGCAGCATTTGCGCGCCGGGCGGGGCTGCCGATATCCCTGGTGAGCGGTCCGGGCGGAGATTTAAGCCGCGCACTGGTTTCCGATCCCGCGGTCTCATGTCTATCTTTTATCGGCGGCAAGGAGACCGGCAACGCAATCGCGGAACGGATGGAAATGCGCGGCGTTCCCTACATGCTGGAGATGGAAGGGATCAACGCGTACGGAGTGTGGGAATTTTCCAATTGGCCCGAACTCGAAAAGCAAATCAAAAAGGGCTTCGAATACGGCAAGCAGCGATGCACTGCGTATGTCCGTTTCGTCGTGCAGCGCAAGCTCTTCCCACGCTTTCTCGATACCTATTTGAAGGTCGTCAAGTCACTCCGCTTTGGTCATCCGGCTGCGGCGCCTGCGGGAATCGATGATCCACCGTCGTTCGATTTTGGCCCCTTGATTAGCGCGGGCAAGGCGGCCGAGCTCCGTGCGGACATTAATGAAGCAGTTCAACGAGGAGCGACTTGTCTTTTCGAGGGGCAGTTCGACGACAATTGTTTCGTCCCCGGTCAGGAGCGCTCGGCGTATTTCGCTCCGGTGGCCCTCCTCGATATACCGCGGCATTGCACGCTCTATCATTTGGAGCCTTTCGGCCCGGTCGATTCATTTTTGGTGGTCGATCGTCTGGACGAGCTGATTCACGAAATGAATGTATCCAACGGCTCGCTGGTTTCATCCATTGCCTGCGACGACACCAGTCTGGTGACAAAAATCGCCGCGCAATTGCGATCCTACAAAGTCGGAATCAATACGGTGCGTTCCCGTGGCGATCGTGACGAAACCTTTGGCGGCCTTGGACAATCCTGGAAGGGATGTTTCGTGGGCGGGCGCTTGCTGGTCGAAGCTGTTACCAAACCCGAACTGCCTGACGAGCAGCTCTATGGGAACTTTAACGCTTACACCCGCTTGCCCGATCAACGGTAAATGGCGAGCGCCGGACACATTCCTAAACGGAAATAGCGTGCGAAGACAGAAATGCGCCCGACGCTCGCCTGAATTCGCTAGGCGCTGGGGATAGCGTCGAGGCCGGCTTGCGCGCACTCGATATCCTGATCCACTGAACCGCCACTCACGCCGATACCACCAACGACCACGTTATCAATTTTGATGGGCAGGCCACCGCCGAAAACCGCTATACGAGGAATGTGCGGAACGCCTGCGAGCAACGCCGGATTATCTTTGATGCGATTGAAGAAATCCTGCGAGGGCGCGCCGAGCAATGCCGTGTAAGCCTTGTTCTGCGAAACCTCAATGCTGATTAAAGGGGCGCCGTCCATGCGGCAAAAGCCCTTCAGGAGTCCGCTTTCGTCGAGGATCGCTACCACCTGCGGCACGCCAATTGATTTCGCCTTAGCGACTGCGGCCTCGATCATCTTCGCGGCTAATTCGGCACTCACGGTGCGCTTGGTAAAGGTCTTGTCCATTTTCACTTCCTCTTTTTGCAATTCATCAGCTTAAAATCCGAGCGATGATTACTATTCCCACTGCACTAATCCGCCACCGTAGCGCATCGAGAATCAGCTATCGCATGATCATGTTCAATCCGCTTGGTTCCGAATACCTCGTAAGATCCAAATAATCCTTGGGCACCTGCTCGTTGACGTAGAAGGGATAACTATTGTCGGTGGGATCCGCAACAAACGATGCGTGATTATTCTGAATATCCCAAAATGCGTAAATCAGGGAGCCCGAGTTGTCGATCGGCCCTACGTTCGGAACATCGACGGTACGTGGGAACAGTCCAGCAATTTTCCAAAGCTTTCCATCGGGATCGTACAATTCTTCCCAAAGCGGAGCGTTATCAGTCTTATCGACGTACATCACGCGCTTGCCGTAGCAGTAGCCCTTGTTTTGTGATGCGAGCTTGGTTGCTCCGATGATGTCCGTATCCCGCACCTGCCATTTTCCCCAGGACGGCATCGGCCATCCGAGCGGCATGTCATAGCCGTTTGGAAACTTGCTATCAGGCATCTTGGAAAGTATCAGCGACAAGACTTTTCTCTCACCGGAATACTCGACATTGAACTGAGTAATGTTCGAATTGAAGCCCGAACGATAATCGTCCTGGTTGATGTCCAAGCCGGAATTCTGTCCGCAGCGCGCCGTGGCGGATACTCGTTGATAGCGCCGCAGCGAAGGAATGAACGCGTAAATGTCCTGCTGACGGGTCAGATCGTTATATGCGATCGTCAGTGAGGCGGTATAGCGATCCTGCTCAGGCTCCAGAATCATAAACCACTGCGTGTAAAACCTGCCTTCGGAATCAACAGTATTGGTAGTTCCCGGATCGGTGTTGTAGCTCAGTTGCCGATAGACCACGTTGCCGGTTGCGCAGTTTACGTTGCCGGTACTATTGAGCGTGCATCCGCTGGCGTGGCTGATGTACGAGAGGTGTGGGATATAGCGGTACCATACGTTCGCCAGAATTTTCCACGCTTTGTGCGGCTCCTGCGGGTTCGGGAACGGCAAGCCGCCTTGATAGTTGGCCAACGTCAGACCGCCGTCCGGAAGTTCGACGACCTTTACCTGACCCGAATACTTTTCGGTCGCGTCCAGGAAGTTTTTCGACGCCGGATTAAGAGTTGTCGGTCCGACTTCGATCGATACATCCGCCGGCATTTTCCAGTAGTACTTGCCGGAGAAGAGATCGACGACGCCGTCCGAAAAATACTGCCGATATTGTTGCCAGTTCTGCATCGTGATTACGGTGCCGACAGGAATTCCACTGTTGCTCGTGGTTACAGCATCGTTCGGCTGCGCCACGGTGCCGCCGCTGGCAGTCGTGTTGGTCGCGGCGCCGGTGCTGTTAAGTGTACCTGCCGGTGGCGGGGTCGTGACGGCCGGCTGTTGCGCGTTCGCGAATCTAGGCGAAATTGCAAGCGCGAAGATGAAGAGAAACTGATGAAGACGCTTCGTTCGCTGTATCACTAATAATTCCTTCCACTACATCAATGTTCCGGCGCCTTCGATTTTCGCGAAGCTCGCTGCGGCTGCCGATTGACGTTGGCATATATCGCAGACGCTACTCTTTTGCACGGCCCCGACGAGGTTGGATCGCGAAGCACAATCCGCGGCGTATTCAACGGTGCGAATCGAATAATCGATCTTATTGCCAAAGGCGTGGCATTTTGCCGGTCGTTTGTGCGATTGTTCGCGGGCGCGTTGCTCGCGCACGATAGACGCTTTATGCCTCAGGAGATCAGTCTCGACACGTTCGATATCGCGGACTTCATCCGCGCCGGCGATCATATCGTGTGGGGGCAGGGCGCTGGTGAACCAGCGTCGTTAGTTGACAAGCTGCTTGAACAGCGCCATCGAATCGGCCACGCCAGCGTCTTCCTCGGCGGCGTTCGCTCACGCAGCACGCTCCAGCGCGAACATACCGATGTACTCAGCTTCAGCAGCCTCGGCGGAATCGGCAGCCTGCGCACCTTCGCACGCGAAGGCCTGCTGCGAATCGTCCCATGTCATCTGTCGAAGATTCCCGGTTATTTCGAACAAGGCATCTTTCGCGCTGACGTGGTTTTCGTACAGTTGAGCGAACCCGACGACCGCGGCGAGTACAGCTTCGCGCTTGGTAACGATTTCCAGCGTGCCGCGATGACGCAGGCGCGCGTCGTTATCGCGGAGGTCAACGACCAGGTGCCGTGGACCTGGTGCGATGGGGGAGTCGATCGATCGCGGATCGACTATATAGTCCGGACTTCACGACCGCCTTTGGAAATCCGGGCTCAACCGATCGGGCCGGTCGAGGAGTCGATCGCGCGCCATGTCGGACGTTATATCGATGACGGCACGACTATTCAGATCGGAGTTGGCGCTATTCCCGACGCGGTACTCGCGAGCGTGGGCGATCGGCGCGATCTCGGATTTCATTCGGGCTTGATCAGCGACCGCACTGCCGATCTGATGGAGCAGGGTGCGATGACCAACGCGCGCAAGCCGATCGACACCGGTTTCGCCACTACAGGATGTTTGGTCGGGACCCGGCGTCTGCATAACTTCGCTCACCGCAACTCAGCGATTCGACTGTTCACGCCCGCACACACGCATAGTCCGATGGTGCTGAGCCGGCTCGGCAAAATCGTAGCGCTCAACTCGGCAATCGAAGTCGATCTTACCGGACAGGTCAACGCGGAAGTCGCCGCGGGCGCTTATATGGGTGCTGTCGGCGGGCAGGTGGATTTCGTGCGCGGTGTCCAGTTGTCGCCCGCCGGCCGCTCGGTTATCGCTTTGCCGGCAACCGCGCGAGGCGATTCAATCACGCGAATCGTGGCGCGGCTGGAAGGCGGTGTCGTCACGACTGCGCGCAGCGACGCCGATATCATCGTGACCGAATTTGGAGCCGCAGAGTTGCGCGGGCAGACGCTTGCCGAGCGAACTCGGCGAATGATCGCGATTAGTCATCCGGCCTTTCGCGAAACGCTGGAGCGCGAAGCCCACGAAATCGTCCGGCGCGGCGGATGAGAGCGCGCGCGCAGAGTGTCTCGCAGCCAACCATCGCGGGCAATGCCGCCGTCAGACGGCGGTCAGGCCGTCTATAATCCGTTCCATCGCTATGCCGCGCGAACCCTTCACCAGCAGCACGTCGCCCGGACGAACGAGGTCGCGTACGATGCCGGCCGCGGCGATGCTGTCACCCGCAAGCTCGATCACAGAAGGCCGTGGGGCTTCGTCTCCGCTAATTTCGCGAACCGCCGCAGCGATTTCGGGGCCCACTGCGACGCACGCATCGGGCTTCGAGCGATATAGGTCGCGGACCGCCTCGACGTGCATGGCATGAGAGAGTGATCCCAGTTCCAGCATGTCCCCCATCGCCACGATCAGCCGCGCGCCGAGGCCGTCCGCGGTTTCCCGCGCCGCTGCGAGTGCGACCCGCACCGATCGGGGATTGGCATTATAGGTATCGTCGATAACGATCACGTCGGCGATTTCACGGGTGGCCAGGCGCCCCGGGACCGGCTGAACTGTGGCCAAGGCGCGGGATATCGCAGCGAGATCATTGCGTAGCAGCGGACGCCCAAGGGCTGCGGTCACTGCTGCCAATCCGGCCACCGCATTCATTGCCGAAGCGGCCCCGATCAATCCAAGATTGGCTTCCACTGCCGCATCGACTCCTTCAGCGGTAATCCATCGCGCCAACGCAATCGCGATACGTTGCCGCCCCGGCGATACGATGACGCGACTCGCAAGACGCAGATCCGCGTCGGCTCCAGCGCCGAACTTGACTGTGCGCATCGACGCCGGGATGCGCGCGAGCAGCATCGATTCCGTCGTGCCGGCGATCGCGATGCGCGCGGTTTTGAAGAGTTCTGCCTCCTCGTCGGCGACGCCTTCGAGAGATCCCAGGCCCTCCGTGTGTTCGACGTCCACGTTGAGGACGAGCGCGACGTCCGGCGCGATGATCGCGGCCAACTGTGAAATTTCACCGCGTTGATTGGTCCCGCATTCGAGCACCGCCGCATGATGCGAATCCGTCAGTGTCAGGAGCGTCATGGGCAAGCCGATCAAGTTGTTGAGGTTGCCGGGGGTTGCCAGGATTTCGCCGAATAGCGCACGCGCCATCGCTGCAGTTAATTCCTTGGTCGTGGTTTTGCCGGCTGCACCGCCGATCGCGATCGTGGGAAGAGAATGATGCGCGCGTACGCGATTCAAATGAAACCGCGCCAGCGCCCCCAGCGCTTTCAGGGTGTCGTCAACCTCAAAGCATGCGAGTAGCGGGTTGGTCCGGCCACGCTCGACGAGTGCCGCCGCAGCGCCACAAGTCGCCGCGGCGTCGAGGAATTCGTGTCCATCGCGCACCCCTCGCAGCGCGATGAACAGATTGCCTGGTTCGATCGATCGCGAGTCGATGCCTACACCCTCGAAGATCGTCCCTTGACTACCGCTGAAGGTTGCGCCGGTCGCGCGGATGATGTCGGCCGCGCTGAATCGGCATCGATTGACTGGGATGGGCGTCGCCATTCAGGGATTCTCCAGGTGTTCTTGGTCTCGCCGACTATACTGCTCGCGTCACACCGCTTGACAATGCCGCTGCGGCACAGCAGCCTCCTTCGATTATAGCAACTGCTATGGAGGTAGCATCCGATGGCTTCAGCGGAATCACCGCTGGTTGGCGTGATCATGGGGAGCAAGAGCGACTGGGAGTATATGGCCGCCGCGGCTGAGGTCATGAGCGAACTCAAAGTACCGCACGAATTGCGTGTGCTGTCGGCGCATCGTACACCGGACCTGACCCTTGAATATGCGGCGAATGCGGCTGGGCGGGGCTTGCGCGCGATCATCGCAGGTGCCGGCGGCGCCGCGCATCTTGCCGGGGTTGTAGCCGCGAAGACGCTCTTGCCGGTGATCGGCGTGCCGATGCCGACGACGAGTCTCAATGGCATGGATTCGCTCTTATCGATCGTTCAGATGCCAAAAGGGGTGCCGGTCGCGACGATGGCAATTGGAAAGCCCGGCGCGGCCAATGCGGGTTTGTTCGCGTCAGCAATTATCGCGCTCGGCGATCCCGAACTGACTGAGCGATTGAGAAAGTGGCGGGCTGCTCGTGTGCAGGAGTTGCTCGACCAGAAGCTGCCCTGACGACACCCGAGTTGCGTTCAGGTTCCTGGCGGAATCTAATCGATAACTATGCTCCGTCCGTTGATCACATTCACATTGGTCGCCGCGTGCGGGCTCGCCCTGATATCGTCGCCAGCGGCGGCGCTCGAAGTTCGCAAGGCTGGCAAAATCAGCGTGCCCGCGAATGCCCAGGTGGTTCCGTTCTCGACCGATGCGGTCGTGGCCGATGTGCTCCGGCAGGATTTCGATGCGGAGCATCGTGGCGCGGACGCCAATGCGTCGTCGCCGGTGACATTGTCGGTAGCCGTGACCGAAGAGCCCTTGAGACCAGGGGTTTCGCTACAGGATCTCGCGCCCGGGGATCCGGACGTCGAGGCGCTGCTGAAGTCGGCCGGCGCGACTCCGCCGCCTGTTGGAGATACCGGTACCGATGTCGATGAAGTAGCGCTCGCGCGAGCCCGCGCGGAGAATCGCATGTTGCCGCCGGGCGCCACTCCGATGCAGAACATAATCAACCAGATTCAGACTCATAGTGAGCTCGGTCCGCCCGCCGCGGATCCCTCCGGATGCCTTCCCGGGTCGCCCTGCACCGGACCCGGCGCCGCGCCTACGCCTGCGCCCGGTACGCCCGGCTATACCGGCGACACCCAGGACTACATGTCGCAAGGCTATGAAGGTGCGGCGCGTCGCGCGAAACGTATGCAGGCAAATGAGTTCGACAACGTTATCGTCGCGCGAGTGTCAATCAGCGGTTCGCCCGACGAGCTGACCGTAGTTGCCGTGTTTCATCCGGGGGAGGATGAGCACGACGCAAAGAAAATGATCGCGGAGGAAATCGTCAACGCCGCGCTCCATTGATTCCGCGGCGCGTATTTCCTGGTTGTGCCCAGCTGGCGATCTCTGCAATCGATAAATAACGCGGGACGCGGAATTCCGGACTCCGCGCCCCGCGCTGCTTCCTCGAAATAACGATTCAAGCAGTCTTGATCGATAACGTCGCCTTGCCACGCTTTTTTGAATTGCGGACGAAGTAGTACAAGCCGTACAGGCCCCACACCATCGCGATTCCGACCGCCATCAAGGGCTCCTTTACGCTGCCGAGACCTTCGATCGGACCGATGATATAGAAGGCCATGCAGGCTACATTCGCAATCGCTCCAAACATCGGAATAGCCATATGCTTGAGACCGTGAAAATCCTGGCGCTCCTGGTACGCCACCATACAAATCACGTTGGTTAAGCCATAGGTGATAAATATCCCGAAGTTGGAAATCAGCGTCACTAACGCCAGACCATTCGGTAGGCCCGCCAGAGACGCGTTGGAGCTCATACCCATCGAGTACCACAGGTTGTGCGGAAGTGTGGCGATAGTTTTGTCATCTGGAGCGGAGCCGCCCGCAAAGAAATACAGCGCAGCATAACCACCCAGCACCGCCGAGATCACCGCCAACGTCCAGATCGTACGATGCGGTGTGAGGTTTTCTCCGTGGAGAATTCCAAAGTGCTCGGGAACTTCCTCGTCACGGCCCATCGCAAACGTCACGCGGGCGCCAGTGTTGATGCAACTCAACGTGGTCCCGATCAACGCCAGGAACACAGTGAGCGCCTCGATCATCATGAACGCCTGTCCGTGCCCGCCCATCATGGCATTGCCAATAATCGTCATCATGTCGCCGATTGGCGCTGCCGAGCCTTTCGCATCATTCAAGCTGTAGGCGCTGCTCATGAAATAATTAGCGGCAAAGTATTCAAACAGATAACAAACCAACCCCTGGATCGTCAGCGAGAGCAGCACACCGCGCGCGATGTCCTTCTTGGGGTTCTTGGCCTCCTCACCCAGAGCCGTAACTGACTCAAATCCGCACAACAGAAAAATCGCGATGGTCGCCTGCAGCATGACCGAGTTGAAGCCGTGCGGCGCGACCACCGACCACGCGCTCGGATGAGCGGGCGCGTCGCCGCTAAACGTATAATGGAGCACCTTGGTCGTGCCATCGAGAAGCAGACCCGTGGAACCCTCGGGATGTCCGACTCGATAGGCGATAGCTAATGCGCCGAAGAACAGCAGCGCCGTAATCTGCACCGCATTAATCGCAAGATTTACGTTGGTCGAACCTTGTACTCCGCGATAAGCGATGTACGAAATCGCGAAGGCCGAGATTACCGCAACCAGCGCCATGAATACTGGGCCGGGCGTTCCGGAATTCATCACATTGGGTGCGATGATGCCGACGATGTAGCCGATCATGATTCCAATCGTGGCTGCCATCGCACCGGGGTACACCCAGTAATACAGATGCGAGCCCCACCCGATCACAAACTTGGCGACGCGCGCAAATCGATGATGCTTGGTATGATTAAGGAACGCCTGCTCCGCGAAGAAGTAGGAGCTGCCAGCACCAGGATAGAGCTTGGCGAGTTCCGAATAGGAAATCGCAGTTGCGTATGCCAGCAGCAATGCGGCTACGATTCCCGCCCACATGCCCATACCCGAGGGGTAGGCGTAACCGGCCTGGACAACGAAGGTTATCCAGAGGAACGCGCCGGGGGCGATCAAGGCCATTGCGTTGACTGTAACCCCCGTAAGCCCAAGAGTCGGCTTCATCTTTTGCTCGGAACTTTCTGACATGCGCTGCACCTCTCCGTGGCGGGTAAGCCCTTACCCGCAAATTTTTGAAAGAGCCCTCATAGGCAACGAATCAATACCCATCTAAGTAAGAATCGCGGGTCACCAACCTGGTTTGGCCGGTCCTCGCTATCCCGCCATTGCGGTCGCGATGAGAGGGCGAAGTGAGTGGGAATACCCTAAGGGTCGGACTTGAGCCGCGACGCAACGCTTTTCAAGCGCCTCGCACACGCTGCGTGCGCTTCCGAAGCACCAACCCCACCGCCTGCCTCTTTCGGCCGCAGCTACTCAATGGCACCAAGAACGGCTAACTCCCCCACGCTCCCTTGCTGGCGTGGACATCAGCATGATGCGTGCCTTATTGCTGAATCGGCTGAGGGTTTCGCGGGGGTCTATGTTCTAAGAAGTGGCAATGCGAAATTCACGATCTATTGCGGCAAAATGCAAACATCGCGATTGGCTCCGAATGACTCTTTGCATTGTGCAATCTATCGATAAGCGGGGATGTGGATCTTCGAAATCGGGACGCTTAACTAGTTCGATCTGTCAAAAGGTCCACTGGTGAAATTGTGGGCAGGTGCCTAAGGAAGTACGACGAACAGAACAGCAAAGAAATTTAGTCGCTATGAAAGTTGCGACGAGTGAATTTAGCGATCGCGGACGTATTCAGTGTCCACTTCGATAGAAGTAGGCGCGTCGGCGCATCCTCAGATTCGGTAGAAGTCGCGTCCGTTCTTGCAGAGAATCTTCTCGATCGATGATGCGGGCAACATCGCCAGTTGCTCACGTGCCTTGGCCACTGGATGAACGAAGCCTTCCGCATGCGGGTAGTCCGAGCCGATAAAGAATTTATCGTCACCCGCGAACTGTACGATGTACTTGAACATCTTTTCTTCGGGATCGGCGCTGACCCAGATATTTCGCGCGAAGTATTCCGCAGCCGGCCGCTTCATCTGTGACGTGTGACCCATGTAACTGTAGCGATAGTCAATTCGCTCGAGCCATTCGCCGACCCATCCGACCATCGCCTCGACCGTTGCCACGCGCAGCCGCGGAAAGCGCTCGAACACTCCGTCGATAACCATCGTAGTCAGCGCTTGGCGCGGGTCCTGAATCAGATTCATGCTGAAGTACATCATCCCCGGCTTCGGATCCTTGTGCCACGCGCTCCCCGTGTAATTACGGTGCGACACTAGGTGGAGCCCGATCGAAATATCGAGATCCTGCGCCGCCGCCCACACATGATCGTAATCCGGATGCCCGAAGCTGCGACCGTTGATCGGCGCAGCCGAGACGAAGGCCGTGCGGCATCCCAATTTCGCGACGCGATTGAGCTCGGCGATCGCCAGTTCCGAATTGCGCAGTGAGATATGCGCGGCCGGAAAGAGCCGTCCGCGATTGCCCGCGACGAGTTCGAATGCCCACCGGTTGTAAGCACGGCACAACGCGTCGGCCAGGATTGGATCCTCCAGCTCGCCCTCCCAGATGATGCCGAGGCTTGGATAGATGACCTGGAACTCGATCTCCTCGGCATCCAGGAAGCGCACGCGCGCATCCATGTCCTGCCATTGTTCGCTGTAGGCCGTGTAGCGATCGAAGCTGGCCATATTGGCGCCTTCTTCTTTCTGCCCGTAACCGGACAGCAGGCCCAGGACCTCGTCGATGTCGCGCAACTTCAACGCGCGGTTGTCGCAAAGTAACGCACGCCTTCCGCTCACCGGGTCGTGGACGACCTTGACTGCACGATCGCGCAGAGCCGGGTCGATATAGCGCTCATACAAATCGAGCGGTTCCATGAAATGACTATCGCCATCAACGATGTTCATCCCCGTACCCCTTACCTGATAACTCTCTGCGCGAGCGATTCTTCGTTGACGAGTGTCGGCTAAGGGTTTCGACGCGGGCGTTTCCCGCCGCTTACCGCTGTCAGTTGCGGACCTTGCTCTTTGCGCCGAAAATTCGAGTCGCCACGTATCCGGCGATTATATAGACGGCCGCGAAGCCCAACTCCATCGCGCTGATTCTCGGATCGGTGCGCCAGCGCGTGGCCGCGAGAAATGCCGCTCCGAGCACCAGAAACGCAGTTAATTTCGGAATGAAGGCAGGTAGAGGCGAATTCGGATTTTCGGAAGCGCGGGCTGCCAGCACCACCCACAACATCGCAACGCAGAAAGACGAGTCCAGCAAGATGATACCGAGCAGCGCGGTGCCACCGTCGTTGAGCCATAGCGCGAGAAAAAATAGCACCGTCGCGAGCGGGCCCAATACGAACGCGCGCCAACTCAGCTTGATTTCGTCGCCGCGATCACCCTCATCCATGCGCCTCAGTATCCGCAAGGCGCCCGGCTTTCCGCAAGCGCCGTTGCGATCCTTGAGTCCTATGGTCGTTGGATCCAAGATCGGAATGTCACGCGTAGAAATCGATAGACAAGTTCCTTCCGCGATGGCAGGCTCCTCCGAAATAGGACGTGCCGTTCACACGCCGGTGCATCAATCATCAACTCAATGCTGCGGAGGCCATCATGTATCAGTCATTCGAATATTCACTCACTGACGGCATCGCTCTGGTAAGGCTCAATCGCCCTAACAAGCTCAATGCTATCGATAATGTGATGGTCCGCGAGTTCGGTGAGCTCGCCGCCAACGTCAAGGCGGACAAAAACGTGCGGGTCGTCGTCTTCACCGGCAATGGACGTGCGTTCTGCGCCGGCGCCGATATCGCGAGCCTCAACAGTATCGAGAACGGCGGCGACTTCATGGTCCACATCGAGACCATTCAGAAAACCTTTAACGCGCTCGACGATCTCGATCGCCCTACGATTGCGGCGATCAACGGTATCGCGTTCGGTGGGGGTTGCGAGCTCTCGCTGGTCTGCGATTTTCGGATCATGGCCGAGGAGGCCTTGATCGGTGTTCCGGAAATCCTGATTGGAGTCCTGCCAGGGGCCGGAGGCACTCAGCGGCTTGCCAAAATGTTGCCGCCCGCGATTGCGAAACAAATGATCTACCTGGGCGAACCGCTCAAGGCGGCGCAAGCGTTACAATTCGGTCTCGTGAATCAGGTCGTGCCCGCGGCGCAGGTGCTCGACACCGCGATCGATCTCGCGCATCGCCTGTTGAAGATGCCGCCACTTGGCGTCCGCTGCGCAAAGTTGCTGGTGCACACCGGGATGAACGCGGACCTGAAGACCGGCATCGAGGCCGAGCGCCAGGCGATGGCGTTTCTGTTTGGCACCGAAGACCGCGTCGAAGGCATGGGTGCATTTCTCGCCAAGCGCCAGGCTAGCTTTAAAGGGCGCTGAACCTGATTGCGCCGTGGAGATACGCAGGCTAAATCGTGGGCCGTGATGACGTTCGACCCGGAGCAGCGGAGACCTAATCGGCTTCGCTGAAAGCGGCCGGAGTGCGATTGTGATTGGAACGCGATTTTGCCTGTGCGGTCGCCGAAAATCCCAGTAGCGCGGAGATCCGCTCCAGGACGAAATCATGCCACGCCGAATCGCCGATCAGTTGCGGCTCGAGTGTTTCCATATGGCTAAGGCCCATAATCATCACGAGAAACAAGCGGGCGGTAAAATCGGGGTTTAGCGTCGCGTCGAATAGCCCCGTCTGCTGTGCGGCGGCGATGCTCCGGGAGGTCGCTTGCGCCGCTTCCTCATTGACCGCCGCCAGTAGTTTCATCACGTTCTGCTCGCGACTGCCGGCGGCGTGAATCTCCAATCCAAGCTGACGAATCAGCTTGTGACCCGGACTGGTATAGCTGGCTGCAAATTCCGGTAGTTCGGTAGCGTCGATTTTAGCCGGTTCGAGTACTCGCACACTGGTAGGCAAAGTCTCCAACGCGTAGCGGACAACCGCGATCAGAAGTTCTGCCTTACTCTCGAAGTGTCGATAAATCGCGCCGGGCGTGATGCCGCTGCGTTTCGCGATCGCCGGCATCGATGTGTTCTCGAATCCCAGCGTGGCAAATAGGTGCGTGGCTGATCTGACGATGCGATCGCTGGTCGAGGTCAGCGGGAACCCTGCGGCCGGATCTTTCTCTTCCGCGGGACGGTTACGCTCGGGCTTCGCTACCTTGGCTTTTGGCGACGTTTTTTTCACTGCATGTCAGAGTTTCCGAAACCCTGTCCTGATTCAAGCCATGAGACCCGCACTTGGCTTCGCGAGCGTAACACTTGGCTTTAATCGCCATCCGGTTGCGGCGCGTTGCCGTCTGTCGAATTATTTTGCGATTCCGTTTGACAAGTAAATGATCGTTTACTAGCTTACGCCGCAGATGCTCTTTGGGAAGCTTTGAGCCGCCGGTCGTTGCGCAGGGGACGCCAAGGACTACGGCCAAACGAGTTTTTGCAGGCATGATCGATGAGTTCGGGGCGAGTCGGTATGGAAGGTATTGGGCGCGGATATAGCCAGAAAAGCTATTCGCACGGGCTCAATTCCGCCGTCTTCGTGAAGTGCTTGCGTTAATGTTCGTTTCCGGAGCATACGTATAAGTAATGCTGTTGGGGTGTATTAGCATTACAGGCTTGGGAGCTTAGCGCTGGGGTTCGACAAATTCACGTACCGGGATACCCGGGGAACTGGGCGATACGCGGGTCCCTTGACCATCGCGGTCGCGCCAAAAGGAGATTCGCATGGCAGAATTTGACGTCATCATTAGTGGCGGAGTGGTAGTCGACGGCACGCGGTTGCCTCGCTATCAGGCCGACGTCGGCATCAAGGATGGCAAGATCGCCAAACTTGGCAACCTGAAGAACCACACGGCGGACAAGACGATCGACGCCAGCGGCAAGATCGTCGCTCCCGGCTTCGTCGATCTTCACACGCATTACGATGCCCAGCTTTTCTGGGATCCGTACTGCTCGATTTCGAGCTGGCACGGCGTAACCTCGCTCGTCATCGGCAATTGCGGCTTCGGCTTTGCGCCGGTCAAGCCTGATTTCCGCGACCGCGCGATGCTCACGATGACGCGGACCGAGGCGATCCCCTACGTCTCCATGAAGGCGGGTCTGCCCTGGGACTGGGTAACTTATCCGGAGTTCCTCGACAGCATCGATCGCCGTCCCAAGGGCGTTAATCTCCTGCCCTTTGTGCCGATGGCGCCCGTCATGGTGTGGGTGATGGGACTGGAGGACGCGAAATCGGGTCGCATGCCCACCGAGGCTGAAACCGCTGAGATGAAGCGCATTGTCCACGAGGCGATGGATCATGGCGCGTGCGGATGGTCGGCGCAGCGCTTCGGGCAGAACAGCGTCCAGGCGGATTTCGACGGCACTCCGATGGTGACCGATCTGATGCACGACGAGACCGCAATCGAACTCGCGAAAGTCCTCGGCGAGCGCAACGAGGGCTTCATCCAGATGTCCTACATCCCGGATGCGAGCAAGTACGAAGGCGACATGCAGACGCATTCCGAGAAGCATTACGAGGAACTGGCCCTCACCTCGGGTCGTCCGATTCTCTACAATGCAATCGCAGTCAACGATATGTATCCCGAGCGCTACAAGCGCCAGCTTGCATGGCTGGAAAGCTGCACCGAGCGCGGCATCCGCGTGTTGGGTCAGAGCGCGACGCTCGAACTCAATTTCGCGTTCTCTTTCAAGGACTGGAACCTCTGGGACGATATGCCGGCGTGGCGTGAGTGCACAGTCGGACCGATCGAAGACCGCCTGATGAAGCTGTCTGACCCCGAGCGCCGCCCCGAGCTGCGCAAGGTTGAGCAGACCGGACTCATCACCAACAAGATCGATGAGATCATCGTGCTTGAGTGCAAGCGCGAAGATCTGAAGAAGTACGAGAACATGACCGTCGGCGAGATCGCGAAGGCCGAGGGGAAGCACGTCGTCGATGCGATGCTCGATATCGCATGCGCGGACGGCCTCAACACGGACTTCTACACTCCGCCGGTCAACATGAACGTCAAGAACATGTCGGAGATGATTCATTCGAATTCGCAGCCGATTTTCGGCGTTTCCGACGGCGGCGCGCATACCAAGTTCTTCACCGGCGGCCGTTATCCGACCGAGGCGTTGATCAAGTTCGTGCGTGAAAACCAGGTGATGTCGCTCGAAGAGGCGCATTTCCGCCTGAGCGCTCAGCCTGCGATGTGTGCCGGCTTCAAGAATCGCGGCACCCTGGTCGAAGGCGCCGCGGCCGACGTTGTCGTGTACGACTTCGACAACCTCAAAATTCTGCCGATGGAAATCGTTCACGATTTCCCCGGTGGTGAATGGCGCCGCGTGCAGCGGGCCGAAGGCTACAAGGCCGTGATGGTCAACGGCGAGGCGATCATCGAGGACGATAAGGAGACCGGCGCAGTCCCTGGCCGCCTCCTGCGCCACGGTGGCTGAGTCTCATTGCACAGGCTGCGCGGTCTTGAACCGCGCAGCCCGTCCAACTCAACAGATATGATCCGTCGCTGACGGATCAACGACAGGAGCGGGCCGGCAATTTGCCGGCCCGCTCCGTTTGCATCCCACTCCGGCCCTTCGGGCTTGTCCGTCGCTCTCCCGTCCAAGCCTCTGCACGTTGCGCGCGGATGATGTCGCAAGCGCACGCTACTGCCGTGCGCCTGCGATGAGCCGTAAGCCGCCGCAGTCCTCGGATGCTGAACAGCATCCGAGGACTGCGGCCTGAAGCAGTGCAGGCCGGCAGATTGCCGGCCTGCACCTCAAACCGCGAACGGCCACTACGTCGGTTGTGTCTTTTTGAGCCGCGAGCGGCGGCGGAGGTTTGGCGGCGCGCCGCCAAACCTCCGCCCCCGACTCAGCTTACGACGGCTGTTTTGCCGGCAGCGACTCGAACCACGGCAACACCAGCCGCTCGTTGATCGAGTACGGTATCGCGTGGCCCCAGTCCGGGAGCTCCTCATATTTCACGTTGTAACCGATCTGTTTCAGCAATTGGTTGGTCTGCCGTGTGAATGCCACCGGAAAGATAAAGTCGTGGACCCCGTGAATGACAAAAATTGGGGTGTCCTTCCCGCGGCCTTCGCGCAGCATTTGATCGACCACCAGATGGAGTGCGCCCGCAATCGGTGCAAGTCCGCGAAACAGTTCGCTCCGCTCGAGGCCTAGGATGTAGGTGAAGATGCCGCCGTCCGACAGGCCGGTCAGATACACGCGCTCGCGATCGATCGAATATTCACGCGTTACTTCGTCGAACATCCGCCCAACGGATTGCGTATCGCGGCTCGGCACCGTCATGTCCCAGGTATTCCCGACCGACTTCGGCGCCAGGATCGCATAGCCGCGGCTCCGCGCCGGCCGCAGCCACGTCCACACGTATTCGGAGCCTTGCCCATATCCGCCGTGCAGCGCGACGATCAGCGTCAGCGGTTTGTCCGGCGAATAATCCTCCGGAATGTAGAGCGTATAATCAGAGCGTTCGTCGTTGCGCTTATGCTGGATAAATCCGGTCAGAGCGCCGCCGGGTGCTGCCGTTACGGGTGCACTCGCACCGGGCATCAGGAAATGTTCGGCGATTATCGGAAGGCGGCCGCGCAGTTCGTAGAGCTGGTACAGGCCGCGACAAAAATCACGACGGCTGTACAGAAAAGCGAGCGTCCAATCCCGGCTCGGCTTGGTCATGAAGACGTTGCAGGCCTTGCCGAGTTCGGTAATCGCCGCGCACAGCGGCTGATGCAGATCGGCCATCGAGTCCGGTGGCGTTAGCGGCGCGAACGTCGCATCGAAGCGGCGGAACGTATCGCCCACCGCAGCGACCAGTTGCGCCTGCATTTCGGCGACCGCTCCGAGCCGCAGATCTTCCTGGATTGCCTCGAAGGTGCGCAGGAAATTTACTATCTCATGCTGAAGCGTGGTCAGTGTGGCCCTGTAGGCTTCGTCGTCTCGTGCCATTGCCGGTTCCTCGTGCTGCGACAATAGCCGATTTGCTCCGCGATGCCATAGGAAAGCACGCTCGCGGAAATGCTATGAGAGAGAGTATGTTTCTTTAGCGTTGTCTCCCGTCGGATCGCCCAGACCATTGAGCATCAACGCCGCGGAGCGCCAAAGCGCTTAGTACCAGTGGTGCCAAGACGTTGCGGAGATACCACCTTCAATTTACTCTTCTCGAATTCCTTGACAGCATTGCGCGAGTTTCGTATAAAGCAAGCAATCGTTTGCTTTAGACCGAAGCCCAAGCCTTGAACGCGAGCGGTGGCAGCGGTACTAACATTCAGGAGATTAAAATGGCCGAGACCGAACATCTAGTTCAAAGCGAATTCGAAACCCTCTACCAGCGCGAGTACGCCGTCTTGGCGCCCGACATGCGCCGGCTCTACGAGAACGCCAAACGCGACCAGTGGAATGTCTCCAAGGACATCGATTGGGCGCAGCCGGTCGATCTCGAAAAGGGCATTTTCGCCGACGGCATGATCGACGGCTTCGGCAGCCCGCTCTACGAGAAGCTCGACGACAAGACCAAGCGCGAGCTCAATATCGAGTTCTCCTGTTGGCGCCTCTCGCAACTCCTCCATGGCGAGGAGGGTGCGATGCTGGCCTGCAGCCAGTTGGTTGACATGGTCCCGAGCAACGACGCGAAGTTCTTCCAGAGCACGCAGGTCGTTGACGAAGCGCGGCACACCGAAGTCCTGAGCCGCTACCTGATGGAAAAATGCGACGGCCGCATCTATCCGATGAGCGCGAACATCAAGCAACTGTTCGACTACCTGCTCGGACAGGGCAAATGGTTCATCAAGACCGCGGGCCTGCAGTTGGTCGCCGAGACCTTCGCTGTCGGACTTTTCCGGATGCTCGCAGAGACTTCGCAGGATCCGCTGCTCAAGACCATCAGCAAGAAAATCCTGCTCGACGAATCACGTCACATGGGCTTCTCGGTCATCGGCTTGCCCGACATGATCGCGAGCCTGAGCCCGGCCGACTTTGCCGAGCTCGAAGACTTCACGGCTGAGGCCTGCCGCCTGGTGTTGCGCGGACAGTTCCCGCGTCCGGCGTTCGAGAAGGTCGGCTTCAACCAGACCGAGATCGACGAGATCCAGCGCTATCGCGTCGAGAATGCGAAGAGCAACGACTACGTCTATTTCCGCCAGATCTTCCGTCGCGAAATGTACACGCAGGTCGTTTCCAATATGAAGAAGGTCGGCCTGATGAGTGATCGCACGAAGGCCAACTTGCTCAAGCTCGGAATCGATCCGAACATCGACGGGCGCAACGCTACTCTGGAGCAACCCGCGGCCTGACGCATTCGCCTTGCTGGTCGCCGCCGTTTGGTCCGAGAGGTTCTAGATTCGTTAGTAGATGCCCGCTTCGTCAGTTCAAGGTGTAAGCCGCACTCCGCGGCAGGATAACCGCCGCGTCCAGTTGATGGACGCGGCGGCCCGTCTTTTCCGCGAGCGTGGCTTCCATGCCACCTCGATGCGCGATATCGCCAAGGCGGTCGGCATGCTCTCGGGCTCGATTTACTACCACTTCCAGTCCAAGGAAGAGATGTTGGTCGCCGTCTATGACGAGGGCAAGCGCCGCGTCGCCGAGGCCGTGGACGCCGCGGTAGCCGCGGAGACCGACCCCTGGCAACGTCTCGAAGCGGCCTGCGCCGCCCACTTGGGCGCGCTCATCCGCAATCGCGATTTCACTCAGGTGATGATTCAGACCTTGCCGCACGAGGCCGGTGCCGCCGAAGGCCGCATTCGCGAACTACGCCGCGACTACGAGCAACGCTTTCGCCGCCTCATCGAGGATCTCAACCTGCCCCCTGAAATCGACCGGCGTTATCTGCGATTGTTGCTGTTCGGCGCGCTGAACTGGTCCCACGTTTGGTACCGCACCAGCGGCGATTCTCCCGAGATCGTCGCGCGCCGCTTCCTCGATACTCTGCGCAAACAACTCGATATCTAGCCAGCGCGCCTGGGCTCTAATTCCTCACGCCTGATCCGCGCGCCGGCATTTACGCCTTTGGCTTTTCCATCTCGACCGCGCCGCCGGCTTCCTTCCACGCGCGGAAGCCTCCCTCAATGTGACATACCGGTTCGAGTCCCATGTTCTGCACCGTCTGCGCCGCTAGCGCCGATCGCAAACCGCCCGCGCAAAAGAACACGAACTTTTTCCCGCTCCCAAAGATTTCCTTGTAGTACGGGCTCTCCGGATCGACCCAGAATTCCAGCATCCCGCGCGGCGCATGGAAGGCGCCCGGGATGCGGCCGTCGCGCTGCAGCTCGCGGATATCACGCAGGTCAACCAGCAGCACGTTCGGATCGTCTTTCAGCTTGAGCGCCTCCGGTGCCTTGACCGTTTCGATTTCCGCGTAGGCCTCCGCGACCAGTTCTTTGATGCCCTTCTTCAGTTTCAGCGCCATGGCCGTTCATCCTCTGCCCGTTGTGAAAGCGTTATACGATCGCCGTCGTCCGCGACCTCGTTCCTCTTTTTAGCGCCCGGTGTAAGTGGGTTTGCGCTTCTCCATAAATGCGCGCGGACCCTCGCGAGCGTCCTCCGAGGAAAAGACCTCGCGCGCGATTTCGTTCTCGATCTTGAAGCCTTCGTCCAGCGGCCGCCCGGAACAGCGCAGCACCGCCTCCTTGATCTTGCGCACTGCTAGCGGTCCGTTCGCCACGATCGTCGTCGCGAGTTCCTCCGCCTTCGCCATCACCTGCGCTGCCGGCACCACGTAATTGATCAGCCCCAGGCGCCACGCCTTCTCCGCGTCTATCCGATTTCCCGTCAGCAGGATTTCCATCGCCTCGCAAAACGGCATCTGCCGCGGCAGTCGCGGTAACGATCCGCCTGCCGGTATCAATGCCCATTTTACTTCCTGCAGGCCGAAGCTCGAATGTTCCGCCGCAACCCGCATGTCGGTCGCCAGCATCAGTTCCATTCCGCCCGCAATGCAAAACCCGTTTACCGCCGCGATTACCGGCTTGTACACATCGTAGCCGCGCAGCAATGCGGCGCCTGCGTAATGCTTGTTGGCGAGGATCTTCTCGTCCCACTCGTCTTCCGCCGGCCGCGCGCCCGTCGTGAGCGGGATCAGCCGCCCGAGATCCGCGCCCGCGCAAAACGCCTTGTCGCCGGCGCCTGTCACGATCGCAATCCGAATGTCGTCGTCGGCGTTCACGCGCTCCCACGCCTCCGCCAGTTGGACCATCAATTCCGGATTGATCGAGTTATGAACTTGCGGCCGATTCAGCGTCATGTACGCGATATGCTTGCGAACTTCAAAGATCAGCGCGGGCATCTTGGGAACTCCAGCGTGGTCGGGTGATGATGTCTGACAGCTAGCGAAGTCGCCGCGTGCTTGCAACGCCATCCGCTCGACGATTCGACGCCAAAAGGCTCCCCCGCGCGGATTCTCAATAATCGCCTTTGTGCGCTATAGTCCGCGCAAGTGCTTGCCGATGAAGCGATCCTCGTTCGCATGCGAACCCTTTAAGGAGCTACCAAGTTGCCCAACCCTGCGTTGAACGATTTGCGGGTGATCGAGTTCGCCGAGATGGTCTCGGGCCCGATGTGCGGCAAAATGTTCGCCGACATGGGCGCCGAGGTCATCAAGATCGAGCCCCCGGGGCGTGGCGATGAGGCCCGCAGCCATCCGCCGTATCCGGGCGATGTCCCGCATCCCGAAAAGAGCGGCTTCTTCCTCTACCTCAATACCAGCAAGAAAAGCCTCACCCTCGATCCGGCGTCGCCGGGCGGCCTCGAGGTCTTCAAGCGCCTCATCGCAGACGCCGACATCCTCATCGAGAACCATCGGCCCGGCTATCTCGAGAGCATCGGCCTCGGCTATGAAACTCTGCGTGCGCTGAATCCAGGGCTCATCCTCACTTCCATTACGCCGTTCGGGCAGAGCGGTCCTTATCGCGATTGGAAGGGCACCGACCTCATCGAATGGGCGATGTCCCTGACCGGCTACAACACTCCGACCCTGGTCGATGACGTGGACAAGGAAAATCCGCTGCGCGCGCCCGGCCACGCCGCCGAAATGATGGGTGCGACCAATGCCGCCGCCGCCACCATGATGGCGCTCTTCCACCGCGACGCCACCGGTGCCGGCCAATGGGTCGATGCGCCCTGCTGGCAAGCGACGGTGAATACTTCCAAGCTCGAAATGGCGGCCTACTCCTATGTCGGGATTCCCTTCAGCCGCTTGCGCGCCAACGTTCAGGTCGGCCTCGAACCGCTGCCTTGCCGCGACGGCTACATCTATACGCTGTGGGCTGCCGACTCGCATTGGAAGGCCTTGCGCACGCTCCTCGGCGATCCGCCCGAACTCGTCAACGAGATTTTCGATACGCACGCCGGCCGTCACGAAAACGATGACATCCTGCGCACGCTCATCCGCCAGAACCTCGCGCAGCACGACATGGATCATCTCGTGACCGAGGGCCAGCGACTCGGCCTGACGATCGGTCCCGTTCATACCGTCGCCCAGGCCGCGCACCATCCGCATCTCGAGGCCCGCGGCGCCTTCGTCGAAATCGACCACCCGGCCGCCGGCAGCTTCAAGTTTCCCCGCTCGCTCGTGCAGATGACCGCGACGCCGCCCGAGTCGATCCGCGCACCATTGCTCGGCGAACATAATGTCTCGATTCTGAGCCGCCTCGGTTACACCGGCGAAGATCTGCGACGCCTTCAATCCGCCGGCGTGATCTAGCCGCGAGCCCTTCGCAAGGACAATCAAATGGGACGTCTTCCGCTCGCAGGAATCAGGGTCGCCGACTTCAGTTGGATCATCAACGGACCGCAAATCGCGCAATGGCTCGCGACCATGGGCGCCGAGGTCATCAAGATTGAATCGCAGGTGTACATCGATATCGGGCGCACCAATCCTGCGGGCATGGCCGACCGTGTCGCCGGTGTCAATCGCAGCGGCTTCTATCACGCCCTGAACTACGGCAAGAAGGCGATTAGCCTCAACCTCAAGCATCCCAAGGGCCGCGATCTCGCCCACGAGATCGTCCGCCGCAGCGACTTCGTCCTCGAATGTTTTCCCGGCCCCTCCGCCGAAAAACTCGGCCTTACCTACGACGAGATGAAAAAGGTCAAGTCCGACATCATCATGATTTCGGTCTCGCTGCTCGGCAAAACCGGACTCGAACCGTCGCGCTGGGTCGGATGGGGTCCGATGGCCTGCTGCTTCATCGGCATGTTCGATGCCCAGGGTTACCCCGGTGGTCCGCCGCGCCAGACCGGCGGCACCTGGCCCGACTATGCCATCGCCTCGTCGGTCGTCTTTCACGCACTCGCCGCGCTGCGTCATCGCAATCGCACTGGGGAGGGTCAATGGATCGACGCGAGTATGGGCGAGACCGTCATCGGTCAGATGCACGAATGGTTTACTGACTATTTCATGAATGGTCGCGATCGCCGCCAATGGGGTAATCGCGACGACGTGATGGCGCCGCATAATACCTATCGCTGCGCCGGCGACGATCACTGGATTGCGCTCGCCGTCGCCAACGATACCGAATGGAATACGCTCCGCACCGCGATGGGCGATCCCTCGTGGGCGCGTGATGCGAAGTATGCAAATCAGCTCAGCCGCTGGCAAAACCGCGACACTCTCGATTCCCATATCGCCGCGTGGACGCGCGATCAGGACCATCTCCAGTTAGCGCAACGCCTGCAGGCGGTTGGCGTCGCCGCCGGTCCTGTCCTCGATAGCGCCGAATTGCACAACGATCCGCATCTCTGGGAATGGGGCTATTGGTGGAAGATGGACCATCATGAAGTCGGCGAACGGATACTTCCCGCGATGCCGGTCGAACTGAGTAATGTGCCGGAATTGAATTACTCATATCCGCCCGATCTCGGCGAACATAATCGCGACGTCTTCGGCGGCTTGCTCGGTCTCAGCGACGCTGAAATCAAGTTGCTAATCGAGGAAAAGGTCATCTACTGAGTATTCCAGTAGCTATTCGATCCAGGTTGAATGTCTCCCTTTCGATGGAACTCCGAGGTAACTGATGTACTCACTTAAGGATAAAGCCTGTATCGTCGGTGTCGGCGAAAGCGCTTTCACGCGCGGCTCCGGCAAGACCGAGCTCGGCCTGATGCTCGACGCTTCCACCAAGGCCATCGCCGACGCCGGTCTCAAGCCCCACGATATCGACGGCATCATCGGGCCGCCGCTCGGCGCAGCTTCCGAGCATATCGCCGCCAACCTCGGCATCGAGGACATGCGCTACGCCACCACCGTTCACATGGGCGGCGCGA
>Ga0206850_10109_pt1 | contig 28043 bp, 45 predicted proteins | sample Alteio_BWOrgCont_16_FD_152885 | JGI IMG/M metagenome (GOLD analysis project Ga0206850, IMG submission 152885) | Enriched cells from forest soil in Barre Woods Harvard Forest LTER site, Petersham, Massachusetts, United States -... | ecosystem: Environmental > Terrestrial > Soil > Temperate forest >...
GGCAAGAGCCATTGCTTTGAAGCTCGTAACGATATTGCGAGAAGTCATAACCATCCTTTAAGTGAAACGTGTGTCGTTGCCGACACAGTCGGTCGCCGGCTCCGTGCCGACAGACCGGATTCCGGAAAACACCCCACCAAGGCGGCAATGCCACCGGTAGTGAAGCGACTCTGGAACACATGAGATACGAGGTGGGAATCCACCTCGCTGAGAGAGGGCGAGTCCGGCGAACCCATTAGGTTCTCGGTTATCCGCCCTTCTGCCAGTCAACAGGATAGGTCACTGCCAGTGCCCGCGTGTCAGGAGATGTTGAAAAGTCTGCGGGCTTCCCCTGACAGCTTGGTTTGTCTGATGTGGTGGAAAGTGTAGCCAAACCCCGCGAGTAGGCGTTCACTTCTTTGCCTTCCCGCCTCGCTTCGGCTTGCTCGTCTCGGCTTCCGACACCGGCATCTGCTGGGAAACAGGTCGCGCAGGGGTTGGGTACGCCATGTGTCTGCGGAGGGCTTCCGCGACCATGTGGGCAAACTCCTCTCCTCGATCCTTCGCGAACGCCTGCGCAATCGAAAGTAGTTCCGGGTCTAGCTCAATGTAAACGCCATTCTTGTCAGGGCTTTTAACGCTTCGCATTGTTCAACTCCTTGAACACCCCTGCACCACTCCCACCGCCTAATACCTACAGACCGGAAGAGGTTCACACCACAACCAAATTCGAGGAACTGATCCATTGCGGCTGCGAGGGTGGCGCGTTCCAATGTGCAAAGTACTGGGTTGTTTCTGGCTTAATACCGACTGGAAGTGCGATGTCAGACCCAAAGCTCCTTTCGCAGATTGACGCATATCTTCAGGCTGCTCGGGCGCGGGCGGATGCAATAAACAAGTTTGCTGCATTAACCAAGGCGGTCAAGACTGCTTATGACGAGTTGTCTCAAGCGTTGACCGAACTCAAGGCTCCTGTCCCCTCGGGAAAACTCCTGCGAGAACAGATGGTTGATCGTAGTTTCCCCACAGAAGCCTACATCAACGAAGCATGGAGGACGCTGGTGGCGACAACGCTTCGCGCGCGTGAGGCATGGGAAGTAATTCTGAGCGACTGCCGGACGGGGCTTTCTCCCCCATAGCCGTGCGAGACCGGCAGTCAGATACCACTGGGCCTCCGGTCGAAATCGTCACCCCTTACCACCACTCGCCCCCCCGACTGGTTCCCGCCGACCTTCTTGCTCGAATCGGATGACCCGGAAGAGCAAGCCCGGGGACGGATCACTGTCAACTTGAGGGTGCTTTCGGAAGGGCAACCATCCTTGCGAAGTTCCGCCCCCAATCGGCTGCCGCCTCGGGTACGGTTTGACCAAAACCAGTGACGCCAGCCTTCTCGACCAGTACACCCCCGCCCCATGGATAGGTAAGAATCGCGGGCGCATCGAGTAGAGCAACGACCTCTGGGCCTGTGAAATGAGTTGGATTGAGCATCTGTGGGAGGGTTGTTGTTTGTAGAAAAAAAGAGAGGCTATGCGACCAGAAATGAAAAGTCGGTACGGGAACGTACTGGAATGCGCAGATTCCAGATTTCACTTAGAGACGTGGCTAACTTCTCCAGTTTCAACCCGCATCTCCACCCGCGGCAACAGCAGTTCCTGTCCGATCACCCTCGCGGGATGTTCCACTCACAAACTGCCGGCCATGACGACAGTTTCCCAATGCCCGACTCCAAGCTTGGTTCTCGGCTTCATGCTTGGCGGCACGAATTGATTTGGTCATCCGAGCAAACCGGGTACGATATGGCTGAGGGGATATTTCTCCTCATGGTCCAAATGTCCAAGGGTTCACGAACGTGGCCAATAATCTGTACGTCGGCAACATGGCATTCTCAACGACCGAAGAGACATTGCGAGAACTGTTCTCGCAGTATGGAACTGTGACGAAAGCACAACTTGTCATGGACCGAGACACCGGAAGACCTCGTGGCTTCGCGTTTGTCGAGATGAGTGATGGTGGAGACCAAGCCATCGCAGCCTTAAATGGGTCACAAGTCGATGGACGTGCCTTGACTGTCAACGAGGCCAAGCCCAGAGAGAACCGGCCGCGCGGTGGTGGGAGCGGTGATCGTGGAGGATATGGCGGCGGAGGTGGAGAACGGCGCTATTGACTCCCCCGCTTTTCCGTTCCCAACCAGTCGTTCCATGGGATGTGACGCCCACTCACCAAGACCGCGCCCGGGGGTGAGCAGCATTTGCCAATGGTGAAGTTCGATGCTGCCCACTCCGCTATGTGGAAGAGGAGGTGCGAGATGACTGAGTTGCGCATCTTCCTGGCCGATGACCATGCCGTCGTCCGCGAGGGGCTGAAAGCCCTGATCAACGCGCAGGACGGAATAACGGTGGTCGGTGAAGCGGCCGATGGGCTGACTGCGTGCGAGCAGGTGCCGGGACTGCGGCCCGATGTGGTGGTAATGGATGTGTCCATGCCCGGGTTGACCGGTTGCCAGGCGACTGAAAGGCTGCGGAAGGAGTGCCCGCATGTGAAGGTGCTGGCCCTGACCGTTCACGAGGAAAGAGGCTATATCCGTCAACTTCTCGTTGCCGGGGCAGCAGGTTATGTACTCAAACGAGCGGCAGGTGAGGAGTTGATCCACGCCATTCGGGTGGTTGCCGCGGGTGGGGTGTATCTGGACCCGACGATGGCGGGCAAAGTGGTCGGGGGGTTCGTCCAGCGACCTGCCGCAGATAGCTCGGGGGCTGATGGGGTTCTGAGCGATCGGGAGGAAGGTAGCCCAACTCACCGCAGCAGGGTACGGCAACAAAGAGATTTCGGACCGTCTCGACCTGAGCGTCAAGACGGTCGAGACGTACCGGGCCAGGGGTATGGAAAAACTCGGTCTCCAAACCCGTGCCGATCTCGTCCGCTACGCTGTCCAACGAGGGTGGCTGAGTGAAGGGTGAGGGAAGTGTACCGCAGTCCGAGCGGCGTGTGAAGCGAAATGGAATTCCAGTTCACGTCATGGAGATGGTTCCAGTGCCGAGCCGACCGCGCGAAGAACCGCAAAGGATTCTACCGACGCGGTGGGTGTGGACCATGCCGGATTGAATACTACTTACCCGCTCGCCAACCGCTTCCGGTACAGCCGGTACGTTGCGTGATTCTCGAACAGATCATATTCCTCGTCAACCAGCCGTATCGCTTCCATGCCAGGCACCGGAAGGGTGAGCATGCCAGTGCCGTGCGATCAACTGCACACCTGCGACAGACTCCTTGCCGCCGGGTGGAAAGAGTGGTCCAATATCCCTGCAAGGAACGCTTGACTGTCGCAGGGGAGGGAGTCATGCGAAAGGATCAAGTACGTCGGAAGCGTGGGCGATTCTCTTCAGCATTTGCGGGGGCTTTCGCGTTGGTGCTTGCGGCGATGGAGACGGTTGAGCCGTGGGCGGTTGGGGAAGGCAATTACGATCAACACCGGATCAGTCTCATCGTCGCATACGTTTCCTTGGCGGCCGTTTTCGGGCTGATGTTCTGGAGGCTGCGGCCGACTGAAGGCGTGTAACTATCGTCACTGCGAATGATCTAAAGGCTACCAGAACTTGCAAAACGATGGGGTGAGGGGCAGATCGGGTGCGGACGGTTCCGCACCCGAAGTGGCAGAAGCTGTACTCGACTACTCGTCCTTCGTCCGGGAGTAGGTCATCAGGGCATGCCCACTTTCCACTTCTGTCGAGAACGCCTTTGGCCGGTCCTTGCCGGGGTTGGCAACGCAGATAGTGTACTTGTCTCCCTCGATCTGGTAGACCGCAAGAAGTGTTTTCCCCTTTTCGTCTCCCTCAATAACCTCAACGTCCACTGTCTTCGTCTTCTGGGTGGGATCCATGTTAACCCACTTCAGCTTGCGGATAACCTTCCCCTCCTTAGTAACTGTCGCTGTTCCGTCATCGGCGATCTTGACAAACACCCCTTTGAGGGCATCCGCCGGAGCCTTCTCGCCGTATGCTTCCCGCGACTCTACCTTCCACGTCCCAGTCAAACTCTTGAGATCCTTACGGATTGCTTCGTCTGTGGTGTCGTCCGCCGCAGACAACAAGAGGCCGAGTCCGGCGAAAAAGAAGGAGGCAATCGAAATGGTTAAGTAACGCATTTGGTAACTCCTGGGTGGGGACATGAGGTGGGCGTCCTCAGATCGAGCTTCCTAGCCACGCGGAGTCGATTCTAGAGCCGCAGCGCAGGCGATCCGTAAGGATATCGGCTAAACTGTGGAGGAAAACCCTGACAGACGACCCGGCACTTCCCGCCCTGGCTTGAACCGCCTACCCCACCTGCGCCAATTCGACCGTGTCGCTGGCGGCGAACCTCTCCCGAAGCTCAGAAAAGCCTACAACCGCCGTGCCGATCTTCCCAACCACTAACCCCGCGGCCGCGTTCGCGATCTTTACCGCGTCCTTGATCGAAGCCCGGCAGCCAGTGCCAGCGTCAGGGCAGCAGCAGCAGCGGTGTCAGGTGGTTCAGATCCCCAGTTAGTCTTGACCCAACCTTGGCGAACGCTAATGTCTCGCATCCGGGGATAAATCATGCCAAACTGCCGGATAGCATGTCTTGCCGTCGCTGCTGCGCTTTCTAGCGGTTGTGGCACGATAGCAAACTTAGACGGTTGGGAAGGGCTCATGGAAGCCCGACAGACTCCAAGGTGTGAGGTTTATGGAGGTATCCGGACAGATCTGGCATTCACTCAAGGTTTGTTCACCGAGATGTTGCCGAAGATCGGTGAAAATCCAAACACTTCCTACTCCACTGGAATGCTTGGCCCAGACTTAGAGCATTTTGGCTGCTTCATAAATGACCTTACCGGTTTTTTCTTCTTCACCGGAGCCTTGGCGATAGATTTCCCGCTCACATTTGTTGGGGACACCCTGACTCTTCCAATCACCATCCAAAAAACTCTGGAGAAGAAGCGGAAACAGTCTTCCACAGAAGAAGTGAGCTCGTCACAAGGGCAGTTGAAGTGAACCACTCCGCCTCGGTCATCGGTTGCCCTCTCCCGCGCACCCACGCTTTAGCAGTCCACCGATTGTATCTTCCCCCTACACGGAAGCCACCCGGAGCGCAGATCGGGCAAGCACGGGGCAAGAAACTGAACCGTGCGGGTTGAGATCTGAGGTACCCAGTCAGCCTCTGAGTCCCGCCGTATTCGACATCGCAAACCTGCCTCCTTGCCGCTGGGTGGAAAGCGTGTTCCAATGTCCTGGAATCTGGAGGAGGCATACTCCAGTCGCAAGGATCCTATCGCATACTCCAAGAAATCAAGTTACACCGCGCTCGTTCTTCCACCCAATTCCGATTGTATTTGTAAGTCGTGAATTGTTTGGGGCGTGATCTTCCGCCCTAAAGCAGCCGATCGTGCTCCCATTTCCAAGTTGCGACACATCGCCCCAACTGTCCTCGATCTCTTTGAGGTTAAGGATCTCCGACTCTTGAGGGGGCAACAATGAAAAGGTTCCTGATGGCAACTTTTATGGTCCTCTGGCTCTGCCTCGGCCCTGCCGGCACGGCCCAAGCTCAGATCGTCTATGGGTTTTCCGTTCCCTTTGACGAAGGTCTGGCAGCTTCATCCGGAATGATGTCCAGTTCGGGAGGTTTCTCCCCAGCGGGCATGATGTCCACATGGGGGAGCAACGGTGCTTGGCACAATGGTTCTTGGCGCGATGGTTCTTGGCGCGATCGCGTTGGCGGACATGCTGCGTTCTTTGCTGGGAATATGAATCACACGGCGTCATCCAACCGAATGCTTGGCACCACTCCGAGGAATGGCCTCGGCAGCAGAAGCGTTTTCTTCAATCCGAGCACATTAACGATCCCGACAAGTATGAATCCCAGGTTTGGTGGAATGATGAACATGGGGATGCGCCGTCGCTGACCCTGAGCGTGAAGAACGAGTTAGGTTGAAAGTCTATTGCTGTGTTAGAGTGGTCCCAGTTCTGGAGACTTTCCAGAACTGGGACCAGCGATGTTGAAAATCGCGATGTACTCTTCCATTTGCCTACCTCTTGAATCGGTAACATCGGTGCCTACACCAATCTGTCACCGATCAAATCTTGGCTAGAACGGTGCGCGGTCTCGGGGTTACTCCGCACGACTGTTGCGTGCCAACGTGCTTTATCCGTTCCGATACCACTCGATCACTTCACGAGTGCCGAACGAAGATGAGTCACCATGCTGCTTAGTGCCCGTTGACGGCTCTGGAAATGATTCCGCAAATCTCATCTCGCGCAGTCACAGATTCTGGAAGCGATAATAGCATCCAGTCATGAATCATGTCCACATACTCAATATGGGAGTATGGAATGTCTGCCTTATCCGCCATTGCTCTGAGTTTCCGGCAATCTGGCAACATGATGTCATGCGTGCCCACAAACAGTGAGATCCTGCCGAGATTGTCCAGGGTACCATATATCGGACTAATGTCGGGGCGCTTCGGGTCGTAGTTTTTGGCATACCGCTCACCTGCACTGACACATGCGTGCAAGCCGATGTAAGGGTCTTTTTGGTTCGACTCTCTGATACCAGGATTCGTCATTGTGACATCGAGCCAGGGCGAGAGAAGCACAAGATCCTTGGGTTGTTGAATTCCAGCATCGCGTGCTTTTTGCGCTAACGCCAATGCCATGCCGCCGCCAGACGAATCGCCGATGACCGTGAGATTGGTGGCTGCGTGTTCTGTCAGCAGTGTCTTGTATAGGGGGAATACCATCGCGAAGATGTCGTCAACCGTGGAGTCGGGGGCAAGCGGGAAATCGGGGGCAGTGACTGTACAGCTTGTTTTCGTGACGATGTCGTCGATGAAATGCCAGTGGGGTGGAATAAAGCCGTTGTAGTAAGCTCCGCCATGAAGATAGTAGATGTGCTGGCTTGAGGAGGCTGTTTTCGGGGCAACTTTATAGACCGTTCTGCCGTTTATTATCTGTTCGGTGATGACGTGCCGTCTTCTCATTCGCCAAGTCGGTTTCGCATGTTTGGCATCGAGTGGATAAACCACGTCGATCATGTTCGTGATGACTTTCGCGCCGGTGATTCGGAGCCAGCCTTCGAGAAGTCTGGAACGTAGGCTTGGCATTGATAGACCCTTACGAGATTGTTGGATTGGGTCAATCGCCGATGGCCCATCTAACCCTCACACATCACGAGTCGATCCATTCGGCCGCTTAACAGAGACGCGCTGGGTCGAAGAACGACTATGCGTTTTTGATTTTATAGACAGTCCCGCACTCCCCGGCGCTGTGAAACTGGTTGGCTTTGAGGTGAGGCTCCCATCAGGCCAATCGAACTTGCCAAAACAGCAGGTTGACTTCTTCTTGCTTGCCAAACGCTTCGGATACAGCCGGCATGTCCCCGTGATCCTCGACCAAGTCGCATTGCTCCTTTAAGCGACTGCAACGCTTTCTGTGTTCGTGTTCGTGATAGGGAATCTCTCCCGGAGTTCGGCGAAAGAAACAACCGCCGTACCCATCTTCCATCGCGCATCGGCAAGCCCGGCAGCCGATGGTTGTGGCTACGCGATCTGGACCAATTGCAACCCCGACGTAGTGGAACCGCTTGGGTTGGTCACCATCACAGATGTCCAAGTCGCTGCCGGGTTACCTTCAAAGAACACGTAGTCAAGAATCAGGGATACGCCAATCGTAGTTACACCCTCTGTTTTCGTGTTAACTTCAAACGAATAAGAAAACTGATTGGCTACGGAATAACCCCCAGTATTTGTGGCCTGTGCGCACAATGCCACACTTAAACCGCCCGACAAGTCGCCATCGAAATTCACCCGAGCCGCAATGATGCCCGGAGGGTTCGACGCAAGAACCGCCAGGATGTTCAGGCTGATGTTGACGATGTATGTTCCGGGAACTGGGAACGGAACGGCAGTAAAGTTCCCAGCAACCCCGTTGAAGGTAATAAGCTGATCGGTACTAGAACTGACGTTTAAGTTTGCGGCACATCCATAGCCTGTAATTCCAATCACTGGTCTACTAAACCAAAGGAACTTACCTGGTGTAACGGAGTCGGGAATTGCGATGCCAGTATCCCCCACTTCGGGGATATATGGACCGCTGAGACCGATTGCATTGAGAGGAAAACCCGATGGCGTGATCTGTGGCCCGCTTGTTGGCGTTCCGTCCGCATTCCAAAGCTGAATGCTCCCTGTCCAGTTCGGCTCAGCGCCTCCATCGTTTGCGGTCAATTTCACGACGTAGGATGCTGGCGTGGATGCAGATTCAATCGGCACCAGTTCCCACCAGATCCCGCCCACCCCATCCGCTGACCGCGCCGCTACTTGTTCGCCTATCTCGAACGTCCCGCTCTGGGCAACGCCTGGGTTGTTGACCGTCGCGACCCGGCCGCCGAACTTCTAGTTGTATGTCCCCGTTTGGTCGAGCCAGATTTCGTAGAAGGTGTAGCCCGGAACGGTGCCAGTGGAGGTGGTTACCGTCGTTGTGCCTGTTATTTGGGCGATGAACCATCCACCCGGGGGCGGTGTGAGTAGCGGTATCGGGCGCATGAGCCTACGCTACCGCGGGAGGTGTCGGGCAGGTGCAAAGCCACGTCGGGCCGTTTGGCTTCACGTCGGTGATGGTGCGTGGTCGCCGATCATCAACGGAAGTGGGGATGATCTTGTCGCCAACCTTGGGGGTGATGGTGTGACCACGGAGAACAGGGAGGGTGAACTCCCACTGCTCCCCAGAGCCGTTATCAGCGTGGCGAGTGGCGTTGATGCCGGAGAGACGCTGCTGAACGGCACCAGAGGAATGGAGGGAATGGAAGGCGATTTGGATTGCGTCTGTGGTGGCAGTGGACATGGGATTGGTTCCTGGGGGGATGGGCGGTTGATCGTCAACAGGCCGGGAGATGATCTTGTCGCTTCGCTCGCTCCATCTCCGAAATGTTTCGATGAAGATAATCCAGCAGTTTCATCTCAAGCTGTTCCTTGCCTTCAGAAGACATCACTTCAACTCTGCCCTTTTCGTTCACAACCACTGGACCTTCGACGAGTTCGATTTGCTCTGCGACCAGTGGTTTTGCGTCTTCATCCAGTTTCGGAACCAACTGAACATACAACTTGGGCATTCGTGAAACATCCAACTCCAAAACCATCCGTTGAACTGGTGAGCTATCGATGTTGACGCCTACCATAGCGCCTAGTTGTCTCATCAGTTCGGCAGTGGTTTCTCTTCCCGACATTCTGATTCTCCAGAGCGGTCGGTGAAGTTTGCCGAAGAGGGTTGCCTGTAGAGCGATGGAGGAATGGGGCATATACTTTCTTCAGCGGCTAACGGGATTAATTACCCCGTGACCGAGCCGGGGTTGAAGACGTGGGGCCGATTCTCCCCTGCGAATTTGACCCCGGCTTGCCGTCTGAGGAGAATCAATTATGGACCGCGATTTGGCTGAGAAGCTTCTGGTCGCTCAAGTCCTTACGCTCGCTGCGGCAATGAAAGAAGAAAAGCGTCAACACGGTGTGTCCAGCACTAGCGACTTCGTCTACGACGCAATCAGACTCATCAGGAGAAAGCAGGCGGATATTATCCACGAACTGCTTGCACCGCCTGAAACCGGTGGTTAGTCACATCGACGACATGACCATCTTTCAAGAGAAAGGGCGCGAGGTCGGTCAGGACATACAGAGCCTGGCCGATTGGTACACCGTGTAGCATTTGGATCAATCGGATAGCCAGTGTCTTTGTTTGCTCATCCGTGAGGTGTTCAGCGGTCTCTGTGACGTATTCAGCCATGCTAGTCTCCGAGTAATGCAGAAATGGTAGCACGAGCTATGCCTGTTTGGTAGAGAGTTGAACGCACATCCTACTTGCATTCGGATCGCAGAAAGGCGACACTCGGACGAATAACCCAAGAAGGAATACAAAATGCGCGATGACGATCCAATGTCTTTGGATGAGGACGAAGATGACGAACCGCGGCGTCCGAGAAAGTCGAGTCTCCGAAGCCGTTCAAGCAAGCCGATCTCTTCGGCAGGAGTGGCTGTCGTCGGCGCAAGCGTTTTTCTGTTCTACGCGAAGATGATCTTTTTTGCGGTTGGGTTCGCCCTCGCTTTTATTGGGATCGATCAGGACACTCCGAACAGAACAACTGCCTTTTTCGGACTTGCCCTCTTCTGTCTTGTCGCTTCCCGACTCGCACAGGCTGAAGAACACCGCTTGAGAGACAGGTCTCCCCAATGAATGGTCTATAATGGTGGTCGCTCATAGCCCTTTCTCTGGAACCGCCACCATGAATACAGAAGCACCCTTGCCGCCAGTCGGTCCACCGAAGCAGCCAAAGAAGCCAGCGCCTGCCAGAAAACCCCCCGCCTTCGATACCAAGGTTACCATCGAGCGAGCCAACACGGGAAACGGTGAAACGATTAGGACGATTAAGGACGTTCCCGCTTGCAAAGTGGAGCAGCAAGGAAAGCCCAATAAACCCGTCTGGTTTCTGAAGCGACTGGAAGCCAAACTGCCACCCAACAAGGGCGACCGCATCATTGCCTCGGATGGCAGCGTATGGGTTGTGGATAATACGATAGGGCCGCTCGCCGATGGCCGCTTTCTTGTGAACTCAACCAAGAAGCCTTAAAGCTGAAAACACATCATCATCGGCCGCGAGTTGTACAAGGCGTAGTTGTCGGGAAGTAGATCGGCTCCCCAAACCGTGTTCCCCTTCCCGACAAAGTAGACACCATTGGCGGTCGGGTTTGTCGGTGTCCCATCGGTATTTGTGCTGGGGTCGAAGTATGGGAACCAGTTCCACCCCGTGGGTCGAAAGTTGAAGTTAAACGTCAAATCATAAACCCAATCTGAACCCAACACATCACGCTTCAAATCTTCCCCCACACTCTCCAGAACCAGAGTTCCGATGGGGTAATTACCGATTTCATCTTCGTTGATGGAGCCTATCCACGGAACCGAGTAAGGCGGGTTGTCCGTTGCAGATCCCTGAAACAGTCGCGTGTGAAGTGGCGAGCCAGGGCCATAGCCGTTCGCGGGGATGCGTACCCAGGTCCAGGAGCGTTTCTGAGTCGGGAACACCTTGCCGATGTTGAACTGAATTTGGCGCATGTGAGGGATTGGGATTGCTCCAACGATAGGAACAATTGTCCCTCCTTCGACAATATAATGAAGCACCCCTCCGGGCATCGTAATATAATCGGCTTCCGAGTCACCCTTGGTTGGCGGAATGGTATAGCGGAAGAACTCCGAACCCGTCAACTGCTCGTTAGCATCGTCCAGTAAATTCCACGGGACCAACTCATAATGAACCACTACTTTGGCCTGATTGTAGTACGGCATCCTGTTGGCGTCTTCGCCGAGATTCTTGCCGAACCCCGTACAACTGTCGATCTTCATCGCAATGATTTGTGGACGATTCGGATGGACGCCGAATGTCGGATCTGGCAGGAGTCGCGAAAGCTGTAAGTTGATCGAGCTGTCAACGTAGACGTTGACATTTCCCAACACCAGTTCAAAGAACTCAAATCGCTTCTCCCAGACCACCAGAAACGTCCGCTTCATGGTCGAGGCGTTCACCTCGCGGGTTTCAGTGGGGTGCGTCTGGTTCCTCACATCGAACGTGAGGATCTGCATCGCCTCGATTTGAGCAGGCGTGAACGGGATGCACTTTCCGGTTGTTGGATCGATCGGCAATTGGTTCTCCTCGTGGCTATCCCGTTGGGCGACCCTCACCGCCATAGACCGGTGTTGTGTCGTGTCTGCTCAATTCCCGTGCTGATGTCTCTGCTGCTGTTGCTGCCCGGAGCATGGCTTGCAGCATCCTTGCTTCGATGGGGTCGGTGTTTAACGCGGCTGTCCTCGCTGCGGAATATGCCGCACTCACACCCATCGTCTGGCTCTTGGGACTAATCGACCTGCGGAATGATTCGATCACCTCACCGAGCACACCCGCAGCACCTCCGGGGCGTGACGCGGTTCCGGTAGGTGCTCCAGCCCTTTCGCCTGGACCGTACCCCAGCGAAGCCTCAACTTCCGATTTCAGCTTGGTATCCCGCCCCAAAGCCAGCGTCCGCGCATCGTATGCCTTCTTCAGAACTGTAGAACCCTTGTCGAAGAAGCCCGGTTGAAGCTCCGGTCGTTCCTTGAGGATTTGCGCTGTCGCCTTGTTGACTCTTGCCCTCAATTCTTCCGGTAAGCCGATGTTCGTTACAGGGTTGATGTCAGCCAGCTTTCCTTTCCCTCGCACCGGATCAGCATTCTTGAACGGATTGGGCAACGACTCGATAACCGCCCTTGCCTTGTTCACAAAAGCAATAACCACATCCGCAAATAGTGTCATCGCTGGTATGACCGAACTGAAAACGAATCTCGCCAGCGCGGGGAAAACTTCCTGGATGATCGGCCCTATCTTGTCTGCTAGGTTCACAAACCCCGCAGCCAGTGCCAACGCAACCGGCAGCAGTATCGGGGCAAGGACTGCCCCCAATAACTTCACCGATTGATTCAATACCTGGAACCCACTGCCTGCGCTGTTGATGGTCGCGGTCATCACAGCCATCGGCGAAATGACCGACGCGAAGGACGAGACGAGCTTGCCGAGAACGGCTTCGATCGAACCCCCAACCTTCTTGACGATCCCGACCAGTCCGCCAGATGGGTCAGGCATGGCTGGAGCCTTTTGCCCCGGCGAAGTATTCGGTATCAGTTTTGTGAAGTCGATCTTTGGAGGGGGTGGCGATAGTGGAAGTGGGTTCGCTGCCGTTCCGGGAGCAGCGAATTTCCCCAGACTTCCGAAGTTCGTTGTGACGGGTGGCGACCGGGTGTGAGCACCAGCAGCTAACACATCACCGAACCCGGTCGGGGGTTTCGGTGGCGAATACGCCCCGGCTGCCAGCGCATCGCCAAACCCTGTGGGTGGTTTGGGCGGTGAATACGCCCCCTTCGCTAACGAGTCCCCAAACTTGGCGGTTGGCGTGGGCGTGGTTGGTGGAGGAGGGGGAGAAGATGGAGCGGCCGGCGTGGAGGTAGTTGGCTTACTGATTACGTGGCTGGCGGCCGTTGCTGCCAGGGCGAGCGGCATATCGGCTATCGCGGTCGCCAAGAGCTTGATTGCAACGATCAACGACTTCTCTTCGATGGTCAACGCCTGCTGCGACTCCAGCAGTTTCTGGCTGACATCGAGAAGTTGCTGATCGATCTTTTCTTGGTCCGTTAACTCAGCCATCTGGCATTCTTCGTCCTGTGTGTCTTCGCGTCTGTTTCAATTTTCTCTTGTGTGGATCTTTGTTGATCTCCTCCTCTTGCTTCGCTTTCCACTTCAACCACTCTTCGTCCACGATGCTTTGGTCTGTGATGCCAAGTAGGAAGTATCGCCGGCGAAACATATCTTTGGCCGTCATCTGCTTGCCACTATCCGAGGGCATGAACTTGGCGTGACCTTCCTTGGTTCGGTCGATGTCGAAGGTGATAACAATCTGGTCCCAACGCATTCGCCTCAGTTCGTGGATGGAACGGTTAAACGGGGGATTGCAGAGCCAGATAAGAAAATCGCTTCGTGAGTTACCGCCTTCTCCGCTCTCGCCGCTCGATCTTTCCTCAAGTGGCAGTTTCGACCCGAAAATGCTGGCCACTTCCTTGAACTTCTGGGCAGCCATGCTTCGCGAGGTCGGTTCGGTCATGCCTTGTTTGCGGCAGACGATTCGCAGCATGGCGACGATGCCCTTCGTCTGGCTCATCGCCTTTATCGCCAGCGGTCTGCCATATTCGTAATTACCAGCCAAAGCGGACTGGCGAACCCTCTCCCAGTCTTGGAGTTTCTGTTCTTTGGTTGGCCCACGACGCTGTTCGATTCGTTCAAAAGCTTCCTGCTCCAGCCATGCCTGGAATCTCCCTTCGTCACCGATGGTTGGCTGACGAAGTTTCCATTTCGTGTTCTCAAACTCAACTATCCGCGGCGAATTGAGAATATCTGCCAGGCTCGGCATTGGGGTTACCCGGCAGGTGCTTCGGTTGAAGTTGCTGGCGTCTCGGTACTGGCATCGGTCTTGGTTTCGGTCGCTTTAACTGAAACAAAATCCGCTGGCAAACCAAGACGAAGGCAGATTCCCCGAAGATTCTCCTGATCCATCCCCTCCGACTGTGAACAAACCGTGGCGGCTATCTCGCTCAACTTGCGGTTGACCATTCGTTTCGCGATTGCCAGCGTCATGCCCTGCTTCATGCAGACAATATTGACCATCGCGGCAATACCTTTGGGCATTCCCATTGCTTCCACGCAGAGCGGGCCGCCATAGTCATATTTGCCGATGGTGCAGGCATCGTTCAGCCGTTCGCGGTCTACCGCCTTCTGTTCCTCGCTCTGGTAGGTTCGTCGCTCGATGGCGTTGTAAGCCTCTTGTTCCAGATAGACCTGGAACATTCCCTCCTCGTCCGTATCGGGCTGACGAAGTTTCCACAGCGTACCCTCGAACTCAATTTCTTGAGGCTTGCTGAAAAAGTCGATTGCGGGAGCGTCCATAATTACCCAGCAGGATCGTTCGTGACATACTGACCGAGAGTGTGAATCTCAACGGGAACCTCGAACTTGCCCCGCACCTCAGCGCCTTGCCCGGAACGAATAGCCAAAGCCAATGGGGCTTGAATGGCCGGCACAGTGTCCGCGATGTTCCTGAACAACTGGAGGTTAGTCATTATTATGCCTCTTTGCACATTGCTGTAAACGCCGTTGACAATGTCCAAGTAAAGCGTGGTCGTGATGTGACAGTTCTCGACTCCCATCTCCTCAAACTCGAAACCCAAGTCGGTGCCGACAGTCGCATCGAGAACGTCTCCGCCCTCTTCGGCATTCCACTTGAATATGTTCTGAATGAGTACGCCGTTGATCTTCGCGACCAGGTACTTTCCCGTAATCATCGCTCAAACCCCCGGCGTGTTGTTGCGTGTTTCCATCGTCTGGTACGTGAACACTTGCGGAGACACGTTCACCTTCTGATCTTTGAACGGCAGGGAGTACGGCTTGTCGTCACGGACAAAGGCATCACTCATCACCCGCTTGCCTTTGATGTCCCGGATATCGCCAATGCGAACAACGTGTAGCGTTCGGCGAATCCTCTCCAGAATGAGCCTTAGCTTTGCGTCTTCCCCACGCTCTTGGGGCTGTTCCGTCTGCATCCACTCGACTGTCACATCGTGATTCACAAACACATCTAGTCCCGTCGCCTCTTCAATCCTTTTGTCATCGTTCATGGTGATGATGATGACAGGGGGAGTATCTGGTCCAGGAGTGAACCGCGGGTTCATGTCGGAGTCGCGCCGAACCTTCACTTGCACAATCGGCTGAAACGTCTTCCCAAACTCAATCATGCGGGCTTCAACCGCGTTTAGTATTTGGGAGTCGATCGCGACGTATTGCGACATAGTTCCAAGTGTGCCGAATGGGGTTGCCTGCCCAATCACCACCAACCACGTCGTCTACCCCTTAACTCATCCTGATCGGCTGCGAGAACCCTCCCATGTGAAATACCACCCACCTGACTGGAGTTGGCTCGCGGAGCCGTTGGTACTCCACCAATCAGGATTGCCCCCACTGTCTTCAACTGGTTCTCGATATCGACCAAGACGTTCCATTGCTCGATGTTCTTCAGGTCGTAACTGGTGAACGTCGCTCGGGACTTGACCGCGTAGTAGGCACCCTGTCTCTCGTTCCAACTCACGATCTGATCGGCGCTTTACACCTCCGGAGCCGAGTAACCGAAGAGAGCGAGTCGGGTGGCGATGTCGAACGCTGCATCCCTCGCGCCCCGCGCGCACAGTCCGGCCCAACGGCTGTACATATCCTGCGAGTCCACGTCGATTGCTTCAGCAATTCGCTCTTGGACAACTTCCCACCCAACCCAGGGACCACCCATCATAGCTCCGTTCCGTGCGGGGTCGCTGATGTCGATGATGCCCCACTTCACAACGAGGTTGGAGCTATCGTCAGTGCGGCGAACCTCCCAGGTGTAGATGTTCGGCGTGGTCTGCCCAGTGATGGTTACAGTGAGGATGCGCGCGATGGGGTCGGCAATCGAGACAGTGACCATGCCGGGAAGTAGTTGAAACGCAGAGTAGAGGAACCCATCGAACGTCCAGGTTGAGATATCTCCTTCGCCGCGGAGCCGAACGCTCACAACGTAAGTAGCTTCTGCAACGTAGGCGGGTCGGAGTTCTGTGTAAGTGCTGCGAGACATTAGCCGTTCTCCCATTCGTCGCCGAGTTCGTTTAAGTCCGGACTGTTACCCACGCTAAAGAGTGCGGTTACCTGTGGGTCGATACTCAGGATTGCAGTGAGTACGCCCATGTAAACGGGAGGGGGTGGAGGAACTGGCGGCGACGGTGGCGAACTCACCGAGAGTGATCCAGATGATGCGGAAACCCACCCGGGGTAAATCAGCGGTTCCGAATAAACGAGGAACGAACGCGAAAACGGAGCGGGTTGGATGACTGGTGAACGTGCCGACAATGACCAGCCCGGGAATACCGCAGGTGGTTCGCTGCGTGCCAGTACGCTTGGTGGGATGGGCTGAACCTGAACGCGACGAGAAGTTGACCAGAGGATAACGCTGCCTGGATTTGGTGGCGACAGCTCGGAAGCAATGAAGGCGCTCGGAGCCGGTCGAACCTGCTGAACATTCTGCCGAGAAACGGTTACGCTTCCGGTTGCGGTCCCAAGCGGGTCAGATGCGACGATCTGCGCGGGGAAGCTTCGGAGTGGGCGGACCTGGAATGGTCCAGCACTGTAGGTGGTTCGACCCGAGAAAGGTGCCAATGGTTCGCTCGCCACCAGGAGCGAACGGAGGGGACCGGGAACGATCGATGGCGAACGCGACGAATAAACCGAACCCGAGAACGGAGGAAGTGGATTGGAAGATGCAAAGGTTGAAAGATGCGACCCTGGTCGCACAGTTGGCAAAGCCGGACCAGCCGAGATGGTCACACGTCCCGGGAATGGGGCAAGCGGCTCGCTCCAGACAAGAACTGTGTTCCGGGTGGTTCCGGGTCGAGAAACACCCCATGAAGCAAGGGCAAGCCCTGGGAACGGCTGCGGCGGTTCATTGCGGATGAGCGAGGACTGCGGGGGGGTTCCCGGTGACCTTGCGGGTATAGGTGTTGAGAACCACCCCCGGATTGGATGGCAATGGGTCGATACCGGCGATGATTGACTTGTTGACCGGCTGGTAATCGTTCTGGGCTGCGCGGAAGGAGAAAGCCGAACCGGATTCGGGCGGAAGATCCCTGCCAGTCGCGATTGTGGTTGGAGTGGTGGGAATATCTTGAGATGGATTGGAAGATGCAGGTGTCGCCGTGAAACGGGTGATGACACTTCCAGGGTACGGCGCAGGTGGTTCGACCGTTGCGATAATCATAGGCGGAATCACTGGTGGACCGGGAAGCGGTGGTGAGAATACGTCCGTGAAAGACGAAAGAACTTGACCGGGATATGGGGGCAGTGGTTCGTTTCGGATGAGCAGTGCTGGCGGCGATGGCACAACCTGAGACGGGTTAATGGCACCTTGCTTGAAGAGGGTGCCTGTATTTGCAAAGCCCGGATATGGGGCAGGCGGCTCACTGGCTGCCAGCAACTGTGGAACCCGAAATGCTGGCTGAAGCCCGCTAGCAATGCCACGGGTAACCGAACTGTGAACGCTCCCAGGAAACTGGGCAAGCGATTCGCTCGTCACGAGTAATTTGGAGATCGCAACGGGAATCGGAGAACTACCGGCAACCCGAGCAACGGAGTTATGCACATTCCCAGGAAACGAAGGCAGGGGATCGGATTGGGCTATTGATGCTTTTGGTATGTTCGCCGAAGACGATGGGGACAACCACGTAACAACAACTTGTCCATTTGCCCCAGTGCCAGCCGTAACATTGCTCGGCTTACCGCCGCCACCACCCGCGCCAGGAAAATTACCATTAGCGGCGGCTGCTGCACCATTCGCGCCATTGCCACCATGACCACCGGGAAAACCAATCGTGGACGATCCGCCCGTACCACCATTGAAACCCAATCCAGTACCACCATTGCCCGAATCTGCCGCGCCACCAGCACCACCTCCGCCAAAAGTAGGTGCCCCGGCTACTCCAGTTCCGCCAGTGTGGGAAGATGTTAGACCAGTCGCAGAACCACCTGAACCCGGAACGCCAAGATGACCGCCTCCACCCGGGTTCCCCAGAGCCTTTTGTGTCCCGTTGATCGTCACTTTTGAGAGGGTACCAGCACTGCCTATCGCTAAACCCTGGGCACCACCCGAACCGACCGTGATTACAACTACATCACCTGTGCTGACAATAAGCCCCAAGGATGCTGCACAGCCACCGCCACCGCCTCCACTACCACCAGTACCTGTTCCACTACCTTCACCACATCCGCCGCCACCGCCACCAATACAATTAGAGACGTTGACGCCAGTGGTGGCCCCCACGGTGAAGGTATAAGAGCCCGGGGTATCGAAGACTTGTTGGCTCACGAATCAGCCACCCATCGCAGCGCTAACCCGCATCCGTGTTGCCCTGCGCTCCAGATCTTCACCACTCATCCGAACGCCCTTCTGTAACCGCTTGTCGTAGAACCACCCGACCGGCCCACCGTTGTATCCATCAGGGGCATAGAAAACGAGTTCGTCACCTTCCGTGCGGCTCTCCCAAGTCTGGATCGAGCCATCAGGGGCACGGGTCTCAACCCGTTGCGGACCTGCGTAATTGCAGATGCGGAACTCGGTGATGAAGTCCTCTGTCCGCATGACCATGTAGTAGTAGGCTTCCTTGGGTTCCGCCCAATCTGCTACCTGGAGTCGTGGACCGATGCGGGAAGGGTCGAGGTCGGGAAGTCCGGGGGAAAGTGAAAGCCTGCTCATGACAAGAGTTCACCACGTTGAGATAATGGCACTATGAACGATCGTGATGCTCACTGGGTTGGCATGGTTCACGACTGGGAGGAAGGCAGCCGACCGCTCATCTTTGCCGACTGGCTTTACGAAAACGATGAACCCGGTCTTGCCCAATACATTTGGTCGTGTTCCGATCACTGGGCGCGATTATTTGCGTGTATGCCTTCGTTCGATTCATTCCCGCCCGCAACATGGAAAGCCCTTCTCGCTCGTGGTGTTGGTGGTTACCTGAAGTCGCCAGGAGAGTACCACAAGCCCGTATACCTCAAACCACACGAGGTCGAACTCGACTCCACAAGTTTTGGCAGCAACTCATTCGAGTGCGGCGTTGTCACAGGCTTACAAATCATTTCAGTCCGATTTCATCATCCGTCGGCCGGGGATCATCAGATTGTGTTGCCAGCGATAAACACCCTTTATGACTTCCAGGTAGGACCGTCGGAACTAGACAAACGAGCGAAAAGTAATGGTGATGCTGCTATCGTTTTTTCTTTCGGCAGAAACAAAGAAGATGGACCAATCGGGCGAACCACTCAAAATCCACTCTCACATTACCGCTACGTGCCTCAAGGTGGTCGAGAACACATTCGACGGTTGTTCTTTACTTTCGCTGGACCAAAAGAAGGAAGGTTTGTCCTGTCTGCCACTGTCCAACACGACCCAAGCCGAGACTGGCAATAATCACGGCGTTGTTCCGTCTGGCACCATCGACTGATTCGCAAGTCAGTGCGTGAAGGACATCGTTCCACTCATCTTTCCAGATGGAGAGGCGCGGAACGCTATCCACATTTGCCACTGCGAGTGGGGGAATGATGCGGAGGAGGGCTCGCTCGGTCCCAGTCATCTCGTTCAGATCCCGTGTCTTGTTTCGGGTAAGCCATGCTCCGAGAGCAGACAAAACCTTCTCCGCGTCCGCCCCGACAAAATGAACGTGTCGCGCATCCCAGAAGGGGATGCAATTATCGCTCACACGACAGAAACATTGTCCTGGCTGGCCAAGTGGATTGGGTTTCTTTTGAGGACAGCGCGGCCTGCCCTTGTGGTCTTTATCCTCGTCGTGGTATCCCGAACCGGGCACGGTTTCGAGAAGCTTGTTGCGTTCCTTGACCGCCTTCGCCCGCGTGAGCATTTCTTGGGACATCGAGATATCCTCTGTTTTTGTGCCGTCCAATCAGCAGGGTTGGACGGCTGAAAAGTCTTCAGATATGGTTGCGGGTTTCATTCTTCGGCGGTCAAGCTACTCGTGCAGTTGACGTTGGCTGGGGCAGTGCATCGGATCACAAAACCCTTGCCGCCAACGATAATCATCGGACTGGTTTGAGGGCAGATATAGTGGTACGACCCATCGTAGCTCGCGATGTCGCGGCTAAACTGAGGGGTAACCACTGTCGGCTCAGCGGTCCAGGTGTTTCCACCGATGGTCTGAAGTGTTTCCGCCCGGCCCGGATCTCGCTTCTGAAGCGTGGTCGCGGTGGAGTTGGTACCCGGTGCATTGGTCGCAAACGTGCATCGCGCGAAGTCCACGACAGTCGGGGCATTGGTCGATGTTGCCCCATCGAAGGTGGCAGCCATCTCCAGCCCTTTTACCGCGACATTGGTTGCAGCCTGGATACCATTGACCGTTTTGGTTGTGGTTGCAGTCAACGCCACAGTGGGGGCGTTTGCGTCAAACTGGTTGAAAGCCATTGCGGAAACTCCCTTGGGTTTTGGTCAGGCTACTTTGGCGGGTTGCCTGCCTTTGCCGTGGTGTGTATCGTGAACGAGCCATATCAGTCAGTTAAGAGGAAGGGATCGCGGGTCATGGACTTTGTACCTCGCTATTTTCCGGGCAAAATCGGGCTTCTTGGGAAAATTGAGACCCCTCGATTCGCTTTGCCGGGGAAGAGGATAACGATCAACCTTTCCCGGTTTGGACAAGACAACCAGAACGGAATTATTCAAACCGCACGCCTTGTAGAAAATCGAGTCCAGGTAGATGTTGTTTGCGATGACCGGGTTAAACTAACGGTCTGGCTCGATGACTGCTAGGAGTATGTTGGGGCGTGAAAGCTATGAAGTACCAATACACCGTCATTACTCGTGAAAATTCAACTCAATGCGCCTTGGCCCCCGATTGGTGGAGCGTCCATCCGGGCTGGAATTTCATGGTCCGAACAAATATCAAGCGCCCCGACAAATCAGGTGTTTGGCTGTCTGGTGGGGGCGTCACTTTGGAGGAAGCTATCCGGGAGGCAGAGACAAGCATCCGTTGTTTCCTGTCGCCAAGAGCGAGAATAGACCAGTTCGATTCTTTGCTCATTGGTGGCGAAAGTGCAGAAGTTCTTGAAGGAGAAGAATCGCTGACCGTTATCAAAAACTGACTCACACAGCCGCAGAGCCCTGATACTGAGCGATCACATTTGCCTGCCACGTCGCGAAATAGGTTCCCGGGTTCGAGAACGTCACGGTCAAGGAGTAAGTCTGCCCGTCGATAAGTGGCAACGACTGCCCACCGGTAATCATCCCCTGCCACCAGCCTTTTGTTCCGGCAAGATAGCTCATCGTTCCGGCAATGGGGTTGATGTTCGACCCGGTGAGTTGGAACGTGCAGGTTCCGGTGGTGATGAACTGATCGAGCGTCAAATCCTTGAGATACCGCAAGTTGACGAACGAATTGCAACCGATGTTGATGGTTGTGGGACCGAGAACGGCTTCGGGTCGCGGGTGGATCACTGAATCTCTCTCCGACCTTGTTTCTACGCTAATTGGCCTGATTGCCTGTCTCGCTTCTCCCGCTGGCTGGCATTCAGGAAGGGTATAATCCAAGCGTGTCCACCCACAATAACTGTTGGAGCAATCATGGAGCCTTCATTACACCCAGACGACCAGCCCACCGAACATTACCCCTTTGGTTTTGACCTCGCCAAAGGATCTGAGACTGCTCTGGCATTCACCAAAGAGATTCGGCGGGTCAGGTGGTTCGTGGGGCCGGGCGGTCAGATTGACCCTATCGAGGACAACCCGCGAACGGCGGCTGGGCTGATGATCCAGCCTCTGACCGACTGGGAACGAGCGATGAACCCAACCCGGCTGCGGTTCGAGGAGTTCGACCGAATGCCGTGGCTCAAAACCCTCGACCCTTACAGCCGGGTCGCGTGGGAAAACGACACAATGACCTCGGCGATATCCCTGGTTTCCTCGCTGGGCTGGGTATTGCGGTTTTGGGGTGCGGAACATCTCTGCGAGTATGGAGAATGGCACCCAAGCTGGCCCATGCTCGCGGTATCGCATGGGCTGATTGCTGCGATTGAGAGGTCTGCAAAAGCCCTTCAGAGTTGCAAGAGCATTTCGTTTGTCGGCGATCCCCCCGTGGAGAGCGTTGGCTTACCCGATGCCGCAAGAGTCGCAGAGAGGGTGGTCTTGCACGCTCGCTGGATGAGGGACAACCTCACCAAGAACACTGAAATCAACATCGAAGCCGACTGTGAGTTGTTCAAGTTGTTTGATGAGATGGAGTGGAACTGGAGACAATTGCCCAACCGGGGATACGAACCCATCTACGATCGGGCATGGGATGACAGTGGCATCTGTGGCACGTGTGCTCACAATGCGGTTCATAGCCTTCGGAACACAATCGTGATGTCGCTGGGGTCGATCGCTGCGCGAGTTCGGAGTGAACGCTCGTCTGGAGGCTGGTTGGCGCAGTTGGAAGCCGAGCGAGCCAGGGAGAGGAAACCGTTTTCTCCTCTCGTCAGCGGGACCAAGACAATAAACACTCCCAAAATCGGGATGCCGTGGTTCATTCCGTTCTGGACACCAGAAGCCCGTCTCCAGGCCGCCGACGCGGTACCACAACTGAATCTTCCACGGTGGGGTAATCAGCTTGAGGTTGAGAGAGTCAAATTGTCGCGGATGGTCTGAGTTCTCCCTTTGCCCTTTGGCTCAATCCCCAGCGGCATCCGCTTCAAGGAAAGCGGCGATCTCTGAACCGGGGATTCGATCAAATTCATAACCACCTGTTTGGATTGCAACCCAGAAATGTTCTGAGGAAAGAGCAACAACAACGCTCCGCAGTGATCGCAAACTACTCGTAGGATAAATGAACTTAGTTGGACGATTTGGCCCAAGCACCCCAAGACCATTCGGAATCTGCCAATAGAGGGGTGTTATCTGGGCTAGTAGTCCGCCACATTCGACTTGCGCCTAACAAGTGAATTTGTTCTCATGGGTTCCTCTCGGGAGGAACCCATGAAGAAATATAAGGTTACGCTGACGCCAGACGAACGTCAGCAATTGCAGGAAATGATCGCTGCGGGGAAGTCTGCCGCCAAGAAACTGGGCCATGCCCGCATCTTATTGAAAGCCGATGCGGCCGAAGGCGGCCCTGCTTGGTCTGACAGTGCAATCGCTGAGGCTGTCGAGGTCAGCCCTGACACCGTGTCTCGCGTTCGCGAGCGGTTTGTCGAGCACGGACTGGAGGCTGCTCTCGTTCGCAAAAAGCAGGACAAACCGAGCCGGGAGCGAAGCCTCGACGGCCGGGCCGAAGCCAAGCTGATTGCCCTGGCTTGTTCCACGCCGCCGAGCGGTCGCCAGGAGTGGACCATGCAGTTGTTGGCCGATCGCCTCGTCGAGTTGAAGATTGTCGAATCCATCTCGGACGAGACGGTGCGTCGGACGCTGAAAAAAACGAGATCAAGCCGTGGTTAAAGGAACAGTGGTGCCTGCCACCGGAACAGGACGCCGAGTTCGTCTGTGCGATGGAGGATGTGCTCGATGTTTACCATCGACCGTATGATTCGAAGCGACCGCTGGTAACTCTCGACGAGACCAGCAAGCAGTTGATCGGCGAGACGGTGGAACCGGTTCCGCCAGCGCCGGGTCGGCTAGTGAGGTTCGATTACGAGTACGTCCGCAATGGCACGGCCACCTGTTCATGATCTCCGAGCCGTTATTAGGCTGGCGAGCGGTGCAGGTGACGGAACGACGGACGGCGAAGGATTTCGCCGAGGTACTGCGGTGGTTGGTGGAGGAGTTGCATCCGGAGGCGGAAAAGGTCGTCGTGGTGATGGACAACTTGAATACGCACAAACTGGCGTCGCTGTACGAGGCGTTCCCGCCGGATCAGGCGAGGCGGATTGCGGAGAGCTTGGAGATCCACTACACACCCAAGCATGGCTCGTGGCTGAACATGGCGGAGATCGAGTTGAGCGTGCTGAGCCGCCAGTGCCTGAATCGTCGGATCGAGTCAATGGAGGAGTTGAAGCGGGAAGTGTCGGCGTGGGAGCAGGAGCGGAACGAGCGACAGGTTGTGGTGAAATGGCAGTTCACGACCGCCGACGCCCGGATCAAGCTACGCCGACTGTACCCGGTAATTCAATAATGGTGGACTACTAGACCCTGCCAACCAATGTGAGCTGGCACCCCTTCCAACGGCTGAGGAACTTGATTCTCCCATACCATTGACAAGGATATGTCGGGCATGGGTTTCCCCGACTCATTGGTCAGTTCGATCGTCAGAGTTTTCTGGTTCTCGCCAACACTCATCCAGCCGAATTGCCAGCGGAACTTGCCCTTTGGTAACTCATCTTCGTAGGTTCGCACCACTTCTACGATCGGATACGGGCCTCTCCCCGCCCACCCAGGCGCGTTGGACATCGATTCAAAGCAACCACACCACCGTTCGCATTCCTCAAAGGTCATCTCTTCTTTTGGCGGCTGAATGATGTGTTCGGCTTTCAGGTTGTAGAGGTGACCAGCCCCAAATGGAGCGTATTCCAGGCGGAACTTATCGCTTCCCTTCACTTTCACTGCACTAAGGACGGCAGATGAACCGGACCATGCTACGGAACCCTGTCAGGTTGCTGCTTCGCGATTGAAATGAGTATCCCTGACTCCTAACCATCACGCAAGCATGTTCAGTTCCGTTCCGCACGTTCAATCCGGCAGTGTCCCCACCCATCGCGTCGGTATGATCCTCTGCGGTTCCTCGCGCGGTTGGCTTGGTGTCAGTCCCAGAATGTGTGCCGGGATTCTCGTGACCGTGGAGGGCCAGTATATTCTCACGACGAAGCTGCCGAAATTCCCGTCACTTTTTTCGGACAGATGCGGGGAAATCTGACATCAAACTTCAGTCAGATAAATTTGACGATTTGGTCCCTGCCTTATCCGCGCTAACGAAGCCTTATTACTGAGGAAGAATTGAAACTATTTGGCAACACCAGTTCAAGCTGTCAGATGATATTCCTGACGCCACAAGACTCAGCTTGACAATCTCGCCTTTCGCAAACCGCCACTTCTATCGGGGCGCGAGAATTGCATATCCCATCACATTCGCATTCCCGCAAAGATTACCAGCAGAGCCAAGGTGAACTTGCCTTCGCCCTGACCGTATCATCGGTTGCTTGCATTGACCGGTGCCTTGTGCGAGTTCTGAGAACTTGCCTACCCGACCACGCCACCCTATTCGTTGATCGAATAACTCACAGTTCGCCCCTGGAGCGAGTGACAACATCCTATGGGAAATCCCAACGATGAAACCCACGATCTCAGACCACTCGGTTCTACTTTGCGAGATACCGAGGTCATCCCTTGCTTCGAGGCGATTCGCTCTCCTACTCCGACAGCCTGCCTTGTGTGCATCCACACTGAGGGCTCTGATCGAGGAAAGCGATTTCTCATCGGTAGCCAGGGGCTTGTGATCGGTCGGGGTGATGGGTGCGAGATCTCAGTCAACGACCAGTCCGTGTCTCGCCACCACGCGCGTATCGAACTTCGCAGAGGAGGACTGTATCACGTTATCGACCTTGGCAGTAGCAACGGCACGTTCGTAAACAACATTCGGGTGCGAACCGAAATACTCAAGGATGGTTGTTATGTACGGGTCGGCGACAGTATCTTTCGCTTCCTTGTCAGTGGAAACATTGAGGCGGCTTATCACGAGGAGATTCAACGGCTCTCGATTATCGATCCGCTGACTGGTGTCTACAACAGGCGCTATCTGGATGAGTTCCTGAGACGCGAAATCGAGCGATCCTGCGAGCAAAACTGTCAACTTTCCATCATCCTCTTCGACCTCGATCACTTCAAGGCGATCAACGACAAGTTCGGGCACTTGGCAGGCGACTTTACACTTGAGGATCTCGCGATTCGTATTAAAACATTGACCAGGACAAATGAGTTACTTGCCCGATATGGCGGGGAAGAGTTCGCCCTGATATTGCCCGAGACCTCCCTCGACCTGGCTATCGCCCGCGCGGACCACTTTCGCCGAGCAGTAGCCGAGTGCCCATTCGAGTTCGAGGGGCAAACTTACCCGGTGACTTTGAGCGGCGGTATTGGCTTCATGGATGCCGGCGAAGTGATTTCCGCACCAGATCTACTCCGACAAGCCGATGAACGGCTCTACCAGGCCAAACAGGGCGGTCGAAACCAAATCGTCCCAATGGCTTGTATCGGTCATGCCGAGACGCAGTCCACCCATGTAAGCAATACTGAGATGCCACCCCGGGCCGAATGATATCTCAACTCCGCATTGCGTTCATCCCAGACGATTACCGCGGCGTCTGCCAGTGCCGTCAGGTCGGTATCCCGAGCGTTCTGGGTGCCCCTGGATGTCGGCGGTAGTCGAGGGTACACGCCATAAGCTCCAACCCTCTTGACCGTGCGTAACTGGCGGCAAGCGCTGGCAATCCAGGTCCACCGGTCGTTATGATCGCCACATCAGGAAAGCGGTTCACAAGCGCAATATCCAGCACATCCCGCAAACGAGCGTAGTCGCGGTAGGAAGACGGACCAACGATCAGCACACGGAAAGCCATCCATTCGAGTCTGATCGCGTCACGGGCGGTTGTGTCATGTCAGAAGCGATCCAGTTGCAGCGATCCTGCCGAGCCTCACGTCTTATCCAAAACTAAATCCACCACCCAACAACCTCGAACATGCTCGCCCGGTTGTCGGCAGTGATTCAAAATGTCTTCGTTATCGCAACCAGCGTCTTGAAGGGCATCGGCAAGGATGGGCATAACGGAGAAGTCGCGTGAGTCGTACATCTGCTGAGCGAGTGAGGCGACGGTGGATGTGAGCCAAGCGAGGTCGAAAGTTACTGGGCAGAAGGGGTTGCCGAAGATGTCGCGGAGATAGTGTGCCGGGTTCGTCTGGTAGCCTTGAATCGTTTTGGCGATGATCTCTGGCGAGATCTCTACCAAGCCGTCTGGATCGTAGCCGAACGCGGCATAGGCAATGTCAGCGACGCTATCAATTCCCTTCTTCCACCCCACAAACCAAATCGAAAACGCGATCCCTTGAACCGGACTCCCGTCGGCCCAGGCCTCGGACTGCTTAATAGCCGCCTCATAGCCACGGAGTGGATCCCAGAACAGTTGCCGATACTCATCTCCGATCCGGCCGAAGTTGAAACAGCTCTGAGTCTTGTTCGCCTGCTGCAATTCGTCGCGTGCGCACGCCGCCGCGAATAGGCGGTACTGTCTGTCCGTCGCCCGCCCGTGTAGGGATCTCAGCATCTGGACTGGTTCATTTCTCGTCAGCCATTCCGCTTCGGTCATCACTTGCCCTCCCTCACGCACCTGCCCTTCATCAGCGCACCGATTGTACCTTCCCACGACCCGGAACGCCGCCCAAGAGGCAGATCGGGGAAGCACGGGGCGGTAATGCGATGTGGACTATCTGGCCAACCCCTCACTTCTCCATCTGGGTCATCTGTCGAATCTCGTAGGCGTTTCGTTCGGCAGTTTGCTTTTGACCAGCGGTTGTGAGGTAATAGCGCCCGTTGGCCAGCGACCTCACCACTTCCCAAACTCGACCTTTGTTGTCGAGCCACTTGTACTTGATTAGCCCCACGTCCGATCTGCTCGACGCCTCAGTCACTACGATGGCGGCATGGACGAGCCTGCGTGTCCCGGCTGTCGGGATCTCCTCTCGCGTGTCGCCAAGCTCGAAGCCCAGGTCGCGGAGTTGACCCGGAGGCTCGACGACGCTCTGCGCGCCGGCAAGCGACAGGCCGAGCAGGCGATCCGCCCGGCGGTGGTGAACCGCAAAGTGTGGGGCGGGAACCGGACACCAGTGGGTGCGAGGGCGCAGGGCGTGTTGATGTCCGTGTTCGAGACGTGCCGCCGCCAGACGCTCGCGGCCGTAAATCAGGTCAGCC
>Ga0206850_10111_pt1 | contig 27651 bp, 20 predicted proteins | sample Alteio_BWOrgCont_16_FD_152885 | JGI IMG/M metagenome (GOLD analysis project Ga0206850, IMG submission 152885) | Enriched cells from forest soil in Barre Woods Harvard Forest LTER site, Petersham, Massachusetts, United States -... | ecosystem: Environmental > Terrestrial > Soil > Temperate forest >...
TGCGGTCGCGGCATGTCTGATTGCTCCAATGACAGGGATCGCCGCGGACCCACCGATTGTGTTCCAAGTTCAACCAGCCGGCCGGTTGCTCGGTGACGTGCGGTCTGTCGTCAAAATGGTCGGTGGCGAGAACGCGGTCAATGAGTTCAACGACAAGCTCAAGGAACATCTCGGCGAGAAGGAGTTCGAGGGGCTCGACCTTGTCCGCCCGATCCTCGGATATGTGGTACTCGATGGGGAACTCGAAGATGTGGTTGCGGTACTCGCGGTTCCAGTGACCGGAGAAAAGGAGTTCCTCGATCTGATGGAGCGATTCAACATCGCCAAGCCGAAATCTGAAGAGAAAGGGCTCTACGAAATACCCATTAGTGATGCGGAGGGGGAAGAGAAAGGGAAAGTCCTCATGCGGTTTGAAGCCCAACACGCATACATCGCCATCGGCAAGGACCCCAAGGCCGCTCTCAATCCGAAGACTCTGGTTCCCCCCTCGAAGTTATTCGACCCCACGGAAAAGTCTCTTGCCTCAGTAAAAGTACACTTCGATCGCCTGCCGAAAGAAATTCGCGAGCAGATCACGGAAGGGCTCAAGGGGATCAAAACCAAACTCGATGACCTTCACCTGCCGGCAGATGCCAGCGAGCCAGCTCGCAAGGCAGTCGATGAACTGATCAATCTCGGAAACCGCTATGCCGATCTCTTGCAGGACGCCGAAACGGCCGCGGCCAGAGTACTCCTCGACATCAACACGGGCGAAGCGGCGATAGAGATCGGACTGACTGGCAAACAGGGCTCAAAGTTGGCGAAGTCGATCGCCGCACGTCTGCCGAGTACGAACAAATTCGCTGGGCTGATCACCCCTGATACCGCCCTCGGGCTGAAACTCCAACTCCCCCTCTTCGCAAAGGAGATTCAGAATGCCGCGGTTATCGGGCTGGAAGCCGGGCAGAAAACGCTCCCGGAAAATGCACCACCGCAGTTCAAGGCGTTGATCAATGAGACGTTCAAGGGATTAACCCGAACGGTGAACGATGGAGAGTTCGATCTCGCCGTGTCGCTTCGTGGACCGGACAAGAATGGGCTGTACACGGTAGTCGGTGCTGTTGCATTCGAGGATCCCTCGGGTCTGGAAAAGGAACTTCGGACTCTGTTCAAAACGGAGCTTCCGCCGATGTATCGCACATTTTTCAACCTGGATGTCGCCAAGGTCGGCAAGACAAACATTCACCAGGTCAAGGTGGGCGGTTTCCTCCCACCAGAAGTTCAAAAAATCTTCGGCGAAGAGGCATCAGTGACTTTCGCGTTTGCGCCGAACGGTATCTTTATCGCCTTCGGTCCCGATGCGGTGAACACACTGAAAGCCGCTCTGGAGGTCAAGAAGGGGCCATCCCCTGTCTTCGAGATCATGGTCAATCCGAACCGAGTTGGAAAGCTGCTCGTCGCGGCGATCGGGAAAGATGTGCCGATGGAGTTAAGCAATCAGGACAAATTGTTCTCCGCCCTGGCGCTATCTATTGAAGGAGGTAAAGAGCTGCGATTCCGGCTGAGTACAAACTTGAAATTGTTCGAAGGAGTCGGCAGCTTCGCTGCTCCGGCGTTCGGCGCAAAACCCGTGGAGAAAAAAGACTGATGACTTGATGTGTGTTTGCATCGAGGTTGCAATGCCGGAACCGCGCGCGGTTCCGGCATTTCTGTTGAGTGTGCGCTATGGGACTGGAGACGGTACACCTACGATGTGAACGAGGTTTTTGAGGGTTGGGAGGGTTAGTTGCCCGGCGCTATCCCTCCATCCCTCACAATGTGCGTATAGCTTCTCACTTTGGCATCCCTTCTCAACTCCGATCTCGGTCCACGACAAGGCAACCTCCTCGCCGATTCGTCGGCCCAGTACTCGATTGCCTACCCGACAATAACTCATGGCCAACTCTTCTTGCTCTGGTTGTGGGTTACGGGTGTAACGTGAATCTTAGCGCCAATCGCGAATTCATCGCCCATCGCCGTCGAGAAATCTCCAAGGTTCCCCGACACGCAATACATAGCTGGCAACAGTGACTATCGAGGTCGTCCGCGGGAGTCCAGTTATTCTGCACAACAGTGAAAAGTAATCCAGAGCATTCGCTCCAATACGCGATAGCTCACGCCTGACCGGATATTTGCGAGTAACGCGTGGAATGAGAGAGAGTAAACGGCAGGATAGGAAAGATCGTTACAGCCGGATTTGCTTTCAATAGGGTTCTGAACTGCTCATTTCGCTTGTGAAATAGGAGATTTGGGAAAAGCGATACCCTTGCCTCGGATTGTGTTCCATATTTCGTTGGCGACCAAACCCCTCAACACCTTCTCGTCAAGTCGCCAAATTTACCCTTGCTACTCTTGTACTGCCGATTGAGGTGAGACGTGTGCAGCCCAGACATTATAATTATTGCTCGTCAAAATGGTATCGCACCATTACGTCGGACACGTTCGCACCGAGCTTTCTCGCTCATCGAGCTTTTGGTGGTGATCGCCATTGTTGCAATTCTGATCGGTCTGTTGTTGCCCGCCGTGCAGAAGGTTCGTGAAGCAATGGCCCGAATACAGTGTGCCAACAATCTGAAGCAGTTGGCACTTGCCTGGCACAACTATCATGATGTTTATCACCAACTACCTATGGGCGGCCGATCTTGGCCGGACCCTCCGACCTATCAAAGTCCCGGGGTTCCCGCGATCGGTGCTTTCCAAAAAGCGGGATGGGGGTTTCAAATCCTCCCCTTCATCGAACAAGGAAACCTCTGGGTCGGGGGCGGGGGGATAACTAAGGCTCAATGTCAAATCAACGCCATCGGAGCGACTCCAATTCCGACCTTCTTTTGTCCAGTACGACGGTCGCCGACGTTGTTGCCGCCGACAAACATGACGACTTACGACATCGAATCTGGTCCTGGCCTCGGGTGGAGCGAATTTACACATTGCCCCAGCGACTATGCTGCGAATGGTGGACCTTATCGCCAAAACGGGATCGTCGCCCCGCTACCGACGGTTATTACATTCGGCATGATCACCGATGGGTTGACTCAAACCCTGCTGCTTGGGGACAAGCAACTCGATGTCAGTTGGTTAGGGAGTTACCAACTCGACGACGACCAGGGTTACACAGCCGGGTGGGACTGGGACACGGTTCGCCCGTCGAGCCTGCCACCAGCCCCCGACGGCCGCTGGAACCGTGGCTACTCCGATGATCGATTTGGGTCGTCGCATGTGAACGGATGCAACTTCGCGCTGTGCGATGGGTCGATACGACAGATTAGCTACAGCGTGGACCCCGTAACATTCCAGCTACTCGGTTCACGGAATGACGGGCAAGTTATCCCGGATTATTGATCCTGTCACCCACGGGAATCGTGCGTGGGTAGGTGGAACGCGCAAAACAAATCGAGTCACCCAAAATACAAAAGGCCGGAACCACGAGCGGTTCCGGCCTTTCTCTTCAGTGCGCGTTACTGGACTTGAACCAGTGACCCCCGCAATATCAACGTCCTCCAGACCGTCCAACAGCGCGGGCGCGATGGTCGATCACCCGCAGCGTCCCGGCATCCTCCAGTTCAACCCCGAGATCAAACCGGTATCAACTCCACCTGCTTCCACATGGCCGTTCCGCTGGGTAATCTGAAACCACCCTTGGGATACGGGAATCGGCCGCCGCGACATCCGACTGTAGTTCGACCTGGAGATTCGTCCAATCTCGAACGTCGAAGTCCCAGTATATTAACGACTACCGTTCATCTATTCATCCGACTCATGGTTCCGAACAGTTCTTGATCGGCTTCAGCGCTGACCCATACTACTCCCATCCTGGCTGGGTTTGGCAAGCTGTTCTGAACAGTCGGGTGACGTGCCACCGTGGGATCTCCGATGCCAGATTCCTGGCCCGAAGCTGATGTAGTTGCCGCGATCTACGAACGTCTCGTTCGGGGCGATTGCCTCGCCCAGACCGACTTCATCGTAGAGGTCCTCGAACCACTCGTAAGTCATCTCTGGGCATGGCGACGGGACGCGGACGAACACATGTGGCTCACTGCCGCTGAAGACGCGGTTCTGTCCGTGATTCGCAACCCAGCTGTGTACAACCCGGCGAAGTGTGGTAACCTGTTCGCGTTTCTGCGTATGGCTGCCGAAAGGGACCTGCTCAACTTACTGGAACGCGAGCGCAGACATCACCGCAACCGGGAAAATCGCGATTGTGTCGAACTTCCGGTGGATGGTCGGAATCCTTCTGTGGAAGAAGTGGCGGACGATCTGCCGACATTCGACGACCAGGCCATGGCCACTGAGGTCGCGAGCTTAACCGATTTGGAACGCCAGGTATTCGAGTTGATGCGCGACGGCGAGAAGCGGACGTCCGTATTCGCCACCATACTCGACATCGGGCATCTACCGGTGGAAGAGCGGGCTCGCGAAGTGAAGCGTGTAAAGGATCGGATCATCAAGCGGCTCCAGAGGGCCGGGGGGAAATCATGAGCGCGGCACTGGACCACCTGGCAGCACGGGTCGCGACCGATCCGCTGTTCCTTGCCAGCGCGCTGGCGGAATACGCACGCTCCGAAGGGTTGGATGATGATGGCCTCGCTACAACTCTCGGCTGCGCGCAGACAGACCTCACTCGGCTTCGGTTGTGCGGTGTTCCGCGATCCGACCCGGAACAGTTCCGCACCGATGTCGCGGTGATCGCGGAGCGATTCGCGATCGACACCAACACCCTCGGAGCGATCGTGCGCAGAGGGCAGTCGCTAGCACGGCTCCGCGCAGCGCAACCGGGGGCAGTCCAACCAGGTTTTTTGCTCGCGGCTCGCGATGACGACCGCGAACCACCTCCACCGGATGAGGAGACCGCATCGTGATCGCCCCGGTGTGGTGCATCGAACTGGCTGCATTGTTCTGGAAGAAGGTCGGTTCGCCACCTCCCTTTCCTCGCGACTTGCGCCATGCAGTCACGGCCGTCTCGCTATCTGTGGTCGAGATGACCGATGTGAGTGTCGCAAACGTCCGGCGGTGGTTCGAGCAGATCGCGATTTGTGTTCCACTGGATGAACCAGATCGCCCACTCCGCGCGTGCCTGGTCGCGTGGCGTGGCGAAGGTTTCGCGTTTCTGGATTCACGAGATGATCCCGCGGAGCGAGCGTTCTCCCTTGCCCACGAACTGGGTCATTTCCTGCGCGATCATCTACGTCCACGCGAAACAGTGGCTGCACGTCTCGGGAAAGCAGCTCTGCAAGTTCTTGATGGCCAACGAGCAGCCACACCGGTCGAGCGATTGCACGCGGTTCTGCGAAACGTCCCGCTTGGGCCGTTCACGCACCTGCTGAGGCGAGATGACTCCGGATGCCCACTCACGCCGACCGAGCGCGATGCGGAAGCCGCCGCGGATCGGCTTGCCTTTGAACTGCTCGCACCCGCTGAAGCAGTAGGGGACGCTGACGGCCGCAAAGAACTGACCGAACGACTCATTCGCATGTTCGGGCTCCCTCCGGAGTCGGCGGCGCGCTACGCCACGATCCTCGTGCCAGAGTCGCCGCCAATCGACCGCGCCATCTCCCGGTTAATCAAGCGTTGAAAAAAATTCTGTCGAACTCCGGCCGGACGACCGGAAGACTACTCGGAGGAACACGCGATGTCCGAGTTCCACGCCCGCACCGACGACCCGCTCCTGCCCGTCTCACGCCCGGCTCCGGTAACCGCGGACGTGTTCAAGGAGTGTTTCGGCGAGAGCTTGGCTCAGGCTCTCGACCTCGGCTCGTGGCGACAGGGTGTCGATCTGGTTCGCGAGTATGCACGCCTCCAGGCGGAGGTAGAGCAGGCGGTCGCCTTCGAGAGTGTTCAAGAAGGCCGCGTTCGGGAACTCGTCTTCCCTCGCATCGGCTTCGGTGAGGGTGCTCCTCTCGAAGCAGGGTTCTACGACAAGCTCACGCTCGATGACATTGCTGCGGTTCACACTGGCCTGCTCTTCAATGGTAGAGTGGCTTGCTGCGACGGCACAGTCCAGCTTCACGATACGCTTGCACTCACAGTTCACCAGATCGGCGTGTGTCTTGTCGCGTACACCGGCAACCAGGGAAGTTGGAGTACACGTCTGTTCCGCCGTGACCTGCGCGAAGAAAAGGGCGACCCTGTGGAGGTGATGAACGCGCTCCTGGAACGCCGCAGTAAACGTGCGGGGTTGAACCAACCGGACCGCCGCGACGGCCTCTCCGAACTGGCCCAACGGGCGGTGATGAGTTTCGGCGAGGCAGTGGTGCTGCTCGATCACTCGAACGCCGTTTGGCGATTGGGGCACGGCAGCCCTGCTCCGTATCAGTTGCTCGCGGGGGTCGGCAACCCGGACGTGGCAATTGAATCGATCAAGGTGTTGCGCCGGATGATCGAGGGACACCGGAAGTTCGTGTACGTGTCGAGCGAATCCGGCGACCGCGATTACCTCCAGTTTGGCCAGGCGCTCCGCCCGCTGGAATATCTCGTCATCGGGACGTTGAAGGAGCGTATCGAAGATGTCGTTTGGGATATCCACTTCAGCGGGAAACCGACAGTCGATGCGCGATGGGATGGCGAACTGCTGACGCCCCAACAGTGGGTACTGAAATTTCAGAACGAGGTTGCCTCGCAAGTGCTGGTGGGCGTGTACCGCGCATCGTCATTAGCCCCGCCGCAGATCTTCTACGCGCACCGGGAACACTTCGAGCTGGCCGCTGCAATCGCCATTGCCGACAGCGTGCTGTTGCCTGATCGCGGCTTCCCGATGTTGATCGACTTGGCCGACCGCGCGTGCAAGTCCCCCTACGGTGGCGGCAGCCTGCGCGACATGACTGATGCGGCATACGCCAGTTGTGGCGCTGGTGTTCGCTACTCAAGCGAACGCACCAATCGCCCCGAATGAACCCACCGCACACGCGATCGGGTTCGCCATCACCTTGAGGTTCCCTCCATGTCCGACAATATGAACGGCACCACGTTTTTGGAGAAGCTTGCCGCCGATAGCGCGAAGGCCGGCGGCCCAGTTACACCGCGCCCGGACGACATCGGCTCGGTGGGCAAGACCCTCTTCGATCTGCCCGGCAGCACCGACCTGACGGTGACGGTCGTGGTGCCCAAGGACAAGCTCCATGCGGCCCCCGCGCAATCACTGGTGCGGATCAAGAGCCGCCACGATGAGCGGAAGTATCTCGGTGTGGTGACGGCCGGACCCTTCGCGGAACCGGATGGTCTGCGAGGCGATTCGCCGATGCTCACAGCGGTCGCCACACACGGAGGGGACTATCTGCCGCCGTATCACGGCCGATTCCAGGTGACGATTCTTGGCGAGGAACTGGAACGCGGCGAACTCACGCCACCGCGACTGCGCCCGCTCCCGAACAGCCCCGTGTTCGTGTTGGATGATGCGGAAGCGGGCAAGGTGCTGAAGTGTGGCGGCAACGTGCGCCTGGGTCTGGCGGTTGGGCACGAGAAGGTAGTCGTCGGGGCACCATCGCACGCGAAGGCCGTGTTCCCACGACACACCGCCATTCTGGGAACTACAGGCGGCGGCAAGTCCACCACCGTTGCCGGGTTGATCGCTCGCGCTCGCGCTGCGGGGATGGCAGTAGTCTTGCTGGATGTGGAAGGAGAGTACACGGTGATGAACGAGCCGACTGACCACAAGCCGATGCTCGCGGGACTGCGTGACCGTGGTTTCTCACCCGAAGGCGTGCTTGCGAAAGACATGACCGTCTACCACCTCGTGAACCGAGATACCGCCAATCCGAACCACCCAAACCGCAAGGCGTTTTCACTCCAGTTCGGGCAACTTTCTCCGTATGCCGCGATGGAAATTCTCGATCTCACTGAGGCGCAGCAGGAGCGATTTCTAAAGGCATACGACATCGCGAAGGACGTACTCCGCGACCTGCACATCTTCCCTGAGAAAGACAACGTGGAGCAGGATCGGTACGCACTCGAACTCGACGAGTTCGAGCGCGGTTATCCGCGTGTGACGTTGCCATTGCTGCTCGATATCGTGAAGGCCTGCGCTGCGAGGGCAGAACCGAAAGGCGACAAGAAGAAGCGAGGCAGGGCAGAGGATGATGTGGATGACACGCCCGCGTTCGAGCCATCATCGAAGGAACTAAAACTTACCGGTGGAGTTGACTTCCTCCACAAGCGGATGCACGCGGCGAACCCACCCGGTAGTGTCCCATCATGGCGGGCGCTACAGGGCCGGTTATCGCGGTTGAACCGACTGAAGGTGTTCTTTGATGAGACACCCAACGATACCCGTCCGTTGACATACAAGAACCTCATCGCTCCCGGCCAACTCTCCGTGATCGACCTTTCCGACAGCGGTTTCAGCGAGTTGAACAACCTCGTGATCGCGGACATCCTTCGTGGAATTCAGGATGCTCAGGACACCGCGTGCGAGAAAGCGGAACAGCAGAAGGTGCCGCCGACGCCGGTGCTGATCGTGGTGGAGGAGGCCCACGAGTTCCTGAGCGAGGAACGCATCGGGCGCACTCCGGTGCTGTTCGAGCAGGTCGCCAAGATCGCCAAGCGAGGAAGAAAACGCTGGCTCGGTCTGTGCTTCGTGACGCAGCTTCCCGCGCACCTCCCGAAGCAGGTTCTTGGTCTCTGCAACAGCTTCATCATCCACAAACTCCAAGACCCGCAGGTGGTGACCATGTTGAAACGCATGGTCGGCGGTGTCGACGATGGCTTGTGGGATCGCCTCCCGAACCTTGCTCCCGGTCAGGCAGTCGTGAGCTTCCCCCACTTTGCCCGACCGCTCTTGGTCTCGATTGACCCCAGCCAGGCGAAGCTGCGGCTGACGGAATGAGCATAATTTGAGAGAAGCCAATCAGTTTAGTAGGAGTTCACGCGGTGGGACGGATCGCAGGAACTCGCGGACGTTCTCGGGCTGGTTCAACGTGATCTGATCCACGATGGCAACCGCACATGGGGCAAGGAACTCAATTCCGAGCAAGCGGCCTTCCGCATCGTAATCGGCATATGCCTTGCCGGGAGCAATCTCCTTGGTCTCGGTCGCGTCACCAGTTCGTACTTGAAGGTATGCCGCCCGTGGCTTCCCTGTCTGCTCGTTAACAGACAATTCCAAGCCGAGAGTGATCTTTTCCATTGGTTCCATCGGTATCACTTCCTCAATTCGGCCACGCCATCAGCACGTGGAGAACAACGAGCGTACATCTTCGTCAACAATCGGCTCGAAGGGCTTCAATTCGGCTACGGCAGTCAGCCATGGAGAACGCGATTCAGACACATTTTAAACGAGCCCATTCAGGGAAAACAAACCCGAAGTTAATCCCCTCCTGGTTCATGTCGCCAAGATAAATCATCGAATCCGCAAACTTTCTCTGTCGAACTTCGCCCACATCGTGGGAACAAATCCTGAATTCTCCGCGTCCTCTGCGTTCTCCGCGGTGAATGCTCACTCACTACCCAGGAGTTTCCCATGCCCACAACAACTTCCGACCCGATCCCCGTGCGCGCCTTGAACCAAGTAACCTATTGCCCCCGGCTCTACTACCTCCAGTACGTCGATGCCGTTGTGCCCGTCAACGAACACGTTGAGGGCGGCCTGTTCGACCATCGCCGCGTCGATTCGGCCGAACTCGCCAACAAGACGCGAAACGATCGCGGCACCGCCACCAGCCGCGGCGTTGCCCTCTCCTCCGAAACGCTCGGTATTTCCGGCATCCTCGATGTGATTGAGGAGAAGAATGGCGATCAGTACCCAGTGGAGACGAAGCACGGCCCGGCACCACACGATGACGATGGCAAGCCGACCGTCTGGGAGAACGATGCGGTGCAACTGTGCGCCCAGGCGATGCTCATGGAGGAAGCATTCGGCAAGCCCGTGCCGCGCGGGTTCCAGTTCCACGCCGGTAGCCGCGAACGCGTACCGTTGGAGTTCACCGAATCGCTGCGCCAGAAGACACGCGATGCAATCACCCGTTGCCGCGAACTCACGGTACTCGATTCGCCGCCGGAACCGCTGCCTGCCGAACTCCGCCACCGCTGTTTTGGCTGTTCGCTCGTCACTGTCTGTCTGCCCGAAGAAACTCTCTTCCACCACAACCAACAAACACAAGCCGAAACCGCGGAAGCGAAGCCGCACCCCGCGCTCACCCGCGTCATCCCCCAATCCGATGATGGTGCCGTCCTCTATCTTCAGGAACCGGGCAGTTCCGTTGGAAAGCGGAGCGAACACCTCATCATCAAGAAGGACGGCAAGGAGCTGAATCGCGTCCCCCTGCACGCCGTGCGACAAGTGGTTGTGTGCGGCAATGTGCAGGTGAGTACGCAAGCACTCGAAACGCTGGTATCCAATGACATCGCGGTGTCATACGTCACCGGATATGGGCGGTTCATTGGCACCTTCTCGCCCGCACCCGCAAAGAATGTCTCATTGCGCGAAGCGCAGTTCCGCAAGTTCTCGGACCCCACGGTTTGCCTGGAACTGGCAAAGGCAGTGGTGCGAGCGAAGCTGAACAACCAGCGGGCGCTCCTGATGCGAAATCTGCGCGGCGGTGATGAGGCTCGCGGCAGTGACGAACCGGCTGCTCGCGATATGTGGAGTCTGCTTCGCGGTCTCGATGACGTGTCCTCGGTGGAATCCATTCTCGGCACGGAAGGGCAAGGCGCAGCGTTGTACTTCGGGGAGTTCGGTCGGTTCCTGAAGCAACCGCCAACCGGGAAGGGTTTCGACTTCACCACTCGCAATCGTCGTCCGCCGCGCGACCCCGTGAACTCCCTCCTCTCCTTTGCTTACGCGATGCTCGCCAAGGACTGTTTCGCGGCCGTCTGCACGGTCGGTTTCGATCCATACAAGGGCTTCTTCCACCAGGGCCGACACGGCAAGCCTTCGCTGGCACTCGATCTGATGGAAGAGTTCCGCCCGGTGATTGCCGACAGCGTGGTATTGACGCTCATCAACAACGAGAGCCTGACGCCCGACGACTTCATCATCTGGCGCGATGCGTGTCAGTTGACCGAGAGTGGGCGGAAGGCGTTCTTTCAGGCTTATGAGATGCGGAAGGCCACGGAGATCTCGCACCCGGTCTATGGCTACAAGATGTCGTATTCGCGGATGCTGGAAGTCCAGGCCCGCATGCTCGCGGCGTTCATTCGCGGCAGCATCCCGACGTATACCGGCTTCATGGTCCGGTGAGACAAACGGGGGATTTCGAGCTTCACCAAGTGCAATTGGATGGATGAAATGTCGATGTGCGATTTCGGTCGTTTTGAAGCAGAAAATTTGCATGAGAAGCGAGCGAAAATGCAAATAATTACTGAACTTATGATCAGTTATCATAATTTGGCCTTGTTTTGCAGAATCGACCATTTTTAGAAGCGGTGCAGCGGAAATAATATGATATATTTATATTATTATTATCAATTGTAATATATATTATAAATTTCACTTTTATAATAAACTTGACTGGCGGTCAACTCGGTGGAATAATGTGGCAGTGCGAATGTTGAGTTTTCGAGTCAACAAGATTAGTTCGCTCAAGGCGATGCTGTGGTTGAAGTACAGGAGTGGTTGACGTTCATGTCAGCCCAAAATGGCAGGAAGCCGCGGGAAAACCCAAACTGTCAACTGGGAGGACTCGGGCTGATGGCCGTTCAACTACTCGGGAAGGAGATACGATTCCTTGTCCCTATGCTCCGCAACTCGGATAGGCAACTCCACGACATTGCACAGTGGGAGTGGCTTGAAAACCAGATGTATGTCGAGTTCCCTGATGGTTGGCAACAACTTGAATTTCAGCGAACCGATACCGCAGTTCTAGGAACAGTGCGGGGCCATTGGTTCGACAAGGAGAAGAACGAAGGCATTCCGGACGAAAGTGTCGAGTTTATCGTCGCCATTCCGCCCGACCGAATGACTGTATTGTTTCAACTCTTCGAGGACATTTGTGTTCGATTTGATCAAAAGTGTATTTACTTCTCGAACGGTGGAGACGCGGCGTTATATCACCCAACGAAAAACCAAGCTTGACCCATTCGGCATGTAGTACTCCCCGGCCCACGGCCGTGGCCGAATTGAAGCGCGATAACACAGGCTCCGTTATTGCCCAGCACCCCGGTTCTCCACGCCATCATGGCGTGGCCGAATTGAAGCCTAAAACTTTCTCCACGGCTCACTGCCGTGGCCGAATATGACACACACCATCTACACAACGCTGCACGGCTGCGAACTCGACATGGGTTCTCTTACCTCCGAAGAGGCGGCTTTGTTCGCCGCGGCCCGCAAGGCGTTTGGCGATTCACCGGAGTGGCATGTTTTCAAGCAGAAGTGGCTCAACGAAGTCGTGCGCTTTTACGATCGACAAAAAATGCCTCGTCGCGAAACCGTTTTGATGCCTTTGTACCGAGCAGTTCAGGATCTCGGCAGTCGGCTCATGGTCAACGCGGGCTATGCGAGGATGCCGGACTACCGGGAGCAGCTTCTGAGTATTATCGAAACGAAGTTCGAGACTCGCCGCGAGTTCTGCGAAGCCACGGGTGTTTCGGAGGACATGCTCAGTCACGTCCTCCGAGGTCGAAAGGATTTATCGATCGAGAGTCTGGTGGATTTGTTGGGGAAGATCGGTTACGGTCTCTCAATTGTCCCCGTTCCAAAAGTACACGTTGGCTGATTCACTCCACTGGACCGACTTGGCATTCCACGACGAAGCCCCTGGTCAAGGACCAGGGGCTTTGTCTTTCTCGCTCTTGATGGTTTCAGTAATTTCCGTTTTCGGGACGAAGAACCCAAACACAGTTTTTCAGTGAACGAGAATATGATGTCTGCTTGCGACTGTTGTTCGTTGAAGCAGGCCACCGTGTTTCGCGTTGAAGATTGCATGTCCAGTGAGTTGAGCGATCCGCAACAAAAACCGTGAGGGATTGTCGAACTCCGACTTTGGCTGCGGAAAGATGTTGTGTTGGGGTGGCTACTGCGGCTTGAACAACCTTCGGAAGCAGTGGAACTCCCACGCTGATCCGATTCGCCGCGACCGACCAATTGTTGGGTGTTGTGATGGTTTGGCATATTGAGTGTGGAGTGCGGCGATGGACTCTTATCTGGTCTGTTACGACATCTCGGACGCGAAGCGACTTCGCAAGGTGGCGCGGTGCTGCGAGGATTATGGGTATCGGAAGCAATTGTCGGTGTTTTTATGTCGAGTATCGACAACTGACTTTGTACGCTTGCGTTCAAGACTGTACGACATTATCGATCTGAACGAAGATCAGGTATTGTTTATCCCGCTGACGGAGTCGGGCTTGCATCGCATGGAATCGCTCGGCCGACCGACGGACGCGCATGATAAGAACGATGTGGTAATGGTGGTGTGATGGAGGTTGCCTGTGAATGAGATCGACTTTGACGCAGCGTATCGCGCTCTGACTGGGATACAGGCTGACCAGCAGCCGTTTCCCTGGCAACAAGCACTCTATCAGCGATTCATGTCCACTGATGCCACGACGAACATCCCAGCGGCATGCAGCATTCCCACTGGGCTGGGGAAGACGCGAGTGATGATGATTTGGCTGATTGCTCTCGCGAACGGCGCGAATGCACCACGCCGATTGGTGTACGTTGTAAATCGCCGCACAGTAGTCGATCAGTCCACACGCGAAGCCGTGACTGCCCAGACGCGATTACGGACTCCTCGCAACTTCCCCGAACATGAAGGCGTGTTGCGTGCGCTGTCCGAACGCTTGGTGACGCTGGCTGGTTGCCTCGATCCAGAGGTCGGACCACTGGCGGTGAGTACGTTACGCGGGCAGCTCGCTGAATCACGCGATTGGTGGGAGAACCCGGCACGCCCGGCTGTCGTCGTCGGCACAATTGACTTGATTGGTAGCCGGTTGCTGTTCCAGGGCTACCGTGCGGGGTTGAATCGCCGCCCAGTGTTCGCCGGCTTCATCGGACATGATGCACTTTTGGTTCACGACGAAGCACATCTCGAACCAGCGTTCCAAAAAGTTGTTGAGGCAATCCAGTGCGAACAGGGTCGCGAGAATTCGGTAGCGATGGCGAATCGTCGCCTACGGGTGATGGCACTCACCGCCACTCCGCGAGCAGAAGGCACCGCACCGTTTCGCTTGACGCCTGCCGAACAAGTGAAAGAGCCTGGAGTAGCTGGTGTGCGGGAACGACTCTTCGCCCACAAGGGAATGAAGTTCCACGGTGTGAAACGCGACGCAATAACCGGCGCGATCGCGAAGATGGCGCTACGACATAAAGGCAGTGGTCTGCCGATTCTGGTGTTCGTGCGAACCGTGCGTGACGTTCAAGAGGTTCGCGAAGCGCTGACAGACAAGAAGAACGACGGGGTTGAAGCGAAGCAGGTGCAAATTCTGACTGGCACAATTCGCGGGTACGAGCGCGACTGCCTCATGGATGATCCCATCTTTCTGCGATTCTTGCCTTCACCTGCACACGGCGAGCCGATTCGAGAGCGCGAAGGCACGGTGTACCTTGTCTGTACATCGGCGGGCGAGGTCGGGGTGGATTTGTCGGCCGCACATCTGGTTTGTGATCTGACACCACTCGACAGTATGGCGCAGCGGTTAGGGCGAGTTAATCGTCGTGGGGAAGGCCCGAACGCCGAAATCGACGTTGTGTATGAAACCGATCCGGACGCGAAGCAAAATGAAAAAGGCTTCGAGATGGCGCGGTGGGCAACCTACGACTTGTTCGAGGGCACAGATCACTTGCAGGTTTGCGATTGGAACCCGGAACGCTGCGATGTCAGCCCCGCAGCACTCGGAGAGCTAATGCGGAATCTCACGGTGGAGCAGCGGCGAGTCGCGTTCACACCTGAACCGCTCATGCTGAATACAACCGACATACTCTTCGATTCATGGGCGCTGACGAGCATCGCCAAACCGCTCGTTGATGATCCGTTGCCGGGTCGGCCCCCGGTTGCTGAGTATCTACATGGTGTCGAGGACGACGAACAACCTGACACGCAGTTCGCTTGGCGAACCGAAGTGAGCGAAATGGGTTTTGTGGCCAAACTGCCGGACAGCGAGCGGAAGGAGACGCTGAAGAAGCTCGAAAAGTATCTAGCCGCGTATTCACTTAAGCCCCAGGAGTTGCTCACGGAGCGGACGTTCAATGCCGTTCGTTATCTCAAGGACTTCGCCAATCGCATCGGCGAGTTGCCTGCGTGGGTGGTTGACGTTCGCGGCGGTATTGAAGTGACAACCGTCGGCGATCTCGCGGAGAATTGGGTGGTGCGCGAACTGATCGAACGCACCATCGTGCTTCCCCCTGAAGCTGGCGGGCTGACGCCCGAGGGATTACTCGCTGCACGAGAGAAGTTCGATGAGGCAATTCCTTACGATGTGGCCGACATGTTTGGTGAGGGCGAACTGCGGCCCCGTGTGAGATTCATTCGCACCGCGACTGCTGATGGAGATGTCTCTTGGAGTGTTCATCTCGGACTGGGAGCGGAATTCACGCCGGTCTGGTTGGCACGAGATCAACTCCGAGGGATGACCAGACTCACACCCTTTGTCTTGGAAGAAGGCGAAGACGAGGGTGGGCGGCGATTGGTGGCATTTGTCCGCTCGAATCGCCCAGACGACGACGATATGCAGTCCCAATTTGGACAAGGGCGAGTCTCACTGAAAACACACTTGAGCGATGTAGAGAAGGCCGCTACCCGGATCGCGGACACCCTGCAACTCTCGCCAGAATTGCGTGTCCCTCTTATCGTCGCTGCGAGGTTCCATGATCTCGGTAAAGATCGTTCCGTGTGGCAGCGATCTGTCGGCAACTTGCAGGGTGGCGAGCCGTGGGCGAAATCAGGACGTGGCGGCGCGCTACTCGGATTAGATGACTACCGCCACGAGTTCGGGTCGCTCATCGATATCCAAACTCGCAAGGACTTCTCCGACCTACCAACCGAACAGCAAGACTTGGTTCTTCACCTGATCGCATCGCACCACGGGCGCGGGCGTCCGCACTTTCCGACGGACGAGGCGACGCACCCGCACAACGGCCCCAACGCGGCCGGGGTCGCTCGCAACGTCCCGCTAAGGTTCGCGAAGTTGCAGCGCAAGTACGGCCGGTGGGGGTTGGCGTATCTGGAATCGCTGTTGCGCGCCGCTGACGCCGAAGGAAGCGCCCACCCTTCGCTGTGTGAGGAGGACAAGCGATGAGTTTCAGTGTGAACGTGGACCCGTGCAACCCAGGCCAGTTCTTCGCGTGCTGTGGCCTGTTGGAACTCGCCGACCGTCTCTGGGATGGCGCGGAGGGAAAGTTCTCGTCCGATCTCGCGACATTTTCTCTTTGGCCACTCCGAACCGAGACGGATTCGTCCGCGTCCCGGTTCATCGGGGAATTGGCGAAGTGCCGTCTCGCGAACACGATGACTACGGAGCAGGTGAGCAGACTGGAACAACTCCAAAGCATGACGGGGAAAGAACGTGCGAAAACACCGGGGCTTGATGAAGAAAAGAAAGCTCTCGAAAAGCTCTGGCGGGAATCGCCCTTAGTTCTACATGAGCCGTTTGACCTGCGGCTCGACTGGTTTCTCGACAAGACAGCGGGGGGCAGTCGGTTCAAGACGTGGGCTGGACAACAGTGCGTGATTGACATTGCACTCGCGATGAAACGCCCCGTAGAGAGCGGCGACTGGAACAATCTTCCACCGACCGAGTGGCTGAGTCGCGCCACCGACGATGAAGGCTTGCCGTTTAACTTCGATTCTGACCTCGCCAGCCAATCTTCCGCACTCGATATGGGATTCAGTCTTGATCCGTTGAAAATCAGTCCACGGAGCCGGCCGTTCTTAGAACTGGCTGCGTTCATCGGCTTGCAACGCTTTCGCGCGTTCGACGCGGGCGACAATCGTTACACGTTCGTTTTCTGGCTAGACTCACTTCCTCCGGAATTGGCATCGGTTGCCGCGTGCGGTGTTCTCGGCGTTCCGGGGTGGCGTGTGTTCGATTTCCGCCTGCTGTACCGAACCGAGTATCTGAAAAGTTTCTTACCTGCCCAACCGATTCGAGGTGCCTTATGAGCGATGCGACAAAGTATGACAAGTGGCTGGCCGAAAGTGGTCCAGCCGCGCTTGTGATCCGCGAATGGCTGATGCCCGTTGAGGGGTCGGATGGCGTGCTATTCCCCGCGACATACGCAGCGGGAGGTGACTTCCTCGGTGGGTACAACATCGATGGTGATCCCAACGGTAAGAATATTTGCTTGATAGACAGTGTCGGTGCCCAGGCGAACCGGATAGAGCCGATCTTCTCGAAGCCGGAGTACGCAGGGTTGGTGCCGAAAGTGGTCATCAAGGCGGGCGAGAAGGAAGTGAATCTCCTTGAAGCGGGGCACCGTGCGGGCGACGCAATTGTACGATGTTCTGGGTTGCAAAAAGAGTTGCACGACGCATTCAATGAAGTCATGCGGGGTAACGCGGAACCTCTCGCTAAGATTGCTCCAACATCGCTCGTGTTCGGCGTGTGGGATTCGCGGGATACGCAAGTCAAGCTCCCTCGATTGGTCGCTTCGACGATTCGAGCCTTGGATGTTAGACCGCTTACAAGGTCAGCAAACTACCTCGTTCAACAACAAGTGGATTATGTCAAGGACGGGTTGCTTCCAGAACCCGCGTCAAAAACGGAGAAGGACGAATACTCCGTTCGCGGCTTTCAGAACGCACTCGCGACCAAGACTCACGGCGGAGTCATCGCGACAGGAGGTATTCGTCGCGACGCCACTCTCAGCCTCGCGGCGCTTCGGCTCCTCACCGTCGGGAAGGACGAAAAGAAGACTCTTGCTCTCAAAAGATACATTCTCGGGCTCGCGCTGACAGCGTTCACAGCAACCCCGTTGGGATACCTTCGACAGGGTTGTCTTCTGGTTATCAATCCTGACAAATCACGCGAGTTCGTCGAAGTATACGCAGACGGAAAGCGAGTTGCCTGCGCACTGACACACGACGACGCAAAGGCATTCGCTACCGCCACGGTTGGCCCAAAGGCGTTCGAGATCGGGAAGGATCGCACGGAGAACTTCGATAAAAAGCTGGCCGAAGCCGATGTAAAGGGAGAGGGAGAGGGCGGAGGAAAGAAAAAGAAGGCCGCAAAGAAGACAGAATCCACAGCGGGGGGCTTGTGATGGCTTCGCACCTGTGCATCTCAATCAGGTTCCTTGATGCAATGTTCCACGGGCGCGGGGATGGCGAGGAACCGGAGTGGCCACCATCTCCTTTACGCCTCTTCCAAGCTCTCGTCGCAGCGTCTGCTGCAAAGTGGGGTGAACGACAACGGATCGAATACGCGAAACCGGCGCTGGAGTGGTTGGAGAAGCAACTCCCGCCGATCATCGTAGCTCCACCGGATAACCGGGGCGCGGCGTATGTCCTCTCGGTCCCCAACAACGCTCTCGACATCATCGGACGAGCATGGGCAAATCACAACTACTCGAATCAGGGCGACGCGAATCCTGCCAAGCACCGAACAATGAAGACCGTCTGCCCTACAAGGCTACCAGATGAAAACGCCGTTCATTACCTTTGGGCACTCCCCGATCCTTTACCCCAAAACGTGAAGGAATTCGTTGGAGTTCTAGCGATTGCCGCACATAGCATCAGTACTTTAGGTTGGGGTATTGACATGGTGGCAGCTGGCGGTTGGATTCTCACGGATGAGGATACGAAGCAACTCTCCGGCGAGCGATGGCAAGTCAACCGGGGGTATTCCGATAACGCGCTGCGTGCGGCGAAGAATGGGACATTCAAGAACCTCGACCTTCGTCACAACCAAGCAATGAAGCGGATCTCACTTGGAAGCCGACCGTCGGCAGTTCCTCCGCTGACCGCGTTCGACATGGTCGGTTATCGGCGCGATACCGATTCGGCACCGCGGCCGTGTGTTGCATTCACCATTCTCAAGCCGGACGCCAGCGGCAACCGATCGTTCGACACGCCCCGCCGGTGTCGGGATGTGGCTGCATGGGTTCGGCACGCGACCGGCGAGGTGTGCAAGGACTGGCCGTTCTCCAACTATGCCGCCTTCGTTCACGGACACGACCAGAATGGGAATCAGACGAAAGGTGAACGAGCTGATGAGCGATTCATGTATCTTCCGCTGCCGACAATTAATAGTACTCTCAATCGTGTCGAATCCATTCGCAGGGTGCTGATCGCAGCGCCGCCTGGATTCCAGGATCGGATCGATTGGATTCGCCGCAGATTGCCGGGCCAGGAACTCGTTTGGGACAACAAGGTGGTCGGTCTGCTGAATCTTCTCCCGACTTCCGACTGGGTTTTGAACAGATACATTGGGCCGAAGGAAGGGTCGCGAACTTGGTCAACCGTGACACCAGTTGTCTGGCCCGGCCACGATGACCGAGATCCAGAGAAGGCCGAACGTATTCTGCGAAGGGCGTTCGTGGATGCGGGGGTTTCGCGCGAGCTGGTGGATGGGATCACCGAAATTGCATGGCGACCGGTCGGCTTTCGCGCTGGGGTCGATTTGGCTTCGCGATACTGCTTACCCGATCGATTGAAAGGACAGCGATATCACGTCCGCGTGCGGTTCGCACACCCAATTCGTGGACCACTCGCTGTCGGAGCAGGGCGTTATCGCGGGTTGGGGCTGTTCGCGGCGGAGTCTGACTGAACGTGCCATCATGCTTGAAGACCACTCCCACGATGTCGCAGAATACGCCAAACGCTTCGCCGAAGGTTGCGGGTTGGACCCAACGCTGTACACACAAGCAGGACTCTGGCACGACCTTCGCCTTGGCTCGATGGACGAGTTTCTCTGTCTTGGAGCGACGTAGCGGAAGCCGCCGGACTTTCGAGGAGGCCAAACACGCCCGTACTTCACCTTCCGGGCGAACCACCCGCTCCGACCGACTTCGCCGCGTTCCTCGATGCGCACCTGGCGCGATCGGTCGAGGAACACTCGTCCGCTTGGGTGGTCAAGATGCTCGAACTCGGACTTCCCAAGGATGCAAAGCGAGACTTTCTTCCCATCAGACAACTTGCATCTCCACCGTTGCTCCAGGACCGGCATCGTCTCGACTGGATTACGGCTCTATCCTGCGAAGCAGCGATCGATGCCGATAGTCAGTTGCAGACGGTTCGTTGCGACTACCTGATTGGGAATCTGAAGTCGCTCATGGCCCTCACCAAGGCAGACCATCTTCAGCGTTCGTTGTTCCACAACTGGGACTACGCGGATGGTTTGTCCAACCAATCGCTTCACTGGGAACCGAGTGAGGATCGACGTCATGCGTATCAGTGGTACCAGCCCAACGGCGACCCCACGCGGAAGAAGCGAGGCGGAATGCTGGGAGCGAACCGTCTGGCGCTCGAAGCGTGGCCCTTGTTCCCATCATTTCCGGATGGTACCGAGCGAGTCCACACACGCGGATTCCGGGGCAACCGAGCTATGAATACGTTTTGGATGTGGCCATTGTGGAGTTCATGCTTGACAGTGGATGGAGTTGCCTCCATGCTCAGTCTACCGGAACTCCAATCCAACTCTGCCGAGACCGCTTCGCTCCGGGATCGGGGTGTGACGGTGGTGTATCGGAGTCAACGAATCTTGGTCGGCAAGACACCGAACCTGACCCCGGCAGATGCGATTGCGTGAGCGCTGCGAGTGCGCGGGTGATGAACCGGGCCGACCCCTGGTTTTTCGCCACAGGTCTTTGACAACGTGGAACTTTCCATCGAAGTTGCGGCGAGTCACCGCTCGCGAGCCGCAACTTCCAGATAGGACAACGGATTGCGAGTTGGTTGTCCGCGGCCGGTTGGATTCTTGGGGCACAAACGACGACCCGCTCGCAGAAGAGACCACTATCCGTTGTGGCTACACACGTTCCGACGGGGGCCACTCCACGGCACTATGTGCCGTGGCCGAATTGAAGCGAAGCTCCTCAGAGGCAAGGGGCTGAGCGCCCGGTTACTCCACGGCACTATGTGCCGTGGCCGAATTGAAGCTGATAGCGTTAGCGTTTGCTGCCATAACTCACCGCACTCCACGGCACTATGTGCCGTGGCCGAATTGAAGCTCCTCGACAAGGCCGCAAGTGCTTTAGAGGCAGTCGGACTCCACGGCACTATGTGCCGTGGCCGAATTGAAGCTATGTCCGAATTTGATCTACCGGTGAACCCTATCAAGGTCACTCCACGGCACTATGTGCCGTGGCCGAATTGAAGCTTCGAGCGCGATCATGCTCTTGAGTGGTGCGAGCAGCAACTCCACGGCACTATGTGCCGTGGCCGAATTGAAGCACGTACACCACCGTTTGCGGGCCGAATGGGTGCCAGATACTCCACGGCACTATGTGCCGTGGCCGAATTGAAGCGATGATGACTTTCAGCCTCGGTCGGTCACTACCTTCCCACTCCACGGCACTATGTGCCGTGGCCGAATTGAAGCTCACCGTTCAGGGTATCGCCGGTGGGACCGCACTCCCCGACTCCACGGCACTATGTGCCGTGGCCGAATTGAAGCTTCACCAGCGAAACGTAGCTCGTTGATCGCCTGAGTCGCACTCCACGGCACTATGTGCCGTGGCCGAATTGAAGCTGACCACCGGGAATCGTTGCCAGATTTCCACACTCGCACTCCACGGCACTATGTGCCGTGGCCGAATTGAAGCCATAGATTCTGGCGAGTCTATGCCGTTGCTGGAAAGAACTCCACGGCACTATGTGCCGTGGCCGAATTGAAGCGGTGATCCTTCCAGTTGGTCGGAATCTGGTTTCGGGGACTCCACGGCACTATGTGCCGTGGCCGAATTGAAGCGTATCTTTTTCGATCCAAATATGGACCTTGATGGAGACACTCCACGGCACTATGTGCCGTGGCCGAATTGAAGCGTGAAGGATCATGGCGGTACAGTGCGTTTCGTCGCGACTCCACGGCACTATGTGCCGTGGCCGAATTGAAGCAGGGGTTTGCCGACTGGGTGAATGTCTGGAGGCAGCACTCCACGGCACTATGTGCCGTGGCCGAATTGAAGCGTGAATGCTGCCCACTCGATCAGGATATTGCCAATAGTACTCCACGGCACTATGTGCCGTGGCCGAATTGAAGCTCTGTGTTGATGGATGGGGTGGTGCCGACTCTCGCGCCACTCCACGGCACTATGTGCCGTGGCCGAATTGAAGCTTGCCGACATCACCCGCCTGGGTCACGTAGGTCAGTCACTCCACGGCACTATGTGCCGTGGCCGAATTGAAGCGCCACTTGCCCGACCCCGCGAGCCAGCGAATTGACCGCCACTCCACGGCACTATGTGCCGTGGCCGAATTGAAGCTCCAGTATTGCTGACCACATCTAAGACGATCAATGTCTAGACTCCACGGCACTATGTGCCGTGGCCGAATTGAAGCTAGCTCAGTTAGAGCAACAGATCTTTCTCTAGATGGTGGAACTCCACGGCACTATGTGCCGTGGCCGAATTGAAGCGACTTTATGAAGGCCGGTTGTCCCATTGCTATCGAACTCCACGGCACTATGTGCCGTGGCCGAATTGAAGCACCTGTGGGCTAATCACCGCGACCCCGCCATAAGGCGACTCCACGGCACTATGTGCCGTGGCCGAATTGAAGCTTTGCACGGATTCCCTGGCACGTGCCTGAGAGACGGAACTCCACGGCACTATGTGCCGTGGCCGAATTGAAGCTACTCGAACCGTGTAGACGCAAAGACTGACAGCCCGAACTCCACGGCACTATGTGCCGTGGCCGAATTGAAGCGATCTTTGCAATGAGATCAAGAACCTCGGCCGATCCACTCCACGGCACTATGTGCCGTGGCCGAATTGAAGCCTATTCGACATGAGGTATTTGCCCAGATTAAAGCATACTCCACGGCACTATGTGCCGTGGCCGAATTGAAGCCCTTCGATGGACCGGCGACATTGGGGTAGCATCGCACACTCCACGGCACTATGTGCCGTGGCCGAATTGAAGCTTCGGACCCTGATGCGGCATGCCGGCATGCGCTGTGACTCCACGGCACTATGTGCCGTGGCCGAATTGAAGCAGCGTAACCGGTGAAGTTTGCAACGGTGAAGTTCGAACCACTCCACGGCACTATGTGCCGTGGCCGAATTGAAGCGCAACCTGGGAAGCGAATGTGGTCGCCCAGTACCAGGGACTCCACGGCACTATGTGCCGTGGCCGAATTGAAGCGGTTCGGCTCTTTATTCGGTTCAGCCAACCGTTCCACACTCCACGGCACTATGTGCCGTGGCCGAATTGAAGCTTCGATCCGGAGACCGGTCTGACCGAGTGCGGCATACTCCACGGCACTATGTGCCGTGGCCGAATTGAAGCCGTTGACGCACATGACTTTGTAGCCTTCAAATTCGACACTCCACGGCACTATGTGCCGTGGCCGAATTGAAGCCGCCCGGCGTTGCAGGCCACCGTAGCGGGCAGATTCACTCCACGGCACTATGTGCCGTGGCCGAATTGAAGCTTCACCATCCACTACAACTACCGCTTCAACATCGAAACTCCACGGCACTATGTGCCGTGGCCGAATTGAAGCAAGGCTTCGTATGCCGTGTAAGCATCCGCGCCGTATTACTCCACGGCACTATGTGCCGTGGCCGAATTGAAGCTACTCGGTTTCGGTTATCCCCAACCGAGATGCAGCATACTCCACGGCACTATGTGCCGTGGCCGAATTGAAGCGATGGCTTCAAAAATGGCACCGACTGCTAATCCAAGAACTCCACGGCACTATGTGCCGTGGCCGAATTGAAGCGCCTTGCACGATCCGCAGACCCGATACCTTAACCGAACTCCACGGCACTATGTGCCGTGGCCGAATTGAAGCAATAATGCCTACGCCAACCATCGTTTCTGGGCTTGATACTCCACGGCACTATGTGCCGTGGCCGAATTGAAGCACGCCTTTAGGTGAACCGTGCCACCGAGATACGCTTACTCCACGGCACTATGTGCCGTGGCCGAATTGAAGCATCAGGGCGACCCTGCCGCCACCCAAGCCCCTCATAACTCCACGGCACTATGTGCCGTGGCCGAATTGAAGCATCGTCGTCGGCTTGCTCGTCGTACTCGGCACGGACCTACTCCACGGCACTATGTGCCGTGGCCGAATTGAAGCGTACCTTACTGGCATTACTCGTCTCGACCCACTTCCCTACTCCACGGCACTATGTGCCGTGGCCGAATTGAAGCGAAAGAAACTGGGTGGACTCAGACCGGTTCGGTGTGTACTCCACGGCACTATGTGCCGTGGCCGAATTGAAGCAACCATGTAGGCCAAGCCTTTCCAACACAGGCATCACTCCACGGCACTATGTGCCGTGGCCGAATTGAAGCTCGGCCGAGCGGGGCGACACTGGAATACTCCAGTGGGACTCCACGGCACTATGTGCCGTGGCCGAATTGAAGCGCGACTGGTGGATGCAGTCGGGAGAGGCCACCCACCAACACTCCACGGCACTATGTGCCGTGGCCGAATTGAAGCAAACAATCAAACGATCATTCAAACTAACCCTCCCAGGGACTCCACGGCACTATGTGCCGTGGCCGAATTGAAGCTGTCACACACTCGGTTGTTCACCCGATCCACGCCATTGTGAAACTCCACGGCACTATGTGCCGTGGCCGAATTGAAGCCTTTTGACGTTGAGACAGCCATTACCTACCTTTAAGTATTACTCCACGGCACTATGTGCCGTGGCCGAATTGAAGCCTTTCGTATGCGTCAATCCCTAGGCCGCTACAGACGTACTCCACGGCACTATGTGCCGTGGCCGAATTGAAGCCCCGGTGTGTTGGGTTCGGTCAGCCTGTTGTTCGTGACTCCACGGCACTATGTGCCGTGGCCGAATTGAAGCTGCACTTCAAATGTGATTTGCTCCACGGGATTCCACGACTCCACGGCACTATGTGCCGTGGCCGAATTGAAGCCGCCACCCCCTCCACCGCCTACGCCGATTGGTCCACTGTTCTCCACGTGCTGATGGCGTGGCCGAATTGAAGCTCGATGTCGTGGCCACTTCTTCTAACTGGTCTGACGCAGGTTCTCCACGTGCTGATGGCGTGGCCGAATTGAAGCCTGTTGGTGTGCCGCCCAGATTGAAGGTAACCGTGTGTTCTCCACGTGCTGATGGCGTGGCCGAATTGAAGCCTCGCGGATGCTGGGTGGGATGTCGCTGGCGTCGATATTGTTCTCCACGTGCTGATGGCGTGGCCGAATTGAAGCCTTGATTACGCGCCTGCACCTCGCATGCAGCCGCTGAAGTTCTCCACGGTGCTGAGCCGTGGCCGAATTGAAGCGCCTCTCCGGTGTTCTGCATGATCGCTTGGTTGGCGTAGTTGTTCTCCACGGTGCTGAGCCGTGGCCGAATTGAAGCTTGTCGTGTCTTACTTCACAATCATATTGCTCAGCAATAGTTCTCCACGGCGTTGAGCCGTGGCCGAATTGAAGCCGAGGCCGAGGCCGAGCGAGCCAGGATTGCGAATTCGGGTTCTCCACGGCGTTGAGCCGTGGCCGAATTGAAGCTCTTTCTTGCACGCAAACACACTGAGGCCATTCATGTTCTCCACGGCGTTGAGCCGTGGCCGAATTCAAATTCCAATTCTCTGCGGGCGTAACTGATCGCCACGACATGTTCTCCACAGTGTTGAGCAATGGCCGAATTCAAATCGCTCGTACCATTTCTCTCGCCCGAATCGCTGAGCCACAAGATGATCGGCGTGTTGCTGCTTCAGCGAGATCCCTTGTCCGTTCCTCGGAGAGTTGAGAATCGCTGAGCCACAAGATGATCGGCGTGTTGCTGCCAGTCACGAATGGCTTGCTCGGTGGCCCAGTACGATACCGTGATGCCGAACCCGTCCTCTCCCCGTGCGCTCTCAATACCCAGGAACCCCGGCATTGTGGCAGCCAGCTCAACCATGCGGTTTGCCATCGCCTCGTAACCGCCGGCATCCTCGCCCGCCCGAATCGAGGAGAACACCACGGCAAAATAGGTGGAGTGGGCGTTGTCACGGTTGCGCCAATCCGCTTCTGTCATCGATGTGTCAACTTACGCGTTTGGAGGCATCGCCATTGGGAGGAACATCCCTCTTTGGTTGGATACGTCTCGGGATCGGCCTCGATCTGCTCGCCTTAGCCCGCCTTCTGAAGTTGGGTGTCGAAGGTCGTGGCATCGGCAATGCCGAAGTTGTCCAATTCTGATCGAGCGGCCGCAAGGTGATGTTCGTAACCTTGTCGCCGAAGACGGGTCCATTGGTATGTCCGAAGACGGGGGCGAAGGTCGCCGTCACTCGGCAGTTTCCTTGCCGGTTGCCACATCGACCTTCATCAGGTACTTCTTGCTCTGATTGGTTGTAAGGTAGTACAGGAGAGCCTTGCCGTCGGGAGTGAAGGTGGGCAGATCGAACCTCAGGGGTTCGGTGCTGCCTTCCTTCTTAAGATTGCGCACGAGCCGCTTGCCATCTGAGGTCCGGTACAGGTCGAGCGAGGCGAAATTAATGTTCAGTCCTCCGGAACCAATACCCGCCAGGTATTCGCCCGTGTTGGAAAGTGCCAGTTTTGTGTACTTGCGGTAATCCGCGGAATCGTCCTCGGGAAGCAATGCGATCATTTTCCCATCGCTCGTCGAGTGGATCGAGGTCCGGAACTTGGTTTCGCCAAACAGGGGCCCGACGCAGACGGCGATGCTTTTGCCATCGCCCGAGATCACGAAGTACTGGGCGTGCGAACCGGTGGCGCCACCGGTCAACTTGACGATTTTCGGCTGCCCATCCGACCCGGGGTCCCACATCTTGAGTATCGGCGTCTGGTCTTCAAACCGCACATCCACGACGCGGTTGAGCGCGGGGCTGTAGTACGATTCGAGGTTTACGGGAGCGTCCTTTGGCGATTTGATCGTCACCGTGCCGTCGCTCATCCGCACCGACATCAGGTCGTCATGCGCACAGACAATGACCGACTCACCACTGGGCGTGAAGTCGATCCGGTCGGGAACCGTGAAGCCTTTGTCAGGCAGGTTCCCGACCGAGACAACGCTACCGTCTTGCAGGTTCCAGACAATGAGCTTCAGCTTGCATAGAACGGCCAGCTTCTTCCCGTCTGCGGAAAATGCGATCGGTCCGACCAGTTCGAGGTCCTTGCTGCTAAGTTGCCGTTCGCTCGCCGCACGGTCGCCGAGTTTCCAGACGAGGACCAGGGGTCCGAATTTGTACTTGTCGTCGATGAAACCTCCGCCGCATGTCGCCGCCCAGGTCTCATCTTTCGAGACGGCCAAAGAAACGGGCGTGATTAACCGGCTCGGACGTTTGTCTGGTACAGTTTCCGTGGCTTCCGCTTTTGGTGTCGTCTCGCCACTGCCGGATTTTGATGTCGTCACAGTGCCAGGCTGGTGATGGTGATCGTCCGTTTTGGCCGCGGTGGGAGCCGGAGCGGGCGCTGGTTCGGTTGGCGTTCGGACTTCCTCCTTCTTGCCGCACGACAGAACCAGGAGGCAAAGGAGAAGCAGGAAAGTTCTTGGCATGGGAAACCTCATTCATTTATCCGCGCACACCCGGTATGATCCTCAAGTTGTGTGCATGACCATGGCGATCACGTTAGACAGTCTATCAAATTACTGATAGCCAGTTATCGGCCCGTCATACCTCA
>Ga0206850_10112_pt1 | contig 27612 bp, 21 predicted proteins | sample Alteio_BWOrgCont_16_FD_152885 | JGI IMG/M metagenome (GOLD analysis project Ga0206850, IMG submission 152885) | Enriched cells from forest soil in Barre Woods Harvard Forest LTER site, Petersham, Massachusetts, United States -... | ecosystem: Environmental > Terrestrial > Soil > Temperate forest >...
TCATAATTATATTATTAAAATAATATAAATATATTCTACTTGTCCTGAAAAACACCCAATTCTGCAAAACAAAGCTAAATTATGAGAGTCGAGACAAGATGCAATTGAAATTGAAGTTAGGACAACACAGAAATGGAATTTTGAGCTTCTACGAGCTATTTTGAACGGGTCACAAAAATGCAGCAACTTGTTGGCCAGTCGTCGTTCGTGAATGCCTCATGAGTCTCGCAGTTCGGCGCGCAAAGCTCTCTTCGTGGATCGTTACCTGGACGGAATGGGTCAACCAAACACAACCACGAAGAGAGGGCCTTACAATGTTTCGCCGCATCATCCTGACTGCACTCCTGGGCACCGGACTGACCGCTGGACTGACGCTGGCTCCCGCAACCGCTGACGCTCATCCACCAATCGAGAGATTCCATCATCGGTTTGAGGTGGTTGTCCTGCGGCATGGTTGTTGGGAATGTTACGGTAGCTACTACGACCGCTTCGAGGCCGACCGAATTGCCAACCACCTCCGTTGCGAGGGGCGAGCCGTTGAGATTCGAGGTTGGTGAGGTCGGTATATCTTGTCTGTCACCCCGTTTGGGGAGAGTGTCTGAAGGCTAACGGTGCCTTCAGGCACTCTCCCCAACGGGGTGACTGTTTTTCGGCATGGTTCAAACTTGGGCGACAGTGGTTTTGGGTTGTGCCAGAGGCTTCGCTACTCCGGAGTGTAGTCATCACGCTCCGCGTGATGCATCACGCGGAGCGTGATGACTACACTCCAGACAATACCGGTCGCCCTAATGCTACCTCGATTGAACCATGCTTTTTTCACCTGGCTCACTTGCGGTTCGACTTGCGGATGGGAGGTTCAGCAGTGGATTCCGGGAACGGAGTGACTCCTGGGATTGGGCCGGGGGGAGAAACAATGGGAGGCAGATCGATTGTAAACGGGTATAACGTCCCGACGGTCCAGGGGTCCGACCACTGCTGGAGAATTGGTGGTTCGTACACCATCGGTGGGGTAACCGCCTTGCTCGAAGTGGGAGCCAGTGGCGGCTCGACCGTCAGATTGGGGTGTGGGGGCACAGCGGTCAGAAAGGCTACGGGCCCGACTGCTTGGGGGACAAGCGATACTCGCGGGCCAGGGGATGGTCCCACTGGTGGGAGTTGTGCTACGGTTGGTGGGAGAAACTGAGCGACAACTGGAACAACAGGTGGTTCCGCTGTCACGGGCACGGGTAAGCGGGCCGGTTTTGCACGCGGTGGTTCCTGCGTCTGAGCGGCGAACTCATTGCCGCTTTTGCCGCTCTTGTAACCGATCAAATGGTATTCCCAGAGGGCTTGCTTGGCGGCTTTCCGAACGACTGGTGAGGCATCCAACTCCATCGCGGATTCCAGTGCGAGTCCGGACATTGGGAAGACAGTATTAAACCGCCCAATGACCTCCACAGCAGTGAGTCGAACTGCTGGCGAAGGATCTTTCAGCAACGCCTCGGTAACTGCCTGGATTACCTCCGACGAGAGCCGTGGGTCGGCACGACCCAATTCCGCAACCGCAGCTTTCCGTTTCATCTCATCGGGATCGGATTGGATAATCTGGATCAGTTGATGAATTCGGGCTGGTTCAATCCGTGTGGGTTTGAACAGACCACCATCTCCCAATCCGACGGCGGGAATTGTGAATCCAGTTCCAAGAACCAGAGTGAGGACGAGTGCGAGCCGACTACCAGTCATCGGTGTATACTCCCAGGCCACTCGCTTCTCCACTCGGCGTGTGCCAATTCTGAGATCGGTTAAGAATGGCTTCGGTTGCGCCTGGTACGAAAGGGATTCTGAAGTGAGGTTATGGTGTGAAGTGGCGCGACCGGCGCGGCACCCCAAACCGGATTATCCGACCTCCGACAGGGTCGTTAAAACCGCCCCAAACGGCAGGGCTATCCAGGATCGGTTAATTGACAGCCGCGGGATTGCGAGATCGTTGCACATGGGATGTGCCGAGCCATGTCAGAACCCACCCATTCCTCCAGGGCCACTGCCATTACCGGGCCGACCGAGGAGAGTCTTCTCGTCCTTTTCGGCCGGCGGCTTCTTGTAGCCAGCGGTGTCGGGCAGGTTGTAGCGTGCCTCATCGGGCGGGATGTTATACTCTTCGACGTGTGGCGGCTTGATGTTGTATTTATCGTGGTGGCAACCAACTATTGCTGCCACCCCGATGGCCAAGCCGAGTATCCGCAGCGCGCCCCGCATGAATAAACCCCGGCTTCCGTGCCCTTTTCCATAATGTCCAACCTGTGTGGGTCGTCCAGGTCCGGAGCGGCTGCGGCCACAAAGACCAGAACTACCCACGCCAGCGGTCAGTACACCTGGAGTGATTGAAGCCGGGTATATAGCGACCTACGCAGTGAATGCAATGGGACCTGGAGTGACTTTCAGGGTGTTGGAGATGGTGGCCGTGGAGAATGGAGAGAGTAGGGGAGTCCCTCGCCCGTTTCACTTCTTCAGTGGCTTGGCCAGATTGACCCGAACGGCGAGCCGCATGCCGTTCTCATCGCCGCGGGTGATGATATCGGCCGAATCGATCAGTTCTAGAACAGATGCCAGGCCATCAAGCTGTTCGCGGAGTGTCTTTTCCGGCCCCACACCGAGATCAGCCAGAAATTTCGCTAACTCCGGGCCGTGAGCCAAGAGATAGGCTCGACTCTGCGTTCCCGAGAATTTCGCTACGGTTGAAAAGCCCGTCGGAGAGGAGTTCTTGAGTCCGGGAACCTCGAACCGCTTGATCGCATCTGGCGAAGTGGCAATCACCAGATACCCCCGCACCAGCGCGAACGATGGAGAGAACCCAGGCGGGAACTTGTCGTTCACCAGCGTTGTGATTGTCGCCCCGCTGCGCGGGTCTTTCTCCTCCTTCACCTCGATCTGCTGATCTGTGTGCTTGGTGTTGTAGGCCACCCGCGCTGTTTGAAATCCGAACTCGACCGCCTGGAGTAATGCTTTCTCGGCCTTGGCGCGGGTCTCACCTTCGCCGTTGATTTCAACTGCTGCCACGAAGGTAGGAAGAACACCATCCTTCGTGGGTGGTTCGGCCCAGACCGCCCAGTTCGGCCCAAGAGCATCCAACACGAGCGGCAGTTTGTCGCGGCCCACGATCGGGCCGAGGGCCGTTGTGATCCATGCCTTCACGTCCGGTTTGCCCGGCTCCAACGGTGCCAGCGAGGCGATTAATTCAATCAGTTCCGTTGCCCGGACTTGGGCCGCAAACCCGAACAACGCCCCATTCGGGATCAGGCATTCGGCGGTTGTGACGTTCCGTGTCCCGGTGAGCCACTTCTTCGCATCGGGCGGGAGCTTATCCGGTTGAAACCGGACGGACACACCCAGTTCGAGGTTCTTGTCGAGCGTGAGGTAGATGGCAGCCGAATCGAGTGCAGACCAGATTTCCGCAAACCGAGACAGAAAGCGCTTCTCGTCCGGCTTGGCTCCGGCAACTTTGGCCTTCACTTCCGCATCGAGTGCGCGCGGGTTGATAAGGATGACCCCCGCGGCGTCCGCGATGCCAAGCTTCGTCATCCGATCGAGCAGTTCCGGGGATTTTTCGGATACCTGTGCGGCAGCTTTATCCCGCTCTATGAAAGCCTTGATCTCGCTCTCGAATGAAGAGAAGGCGAACACATCGCCACGGAAACAGTAAAACTCCGATCGATTGCCCGGCTTCTGACGCTCGTGGTATGTGCCACCAGCATGCTCTTTCCGGACAATCGCTTTCAGTTCGCCGGAGCGCGTTTGAAGATCGTTCATTTTGTCGAGGATTTTCGCCAGAGCATCCGGTTTGCGGGGCCGAATGAGGAGCAAGGCTCTCTCATCCTTGGGTCGATCTGGCGAGGCCGGGGAATACGTGAACGCAATGGCTTCTCCCAAAGTGTCTTCAAGCAACGCAGTGGGGGTGGTGCCGAGTTCCGAGAAAATCATTGCTCCGGATGCGCGGAGTTGCTTGAGGTCGATAGATTCGAGCAATTGCTTTCCGATTGTCGTGGTCGGGAACCATTCCACAAACGGAGACTCAGACAGGTTGTGGTAGTGACCGCGTGCATTCTGTACGAGAATGAAGATTGCTGCGTCCGCTGGTGCAACACGCAGAACTTCATCCCGTGGTGAGGCGGCTGTCGCTGCACCAGTTGCGGACAAAAAAATGGCGGCAGCGAGAGCGATGCAGGCAGGGCGGGACATCGAGAGACCTTGGGGATCGTTAATTGTTTGGTTGTTAGTTGGGGATTGTTGGTTGTTAGTTGGGGATTGTTGGTTGGGATTGGTACTCACGAACAAATACTCTGTGGATTTTGACGAAGGTCTCCCCAGGATCCCAACACACACTTTGGGAATGCAATCCAACCAACAATTTCCAACTCCCAATCAACAATCTCCAACTAACAACTCCCAATTCCCTAACAAAGTCAATTCGGCTTCGCAGACGTTTGAACTGCACCCACATCCCGTAACAGACGAGCAAATGCTTTCTGCGTGGTGGCGGTAACGGGCTGCAACCCAGTGCGAGCGGCTTCGGGTAAGTCGATTAGCGACATCCTGGCGGGCTCAAACTCGGGGGTTGGTTCGGGAGGACGGGTGAGTACATCGGTCAGTTTTACCAGTACTTGAGGAGCGACCGTGGCTGGCTCGGTAATGGGTCTTGATGAGCCTAGAAGAGCGTGTTCAGCCTTGGAAAACTCGTCCCCAAGCCGAACCGGTGGCGATGTTGTGACGAGATGCGGCGGTTCGGGAATCGGATTCGTCGGTTGGGCAGTCGCGATCTCTGGGTTTTGGACCAGATTGTTTTGGTGTGATGTATCAAACCACTGGAGCCACACAGCAAGGAACACGCCTGCGGCAACGGCCAACCCACCAGCGAAAACGAATGCCCTACGACGGATCTGCGTCCGCCTTTCGACTTGGCGGTCGGCTAGGACAGAGGCGACGATCTTATCGGTTAATCCGATGGGAAGGGGAGCCACATTGACCGGCATCGACAAGATCGAGAACAAAAGCTTCGCGGCGGCGATGCGTTCCCGGCAAGCGGGGCAAGATGAGGGATGTGGATCGGCATCGAGAGCGGTGCGTGGGAGTTCGCCATCGAGAACGCATTGCAATTGGTCCACTGTCTGGCGGCAGAGTGGAGGAAGAGGCTGATTATTGTCAAGCGATTCGCTCGCCGAGCTTTGCTCGCCTTTGCTCCGCTTGTGGTCATCGAAGTCGGTAGTGTGCATCATAACCATCGTTTCATTGTCGACTCCCCGAGTGTGGGGTGTCGGCAGTCGGTTCGTCTGGAACAAGCCCCCGGCTCCGGAGTCGGTCGAGGAGTTCGAGTCGGGCGCGGTGCAGCCAGGTCTTCACAGTTCCAACCGGGCGGCCAACGGCTTCGGCGATCTCCTCATAACTCTGGCCGGATTCGTGAAATAAGACGAACACCTCCCTGTATTCATCGCGCAAATCATCGACTGCGGCACGAATCTCGACCCGAAGTTCAGTCGAATCATCGGTTGGTCGGTGATCGGGTGTCTCGTGAAGGTAATCGGCGAGTTCCGGGTTTTTGGCCCGTCGCCCCATCCATGTTCGACAACGGTTCACGGTAATTCCCAACACCCACGGACGCAGTGGGCGAGTCGAGTCCCATCGCCGCAGACTGCGGAAGATCCGGAGAAATACCTCCTGGGTAACATCTTCGGCATCGTGTACGTGGGACAGCAACCGATTACAGACCGCGAAAATATCGGCCCGAAACCGCTCAACCATTTCCCGGCAAGCGGTTGGATCTCCTGTGAGACAGCGGCAGACCAGTGCGGCGTCGGCTGTCACATATACCCCTCTGTCTGAGAATACCAGAGTAACGGTGGGTGGGTTTCAGTCAGAAGAGAAGTTCGTTTCAACGCCACGATTATTTTGGCCGAGTTCAGCGTTCCAAGTTGAAAACAGAGAATTGAGAAGTCGGCTGGGCATCTTCCGATTTTCAGCGGTTTTTTTCGCATTCTGGTGCTGCGTGCGGGCTACGGTGTTTTCATGTCCGGCTGGTGGTCTTATGGTCGTTATTATTCTGAGTATCGCCCTGCCTGCGCTCGCCAAGCGTCATGTTGAGAACATTCCCGCGTATTTCTCGACGTATTCTTTGTTTGTTGCCAAACGAGGTACTGGCTTCCTAACAGGATTAATCAGTTGCTCAATCCGACCGATGGCGCGATGTGAGTCACGCCTCATCTCTACAAAAGACAGTCGTTTCCCCGGTGTTCCTTGCGTTCTCGGGGGGTCGAGTGTAACATCCGGTGGTGAATGTTCGTCGCGTTCATCGGGATGTCGGAGTTGGTTTCCTACCCCTTGAGTTTGTACTCCGGACGTTTCATATGCCTTCCCTCATCCTGTTGAAGTCCCCTGAAGGGGCTACCCCCAACAAAACGATTGCGCTGACCGGCGATCCGCAAATCATAGGCCGCGATGCGGATCGATGTCAGATCGTTATCCCCCACCACGCAGTTAGTCGCGAACACGCCAAAATCACCACGCAACACGGCATGTTCTTTATTGAGGATTTGAAAAGCCGCAATCACACGTTCGTGAATGGCAAGGAAGTCGCAGTTCGGACCCCACTGAAGGGGGATGATCGGATCAAGATTTGCGATTTTATGTTCCAGTTTCGCGACGATCGACAAAAGCCGCGGCCGCTCCCGATCGACATGACAAGAGAGAGGGAGACGGACGACGAAGAAACGAGTGGGATGACGACGATCGAGGCTACCCAAGGAAAGGTAAGCGCGCTGGATTTTCTCCAGGTCGCACCCTCGGATCGGCTTCGGGCGCTGTTGGAAATCAGTACCAACCTGGCCAAAATGCTCGATCTCGAATCTCTTCTGCCCCAGGTCGCGGAGACGTTGTTTGGGGTCTTCAAGCAGGCAGATCGGTGCTTCGTCATCCTTCTTGAGTCCGGCAAGCCGATCGCGAAAGCCACAAGGCACCGGCGATTAGGTGGAGACGATAGCCGCTTCAGCAAGACCATTGTGAAAAAAACAATCGAGTCGAAGCAATCGTACCTCAGTGAAGATGCCTCAAGCGACACATCCCTGGGACCGGCCGCGAGTATCGCGGAGTTCAAGATTCGCTCGGTGATGTGCGTTCCGCTCGCGACCTCCGATGGGCAACCACTTGGGGCAATTCAAGTCGACACGCAGGACCGGGCCAAAAAGTTCGCTACAGACGATCTCAGCCTGCTCACAATTGTTGCGAATCTCGCCGGTGTGGCGATCGAGAAGGGACGGCTCCATGAAACCGTCCTGACCCGAGAAAAAGAGCAAAAGGAGATCGAACTGGCCCGCAAAGTGCAACTCGGGTTTCTCCCACAGACTTTGCCCGACGTAAACGGTTACGAATTCTTCTCGCACTATTCACCCGCCCAGACAGTCGGAGGCGATTATTACGACTTCGTCCCCCTTCCGGGTGGGCGTGTGGCGATCGTTCTGGGGGATGTTGCAGGGAAGGGCGTTCCGGCTGCTCTGCTGGTTGCCAAGCTGAGTTCGGAGGTACGATTCTGCCTGGTCACGGAACCACTCCCCGGGAAGGCCATCTCTCTGCTGAACGAACAGATGTTCCGCGGGGGGCTTCAGGACCGTTTCGTGACCCTCGCCGCGATGATTCTCGACCCCATCAATCACCAACTCGTGGTGGTAAACGCTGGACACATGAACCCAAAGGTGTACTTTGCCTCGAAGGGAATACTCGGGGAAACGATTTCGAGCGATGCGACCGGGCTCCCGCTGGGAGTTGTGCCGGGGTTCGAGTATGAAGCCGTTACTCTCACTCTGGAACCGGGCGATGTGGTCTCAGTCTTCACGGATGGGGTGACGGACGCGATGAACCCGGACGGGGTAATGTTTGGTCAGGAAACTGTGGACAAATACTTGATCCCGGAAGATGAAGTACCGATCGAGGGCAATCTGCCAAAACTCCTGGGGGAACGGCTGGTGAATGCAGTTCGCAAGCATTCCAATGGACAACCCCAGAACGACGACATAGCCGTTGTCTGCTTCGGACGACTGGAGGCAGGCCGGAGTCCAGTGACAAGCGTGAGCCGACCAGTTGGTGCCACATCTGTTAAGTTACAGGTTTGAGCGGTCAGCTTTCGGTTCGGGAGACATGGATTTCGCCATGCTTTTCAGTTCCGTGTTACTGTGGCCGATAGCGAGTAGCCGATCGCCGAGAGCGAAAAAAGAGTGGGAGAGCAACGATGTCCGAAACAACCACACTCCCGGACACCGAGGTCGAGCAGGAACAGAAAACACGTCGGCAACCGCCGTACAATGTCGTTCTGTTAAACGATGACGATCACAGTTACCAATATGTCATCGAAATGCTCAAGCAATTGTTCGGTCACCCTGTCGAGAAAGGTTTTCAACTGGCGAAAGTGGTAGATACTCAGGGACGGGCCATCGTCTGCACGACCAGCATGGAACGGGCCGAGTTGAAACGCGATCAAATCCACGCTTACGGCCCCGATCCTAACATTCCCCACTGTAAGGGTTCCATGAGCGCTGAGATTGAACCAGCCGAATAACCTGGGCAATTCAAGCCGTAAGTGGCAAGAAGTAAAACGCGGGTGAGCAACACCCGCGTTTTACTTCTTGCCACTTACGGCTTGAATTTTCCAACTTGAAGTTATTGCTTTTCCTTCAGACGGACGGACTTGATGACCACATCATTCTCGGGCACATCGTCCATGCCCATCTTGGTACTGGTCTTAACTGCCTTGATCTTGTCCACCACGTCCATTCCTTCGATCACCCGACCAAAGACGCAATACCCAACTTTATCTCGCGCCATGGCCCGATCCAGAAACGTGTTGTCCTTGACGTTGATGAAGAACTGGGAGGTGGCACTGTTCGGTTCAGAGGTTCGCGCCATCGCAAGAGTTCCCCGCGTGTTCGACAACTGATTGTCCGACTCGTTCTTGATCGGTTCTTTGGTCTTTTTCTCCTTCTTCAACCCCGGCTCAAATCCCCCGCCTTGAATCATGAAGCTCTCGATCACCCGGTGGAAGATCAGCCCATCGTAGTGCTTGTCTTCGACGTAAGAGAGGAAGTTTTTCACGGTCACTGGGGCTTTGTCCTCGAACAACTCGATTTTAATGGTGCCCATGCTGGTTTCCATGATCACAATGGGGTTGGCAGCTCTGGCTCCGCTGGCAACAACACCAAGTACCACAAAACACAACCCAACGATTTTGAGAGACAACATTGAGGGACTCCTGATTGGAGAATCGGCGAGCGCGGTTCAACACAACGATTGTACCCGAAGTGCCAACAAAGCGTAGAGGGCCTCCTCTTAACTATTGTTTGGCCATGGCATCAGCGTCGATGGTCCAGTTCCAACACCAGATAACAAGACATAAATTATTTTATAAAAACAACTTATGTATCATTCTCTTCTCAACAATTGAAATCCTGATTTGATACAACGCGGAGGATTTCGAGATATCGAATCTGTAAAATATCACTCGGCAAGGACTTCCGCCAATTTCAGATCCTCAAAACACATTCTAATTGATGTAAATTATTTCTCTACAATTGCCGCCGGAGATGTGCAAGGGTCGAAACTTTCCTACGCGGACGAAATGATCGGTTCCATGACCCATGAACTGCGCTCCAGCCAGAAAGTGGCCAGGTGAGTAACAGGTTTGGGATGCCGGTTAGTTTTGATTTCGATCGACGAATGCTGCATTCTTCGCCAAAGCTGTAAGGCACAAACTGTTACCCTCTTCTTCGTGGACACCAAAAGTACCTTCAACAAACCGCGCTCCCCGAGTCTGGGGCAGTTTGTTACAGTGAGAGGTGGAGTGATTCTTTCCACGGGCTCGGCGGGCACACCATGCGGATCGGGGTTGTGAGCGACACCCACGACCGCCAGGAGGCGGTCGCGGAAGCGGTCCGTCTATTAATGGAGCAGCACGTTGAGCTGATTCTCCATTGTGGGGACATTGAATCGCCGGACACAGTCAGGGTCTTCCGTCCGATTCCAACGCACTTCGTTTTTGGGAACTGGGATAAAGACAGAGCCAAACTCGCGACAGCGATTAAGGAGATCGGGGGAACTCACTCCGATTCATTTGGGGCACTCGAACTGGATGGCAAGCGGATCGCCTGGGTTCATAGTCACGAACGCCATCAACTCCGACAGCTCGAGAACGCGGATTTCTTCGACTATGTGTTCTACGGTCACACGCACGTTCGCGAGCAGCATCGCACTGGCAAAACGCTAGTGGCTAACCCTGGAGCGCTGTTCCGCGCCAATCCGAAAACCTGCATCGTTCTGGATGTGATATCTGGAGAGATCAAGCCGATCATCGTCCCCATTCCCCCCAAGCCAGCGGTGAATGGAGTGTCTCACACATCATCTGTTGCCGATGAGGGGACGGGATCGATCATTATGCCGGCGTTGCCAGCCCTGTCCGTGCCGCCCCGCGCTCATGCCCCTTCATCGCCGCCGAACAATTCACCTTCCGGCCCAGATCTCCCTCCTCCGGTCGGACCGAACACCACTTGACGCACTTTCCCAGTCCGGTGTAACTTCCCCTCACCGCCAATTGGCGGCTCACTCGCTCGCCCGAGGATTCCTTCCCCACGAGGATTGTTGGTTGCTGCTCAGGTGGTTGTCACCGGGTGGATGGAGACACCGATCTCCCGCTCGATCCTTTTTCAACCACCACCAGATCCAACGAATGAATGTGGAAGAGAATAAGTCAGCGGATTGCTCCACGGAGGGACATTACTGATGCGTTACTGGATCATTGCCGCCGCGTTGGCCAATACCGCCATGCTGGGCATCTCGGCGCCTGCCCATGCTGGGTTGATCCCGGTTCAGGTGTCCGTTACTCCGGAGGGAGGCAACTATCAGTTCACGTATGCCATCGTCCTCCCGACTTCTGCTGTTCTTCAACCGGGAGACTATTTCACGATCTACAACTTTGACGGGTTGGTTCCGGGGTCGGCGACAGCGAGTGGGAGCTTGACTTCCTCAAACTGGACGTTCTCGACGAACAACGTCGGTCCCACCCCCACTGGAGTTATCCCGGCCGATAATCCGAACATTCCCAATCTGACTTGGACCTACAACGGTCCCGTTGTCCAAGGTAGTCAAAACGGCCTCGGGAATTTTGCGGCCGTCTCGATTTACCCAGACACCACTCAGTCGTGGTTCACTGCCGTTACCGGGACGGTGAGCGGGGTTGCCGATGCTAACATCACGCCAACCTCAGTACCAGTTCCGACAGCTCCGCCACCCGGGGTGCCGGAGCCAACAACACTGGCTTTGGCTGCACTTGGGTTTCCCTTTCTGGGTGCTGCTCGCTGGTTGCGGCGACGAAATACGGCAAAAGCAATCGGCGAGCAGAACGCAGAGTGAGGTGCAACAAACGTCGAGAATGGGCCGTGTGGCTTGTTTTCATGAGCGAGTGCTTTCGTTACGAGTTCCGATCCCGCGCTCTCCAAAGTCGCAGTTGACATTAACTCCAGGTGTGTCTAAATCTGCCGCTCGATGGAAAACTGGGTCGCTGCCGACGGAGGGAAATCGCGGCGATCCAGAATCTGCAACCGAACCATTCGGTTGCTGCTTGTCCAACAAAAGTCGCCTTTCACGGAGGATGACCGCATGATTTCTCGAAACTGGATCGCTCGCCTGTTCACTGTCAGTGCTATTGCTCTGAGTGTGTCGGCAACCCCGGCCAACGCAGGGTTGCTGCCGGTGTCCGTTACCGTTCAGCCCGAGGCTGGAAACTTCAGTTGGACGTACTCGGTCGTACTTCCGACCAACATGCAACTCCAATCCGGTGCCTACTTCACGATTTACGACTTCGCCGGGTATGTCCCGGGGACGGCGACCGTGACTTCTGCGTTTCCAACCGCGGCAAATGCCGCCAACTGGACGGTGACGAGTTCTCCCCTCGGTCAAACTCCGCCTCTGACGACGCCTGTAGACAACCCCAACATCGCGAATCTGACCTTCACATACACTGGACCGACTATCCCATCCGGACAGGCGACCCTCGGAAATTTCACGGCACTGTCGACATTTCAAAACAGTGCCACCGGCTCCTTCACAGCTACGAATGCTCTGGCGATCAACGGGCAGACCGACAGTAACATCACCGAAACGCTCGTCCCAAGTGGACAGAACTCGGCTGGCCCCCCTGGCGTGCCCGAACCGGCTACACTGGCTCTGGCAGGCCTTGGGCTGCCCTTCATTGGTCTTGTCCGCTCGCTTCGCCGCAAAAAGAATTGACAATCCGCTGTTGCAATGAACACTACAGCCCGCGAGCAATTGCTCGCGGGCTGTGGTATTTTGGGAATCCTCAACTCTCAATTCTCAACTAACTATGAGGGCATCTGGGAACCGTTCTTGCAGCGCTGCGATGGCGCTCGGTGCGAATCTGTTGCCCCGGACATCGAGATAATTCAGTGCAAGGTGTTTTGATTTACAAAGGAGACGGATGGCCTCAGAACCCAGATCGTTGTTCGAGAGACCAAGCCACCGGAGGGCGCGGGCTTCATCCTGGGTAGTTATTGCCCAAACCGCATCGTCGCCGAGACGTTGCCCTGCCAGGTCAAGAATGACCAACCGCTGCCACTGGATTACCCACCCAATATCGAGATGAAATAGTGGTCCCGGTTCACCGATGCGCCCGGCGAAGCCGAGTCTCAATTCCTCGATGTTTTGGAGACACTGGCTTGACAGAACCTGCTGCAACTCACCCGATGTGAATCTCACATCAGACGCATCGAGGCATTTCAGTTCTCGATGCGGTGATCTGTTGACCGCGTTCAGCAGAGCTGGACCAAGGTTCGCGATGTCCGCGATGTCCAGTCCGGTCAGTTCGGGGAACGCGTCGCTACCTAACATCTCCGACAGCCATGATGGATGATCGATGCGATTCCCACGCATCGACAATTTCTGAACCCCGGTCAAATGCGGCGATTGAGTCAGCCCTGTATACTCCTCGTCGATGAATCCCGTCCGGCAGGCGAGTTCAAGTTGACGAATCTGCTTAAGTTGGGGCAACTCGAAGATCGGCAAAAGGGATATCCACACAGTCTCATCGTCGGGGCGGATGATGCGCAAAGTCCGAATCGGCTCAGCGTCGAATATCGTCGCCATCGCTGCCGTAAATGCAATCGGTTCAACTGAGACATGCTCGATAAAGCCGCGCTGGAATCGCGGTGGTTGGACAAGGTGGCCATACAGATGTCGCGTCCAGACCTTCCGGTGCCTCTCCAGAAGACTGTTGGCTCTGGTTTCTGCTGTGCGGGCCAGTAAGCCGAATGGCTCGGCCCGTGCCGCTTCCACCTGAGCCCGGATGAACGCAGCCCGATCCGGCTGGCCGTTTTCATCCAGCCAGTCGGCATAAATCAGCCGCGGCGTGTCATCGTCAGGGTCCGCAATGACCGCTCGTCGGAGTGCATCTCCATCAGTCATCGAAGTTGAGCAGAGCCTCGACATGAGCATTTGGAAACATGGCAACGATAGCATCAATATGTTTTTCCAGACCAGAGTTGTAGTTCAGGTCCAGAAACAGCAGTTGCTGCCCGAACGGGGATTTGGCCAGCGCTTTTACCCCAGCGATCGTGATTGCATTACTTGAGAGACTCAAGCAGCGAAGTGCAGGGAGGGCTGTCGATTTCATGAGTAGTTTTAGCCCTTCATTGCCAATCACTCGGTAATCGAGGTGGAGTTCCCTGAGATTACCAAGCGATTTCGAGCCGGCGATTGCTTCAGCAATCGCCATTCCACTGGCTCGACTCTGGGGAGTTGCTCGCGACATATAGTAGATTGTTTCTTCACCTGTTGTGGGTGCCAACTGTAGCACGGCAAGTCCTTTGGCGTGTGGGCTGGAGACGATTGCAGCGACACCTTCATCTTTGGTGCCTGTTTTGGACAAGTTGAGTGTGGCAATTTGAGCAAACTCCGGGCACTTTGCCAGCGCAATGGCGTGAGCGTCATCGAAATCTTCGTTCCGGTTGAGGGATAATTCGTTCAACGTCGGCAGTTTTTTGAGCAAATTTGGAATTGCGACTTTTGAGAATGGATTCTCTCCATCCAGTATCAGTGATTGCAGACGGGGTAGACAGGGGTAGATCGCCAGTCGATCCAGTTCCTTGTCCGTCAGTTGGGAGCCATCGAAATTCAGTTTTGCAATTCGGGCGAAGTGAGAGCAAGCGAAAAGATCTGCCGCGGGTACAGAACCCTGCTTCGATGCCAGTGTTACGAATTTGACCGATCGAATCGGATCTTGCTCGAAATAAGCATTTCCTTCAGCGACGAACCGTTTCGAGTAAACGGTGATATGCCCTACCAACCCCCGTTCGAAGTCCCACGCTCGAACACGTCCACTGAGATGTTTCACCCACGGGAGCTTGTGCTCCTGCGCCAACTCCTCGGTCTTCTGGTGCATTTCCTGCCAGAGTTCGTTCAGTTCACGCCAGGTCTTGGACCAAGGTTCTTCCCGCGTGAGCTGGATATGAGTGCGGATGAACTCGGCGCGAAAAGCATTCTCCTTCCCACCTTCCTCCTCAAGAAAATCCGCGAACGCCAGACGCGGTGTGTCCTCGTCCGGTTGTTCGCAAATTGCTTTGTAGAGTGCCTCGCGATCCGTCATGAGATAAACCCTCAAGCACTCACGACTAGCACCACGATTCAGAGTCGGTAGCTCTTGTCGTTCGGGAATTGCTCCCGCGAATTCATCGGCGACTTCGGCTGTGTGTTGTGGAGTGTTGTTTGCCCAGGATACGCTGCGGGAATGAGGTCGTGGCATGTGTGAAGAGGGGTGTTTGGATTTCAGCCTGAAGGGCTGGGACAACATAGCCCAGGGCAACGCCCTGGGAAGACGAGCAAACAACCCTATGCACCCTGAAGTGGTGCGACCCTGGCTTACTGCTTGCAAAAGGGTCTCGCTGTCCCATCCCAGCCCTTCAGGCTGGATTGTCAAACTGTCATAAGACCCAGGGCGTTGCCCTGGGCTATGTTGTCCCAGCCCTTCAGGCTGAAAACCAAACCAACTCATGCTACTCAGCATCAAGTCTAACGGAGTAGTATTAGTGGCTCTAACAAACTAGAGCCGCGCACGTAGTAAGCGGGGTGAGGGATACTCAAACTTAAAGGCCAAAACCCGCTTACTACGTGCGCGGCTCTAGTTTCGTCAGGTCAAAACCCGCTTACTGCGTGCGCGGCTCTTTTTTGTTAAAGCAGCGTATAAATTGTGGCTATTTGACATCGATAAGGTAGATATCGCTTCCACCATGCCGGGTGGAAACGAAAGCCAGTTTCTTGCCGTCCGGACTCCAGGTCGGGCTCGTGTCCTGGGCGGGGTTGTCGGTGAGGTTCACAAGACCAGAACCATCCGGGTTCATGATCCAGATGTCGTAGTTGCCTGCTTGATTCGAGACGAACGCGATCTTCTTCCCATCCGGACGCCAGGTCGGCCAGGCATCGAGAAATTCTCCATCGGTCAACTTCTTCACACCACTCCCATCGGCATCCATGAGGTGAATTTTTTGATGGCCCGATCGACCACTCGCGAAGGCGATCTTTTTGCCGTCGGGGCTCCAGGCTGGATGGAGATCGTAAGCCGGGTCAGTCGTCAGTCGCTTCTCGTTCTTGCCTTCGGCATCGACAGTGTACAGGTCCGGGTTCTTGTCGCGAGTTGAGACCCACAGCACGAGCTTTCCATCGGGACTCCATCGCGGCGATTCCTCGAACGCCTTGTGCGGGATCAGCACCTTGTCGTCTGAGCCATCGACGGTACAGGTATTGATGCGCAAATGGCCATCGGTGCCCTGAAGTTGGTCGTAAACGTAAACGATCCGTTTGCCATCGGGCGACCAGTGGCCATCGAAGTGCGGTTCCGTGTGGTTTGGCAGGAGTCGCTTCATCTCACCGCCATCGGCAGGCAGAGTCCAGAGGGCCATTTTCCCCTGATGGATGCGGGTACACAGAAGGGTTTTTCCATCTGGGGACCACTGGAGATTCTGTTTGAAACTGCCATCGGTGGTGAGGCGAATTGGTTCGGCGGAATAACAGGATGAACTACAAAGAGACAATGAACACAACGAAGAGAGACACAAGACGAGTAACCGTGGAAGTTTCATCGTGTTTCGACCTTTCTTGGATCAGACTTGTCTTCGTGGTGTACGTTATTCGCTGCCATTGCGATCCACACCAAGCAAGGTCTTGGTGAGCGGACCACCCGCGACGAGTAGTTCCGCAGTGGCTTCTTCCATGTGTCTATCGGTGAGTACGAGTTCTGCATCGACAGGCGCACCGTTGTCTTCCGCGGCCAGAACCGCAGCCTTACGGAGTAACTCGCGGATGAACGCAGCGCTCACACCCTTTGTTCGCCGCACCCACTCTTCGGGGTCGGTAAGTTCGAGTTTCAGACCCTTGCCATAGAGGTCAAAAAGGCGTCTGCGGCAGGCTTCATCGGGAAGTGGAACCTCGATCGCAAGATCGATTCGCCCGGGCCGAGCGGCTAGAGCTGGTTCCAGGTGATCGGGTCTGTTTGTAGTGAGGATGAACAGCACATCGGCATCCTCACCCAATCCATCCATCTGGTTGAGCAACTCAAAGAGGAGGGCGTTCGCTCCAACCGTTTGCTGATGTCGTTCCGTGCCGATCAAATCCACATCTTCGAGAATAATTGTGGCTGGTTCGAGCAGACGCGCGAGGCCGCAGGCCGTTTCGATCGATCCCACTGCATTACCTGTCAAAACCATGACCGTGCGGCCGGGCATTTGTGCTGCAAGATACATGGCCGAGAGCGTTTTCCCGGTGCCCGGTTTCCCGTGCATCAGAATACCGCGCTTCAGGTGCCGACCGGCTGCCTTCAACCGAACTGCATGTTTGCTCAGGCCCATAGTCTGTCGTTCGATCCGGTGGAGAAGTTCTTCGGGGAGAATCAATCCCGACCGTGTGATTTCCGGGAGTTTGTGAAATCGAACTATAGTACGACGGTAGCAGTCTTGCTCCACGGAGAGAACTTTTCCCCGGAAGACAGAGCCGTGTCGGACACCTTTGACTAGCTTCCTCGCGAATCGCTCGGCAGCCTCTCGATCAATTGCCATGACCTCTACGCCGATTTTCGCCATGTGTTGTTCGGGTGGAACAATGAGCAGGGCCACCGGTTGGCCATCATCCTGAAAGGTGTAAAGACCTCGTTTCACGCACCCCAATCGTTGGTCGTCTGCGAGTTGCACATCGACATACTCGACCGGCCCCTCCTCGTAATTCTTTGCGGTGGTTGGGCGAGAAAGTTTGGCCAATGAAACACTATCGTAATGGTGGTGGAGGACGATACCGACCAGTGTTGAGTTTGAATTCGCGAGGAGTTCATTAATTGTGAGGTGGAGATTAGCCTGGTCGTAAAGCTGGAAACTCTGTTCAACTACTGGCAGTTTGCTTGGGTCCGTGAGGAAGTGTTTGTGGAGTCGGACGAACAAGATTGGACCTTTTGAGGATTTCTTCGCCTTCTTCTCCTTGTCTATCTTGGTTTTCTTCGCCATCGCGGCCTCGGGCAGTTAGAGGAGTGGGTTTATGTGGAGGGATTACGAGGAGAGAGTAACAACAGCAGTCGGGTTCGCGAATGTCGGTCGCGCAACAAGTTTGGCTTAGAACAACTCCTCTATCACACGGCCGGTCGGGGTGAGGCCGATTCCGGTCACCTGCTCGCTGGTCAAGCCGACCTGTTGCAGCACTGTTGCGTTCAGATCGGCCGGTGTGAGGGGCGTATCGGCTGGCTTTGCTGCCTTTGCATCGCTAGTACCGATCACCCGTCCGCCCTTCACACCACCGCCCGCCAGAAGCGCAGAGTAGCAACCCGGCCAGTGATCGCGGCCAGCCTTGTCGTTCACCTTCGGTTCACGCCCGAACTCCCCTAGGGCCAAAACGAGCGTGGAGGCCAACAGCCCCCGCTCGTGCAAATCGTTCAGCAGAGCCGAGAAAGACTGATCGAGCCACGGGGCATGACGATCCTGCATGATCTGGAAGTTTCGATAGTGATGATCCCAACCGCCATCGCCACTATCTTCCTCGGCCTCGACGTGATCGCTCCAGTTCACTTGGACGAACGGCACTCCGGCCTCGACGAGCCGACGAGCCAACAAACACGATTGGCCGAACCGGGTGCGACCATACCGATCCACGACTGCTACGGGCTCCTTCGAGAGATCGAACGCTGCGGCTGCCGTTGGGGAAGTGAGCATCTCCAAGGCGCGGAGACGGTGATCGGCAAGTTTCCCAACTGCGGCAAACTCGGCGGCGTGAGCATTGGCCTTTCCAAACGCCACGAGCAACTTTTGCCGGTCAGCCATACGTTCGGGGGTTAAGTCCTTTGGCAGTTGCAAAGCCGGTATTTTGGTGCCGGCAACGGGATCATATTCCAGGCGAAAGGGATCCCACGCAGCTCCAAGCGGTCCTCCGCCTTCACCGATGATCGCCTTCTTTCCCTGATGTAACTTACCGCCGATGACAAAGAATGGGTGAAGGGAACCCGAGTGTTGCTCGCCCTCACTCCGCTTATTGTCAATTGCTACCGCCTTGCCGACGATGGAGCCGAGCGCTGGTCGCGGGGAACCCGGAAGCGGTTTGCCATCAAGACCGGTGCCACCGGCTCCGCTTCCAGTGAGACCGATGGTTCCGGCGATGCCGTGATCATTCGATTCGGTGGTAAGGGTGCGAATAACGGCGAGCTTGTCGGTAAGTTTGGCCAGTTGTGGGAAGAGTTCGCAGAAGCGGACACCCGCCACGCGAGTGGGGATGGTGCCGAAGGGTCCACGGTAGTCGAGTGAGGCATGGGGCTTGGGGTCAAACGTATCGAGTTGACTGGGTCCGCCCCACAGCCAGAGCAGAACAACCGACTTCACACGTCCTCCGGGCTGACCGGAAGCGCGAACGCGAAGTAGGTCCGCAAGCGACAGCCCGAGAACCGAACTCGCACCAGCCTGGAGGAACGCGCGGCGATGTATACCGCGACAAGTCCGGCCTGTTTGTTGACCAACGAGGAGCATGGGGAGTGTACTCCTTAGTGAGCCTCATTATCCCCTTACTGAAGACCCGGAACAAGCCGATACGTTGACGATCAAGCCAAATGCGCGATGGAGGATTCGCGATTCACTCGGGTGATATGCTGACTGGCCATTCGGATGATGTCACCGAGGGGCGAGAATTGGAAGTGGTAGGAGATCGGTCAGCCAGCATAAATGACGAGTTTGTTTATGATTGAAGTGATTAATATAGAGCGATCGGGCATGTGCCAAGGGCTGTGACACATGACAATTTGTGACAGAGACTGGTATATGAATCTGTGATTGGGATGGAAAACGCCTCGTTAAAGTGCCAAAACGCATCATCGCAATCTTGTTAGATTACTGACACCGCTGCCAACACTGACAGGAACTCCTGGCACCTTTAAGTCCACGCAACCGAACTGATGACAGTCTGCCCATGCGTGGGCGGAACCGCGCACAAAGCAATCGAGTAAACCTAATCACGCAGTGTGAGAGTATAAGGAATGATCACTTCACTGTTGCGTTGACTGTACTCCCGATGAAATCGCGGTTGAGTTGGGCGATAAACTCGACCGAAATCTCCTTCGGACATGCCGCCTCGCATTCGCTGATGTTGGTGCAGTGCCCGAATCCCTCGCGGTCGTGCTGCATCACCATTGCTCGAACCCGCGTCTGGCGTTCGGGCTGGCCCTGGGGCATCGCTCCCAGGTGGCCGACTTTCGCGCTCAGAAAAAGCATGGCCGAAGCGTTCGGACATGCCGCAACGCAGGCACCGCAACCGATACACTCCGCGGCATCCATTGCCCGCTCAGCATCCACTTTTGGGACCGGTAGCGCGTTGCCATCCGGCGCTCCGCCAGTATTCACACTCACAAATCCGCCCGCCTGGATCACCCGATCGAATGCGGATCGGTCGCACACCAGATCCTTTATCACCGGGAATGCTTTTGCACGCCACGGCTCAATGTAAATGGCATCGCCATCGGCAAAACTCCGCATGTGCAACTGGCAGGTGGTCGTCCCTCGCTCGGGACCGTGGGCCAGTCCGTTAATCATCATGGAGCAACTACCGCAGATTCCTTCACGACAATCGTGGTCGAACGCCACTGGTTCCTCCCCTTTTTTCACCAACTGCTCGTTGAGGACATCGAGCATCTCGAGGAACGACATGTCGGGACTGATGCCATCGAGCGGATAGGCAACCATCTGACCGCCCGAAGTGCGGCTCTTTTGCCGCCAGATGTAGAGTGTGAGTTTCATGGGTTCGGTTGTCCGGCTGAAAGGTTTAGTCGGGAGGGTACACTGAAGCAAGGGGGCTACTTATAGCTCCGTTCCGTGAGTTTCACGGTCTCGAACCCGAGCGGTTCCTCGTTCCGAATTGGAGGCTTGTCTATCCCGGTAAACTCCCACGCCGCGACGTGGCAGAAGTGTGCGTCGTCTCGCTTCGCTTCCCCTTCGACCGTCTGGTACTCAGTGCGGAAGTGCCCACCACACGATTCCTCGCGGGTCAGGGCATCCAGGGCCAGCAATTCACCGAACTCCATGTAGTCGGCCACGCGGTTTGCTCGTTCCAGAGCCACGTTCAGGTCTGCATCCGTGCCCGTCACGTTCACGTTTCGCCAGAACTCCTCGCGGAGTTCGCGTATTCGCTGTATCGCGTGTTCCAGGCTCTGCTTGTTCCGGGCCATCCCGACGTTTTCCCACATCACATGCCCGAGTTCTCGATGTAACTCGATGGCCGTCTTCTTCCCTTTCACGGCAAGCAATTTCTTGAGCTTCTCTCCCGCCTCGGCCTCGACCCGCTTGAATTCGAGATGGTCAGTTGGTGTGACGCCTGGCTTCTGCTCCGCAAGCCAATTGGTGAGTGTGTACGGGAGTACGAAGTAGCCATCGGCCAAGCCCTGCATGAGCGCGGATGCACCGAGACGGTTGGCTCCGTGGTCGGAGAAGTTGGCTTCACCGATGACGAATAGACCCGGCAAGTTCGACATCAGTTCGTAATTCACCCAGAGCCCGCCCATGGTGTAATGGAGAGCGGGGTAAATCCGCATCGGCTGCTTGTAGCCATCCTCCGCGGTGATCCGCTCATACATCTCGAACAGGTTGCCGTACTTTTCTCGGATGCGAGCTTCACCTTGTTTGTCGATCGCCGCGGCGAAATCGAGGTAAACGCCAAGGCCACCTGGGCCGACACCGCGGCCATCATCGCACGCCTCTTTCGCAGCCCGGCTGGCGATATCTCGTGGCGCGAGGTTCCCAAAGCTCGGATACTTACGCTCCAGGTAGTAGTCGCGGGCCGATTCGGGAATTTCGTTTGGATGTTTGCCGATGTCACTCTTGTTCCTGGGCACCCACACGCGGCCATCGTTCCGCAGACTCTCACTCATGAGGGTGAGCTTAGACTGGTGGTCGCCCGCAACCGGAATGCACGTAGGGTGAATTTGCGTGTAACACGGATTGGCAAAGGCAGCGCCTCGCTTGTAAGCGCGATAGGTGGCCGAGACGTTGCAACCAATCGCGTTCGTACTCAGGAAGAAGACGTTTGAATACCCGCCTGTGGCAAGAACGACCGCATCGGCCGTGAATGTTTCGATCTTGCCCGTTTCGAGGTGTCGCGTGACGATCCCGCGAGCTTTGCCATCAATCGCGATCAGATCGAGCATCTCGCAGCGAGGGAACATGGTGACTCCACCCGCTGCAATTTGCCGCGACAACGCTTGGTAAGCACCGAGCAGGAGTTGCTGGCCCGTTTGCCCTCGGCAGTAGAAAGTTCGTTGAAGCTGGGCACCGCCGAATGACCGTGTGTCGAGCAGTCCACCATATTCGCGGGCGAACGGAACGCCCTGAGCAACGCACTGGTCGATGATGTTTACCGACACCTCAGCCAACCGGTGGACATTCGCTTCCCGACTGCGGAAATCGCCCCCTTTGATTGTGTCGTAGAACAGGCGATAAACGCTATCGCCATCGTTTCGATAATTCTTCGCGGCGTTGATTCCACCCTGTGCTGCGATGCTGTGCGCTCTCCGGGGCGAATCCTGGAAGCAGAAAGACAGAACCTTGTAGCCGAGTTCCGCGAGCGATGCCGCAGCGCTGCCACCGGCCAAACCCGTACCAACTACGATAACCGTGTATTTCGCTTTGTTTGCCGGGTTAATGAGCTTCTGGTCGCGCTTGTACCTGGACCATTTCTCGGCCAATGGTCCACCCGGCACTTTGGGGTCAAGTTGCATCGATCAGCTCTCGTGGGGGTCAGCCTGGAAGCGGTATTGCTGCATTGCTTAGTGTGACGGGGTATTCCGCTCGCACCCTGATTCAATCACGTTGCGTACAGCGATGGCACAATCCCGGTTTGCACGGCAATCACGATGGCCACGTTCCCAACCAGAATGGTCGTGGCCAAAGCCAGCCCGAGCATCTTGATCGTCGCGGCGAATCGACGGTTTTTGAGCCCGAGAGTCTGGAACGAACTTTGAATGCCATGCGACAGATGGATAAAGAGAGCGATTTGAGCGATGATGTAGAAGATGGCCAGTGGAAGGCTGGAAAAACCGGCGACAACCATCGAATACACATCCGGTCGCTCATGGGCGTCGTGGAGATCGAGATAATTCACGATCTTGCCGGGAGCGATTTGGACTCCTTTTACCCAACCGAATGTAAAGTGAGCGAGATGGAAGAGGATGAACAGCCCCACCACGATGCCCGTCCAAATCATTGACCGGCTGGCAAAAGTGGCCTGAACGGACCCAGGATACTGATACGGAATGGGGCGTGCAGCAATCGATCGCAGTTTTAGACGTGTGGTAAGTGCGAGGTGGAGGAGAAAGATAGTCAGAAGGCCAGCCCGGGCGATCCAGATAAGTATTCCGAGGTCGTGTTTGAGGAACGCTGCATAGGCGTTGATCGCGTCCGGTCCCTGGAACACCTTTAGATTGCCGATCATGTGAAACAGAGCGAAGATTGCCAGCCCAAGGCCAGTCAGGGCCACCAACACCTTCGATCCGACGCTGGAGTCGATGAAGGTCAGTAAAAATGGGCCGGCAGCCTGACTGGGCTTGGGTTCGGTTGGTCCCTTGGGGTGGCGGAGTTTACTGGTCGCGGAAGTCATTATTAGGTATGTGGTCTGATGGGTGTGGGATCTCCGAACTAAAGATATTTTAGCGCGATAAGTCTCCGCGGCTATGCGATTCGGGGAACCAGGAAAAGGGTTGGGCAGCACGATCGGCACAACTGTACTGTTTGTGGGAATAGGACCAGACAAACTGGTTTCCTGAAATTCTGGGGGGGAGTTGAACCAAGCCATTAATGGGAAGTGCTTGCTCTTACCTTGGTAGTTATTCAGCCAAAGAGCAAATGACGTCACCATCTTAAGCCAGAATCGTGTTGATCGGACGACTGGTTTCTTACTCTTTTATCTGCTAGAGTGGCCTGTAATTGGTGTTTTAAATATGGTTCTCCGCCGAGTTTGCTGTCGGATGTTGGTCAATCCCAAAGACAGATACTTTCTCCCGTTTTCGCGTGCTTTTTGTCACGGGCCACTCCTCGTCGAGAGATACCCATCTGGGAGCCTGATAGAAATGAAGGGGGCAATCAAGCATCTGATTAAGCAACTCCTCGCCTGCGGGTATGTTCTTCAGCGGGGGGGTAGGGCACAAAGAAAGGTTATTCTTCTCGGGCATATGCGGTGTGGCTCGTCGTTAATGGTGCAGATTCTCACGTCAAATCCCGATATCGCCGGATATGGCGAAACACACAATCATTATCACTCCGTTGCGGAGCTGGAAACGCTACCAACACACATTTATTTAACACTTCGGCGATATCGCCCTTCGAGATTGGTCCTTGACAAAATTCTTCATGATCACCTGCTCTCGGAAGAAGTATTACTCTCGGAGAGTTGCACTTTTCCGATCATGGCACGTGAAGCGATATCATCGGTGCGCAGTATGGTGACCACTATTCCAGACTGGTTTGAAAAGCACAATCCATGCTCTGAGGATATCCTGACACTGGCAGCCGATTATTATCGAAGACGGCTGGACACGTTGTGTCATTACGCGGAAACACTTTCACGCATCGGAAGGTGTTGGTACTTTACGTATGCTGATCTCATGGAGAGATCAGCAGAGGTGTTTCGCATGCTACAGGAATGTCTAAAGCTCCGCTACCCTCTCTCAGAACGCTATGCAATTGGACCGAAGGCTGGCGTTTTCAATATCGGTGATCGATCCGATAATATTAAGCGAGGCTACATCGATAGGTCAATCGTGCGTGATCCTATCGTGATACCACAGAAACTGGCAGAGACGCTAATAGAACACTATCGATCATTCGACACGCAGATGCGGAAAATAAGCACGTGCATTACGGATTCAAGCGCTCGGACGTAGTCAACACGGGACATATCCGGAAGTACGCCCAATGGTCACTGATCGAGTCTCCCATACCTGTTTATCCTGACGGACGACCCCGCAAAACCAATCTTTGGGATGTCGTCAATGCCATCTTTTATATATGTTGGTGGCCTCGGTTTCTGACCAGTGATGTTTGTTCCACTGGTCAGAAACCGAGGCCACCGAACTACCAACACGACCTCACACTACCAACACAACCTCACATCACCTGAATGGTGGGCTCAGTCGTGAGCGAAACGCCCCCCACCTCGACAGTCAGGATACTCGCGGTGCCAGCGTTGCCACCCTTGAAGAGAACGGTGTAAACGCCTGGAGTGGTTGTAGCAGTCACCGTTCCAAAGGTGCCTGTACTCGTGCCTCCCGAGAGATTGAAAAGGAATGCACTGTTCCTCAGGCCTCCGATAGCATTACCTGCGGCGTCCTTGACGGTGATAGTCACCTTGTCAGTCAGACCCGTTGTGACTGTCGGACTGGCAAAGGCAACAGTGGATATCGCACCACTCACCGCACCCGCCTTCACTGTTACCTTTGGCTGACTCGTGAGCAGCACCCCTTCAATTTTGACTGTCAATGTGCTAGCGGTGCCCGCGGTGACACCGGTCAAGAGAACAGTGTAGGTTCCGGGTGTTGCGGTTTCGGTCACCGTCCCAATCGTGGCTGTACTTTTCCCGCCGGCGAAACTGAAGACAAAGTCACTGTTTGACAAGCCACTGATGACGTTATACGCGTGGTCTTTCACGGCAATGGTAACCAGATCAGTGGCACCGGATGCAACTGAGGTTGTTGCAACAGTCATCGTCGATCTTACGCTACCCACAACACCTGGCGTGACCTGAACTGCGGGATGTGAGGTGAGAGCAACACCCTTGACTTTGAGGTTCACATTACTGGCCATTCCCGCAATGACACCTGTGAACGTGGCGGTGTAAGTGCCGGGAGTCGTTGTCGCCGTTACTGTGCTGAAGGTTCCGGTACTCGCGCCACCTGAGAGACTAAAGACAAAGGCACTGCTGGCCAAGCCGCCGATGGGATTACCTGCTGCATCCTCGACCATAATCGTCAGCTTGTCGGTCTTACCCGACGCGACTGTGGATGTTGCAAGGCTTACTGTTGAGGTGCCACCGCTCACGGCCCCCACCTTCACTGTCACCTTTGGCTCCGCCACAATCTGCGTGCCGTTGACTGTGAGGGTCAGGGTGCTTGCCGTACCAGCGATGACTCCGGTAAATTCGGCGGTGTAGGTGCCGGCTGTCGCGGTAGCAGTTACCGTTCCAAACGACCCAGTACTCTTTCCGCCTGAAAGACTGAAAGCAAAATCGCCGCTGGCTAGGTTGGTGACAGCCTTCCCTGTGACATCCTTCACCACAATCGTCACCAGATCTGATTTGCCCGATGCCACCGTTGGCCCGGCGAAGCTCACAGTGGATTTCGTACCACTGATTGCAGCAGGTGTTGTAACGGTCACCTGGGGTTCGGTAGTGAGCTGAACGCCGCTGACGCTAACAGTCAGCGCGCTTGCGGTTCCCACTGTGACACCCGTAAAGCTAGTGGTGTAAGTACCCGGAGTCGATGTCTCAGCGACGGTCCCGAACGTACCCGTACTTGTGCCGCCAGACAGGCTTAAGCTGAAGGCACTGTTGGTTAGTCCGGTAATCGCATTACCCGCGGCATCTTCGGCCACAATCGTGACCGTCTCAGTACTACCAGCATTTACTGATGGGCTCGCGAAGCTGACGTTCGAAGTCCCACCGTTCACGCTACCTGGCATGACCTCGACGGTTGGTGGGTCGATCAGCTTGATCCCGTCGATAATGGTTGTGAGGTTGCTGGTAGTACCTGCGAGATCGCCAGTGAACATCGCTGTATAGGTGCCTGGTGTCGACGTCTGAGTTACCGTGCCAAAAGTGCCGGTACTCGTACCCCCTGAGAGACTGAAGGCGAAATCGCTGTTCGGTAAGCCGGGTATGGCGTTTCCAGCCGCGTCCACGACCATGACTATCACTTTATCTTCTTGGCCCGAGGTGACCGTTCCAGAGATAAAGTTCGAGGTCGAATTGATGCTGCTGACTGCACCGGGTGTGACGGTCACCTGGGGTTGTGAGGTGAGTTGAACGCTGTTGACTTTGAGAGTCAGAGTGTCCGCGGTCCCGGCTGTGGCACCCGTGAACGTAGCGGTGTAAGTGCCAGGCGTGGTTGTTGCTGTCACAGTTCCAAAGGTGCCGGTACTCGTGCCACCCGCGAGACTGAACACAAAGGCGCTGTTAGCTAGGCCAGTGATAGCGTTACCGGATGAGTCTTCAACAACGATAGTGGCCGTGTCCGAGGTCCCCGATTGATCCGTTCCCGATGCGAAGCTCACCGTCGATTTGGTGCCGCTGACGTTACTTGTCGTAACGGTCACTTGGGGTTGGCTTGTGAGTTGAACGCTGTTGACTTTGAGAGTCAGAGTGCTTGCGGTTCCGGCCGTGACACCCGTGAACGTGGCGGTATAAGTGCCGTGTGTCGCTGTCTCGGTCACAGTTCCGAAGGTGCCGGTACTCGTACCACCCGCAAGGCTGAATGCAAAGGCGCTGTTTGCCAAACCCGTGATAGCGTTCCCAGATGCATCCTCAACAACGATAGTTGCCGTATCCGAGGTGCCCGATTGATCCGTTGAGGATGCGAAACTCACCGTCGATTTCGTGCCGCTGACGTTACTTGTCGTAACGGTCACCTGAGGTTGTGAGGTGAGTTGAACGCTGTTGACTTTGAGAGTCAGAGTGCTTGCGGTTCCGGCTGTGGCACCCGTGAACGTCGCGGTATAAGTGCCGTGCGTCGCTGTCTCGGTTACGGTTCCGAAGGTGCCGGTACTCGTACCACCCGCGAGGCTGAACACAAAGGCGCTGTTTGCCAGGCCAGTGATAGCGTTCCCGGCCGCATCCTCAACAACGATGGTTGCCGTGTCCGAGGTACCCGATTGATCCGTTCCCGATGCGAAACTCACCGTCGATTTCGTACCGCTGACTGCACCGGGTGTAACGGTCACCTGTGGTTGGCTTGCGAGCTGAACGCTGTTGACTTTGAGTGTCAGAGTGCTTGCGGTTCCAGCTGTGGCACCCGTGAACGTCGCGGTGTAAGTACCATGCGTC